>Ga0316580_10000349_pt1 | contig 10181 bp, 8 predicted proteins | sample S0NA_2_FD_204519 | JGI IMG/M metagenome (GOLD analysis project Ga0316580, IMG submission 204519) | Rhizosphere microbial communities from salt marsh grasses in Alabama, United States - S0-2_160517rDrB | ecosystem: Host-associated > Plants > Roots > Rhizosphere | place: USA: Alabama | collected... | reverse complement strand
GTACGAACGGGAGCTGTGATGACGCCGGGGTGATCGGGAGGACGGCGCTACCGCTCCCGGCGTCGCTCTGGCGCCGGCGCCCGTATCACGACCAGTTTTCCCGGATACCGAACCCCCATCGGAGGCGCGCATGACCCTGGCCGGACTCCTCGAACTCGGCTTCGAGCCCGGCGGCGACGAGCCCCGGGTCGTCGAGGCGGGCTGGTCGGGCGACAGCTACGCACTGGCCGTGGAGCGAGCCGGAATGGGAACCCGAGTCGGGATCTCGCTGCGTACCGACTCGTCGGACAGGGCCGGGCAGGCGGTGGATCGGGCGTTCGCCCTGATGGATCGCCTCGTCGGACTCCTCAACCGATACGACGGCTCATCCGCGCTCTCCGTCCTCAACGCCGCCGGATCCCTGGCGGACTCGCCGCCCGAACTGACACGAGTCCTGGATCTCGCGCTACGCCTGGGCGATCGAACGTCGGGCGCGTTCGATCCCACCGTAGCGCCGCTGGTGGACCTGTTCGGCGGCGGTGTTCCGCGCGTGCCTCCGGGCGTTCCCGGGGCGGCGGCCCGCGCGGCGGAGCCGGGGCTGCGCATGCACCCGGCACCGGACGCCCGGGAACTGGCCGACGCGATGGCCCTGATCGGACGGGAGCACGTCCGGCGCGCCGGACGAAAGATCGGATTCGCACGGGAAGGCATGCGCCTCACGCTGGACGGCGTGGCCAAGGGCTGGATCGTGGACGCGATCGCCGAGTCCCTCGAGGGAGACGGCATCGCGGACTACCTGGTGGACGCCGGCGGCGACATCCGCGCCGCGGGCCGGCCCGAGCCCGGGCGTCCGTGGACGGTCGCGGTCCAGGACCCGGAACTGCGTGACGAATGGCCTGACATCGTGGGTCTGACGTCAGGCGCCGTCGCCACCTCCGGAAGCTACGAGTTCTACTTCGACCCCGGCCGCACGCGACACCACATCGTGGCAGGGCAGACGGGCGAGTCCCCGACACAGGCCGTGAGCGTCACCGTGAGCGCCCCCAGCGCGGCAGCGGCGGATGCGCTGGCCACGGCGGTCTTCGTGCTCGGCGCTGTCCCGGGGATTCGACTGATCGAAGAAGCGAGAGACTGCGAGTGCCTGATGATCGGATCGGACGGCGCCCGCTTCGAGACCGCTGGCTGGACGGCCCATTCCCTCCAAGGCAGGTGAGCGATGGCGAAGTATCCCTACGACCCTCTGTCCCACCCCTACTCGGCCCTGCAGGTCGTGGCCCTGGTGGCGATGCGATTCGCCATCGGCTGGCACTTCTTCTACGAGGGACTCTCGAAGATCACGAACCCGTACTGGACCTCGGCGGGATACCTGGATGCCTCGCAGGGTTTCGCCGCCGACTGGTTCGAGTGGCTGGTGACGGATCCCGGCCGGCTCGCGATCGTCGACGCACTCAATCAGTGGGGACTGTTGATCATCGGCCTGCTGCTGATGCTCGGGCTGTTCACCCGCACCGTCACCATACTCGCGATCGTTCTGCTGGCGCTGTACTACATCGCGACGCCGCCATGGGTCGGCCTGGAGTATGCCTTTCCCCAGGAAGGCGCGTACATAGTCGTCAACAAGAACCTCATCGAGCTCCTGGCGCTGTTCGTGACCCTGCTGTTCCCGACCGGTCGGATGATCGGACTGGACCGGCTGATCTGGTGGTCCCGCAACACGGCCCCGCCCGAGCCGCTGCCTGCCGGACAGCACGCGTAGGACCGACTCGGGTGAAACGGGAGATGAGACGATGAGCGACGAGATCCGAAAGGAAGACGGGATGATCGACGACCCGGAGCGCGACGAGCCGACCGGCGACGAAGGGCCGGTCGAGCAGGAACAGGCGGGGGGGGCGCGGGCGACTCCCGAGCCACCCGTACCACCACCGCCGGCGTCCCCCACCGCGTCCGCCGGCGTCACGGAGCCCCCGGCGCCGGGCATGAATCGGCGCGATGTGGTCAAGGCCCTGGCCACGGTGCCTCTCGTCGGAGCCCTCGGCTACGAGACGATCCGCAAGTACGGCATCGAGGAGGCCCGCAGCGAGGCGATCGCGCGGGAGGTGGGCATCGAGCTCGAGTCCCCCGCCTTCTCGGAGGAGGCGATCAGCCGCAGCAGCCAGACCATCCGTATCGGGATCATCGGTAACGGCGGCGAAGGAGAATCGCTGGTCCGCAGTCTCGGCTTCGCGCACCCGGACTGGATCCAGGATCGGCGCACCAGCGCTGCGAAGGACCCCAGGGACCGCCACCTGCAGGAATGGCTCGCGCAGCAGGACCTCAACGTCCAGATCACGGCAGTGTGCGATGTGTTCGATGTGCGGGCCGAGCGCGCGATCGCCGCCTCGACCCAGCCGCTCCGGCCGGGCGGGGACACGCGCACCCTGCAGCCGGCGAAGCGCTACCGGCACTTCGAGGACCTGCTGGCGAGCCCGGAGGTGGACGCCGTGATCATCGCGACGCCGGATCATCTCCATGCCACGATCACCATGGCGGCGGCCCGGGCGGGCAAGCACGTGTACTGCGAGAAGTGCATGACCCGCACCTTCGAAGAGGTATTCCCGATGGCCGACGCGGTCCGCGAGTCGGGGATCGTGTTCCAGCTCGGCCACCAGAACCGGCAGCTGGAGAGTCACGAGAAGGCGCGCGAAGTGGTGGCGAAGGGGCTGCTCGGCCCGCTCACGCTGGTCGAGACGACCACCAACCGGAACGATCCGTGGGGGGCGTGGGTGTGGGACATCCACCCCGAGGGAAACCGCAGCACGATCGACTGGGACCTGTTTCAGATCGCGGCGGGCAACCGGGTCCCGTTCAGCCTCGAGCGCTTCTTCCGCTGGCGGTGCTGGTACGACTACGGCACGGGCCTGTCGGGCGACCTGCTCTCGCACGAGTTCGATGCCGTGAACCAGATCCTCGGAGTCGGGATTCCGAAGACCGCCACGGCCTCGGGCGGCATCTATTTCTTCAAGGACGGGCGCGACGTTCCCGACGTCTTCCAGGCCGTGTTCGAGTACCCGTATCGCGATCTGACGGTCGTGTACAGCGCGACCCTGGCGAACGGGAACTACCGGGGCCAGAAGTACATGGGTCACGATGCGACCATGGAGGTGTCCAGCGGCCTCAAGGTCACGGCCGACGGGTCGTCCACCCGCTACCAGGAGATGCTCGAAGACGGCACAGTCAGTCCGAGCCGTCCGATGCTCACCTACCAGAGCGGCTACAAGGGGCTGGATGCCGTTACCACCGCCACGCAGGAGTACTTCGCCAGCCGAGGCCTGATGTTCACCTACAAGGGCGGCCGGCGGATCAGCACCTACTACCTCCACCTTAAGGAATGGCTGCAGGCGATCCGCGACGGCACCCCGGTCAGCTGTGACATCGAGCAGGGAGTGCAGGAAGCCGTGACCTGCCACATGGCCACGAAGAGCTTCCTCGAGGGCCGGCGGGTGGAATGGGACCCGGCGAACCGGCAGATCGTCTGATGCGCTCCACCAGGGTCCAGCTCGGACTGATGATGTTCCTGCAGTACGCGATCTGGGGCGCGTGGGCCCCGGTCCTGTCGTCGTACATGCTGAACGACCTCGGGTTCTCGGGATCCGAGGTCGGCTGGATCTACGCGCTTCTCCCGCTCGCCACGATCGTCGCGCCGCTCATCGGCGGGCAGGTCGCGGACCGCTGGTTCGCCTCCGAGAAGGTCATCGCGTTTCTGCAGCTCGGCGGCGGCGTGCTGCTGCTGGTCGCGGCGAGGACTTCCGACTTCGCGACGCTGGCTGTGGTGATGCTCGTCTACTGCCTGTTCTACGCCCCGACCCTCGCCCTGACGAATTCGGTCGCGATGATCAACATGGAGGACTCCGAAAAGGAATTCGGGGCCATCCGGGTGTGGGGCACGCTGGGCTGGATCGCCGCGGGCTGGATGCTCACCGGCTGGCGCTGGTTCGGGGAGAGCGGCGCGCTGCCCGCGATGCAGGGGGACATGCTGTTCCTGGCCGGGATCCTGTCGCTGGCCATGGGCCTGCAGTCGTTTCTGCTTCCGCACACCCCGCCGCAGAAGGAAGGCGTGAGCCCGTGGGCGTTCCTCGAGTCGTTCAGGATGCTGAAGGTGAAGGACTTCGCCGTATTCGTCGGCATCACCTTCGTGGTCGCCACGGAGCTCGAATTCTATTACATCCTCACTGCCCCCTTCCTGGAGTCGGAGGCGATCGGCATCACCAGCCGCAACATTCCGGCCGTGATGACGATCGCGCAGTTCGCCGAGATCTTCGTGATGGCGTTCCTGCTCTCCTGGTCCCTGAAGCGGTACGGCATGCGGCGGACCCTCGCGATCGGCGTCGTCGCCTGGCCGATCCGCTACATCATCTTCGCGTTCGGGAGTCCGGCCTGGCTCGTGATCGCGTCGCTGGCCCTGCACGGCTTCTGCTACGTGTTCTTCTTCGTCGCCGCGTTCATTTACGTCGACAAGGTCGCCCCACCGGACATCCGGGCCTCGGCCCAGAGCCTGATCGCGATCATCGCGCTCGGGTTCGGACGCTTCCTGGGCAGTCTGTTCGCCGGCTGGGTCCGCGACGTGTTCACCACCGAGGCCGGTACGAACTGGACGTACGTGTTCCTCGTGCCCTGCGCGCTGACGATCTTCTGCGCCGTGGCGTTCCTCCTGTTCTTCCGCGAAGAATCGGAGCCGATCGCGGCGTCCCCCGCCTGAGTCTGGAGCAACCCGAATGATGGACGGAAGACTGGGTGTAGGCTTCGTCGGAGCCGGCTTCGTTACCGGCTTCCACATCCGCTCGTGGGTGGGCGTGCGCGACGCGGACGTGCTCGGCGTCGTCAGCCGGACGCGGGCCCACGCCGAGCGGGCCGCGGCCCTGGCCCGGTCGCTGGGCGTCGGAGAGGCCCGGGCGTTCGGCAGCGTCACGGAGATGGTCGCGGACCCCGCGATCGAGGCGATCTGGATCTGCGCGCCCAACTATGCCCGACTCGAGGTGATGGAGGAGATCGTCCATGCCCTGGAGCGGGGCGACGGAGAACTGAAGGCCGTCGCCTGCGAAAAGCCGCTGGGCCGGAACGCGGCCGAGGCGCGCCGGATGCTGGAGCTCGCGGAGAGGGCGGGACTGCTGCACGGCTATCTGGAGAACCAGCTGTTCTCGCCGGGCGTGGTGCGGGGACGCGAGATCGTCTGGGCGCGGGGCGCCGCGCTGACCGGTCCGCCCTACCTGGCGCGCGCCGCGGAAGAGCACAGCGGCCCGCACATGCCCTGGTTCTGGGAGGGAGAACTGCAGGGCGGCGGCGTGCTGAACGACATGATGTGTCACTCGGTGGAGGTCGCCCGCTTTCTACTGACGCCGCCCGGCGCATCCCGCGACGTGCTGACGCCGGTCAAGGTCACGGCATACGCATCCTGCCTGAAATGGCAGAGCCCGCGATACGCGGAGCGGCTGGCGGAGATGAGCGGGGGCTCGCTGGACTACCGTTCCCGCCCGTCGGAGGACTTCGCGCGGGCGCTCGTCGAGTACCGGGACGAAAGCGGAGGCCGGCGGATCGTGGAGGCGACGACCTCCTGGTGCTACGTCGGTGCGGGCCTGCGACTGACAATGGAGCTGCTCGGCCCCGAGTACTCGATGGCGGTCAACTCGCTGGACGCAGGTCCGAAGGTGTTCTTCAGCCGGGAGGTGCGCGGCGACACCGGCGAGGACCTGGTCGAGAAGCAGAATGCAGAGACCGGCGTGATGCCGATCGTATCCGATGAGGAGGCCGAGTACGGTTACGTGGGCGAGAACCGCCACATGGTCCAGGCCTTCCGCGCCGGCGAGATGCCGATGGAGACCTTCGCGGACGGAGTCGCCGTGACGGACCTGCTGATGGCGGCGTACATGAGCGCGGAACGGGAGAGAACCATCGAGTTCCCGCCCGACGGACTGGCCGGTTTCGTTCCGGCAGTGGCACGTGGTGACTGGAATCCCGGGAGGGAACGGTGAGCTCGCTTCGCACGTCGATGGCGTTGATCGGCCTGGTCGCGGCCGGGATCGGTGTCTGGTTCTTCATGGCCTACGACGCCGGGACGCCGACTGGAACGGCCACCCCGGCCGTTGAACAGGAGAGGACGATGGGACTCGACGCGCCGCGCGACGTGGCCGGGCCACCGCCCGAGGTCGAAGATGGATTCACACCCCTGCTCGGTCAGTGGGAAGGCAGGTTCAACAAGCACGGATGGAATCACTACGGGCCCGGCTGGTTCACGCTGGACCACGAGACGGGAGTGCTGGCGTCACACGGGGGAATGGGCCTCCTGTGGTACGCCGCCGAGCAGTTCGGCGACTTCGAGCTCCGCCTCCAGTTCCAGACCTCGCTGCCCGAATCGAACTCGGGCGTCTTCCTGCGCGTGCCCGAAGTCCCGATCAGCGACGACTACATCTATCACAGCTTCGAGATCCAGATCCACGGCACGGCGCCCGAGGCGATTCACCGGACGGGGGGCGTCTACGATGCCGTGGCTCCCTCCCGGCACGTCGAGCGGCCGCCCGGCGAGTGGAACGACATGGGGATCTCCTTCATCGGCGACCGGATCACCGTCGTGCTCAACGGCACGGAGGTCGTGAACTGGGAGGCGAAGCCGGCCGGAAAGGTAGCCGACTTCGCGCCCCGCGGGTTCATCGGTCTGCAGAACCACGACTGGGAGACCAGCGTGTGGTTCCGCAACATCCGGGTGAAGAAGCTGGATTGACCGTCAGATTTCGATCTGCGTTCCCAGTTCCACCACCCGGTTCGGCGGCAGGTGATAGAACGCGGTCGCCCCCAGCGCGTTCCTCGACAGGGCCCCGAACAGGCGGGCCCGCCACAGCTTCATGGCACCGCCCTTGATGGCGATCAGGTTCTCGCGACCGAGGAAGTAGGTCGTGTCCATCGGCTTGAACACGAGTCCTTTGTCCACGCATTGCGCGAGCGCCGCCGGAATATGGGGGTCCTGCGCGAATCCGTAGCGGACGGCGATTTTGAAGATCCCGGCCCCAAGATCCTCGCAGGCGATTCGGCTGGAGGTGCTTACGTACGGGACCTCGAGGGTCTCCACCTTGAGCAGGAACACGCGTTCGTGCAGGACCTTGTTGTGCTTCAGGTTGTGAAGCAGGGCCGGAGGCGTCGCGTCGCCACCGTGCATGAACACGGCCGTCCCGGGCACGCGGGTCGGAGCCTTCCGCCGCATCTCGTGCACGAAAAGATCGAGGGGCAGCGTCTGCTTTCGGAACTTCTCGGAGAGAACCACACGCCCCTTCCGCCAGGTCGTCATGATCACGAACAGCCCGGCGGCGATCATGAGCGGGAACCAGCCCCCGTGGGGGATCTTCGGAAGGTTGGCGCCCCAGAAAGCGAGATCCACCGTCAGGAAACCGGCGACCAGGAGCGCGACCCCCCACTTCGGCCAGCCGAGCCGCTGCCGCGCCACGAACGCGAACAGGACGGTGGTGAACACCATGTCCGTGGTTACCGCAACGCCGTACGCATTCGCGAGCCGGCTCGACGAGCGGAAGCCGAGGACGAGCCCGATCGATGCGGCGGCGAGCGCCCAGTTGATCGCTGAGATATAGATCTGCCCGATCTCGCGGTCCGAGGTCTGCTTGATCTCCATGCGGGGCAGATAGCCGAGCTGCACAGCCTGCCGGGTGAGCGAGAAAGCCCCGGAGATGACCGCCTGCGAAGCGATGACCGTGGCGACGGTAGTGAGTCCGACCAGCGGGTAGAGCGCCCACGACGGGGCCATCAGATAGAACGGCTGCTCCATCGTCTCCGGGTGCGCGATCACCATGGCGCCCTGCCCGAAGTAGTTCAGCAGCAGCGCGGGAAGCACGAACAGGAACCAGGTGAGCCGGATCGGCCGGCGGCCGAAATGTCCCATGTCCGCGTAGAGCGCCTCGCCGCCCGTTACGACCAGGAACACACTTCCGAGGACGAGGAATCCCTGCACTCCATTGCGCAGGAAGAAGTCCATCGCGAATCGCGGATTCAGCGCCGCGAACACGCCGGGATTCTCGGCGATGTGGATGGCACCGAGAACGGCCAGGGTCGAAAACCAGACGAGCACGATCGGACCGAACAGCGAACCGACCGAGGCCGTGCCCCTCCGTTGCAGCGCGAACAGGCCGAGCAGGATCGCGATCGTGATCGGAATCACGTAGGGCGTGAAGAAGGGCGTGGCCACCTCCAGCCCCTCGACGGCGCTGAGCACCGAGATCGCCGGCGTGATCATGCTGTCGCCGTACAACAGCGCCGCGCCGAACAGCCCGGCCATGACGAGAACGCGGCGCCCGCCCTCCGCTTCTCCCGCCTGCGGCATCACCAGAGCGGTGAGCGCGATGATGCCGCCCTCGCCCCGGTTGTCTGCACGCATGATGAACCCGAGGTACTTGATGGAGATCACCAGGATGAGCGACCAGAAGATCAGGGAGAGAACCCCGAGCACGTTGTCGGGACTGGCCTGCACCCCGTGCGCCCCGTGCAGTGACTCGCGGAGCGCGTAGATCGGGCTCGTTCCGATGTCTCCGTACACGACGCCGAGGGCCGCGAGGGAGAGGAACGCCAGATACTTCCCGGTCGGCTCTTCGCTACCGTGCCCGCTCATCGGGTCGATGTGCGCGGTCACGACATCTTCCTGAGCAGAAGCTCTCTGGTAGCCCGGATCCCATCGGCTTCCGACAGCCGGGTTCCCTCGTATTCGATTCCGATCCAACCTTCGTACCCGGCCTCCCGCACGATCTGCAGCAAGCGGCCATAGTCGAGTCCGGTCTCCTCGCCATCCGGGCCGAAGTCATGGCTCTTCGCGCTCACTGCGCGGGCCAGCGGCATCAGCTCCGCCAGGCCTCGATACGGATCGTACTTTTCGGCCTCGGAGATCTGCCAGTTGCCGAAGTCCGGCAAGGTCCCCAGGGCGGGATGGTCGGCGGCCCGGATGGTGGCGGCGAGCCACGCCCCATCGCTGGAGACGCCACCGTGATTCTCCACCAGCACGCCGAGCCCGAACGGCTCCGCCCGCTCGGCCAGTCGTCGCAGGCCGTCGGCGGCGAGCCGCGACTGCTCTTCCCGCGATCCCTCGCTCGCGGCGTTGACCCGGATCGAATGACAGCCGAGCGCCGATGCGGCCTCGAGCCACGGCAGATGGTTCTGAATCGTGGTCGTGCGGGCCGCGGGGTCCGGGTCGCCGATCCTTCCCTCATCGTCGCACATGATCAGCAGACTTCGAACTCCTTCCTCTCTGCAGCGGGAGCCCAGTTCCCGGACCCAGTCCGAGGCTGCCCCCCGGTAGAAGGTGTTCACGTATTCCACGGCCTCCAGACCGTAGTCCTCGCGTGCCGAGCGCGGAAAGTCCAGCGGGTCCAGCTGTCCAGCGCCCAGAGTGCGGTGCAGGGACCACTGCGCCAGGGAGATCGCGTGCGTCGATCCGCGGCGGTCGGACCGCGCCGGTTCGGAACCGGCGGCGACCGCCCGGGCACCATGCTGGTGCCCGGGGATCCCGCCGAACACCGAGAGACCGGTCGCAGCGGCCGACACCCGTACGAAATCCCTGCGGGTGCAGACTCGGGAGGAATGTCCTGGGAGCATGTCGCTGCGCTGAACTTCCTTGCCGGGACGGGTCCCGGTCGGCGAAGATGAAACTCGCGGTCCAACGGAATCTCCGAGCGTAGAATGCGCGTATCGTACTTGCGCTGGCAAATGCGGGACCGCAAACCCGACTGAGGAGCAGCGAGCCTATGAACCGCCCGCCACGGAAACCCGAGGGGAATCGCCACCACCCGGGTCCGGCGCTCGGCGGCCCGGAGCAGGCGATCGGGCAGCTGAGGAATTTCGAAGGTAGTCGCTGGAAACTGCTGCGGGCCATGCTGACGTTCCAGGCGAAGCTCGCCGTGGATGGGCTCAAGGACCTGTTCCTCGCCCCCCTGGCCGTCGTCGCCTGCCTGCTGGACATGAAGCGCGCGCGCCGGGGCGAACAGTGGGAGTCGTTCGAGCGGGTGATGCTGTTCGGAGAGCGGTTCGAGCGCTGGCTCGCTCTGTACGGGGTGCCGGGCCGGGCGCCGCTCGACCCGGACGACCCGCTGGATCTCAGGCGGGGCGGAATCCTGGACGAAGGGGGAAGTGACGTGCTGCTCGAGTCGATCGAGCTCACCGCCCGGAAGATCGGCCGCGAG
>Ga0316580_10000345_pt1 | contig 10239 bp, 10 predicted proteins | sample S0NA_2_FD_204519 | JGI IMG/M metagenome (GOLD analysis project Ga0316580, IMG submission 204519) | Rhizosphere microbial communities from salt marsh grasses in Alabama, United States - S0-2_160517rDrB | ecosystem: Host-associated > Plants > Roots > Rhizosphere | place: USA: Alabama | collected... | reverse complement strand
GATCCTCGCTGCGTGCACGATCGCATCGGGCTTCTTCTCGGGATCGGAGACCGCGCTCATCGGCATCTCGAAGGAGCGCGTGCACCGGCTCGCCTCCGAGAGCAAGCGCGGGCGTCGCGTGGAGCAACTCGTCGCAGACCCGGAGCGCATGCTCTCGACGCTGCTCGTGGCGAACAACATCGTCAATGTGCTTGCGGCCGCCGTCGCGACGACGCTCTTCATCGGCCTCGTCGGCGAGCAGTGGGGGCCGTGGGTGGCAACGGCCGCCGTGACGACGGTCATCCTCGTGGTCGGCGAGATCACGCCGAAGACGCTTGCCACGCGGTATCCCGAGCGGTTCGCCCTGACCGTTGCCCCGGGCATCTGGCAGCTCTCACGGGTGCTGGCACCGCTCGCCTCGTTCTTCCGCGTCATCACGCGGGGATTGCTCCGCCTGGTGCGGATCCCCGTCGAGGGAGACTCCGGTGCGGTGACCGATGCCGACATCCGCGCGCTCGCCGAGCTCGGGCATCGAGACGGCCAGATCGAAGAGGTCGAGCGAGAGATCATCGACGCGCTCTTCGACCTCGCCGACCGTCCCATCCGCGACGTCATGACGCCACGGGTGGACATCGTCACACTCACCGACCCGGTCACGATGGAGGACGTGCGGGGGGCCGTTGCGTCCACCGGGCACTCTCGCTTCCCGGTCACACGCGGGGACCTCGACGACCTCCTCGGCATGCTGTTCGTCAAGGATCTCGTCCAACGGCCGGGCACCCTCGCATCGAGCGACATCGTCTCGTTGCTCCGTCGACCGCACTTCATCCCGGAGACGGCGACGATCCTCGACACCCTGACGGAGATGCGGGAGCAGAAGTTCGCCATCGTTTGCGTCGTCGACGAGCACGGCGGCATCGAGGGGATCATCACGGCGAAGGACCTGCTGGCGGAGCTCGTCGGTGAGCTCCAGGACGAGTACGACCCCGGCGTCCCGTCCGTCGTCCGCATCGGCACCCGGCACTGGGTCGCCGACGGCAGGGTCCCGATCGAGGATCTCGCCGAGGAGATCGAACGGCGACTGCCGGCCGGCCCCTACAGCACGGCCGCGGGCCTGTTCCTGGCGCTCGCCGGCCACATTCCCGATGAGGGCGACGTGGTGCACCTCCCCGGCATCCGGCTCAAGGTGATCGAGATGGACCGCAACCGCGTCGACCGTCTCGACATCCGGCTCACCTGATTCCCGCGGACGGCAGCGCGCAATCGGGGGTACACTCCCCCGCACTCGGGACGTGGCGCAGTTTGGCAGCGCGCATCGTTCGGGACGATGAGGTCGCCGGTTCAAATCCGGCCGTCCCGACTCATCGGAACCCCGCCCTCGCGGCGGGGTTTCCGCGTCTCGGTCACCGATCGAGGAGCAGCTCCGCGAGTTGCACGGCATTGAGTGCCGCGCCCTTGCGCAGGTTGTCACCGACGACCCAGAGGTTGATGCCGCCGGGCTCGCCGACCGTTGCGCGGACGCGCCCGATGAGGACGTCGTCGATGCCCGCGGAGTCCAGCGGCGTCGGGACGTGGTCGTCACCCCAGAGCTGTGCGCCCGGAGCGTCGGCGAGGATCTCCTTTGCCTCTGCGACGCCGACCGGTCGCTCGAAGAACATCGTCGCAGCGATCCCGTGCCCGACCATCGTGGGGACCCTGACGCAGAACGGCTCGACCTCGATATTGGGCGCATCGAGGATCTTCCGAGTCTCGTGGACGAGCTTCCACTCCTCGTCCGTGTATCCCTCGTCGGTGATCGCACCGGCCATCGGGAGCACGTTGTATCCGATCGGCCGCTGGTAGAGACCGCCGCCCGGGTCCTCCCAGCCGCCGTACTGCAGCGACGCTCGATCACGGCCGAACCACTCGAGCTCCGATGCGAGCGTCTCCATGCCCTGTTGGCCGGACCCCGACGTCGCCTGGTACGAGGACGCGACCATGCGGGTGATCCTCGCCGCCCGGTGAAGTGGGCCGGCGGCCATCAAGAGCGCCATCGTCGTGCAGTTCGGGTTGGCGACGATGCCTGCATGCGACTCGATCGCATCATCGTTGACGTCCGCCACGACGAGCGGGACCGCCGGGTCCATGCGGAACGCCGAGGAGTTGTCGATGACGGTCGCGCCGGCCTCGACGAAGGCGGGGGCGTACTGCTTCGACCGGCTTCCCCCCGCCGAGAACAGGGCCACGTCGACACCCGACGGGTCCGCCGTTGCGAGGTCCTCGACGGTGACGTCGCCCCACGGCGTCGCGACGACCGTTCCGGCGGAGCGCGAGGACGCGAAGAGGCGGAGGCCTGCCGCCGGGTAGTCCCGTTCCGCGAGGATGCTCTGCATCGTCCGACCGACTGCACCGGTGGCGCCGACCACCGCGACCGTTGGGCTGGTGTGCCGCTTCACGATGCGTCCTCGAGGAGACCGTCGTGGAGCGCCGCGATCGCCGCCTTCGTGTCGCCGCCCTTGACGACGCAGGAGATGCGGATCGTCGAAGTGGAGATCATCTCGATGTTGATGCCGGAGTCCGAGAGGATCCGGAACATCTTCGCCGCAACGCCCGACTCGGCCTTCATCCCGGCTCCGACGACCGAGATCTTGGAGATGTCGGAGTCCAGGTCGACGCCCGAAGCCCCGATCTCGGCTGCCACGCCCTTCGCCACCTCGATGGCGGTCGGTGCATCGGTGACCGGCACGGTGAAGGAGATGTCGGTCTTCCCCTCGCTCGAGATGTTCTGGACGATCATGTCGACGTTGACGCCGGTCCCGGCGAGCGGTTCGAATACCGCCGCCGCTATCCCGGGGCGGTCCGGCACGCCGTGGATCGTGAGCTTCGCCTCGGTGTCGTCGTGGGTGATCCCCCGGATGATCGGTTCTTCCATCGTCTCCTCCTTCACCCACGTCCCGTCGCCGTCGTGGAACGACGACCGCACGTGGATCGGGATGTTGTAACGGATGCCGAATTCGACGCTGCGGGCCATGAGCACGCCTGCGCCGGAGTTGGCGAGCTCGAGCATCTCCTCGAACGTCAGCTCGTCGAGCTTGCGTGCCGTGGGGACGACTCGCGGGTCGGCGGTGAACACGCCGTCCACGTCGGTGTAGATCTCACAGAGGTCGGCCTCGAGCGACGCGGCGAGCGCGACCGCCGTGGCGTCGGAGCCGCCGCGCCCGAGCGTCGTCACGTCCTTCGAGTCGGGGCTCACTCCCTGGAAGCCTGCGACGATCACGACCTTGCCATCATCGAGGCTCTCCCGGACGCGGAAGGCGCGGATGTCGAGGATCTCCGCCTGGCCGTGCCTCGATGTCGTCAGGATGCCGGCTTGGGATCCGGTGAAGCTGACCGCAGGTACGTCGTGGTCTTCGATCGCCATCGCGACGAGCGCCATCGAGATCCGCTCGCCCGCCGTGAGGAGCATGTCCATCTCGCGCGGATGGGGCTTGTCGGAGATCTGGGTCGCGAGGCCGATCAGCTCGTCCGTCGCCTTTCCCATCGCAGAGACGACGACCACGACGTCGTTCCCCGCTCGGTAGGTGTCGACGACACGACGGGCAACGTTCTTGATGCGCTCGGCGTCGGCAACCGATGTGCCGCCGAACTTCTGGACGACGAGAGCCATGTCCCCGGGGAGTGTAGGTCGGACGGCCTGAAGTGCTGGCAGCAGGGGCAGGGCAGACCGGTGGCGTGCGCGGGGCGGATCGGGAGCGGGGCTACTGACGAACTGAGGGCCCGAAACGCGCCTCTGCGTGCATGCGAGCCCTGGGTTCGCAGTGCCCCTAGCGGGGGGTCGCTCATACCATCCTGGGCGTGAGACGACTCGCCCTCATCGTGTCGATCGCCGTGCTCGCCGCCGCCGGGTGCGGCGAGTCCAGCGTGGCGACGACCACGACCACGCCGGCGACGACCACGACCACGCTCCCCGAGACGCCGCTCGCGGTCGTCCCTCGCGACTACGACGGGTTCCGGGCACAGCCGACGGCCTGCGGGGCCGATGCGCCCGAACCGGTGACGCCCATGCAGTTCGAGGCGCCGGGCGATGCCGGCCTCTCCGGGGCCGCCCCCGCCGAGGTCCTGATGAGCACGTCGTGCGGCGATCTGACGATCGAGCTCGACTTCGACGCCGCACCCGAGACCGCCGGGTCGTTCGCCTTCCTCGCAGCCCAGGGCTACTTCGACGGGACGGCCATGCACCGGCTCATCCCCGGGTACATCCTCCAAGGCGGCGACCCGACTGCGACCGGCACGGGTGGGCCCGGATATGCGCTCCCGGACGAGTTCCCGCCGGCGGGGACGGTCTACGAGCGCGGCATGATCGCGATGGCGAACGCCGGGCCGGGGACGTCCGGCAGCCAGTTCTTCATCATGCTCGGCGATGCTGAGCTCCCTCCGCAATACACGATCTTCGGCCGCGTCGTCGACGGGCTCTCGACGCTCGACGCGATCGAGCAGACGCGCCTCGGCGAAGCGCCGGGGAGTCGCGACCCGGTCCCGAGCACGCCGCTCGCGACCATCTACATCAATCGCGTCACGGTGAGCGAGTAACCCGCGCCACGACGGCAAACCCCAACCGTCCGGTACGCTTGCGGCCATGGCAACCGACAAACGCGAACGCCAACGCGCCAACCGGGCCGAGAAGCAGGCAGCCGAGGCGAAAGTCAAGCGCCGCAAGCAGATGCTGGCGATGGTGAAGAAGTACGGCGGCTGGGCACTCGCCATTGCCGCGGCACTCGTCATCATCTCCTTCCTCACCGGGTGAGTCGTTGGCGGTCGACCTCCATCTCCACTCGACCGCGTCCGACGGAACGGACACGCCGGCGACCGTCGTCCGGATCGCAGCAGACCGAGCGCTGACGGCGATCGCGCTCACAGACCACGACACGCTCTCCGGCATCCCCGAAGCGCAAGTCGCAGCCTGCGAGCTCGGCATCGACCTCGTCCCCGGGGTCGAGCTCTCGGTCGACCACCACGGCGTCAAGATCCATCTCCTCGCCTACTTCATCGAGCCGACCCCGGGCCCCCTCCAGGACCGCCTCGACACGCTCCGCACCGGCCGCGACGTGCGGAACGTCGAGATCCTCCGCCGCCTCCGGGCCATGGGCTACGCCATCACGCTCGACGACGTGCTCGCCCACGCGAAGGGAGACGCCGTCGGGCGCCCCCACATCGCCGACGCGCTCGTGGCGTCGGGTGCCGTCAACGACCGTGCCCAGGCCTTCCGGGACCTCCTCCGCGACGGAGGCCCCGCCTACGTCGAACGCGAGCGTCTCACCGCAGTCCAGGCGATCGGGCTCGCGACCGCATCGGGCGGCGTCACGTCGATCGCGCATCCGCTGACGATCAACCCGGGGGACGTCACGCTGCGGTCGATCTTCGTCGAGCTGCGCGACGCCGGCCTCGCCGGCATCGAGGCGTACTACTCGGAGCATCCGCCCCACATCCGAGCCCAGCTCGCCGACATCGCCTCCGAGCTCGGCCTCGTCGCGACCGGTGGATCCGACTACCACGGGGCGGGCAAGCCCCATCTCCAGATCGGGGTCGGGAAGGGGGACCTCGTCGTCCCCGACCACGTGCTCGAGGAGCTCAGATCGCGTCGCCCCTAAAGGGTCAACAACGGTGGCCGGTCGGCCGATAGAAACCCAGGACACGAAGGGTATCGGGTGACTCCACAGCTCGCCGCCGGCCGGGCACCGATCGACTACGCATCGATTCGCTCCGCGTACCAGCGCGTCCGCGCCGTCAGCGCACTCCTCATCGGCTTCGCAGCCGGAGCGTTCTTCGTCACCGGAGCGGGGCCTTCCACCGTCCCCTTTGCAGTCGGTGCCCTCGTCGTCCTCGCCGATGCCTTCCATCAAGGCGGGAACGGCGAGTCCGCAACCGCCCGGCTCGCGATCGACATCTCCGTCATCGGCGCGGCCGTCGCCGTCGGCGGGGGGTCCCCATCGGTACAGGTCGCTGCACTCGCCTATGCGTTCGTCGCCGTCGGACTGCTGCTCCCCCCGCGCCGGTCGGGCCTGCTGATGCTCTACGCCCTCGTGTGGGCCGTGGCCGTCATGGCAATGGGAGGGGCGGGTGTGATGACGGCGGTCGAACGCGGGAGCTTCGACGGCTTCGTCACGATCGTCCTCCTCATCGACATCGTCGCGCTCATGTCCGGCGCCGCGCGAATCCTCCTGGAGATGCAGGATCGCCAGCAGCAACTGCTCGAGCAGGAACGCCGGGCGGTCGAGGTGAAGAACGAGTTCGTGTCGATGGTCTCGCACGAGCTGCGCACTCCGATCACCGGCATCTCCGGTTTCGCCGAGACGCTTCGAGAGCACTGGAGGAACCTCCCGCCGTCGGAGGTCGACGAGTTCCTCACCATCCTGCGGGGCGAGTCCGATCACCTCGCGAACCTCGTCGAGGACATCCTCGTGATCCCCCGCCTCGACTCCGGCCAGCTCCGCTTGCACGTCGAGGAGGTCGCAGTCCTGCCGGTCGCCGAGGCCGTCGCCGACATCGTCTTCGACGACCGGTCTGCGGTCGAGATCGACGTCCCCGTCTACGTGACCGTCTGGTCGGACCCGGTGCGCCTTCGACAGATCCTGCGGAACCTGATGGAGAACGCCCGCAAGTACGGCGGGAACGAGGTCCACGTGTCCGGTGAGGAGCGACGTGAGGGCGTCTACACCCTCATCGTGGCCGACAACGGGGCCGGAGTCGTCGAAGCCGACAGGGATCGCATCTTCGAGCACTTCGAGCAGCTGTCGAAGGGAGATGCGCGGATCGAGCAGGGTGTCGGGCTCGGTCTCCCCATCGCCCGCAAGCTCGCGCGCGCGCTCGGCGGCGACCTGTGGTACGAGGCCCGCTTCCCGGTCGGGTCGGCGTTCTGCTTCGACGTGGACCTCGTGAAGGACGCCGCCGCACCAGACGTTGCGGACCCGGCGGCGAGGGTCGCGGGCGCCGAGGCGGTGGCACCCCGGTAGGCTCCCCGCATGCTGCCGTACAACATCGATCACGTCGCGATCGCGGTGCACGACCTCGATGCGACGCTCGCCGAGATGCGCGAGCTCTACGGCGCCGAGCCGCTTTCGCGCGAGGTCGTCACGGAACAAGGCGTCGAAGAGGCAATGGTGCCCGTCGGCGGATCGAGCATCCAGCTGCTTCAACCCCTCGGCCCGGACACGCCGGTCGGTCGATTCCTCGAGAAGCGCGGCGAAGGCCTGCATCATGTCGCTTTCGCGGTTCCGGACATCGACGCCGCCCTCGCCCACCTCGCCGGTGCCGGTGCCCGGCTCATCGACGACGAGGCGCGGATCGGCGGCGGGGGCCATCGGATCGCGTTCGTTCATCCCTCCGCGTTCGCCGGTACCCTGATCGAGCTCGTCGAAGGGGCTTCGTGACCACGATCATCTCCATCAAGGGCGGCGCCGACCCGTGTGTGGTGGCAGCCGTGACGGCCGCCGTCGCGCACGCCGAGGCGCGCGACGCGGAGACCCGTGCGACGCGGCCGCCCGTCCCGCGCCAGAGCCACTGGGTCCAGTCGAACCGGCCCCGCGACATCCCCACGCCGCTCCCATCGCACATCTACAACGCATCGCCCTGGACCGACGTCGGCGAATCCACGACGTAGAGGCCTCTCAGCCCTGACCGCCCGGCGGCCGACGCTGGTACCACGGGTACCATCGCTCGCAAGCACAACGAAAGGGACGCCATGGGCACCGTCATCTCCTCCCTCGCACGCACGCCGATCGGGAAGTTCAGAGGCAGTTTCACCCCCTTCACGGCCATGGATCTCGGCGGCTTCGCGATCGCCGCGGCCCTCGACCGGGCCGGCATCACCGGCGACCAGGTCGACGAGGTGCTCTTCGGGCACGTGATCCAGACGGGCCAGGGCCAGGTCACCGGCCGTCAGGCAGCCTTCAAGGGCGGCATCCCGATGTCGATCCCGACGACGACGCTGGACAAAGCGTGCCTGTCGGGCACGGCGGCGATCGCCGACGCGGACATGCACATCAGGGTCGGCGAGTCGAAGATCGTCGTCGCCGGCGGCATGGAGTCGATGACGAACGCCCCGCACATCGTCAAGGGCGCGCGTTTCGGCTTCGGGTACGGCGACGGCCAGCTCCAGGACTCGTTGAACCGCGATGGGCTCATGTGCGCGTTCGACGACGTCCTGATGGGGCTCTCGACCGACAAGAACAACGACAAGCTCGGCATCGGGCGCGAGGAGCAGGACGCGTGGGCGGTGGCGAGTCACGAGCGGGCCATCGCCGCGACCGAGTCCGGGGCATTCGACTTCGAGATCGTCCCCGTCGAGGTTCCCCAGCGCAGGAGCGACCCGATCCTCGTCCGCCACGACGAGGGTATGCGAGCCGGAACCACGCTGGAGGCCCTCGCGAAGCTACGGCCGGCATTCACGAAGGAGGGCACCGTGACGGCCGGGAATGCCTCCCAGATCTCGGACGGCGCCACGGCCATGGTCGTCACGGACGGTGAGACCGCCGACCGGATGGGGCTCCCGGTCGTCGCCGAGATCCTCTCGTACGGGCAGGTCGCCGGGCCCGACACGAGCCTCCAGGCGCAGCCGGCGAACGCGATGCGCGTCGCGCTGGGAAAGGCCGGGCTCACCGTCGACGACCTCGACCTCGTCGAGATCAACGAGGCGTTCGCGGCCGTGTCCCTCTACTCGGCGCAGCTGCTCGGCCTGCCGCACGACAAGGTGAACGTCCACGGCGGCGCCATCGCGATCGGTCACCCACTCGGCGGCTCGGGGGCCAGGATCGTCGCAACGCTCATCGGGGCGCTGCGCGCTCGCGGTGGCGGCATCGGAGGGGCGGCGCTCTGCGGAGGTGGGGGCCAGGGCGACGCCCTCATCATCAAGGTGTGAGGGCATGACCATGGACAAGCCTGCCGACCGCAACCTCGCCCTCGAGCTCGTCCGCGTCACCGAGGCGGCAGCGATGGCCGCAGCGAAGTGGCAGGGACGCGGCGACAAGAACGCCGTCGACCAGGCCGCCGTCGACGCGATGCGCCACATGCTCGCAACCGTCGACGTCGACGGCGTCGTCATCATCGGCGAAGGCGAGAAAGACGAAGCGCCGATGCTGTTCAACGGGGAGGTCGTCGGCAACGGTCGCGAGCCCCGCATGGACGTCGCCGTCGACCCGGTCGACGGGACCCGCCTGACCGCGCTCGGCGTGAACGGGGCGCTCGCCGTGATCGCGATGGCCGACCGCGGGACGATGTACGCGCCCGGATCGCTCGTCTACATGGACAAGATCGCCGTCGGTGAAGAGGCGGCGGGGGCCATCGACATCAACGCCCCGGTCGAGCACAACCTCCGCGCGGTTGCGAAGGCCAAGCGGAAGGACGTCGACGAGGTGACCGCCGTGATCCTCGACCGGCCCCGCAACGAGCACTACATCCGGAGCGTTCGCGAGATCGGCGGGCGGATCGTCCTCATCCGCGATGGGGACATCTCCGGCGCGATCTCGACGGCAAAGCGGGACAGCGGGATCGACATCCTCCTCGGCATCGGCGGATCGCCGGAGGCCGTGACGGCGGCATGTGCCATGAAGGCGCTCCACGGGGAGATGCAGGCGAGGCTGTGGCCGCGGGACGAGGCGGAGCGCGTGTATGCGGTCGACCACGGTCTCGATCTCGACCAGGTGCTCACGACGGACGATCTCGTCGGGTCCGACAACACATTCTTCGCCGCAACCGGGGTGACGAACGGCTCGCTCCTGAACGGCGTCAAGTTCTACGGCAACCGCGTCGAGACGCACTCGGTCGTGATGCGCTCACAGTCGGGGACGATCCGGTTCATCGAGGGTGTGCACCGTCTCGACTGGCTCGACGAGGTGCACGCGATCGATTGACCCGGCCGGGGTGAGCCCGGCAATTCGAGATACCCGTCTCAGGTGCTGCGCGCGACGCCCGCAAGGGCAGCGTCGTATGCGGGGGCAACCACCGACCAGTCGAACGCCGCGACCGTCTGCGCCAGCTCCGCGGCGATGGCGCCCGCCTCTGCTCGGTGCTCGATCGCCCATGCGACTCGGTCGACGAGTCCGTCGGCGTCCGCGTACAGGCATCGCCGACGATGCTCCTCCGGGATGCGCTCTGGGTAGACGAGCCGGTTCGGAAGCACGGGGAACGCGCCGGCGCCCACGGCCTCGATGACGCCGATGCCGAAGAACTCATGATGTGCCGTCGACACGACGATGTCGGAGCGGGCGAGCATCTCCACGTATCGGC
>Ga0316580_10000343_pt1 | contig 10250 bp, 9 predicted proteins | sample S0NA_2_FD_204519 | JGI IMG/M metagenome (GOLD analysis project Ga0316580, IMG submission 204519) | Rhizosphere microbial communities from salt marsh grasses in Alabama, United States - S0-2_160517rDrB | ecosystem: Host-associated > Plants > Roots > Rhizosphere | place: USA: Alabama | collected... | reverse complement strand
GACCCGACGCCGATAAGATCCGCTCGAACTCCATGGACGTCACCACATTGGGATGCCGCGTGTAATTGAACGTGTCGTGCAACCCGGGATCGTACACATCCGCTCCTGGCGCCAATATAACGGAACCGATATCAATCTCAACAACTTCATCTTTCTGTGAATGGGTTTCAAGGGTTACAGCTTCGGCTTTGCAAACCTTTACACATTCCAAGCACTCGCAGCATACCATGCAGTTGAGACACTTCTGGGCTTCGGCAACCGCTGCTGCCTCACTTAGGCCCTGTTCCACTTCTGTGAAACCCTTTTTCCGATCTTCCATGGATATCCTGGACATCTGCGCCCGCTTAACCTTTTGGATATCCTTTTTGATGGGATAAAAGTTTTTCTGAGGCATCTCAACGGGCTCTCGTCCTTTTGTCAAATCCTCTGAGTTCAAATACTTTTTTATGGAAACAGCAGCTTCCCGTCCGGCTGCTACGGCATTGATGGCAATAGATGCACCGGTTTGGGCGTCACCACCGGCAAATACCCCTTTTTTGGTGGTCTCAAAACTGATGGGATCGACTTTGATGTTGTTCCAACGGTCCAGTTCAATGTCTTTGGAATCTTTAAGGAACGTGGTATCGGTTTTTTGACCGATGGCCGGTATGATAACATCTGTATCGACGACAAATTCACTCCCTTCAATAGGAACAGGTCGTCGTCGGCCACTTTTGTCAGGCTCGCCCAGTTTCATTTTAATGCATTTGAGACCCACAACTTTTCCGTCGCGTTCCACCACTTCAACAGGTGCCATAAGGAATTGAATATCAACCCCTTCTTCAAGGGCATCTTCGATCTCCTCTTCCCGGGCCGGCATCTCCGCATGGGTTCGCCGATAAAGGATGCTGACCTTTTTCGCACCAAGGCGCAGCGCAGATCTTGCCGCATCAATGGCAACATCCCCTCCACCCACGATGACCACATTGCCTTCGAGGGTCTTTAGATCACCCAAAGAAACATCCCTTAGAAATTTAACCCCTGGAATCACGCCATCTGTCTCTTCGTTGGGAATGCTCAGTTTCATATTGGCATGACAGCCAATGGCAAGATAAACGGCTTTGTATCCGTCATTCATCAGGCCATCAACGGTAATGTCCCGGCCCAGGGCAGTGTTATATCTGATTTCAACACCAAACCGGGTGATCCAATTAATTTCTTTTTCAAGGACATCCGGCGGAAGCCGGTAATCGGGAATGCCGACCCTTAGCATGCCACCGGCCACGGGAAGGGCTTCGAAAATAGTGACCTTAAAACCGTCTTTGGCCAGAAAGTAGGCGGCCGTTAAACCGGCAGGCCCTGCGCCGATAACAGCGATTCTTTCATCTCTGGTCGGTATATCTGCTGGGGGCAAATCATCGATATCGACCTGATCGGCCACAAAACGTTTCAGGGCACAAATGGAAATCGGTTCATCAACCTCATCCCTTCTACATGCGGTTTCGCAAGGATGGGGGCAAATCCGGCCCAGCACCCCGGGAAGTGGCAGCGTCCGGGTGATGACTTCCATAGCCTCCTGATATTTGCCCTGGGCGATCATGGCCACATACCCATGGGCATTGACAGCGTTGGGGCAGGCATTTGTGCAGGGCGATTTGTCCCTTTTGTCTATTGAATATGCTCCGGGTACGGATTGTGCATAGGGTTTGTAAACCGCTTTTCTGTCAACGAGACGCTCTTCGTAAAGACTTTCAAGGCTCACCGGACACACCTGGGTACAGTCCCCGCATGCGGTACATTTGTCCATATCGATATACCGTGCGCCCTTGTTCAGCTTAACCTTAAAATTACCGACTTCACCGCTTATCTCTCTAATTTCAGATAGGGTGTGAAGCTCTATATTGATGTGCCGGCCGACCTCGACCAGTTTCGGTGAAATAATTCACATGGCACAATCATTGGTCGGAAAGGTCTTGTCCAGTTGTGACATGATGCCGCCGATAGCCGGAGATTTTTCAACTAGATGAACATAAAATCCCGAATCAGCCAAATCCAAGGCAGATTGCATCCCGGAGATTCCGCCGCCCACAACCAGCACCGATCCGATGATATCTTTGGACATGGTTCAATTCTCCTGGTAACAATATTACATTATCTGACAATTATCTTATTAAAACCAAACTTTTATTTTTAGAGGCTATGATAAATTATGTCAATATATAAAAACCGCCTTTTCAATATAAACACGAGAATTCGTATACTTGACCATTCTACTTTTCCGTCTTCTTGACGTCAGGAAGATGTTGGATTAATATGCCAGCAAAGACTATCTAAAGATAACTTTTTAAGAATGTTAAGAATATCAAACATTTTACTTTGGAACTCTAAATGAAGAATGATAAATACAAAGCCGTTGAAACTGTTCAATTCCTAAAATCTTATATCAAAAAATCACCAAAAATCGGATTAATAACCGGAACCGGCCTCGGTAAGAGTGCCAAGTTCCTGGATATCTCCGTATCCTTTGAATACAAAGATATACCGAATTTCCCGACATCAACAGTAAAAAGTCATTATGGCCGGCTTCTTTTCGGAGACATGTGCGGAGAACAGATCATGACCATGCAGGGACGGTTTCACCTTTATGAGGGATACTCGCCTCTTGAGGTGACCTTTCCCATACGGGTGATGCAAGAACTCGGCGTTAAGGTGCTGATCCTCTCAAACGCTGCCGGAGGTTTGAATCTCAAGTTTACCGCCGGCGACATCATGATCATTATGGATCATATCAATTTGACCGGTTCAAACCCCTTGATCGGGCTCAATGAAGAAAGTTGGGGAGTCCGTTTTCCGGATATGATCCAAGCGTATGATAAAGAGCTGGTAGAACTGGCTGAAACTGCCGGAAAAGATTACGGCATTCCATTACAAAAAGGAGTGTATGTCGGCCTCAAGGGACCCTCCCTTGAAACCCGGGCCGAAGTTCGCTTTTTAAGAACCATTGGCGCCGATGCCGTGGGTTTTTCTACCGTACAGGAAGTCATTGCCGCGGTCCATGCCGGGATTAAAGTGATAGGCCTGTCAATCATCACCAATATCCATGATCCGGACAATCCGATGCCGGCGACCATTGAAGAAGTAATCGATGTTGCTGATGGAGCTGCTCCAAAACTTGAAGCGATTATCAAGAAAGTCGTTGATAAATTATGATCTACCCGCAAGTGAGTTCACTTCACTCTTCCTGCTCTATAGCAAGGGAATGATGGAATATTGGAATACTGGAATATTGTTTTTTTGCTTTGCTTTGAGAAGGAATATGTTCTAAGGGATTAACCCATCATGGATCGAAAAAATATTAATAGAGGTTTTAAAAAACTTAAAGTTTGGCAAAGCGCCATTTCCCTTTATGTTTTAGCTTATAAAATATTTTCTAAATTTCCATTTGAGCTCAAAAAAGTTGCTTCCAACAGCATTGATGCTGCTCATAGCATTTCAAGAAATATTTCAGAAGGCTATTGTCGTCGTAGTCTTAAAGAGTATTTAAATTACTTAAATATTGCCCTCGGTTCTTGTGGAGAATTTCATTCTTGTTATGTGAGCTTTAGGAAAGCCAATCAAATTACGGATGATGAATACGAACAATTAGATAAACTCCATTATAAAGTTGAAAATGCATTACTTAAGTTGATCGAATCTCTTCAAAAAAAACAAAAAGACCAAAATTGGGTAGATAGTTTCCAAACAAAATAGAACTTTATTCACTTTGTTCACAATTGGAGTGTTATAATGCTAGATTCCGGGATAATGTGATAATGGGTATATGGTTAAATAAAAAATGGAAAATATCCTTTTTACAAACCAGTCTTCCATCATTCCATTATTCCATATTCGAGATAAGTATTCAATATTCTAATTAAATTTCATATTTTTAATGCCTAAAAAGATTTCGAGACATTGAAATATAACATTGTCATACACAACGGCACCATTCTCACGATGAATTATGATCTTGATATCGTTAAAAATGGGGTCCTGTGTATCAAAAATCATAAACTGGACAAAATTGAACCGCGTAAAAACCACGCACCGCTCCCTGAAGGAAAAAAGATTATCGATGCCCGAGGCGGCATCATCATGCCTGGCCTTGTCAATACCCATACCCACCTTCCCATGGCATTGTTCAGAGGATTGGCAGATGACCTCCCCCTTTCCAAATGGCTAAATGAATATATCTTTCCCGCTGAAGCGAACCATATTCACCCCAAATCCGTTAGGATTGGGGCGCTGCTTTCAAGTGCGGAAATGTTACTCTCGGGGACCACTACCTGTTGCGACGGATATTTTCATGAAGATCATGTTGCAGCAGCAATGAACGAAATCGGGATGCGGGGGATATTGGGACAGGGAGTAATAGATTTTCCGGCACCAGGGGTGCCGAAGCCGGAGGACAACGTCAACAACGCAATCAAATTTTTGAAAAAATGGAAAAATATTTCATCTCTGATTACCCCTTCGGTATTTTGTCACTCGCCCTATACCTGTTCCAAAACAACTTTAAAAAAAGCCAAAGATGCTGCTGACGCTGCAGGCGTTCTTTTCCAGATTCACGCTGCTGAAACAAAGGACGAATATATCCAAATTCAAACCAAACATCACGCAACACCCATAAAATACCTGGATAAGATCGGTATTATCGATCAAAACACACTCCTGGTTCACGCTGTATGGCTGGACGATGATGATATCGAAATTATTGCCAAACGCGGGGCAAGCGTTTCCCACAACCCTGGAAGCAATATGAAACTGGCTTCGGGAATTGCGCCGGTTCCGGAATTGTTAAAGGCCGGTGTAACGGTGGGTCTGGGTACGGACGGGTGTGCCAGCAATAACAATCTGGATCTGATTTCAGAAATGGATACGGCGGCCAAACTCCACAAGGTCAATGCCCTGGACCCCACATTACTGGATGCCGTCACAGTCCTGAAGATGGCGACCATCCAAGGAGCAAAAGCCCTAGGTCTTGATACGATCATCGGTTCACTTGAGATCGGTAAAAAAGCGGACGTCATCGTCATTGATATCCATAAACCCCACCTTGTTCCGATTTACAACCCGATCTCCCATATGGTCTATGCCGCACAAGGGTCTGATGTTCAAGATGTTATCGTCAATGGACGACTTCTCGTCAAAGATAGGGAACTTCTGACGATCAATATAAAGGACATCATTGAAAAAGTGATTAAATTTAGTGAGAACTTATAAAATAACAACCTTCCATTTTTTACCATCTGTTTAATATATTGATATCATGTAAATTTCACTTCTTTTCAAGGAACCAGAACTATTGCGCAAATGCACTTCTTCCCACGCAATCATTGCATATATGCAACCATACAATACTCGCCCGATCTAACACAAATCGATCTATCAATTTTATTCTTTAATAAATCAATTGGTTATATTTGTTGTTGCTTTTTCACATTTTGGCATGGTTTCTGCTCTATATGAAGTAGGAATCAAGGCTGACGTATAGATAAGGATAGATGAAAGTTAGTACCACTCAACTTCAACACCTAAAACAACAACCACGTGATGGCAACAAGCCTCCAAAGGTTACAATTAAAAAGGGAGTTTGAGGGGTACTTATTTATGGCTTCTCTGGTGTACGTGCATCTTATTCTCCGGTCATCTTCACCTAAATAGGTATTGAGAGATGTGTGCCGGGTATAACAACGGCATTTAGGGAGGTCATCAAAAATGGCAAGGGCTTTGTAAGTATGGTTAACCTATTTTCACAACCCTTGCATGTGGCGATTCAGTTGAATCGCCCTTTTTCCTTAAACCCCTATCAAATCCGCTTTTTTTGCTATATATTTTTGTTAAACTGGTGTGATGGCATGATAATGGTGCCAGGGAATCTCAATTTTTTTGATACAGGAGGAGGATATGTATAAAAAGATACTGGTTCCTTTGGACGGCTCGGAACGAGCTGAGGCGATATTGCCTCATGTGAAGAATCTCGCACTATGTTTCAAGGCTAATGTAATTTTTTTTATCGTTATAGAACCGAGACATTTTATAGAACATGATGAAATTAGTTACGCGTCGACATATGAGGAAAAACGCGATCATCAGATAAAAGAAACAAAGTCTTATCTTGATTCTCTTTTAGAGCAATTTCGCGAAGAGGGTATTAAAGTCCAAACGCTCATCGGCGATGGTCCGGTTGTAAAAGCAATTCTCGATGCTGCAGAAAGTGAAAGTGCAGATTTACTGGCCATGGCCAGTCACGGCCGCAGTGGTTTGTCCAGGACATTTTATGGAAGTATCTCTGCAGGAGTGCTGCAGCGTATAGATCGCCCCCTGCTCCTCATCCGTTCTCGGCAAGGCGAATAGGATAACCCATGCAGCTTGAGGTAGTTTGAGGCCTGCTCCTGTAAGCCGGCTCCGAGGAGCCTACCCTTATTTCTTATGCAATTCGCAACTCTTAAAATATATATTAATAAAAGCATGGATTTCAACTATCTGATATTTGCACATATGCAATACTTGCCATTGCATTAATGAAATACTAAATCCTTAAATCATCTTCCACAAATCCTCTTATCCAAAAATATAATTTAAATTTCAGTTAGTTATAATTATCAAATTGTTTTTTGAATTTGGCACGGATGATGCTGTACAAAGTTGTTATATCGAATCTTATTTATTCATAAAATAATTGGTTAAGGGAGGTGAGTCCCATGGCCAAGGGCGAAATGCTTGATGCTGGCAGAATTAAACTTTCCGGCAACCAGTCCGTGGCACGAGGAGCTATAGAAGCTGGTGTACGAGTGGCCACCGGTTATCCAGGAGCACCCATTTCAGACCTCCAGATGAGCTTTGAACAACTGGCGAATAATATTCCTCAAACGAATGTTTTTACGATTAATGTTGGGGAGGCATTGGATCAAATCGGCTATCAGCTCTCCTCTCATTGGGGAAGCACAACGAATGAAGATAATGCTATGGCACTGGCATTAGGTGCAGTAATCGGTAAGGGAGATTTCAAAAAGAGAGAATTTCTCACCGAAGAGGAATGGGATCTAATCTATGGAGAGACGGTCTTCGCAAATGATAAAGCAAAGCGAATACCCGTAGGTTCCCGTGTGATGTGTTCCTTTAAACATTTGGGGGGCAATACCGCTGCTGATGCGATTCGTGTGGCTGTTAACGTTGTTCCCTACACTGGAGGTTTGGGGATAGCATCAGGTGATGATCGACAGGGGACATCCTCTCAGACCATGCAAGACAATAAGGTGCTCTTTGGATTTCACATCCGAATACCCACATTGGAACTCCACTCCCCTCGAACCGCTCACCGTACCGTCAAGAATTGTTATCAACTTTTCGAGGAACTGGGTATCCCCTTCGCTGTAATAATGAATTATGATTTATCATATCGGGAAGTTTTAACGGATCTCGTGATGGTCCTGGACATAAATGCAAATCAACGGATCAAGTATTTCACCCGGGATCCCAAACACCTGGTCACCATCGGTCCTCACATCCGACCCAGAGAAAAGAAATTTCACACAAAGCTGATTCCTTTGTTCAAAACAAAGATCAATGAGTATTTCGAGTTTCTGGGTAATCGAGTAACGACATACGGAACTGATCCCAAAAATATGCTGGTGTTAAACGGTCCTTTTAGAGAGGATTTTGAGTTGTTGAATCATGATTCGATTTTAAAAGGTCGTTTTAAAAAAAAGTTTGGAGATGTTTTGGTAATGGAAACCGACATTATTTTCCCCCAACCTGATCCCCTTTTTGAGGAACTCGTTTCAAAGCATCCTATCAAAAAGATCTTTGTATTCGAGGAGGGTTACGGACGGGTTATATACTTACAGCTATTGGATCTTATGAATCGGTTAGACGCTAATGTGAAAGTTTTGGACTGTGGCATTCCTTTTGAGCCACGGATATATGAAAGATTTTCCTATATTAACCATATTTTCAACGCATAAAGGGAGGTATGAAAAATGACTCCCAAACAGCACTCTTTAAAAGATGTTTTAGTAAAGGACGAGATAACCTATGATCGGCCGGTTTCAAACTGTTCCGGATGTGGAGACACCAAGGTTTCATGGTCAGTAATCGAAGGCATGAAACGATTTAACAAACAGCTTGGACTCAAGGGTAAAGACAAATATGAGCTCATCTACTCGGCTGACAGAGGATGCGGTAACCTCCAAGGATATCACGCATACCAGATTGTGGATGCGATCTTTTGCATGGGCTCAGGTGCAATTGTGGGGGCTGGGATCAAAGAGTCTTGTTCTGATAAACAGATCGTTGTTACAGCATCAGGAGATGGTGCCTATAACTTTAATATCAGTGGTATCAAGTTTGCCGCCAAAAACAAAAAGTATGGCGCCATAAATGTAATATACAACAATTATAACATCCGAATGACCGGTGGCCAGATACCACTTGAAATCAACTTCGACAAAGAAGGTGAGGCTTTAGGCTTTGAAGTGATTCATATAAACCCATACAGGATAAACGACAACGCCGAACGCTTCAAAGCGCTTTATGACAGGTATCTTAATAAGGAAAAAATAATGGTGGTAGCAGACGGTGTCTGTGCAATTGACATGGCAAAGGACGCAAAAAATCAGGGCGTCAGAATGGGTCATTTTATAAAATCTGACGAGTGTCTTGATCTTAAGTTTGCTAGAGAACGAGAGCGGGTGGCTCAAGAGGAACCTGAAAAACTCAAAAACCTCCCCAGATTCAAATGTCGACTTTGTGGTATAGGTTTAAGATGTCATGCTCTGCTTAACAACGATTACAGTCTCTGTGTTGGATGTGGTGCATGTGCACAGTTTCCCTGCCCCGTGGGTGCACTGAGTTTCGAAGGGACCAGCTTTTCCATTGCCACCAACATAACCGAACTCAATAATTAGGAGGAAGAAATGGGTGTCAAAAAACAGCTCACCATTTCCAACCCCGCCATTGGTGGCTCCGGTTATCTTACGCTATCTAATATGGAGGCTGATGCGGCAATTAAAGCGGGTTTTTACGTGGCCATACATCAATGTCGTGGATTGGCACAGGCCGGCGGCCCACTTTGCGTTGACGTCGTTATCCGAGATCATGAGGTAAAAGGATCAGTCTCTCATGATGTGGACTACGTCAACGGCTTTGATTTATCTGAGGCCTGGCGCACTGTCAATACCGTAAGGGACTTTGGAAGCGCTTTTCCCAGAGGCCTCACCGTAGTCGCAGATTTTTTTGTGGACGTGCCGATTCTTGTTACTGCCAGAGCCAAAGGTCCTAGGTACCTTACCGAAGAAGAATATCTCATAAAATTTAAGGATCTCATTGACGCGGGTTATGACATTAGACTTGTGATTTACAACTTTAAAAAATACAAGTTTCAAACAATTTTAAAGGGTCCCCTTTCTCTGGGAGTCATAACGTCGGATCTTATGATGAGAAATGATGACCGGTTTATAATGCTGCCCAAAAAATCAACGATTGAAGGAGTACTCGACAACGTGCCCCAAAAGAAAGAAAATCCTGCCTATAATGAGAAAATACGTAAACGTAACCAAAAAGCCTTTGAAACAGGATTCGCAGATAGACAGCTGTTTGCTGGACCACGAGATGAAAAGATTATCATCATTTAGAAACGGAAATTTTATTTATATGTATTGCATGAATTATAAGCAATAAAAGCAATTGAAAAGGATATTCACAAAAGAAAAAATTATATAATGTGGTCTTCCTCCGGTTCTTCACTAAGAAAGACGTCCATGAATGGATGAAAGGAGGTGACTATGAAAAAAAAACGAAAGGGCAAATATCTACTTCGGATTATCAAGTCAGAATCATTCCATGTTCATGACAAGCCCGGCCACACCTTAACGTTAACTGAAATGGAGGGAGAGCCCATCGAGCACGAAGTGGGAGTGGCCGGTAAATTTGTTTCTCGCCGGAGTGTTACCTTCCATGACCGGACCAAGGGCTCAGGTCCTATGCAGGGTTATGTTATGGCCCACTTTCAGTATGGTTCCGTATACAGTACCTTTGAAGGCTACCGTGACGGGGGTAGCAAAATCAGCACGGGAACATGGAAGACTTACGAGGGCACGGGGGAATTGAGCGGAATCAAAGGAGGAGGAAAATTTAAAGTGACCTCAGGGGGACAATGGAACGAGTTCATTATGGAGATGGAAAGAGAATATGAGTGCTGTTAATCTCTATATTGTTGTTAACAAGTTATC
>Ga0316580_10000342_pt1 | contig 10258 bp, 10 predicted proteins | sample S0NA_2_FD_204519 | JGI IMG/M metagenome (GOLD analysis project Ga0316580, IMG submission 204519) | Rhizosphere microbial communities from salt marsh grasses in Alabama, United States - S0-2_160517rDrB | ecosystem: Host-associated > Plants > Roots > Rhizosphere | place: USA: Alabama | collected... | reverse complement strand
GTATCAACCGTTTCACCAGGTTGTCGATTCAACACCATGGAGGCCACAATGGCTTTATCGAAGGCTATAGTCTGCAATCATGGTATGAACCGCTGTTGGTGGAACTCTTCGACGGCGTTTCCCGGGGGGACCCTTCGCTTGCGCCAAGGTAAGGGGCCCCGGGTCATAAGTCATCGGTTGTGGATGGTAGCATTACAAAAAGATTATTCATCCTTGACCCCGCACCCATTACCCCTGACCCATCACCTGGTTTTTGTGCCGGCATTGAAAAATCCGCTCGCATGCATATGTTGTTCCCGTTTGAAAGAGCAAGTGACGACAATCAATTCGACTGAATCAACCGACGAAAACGGCCGGCCGGACCCGTTTTTCGGACAGTTCGATTCAACGGTGACAAACCCCTGCCTGACCGGTCAAAGGAGGAATCAAATGGGTGAAGACAAAACGGTGAAAATTTTGAAAAGTGCTATCTTATTAGAAAAGAGGGGCCGCGCTTTCTACACGACGGTTGCTCAGCAGACCGATAAAGACGCCGTTCGCCGTTTTTTTGGACAAATGGCCGATGAAGAAAAAAACCATATTCGCGTGCTCTCCGAACAGTATCGAATCTATTGTGAAACGAAAAGTTTCAAATCCGGCGCTTATGGAACGGAACCCGCCGGCGCCATCGCTTCGACGGTGCTGTCCAAGGAGCTGAAGGATCAAATATCGGCAGCCGGGTTCGAATCAGCCGCAATTGCGGCCGCCATGGCAATGGAAAAAAACGCCATTACGCTCTATTCGCAGCGGGCGGAAGAAGCAACGGATCCCAATGAAAAAGCCCTGTACGAGTGGTTGGCCGATTGGGAAAAAACCCATTTGGCGCTTCTGGCCGACGTCGAGCGGGAAGTTACGGAGACAATCTGGAACGACAACAATTTCTGGCCCTTTTAAGATGTCGTTTCCGCACGAACACGCATTCTAACATGTTTATCAGAGGGTCTGTCCGGGCTGGTCCGGAAAAGGTGCACCCCCTGAGGGCTCGATAAGGGGCACGAGCAACACCGCGCAAGGAGCTTTTTCCAATATCGTCATACCGATGTAATCCACGCGGCCCAAGCTATATCGGCGATGCGGTTGATGACACCCGACCACGATCAGATCTGCGCCAATATTGCCGGCGATACGGCAGACCTCCAGAGCGGGATCGGCCGGAAAATAGTCTATGGCCACCTCGCTTGTGCCTGCCAGTCGCGGTGTGAGATCGGTCTCGATCTGTTGCCGAACGGCCGATAGGACTTGGTTCTTTTTCGGATCGGCATCGTCCATGTCCTTGAAATGATAATCGAGCGCATGAAATACATACAATCGGGCACCGTGAGCTCTCGACAGCCGGACGGCCAGGTCAATGGCGTTCAGACCGGACGGAGAAAATTTCAAAGCGACAAGGATTTTCCCGAACATGGCATCCTCCCCACTTTTAGGGTTCACGAAAAAACGAGGCCACGGTTTTGGGCGTCGAGGCGCACGGTCTGCAAGGCATGAAAACAAAGGAGCATTCGAACGCCCGCCGGCAGGGCAGCTGAAACACCGGTCGAATTTCTGTACGAATGCACTCAACGCCGGGTGCTCTGATGAGGGTGTCCACTCACGGATTCAATGCAGAAACGAGGTTGGACGGCATCACACCCTTTGAAGCCGATCCGTACTGAGGAATGGGGCGGGGCGTTGGATTGGAGGCGCGACAGGTGCCGGATCAAAGTTGAATCTGTCAATACATCGGACGTCGACACCCTGAGACCCGGCCGGTTCGGTCAAAGTTTTCCGGCACGACCGTCATCGCAGGGTTCACCCATATCTTCCATCCGCGAGTGTTCGGCCGTTTCGGACAACTCGCATACCGGCAAAGGCTCTGGCTTGGTCATCGGTTGTTTGCAGCATTCCGGAACCGTCGCATCGGTGCTTTTCACTTTGACTTTGTGACCGCAGTTTTTACATTCGTAGTTTATCTCTTCTGCCATGCAGGCCTCCTTTAAAAAACCAAATAATTTAACTCTTCTTGTATGCCGCGATAGTACGGGATATTACCCGTTGTGTCAAGTCAGCTGCCGGCCTGCATCGATACAAGTTAAAATGAGAATTTGCCGGATGCAGTCGGGTGACCGATTTTAAAATTTCAACGAAAACCGCTGACACCCTCATCGGGCTTTGTAAACGCCGGCATTGTCGTTCAAGCGTCACGGAACCAGGATCGACAAAATGGGAACCGGGCCGGTTGTCTCAGCCGTCAAACCCCGATAATCCCCACCACGGCTCCGGTCATGCAAGTGGCCAGCGTGCCGGCCACGATTGACCGCAAACCTAAAGAGACGATTTCTTCCCGTCGTTCCGGCGCCATGGTACCCAAACCGCCGATCATGATGCCGAGACTGCCGGGGTTGGCAAACCCGCACATGGCGTATGTCAGGATCAGTTTGCTGCGCGGGGCCAGGGACCCCTCGGGCAGTCTGCTGAGGTCGAGGTAGGCGATAAACTCATTGAGGACCGTTTTGGTTCCCATCAAAGCACCCGCCGTGGCTGTCTCCTCCCAGGGAATTCCCATCAACCACGTCACCGGTGCCATGACCAGGCCTAAAATCCGTTGTAACGTGACGGCTTGGCCGCGCCAGTGCGGCACCCATCCCAGGATCAGGTTGAGCAAGTGCACCAGGGCGACCAGGACCACCAGCATGGCGACGATATTGATCACAAGCGTGACCCCCTGAAGGGTTCCACGCGTAACGGCGTCGATGGCGCCGCTCGCCTTCTCGGGGGCGGTCATGGCTCCCGAAGTGAGTTCACCGGTTTCCGGTACCATAATTTTCGATACGGTAATCGCTGCAGGGACGCTGATAATCGAAGCGGTCAAAATGTGTCCCATGACATCGGGAATCGTTCGGCTCAGCAAGCTGGCATAGAGCACCATGACTGTGCCGGCAATCGTCGCCATGCCGCAGGTCATCAGAGAAAAGAGTTCACTGCGCGTCATGTGGTTCAAGTAGGGACGGATAAACAGCGGCGCCTCCACCATACCCACGAAAACGTTGGCAGAGACGCCCAGGCCTTCGGCACCGCCGATGCCCATGGTTTTCCTGAGGGTCCAGGAAAAAGCCCTGACCACCAGCGGCAAGACTTTCCAGTAAAACAGCAGGGCCGATAAGGCACTGATGACCAACACCAACGGCAGGGCGCGAAAAGCCAGGATAAAACCGGCGCCCGGAAACTTTTCATCGAACGGCAGCGGGCCGCCGCCCAGGTAACCGAAAACAAAAGCGGTACCGGCTGCGGTCGATTCTTCAAGAGACAGTACCAACCGGTTAAGCAGCAGAAAAAACGCTCTGAACAGGGACAATTTCAACAGGAGGAGTCCGACCACAAACTGAAGCCCAATGCCGATAGAAGCCGTTTTCAGACCAATGCGTCTGCGGTTTTCGCTCAACGCCAGGGCGATAAGGGCGAACATCACAATGCCGGCCACACTTTGTAGGACAAGAGACAATTATTTCTCCGGTTCGACGTCTGTTTCGGGCGGATCTGTCGCTCAGGAAATCACCGTTCTGGTTATGTTAATCTACCGCTTTTAACAAAATGACAGCCGCATGTCTATCCGGATCCCCTTTCGCCTGATTCTTTCGCCGCCGCATTAGTGTTGACAACACCGATCCGGTGCTGGAAAAGTGGTGTCGAAAAGTCTCCAAAACAAAAACGACCCATTGCAGGCGAAGGTGGTCGACATGCCGGTATGGATAAAATATATTGGGCTGGCGGTGCTGGCGTATGCGGCTTACTGCACGCTGGTGTTTGCTTTCCAGCGTCAGATGATTTTTCCGCGCAGTCACATCGGCTATGCCCCGGTTGCCCTTCCCGACAACCTGCCGATTGAAAAAATCTGGCTTACCATCCCTGGCGCCTCCGTTGAAAGCTGGTACATCCCTCCGACCGGAGGTCCGGCAAACGGCCGCAGGCCGGCCCTCATCTTCGCCCACGGCAATGCCGAGCGCATCGATGTGTGCACCGGCGAACTGATACCCTTCACCGCGCTTGGTATCGGCGTGTTGTTGGTCGAATACCCGGGTTACGGCCAATCGACCGGCACACCGTCTCAGAAAAGCGTCACCGCGGCCTTTCTTGCGGCCTACGACATGTTGGCGGCGCGTCGTGATGTTGACTCCTCGAAAATCGTTTTCTACGGCCGTTCTCTCGGCGGCGGTGCCGTTTGTGCCTTGGCCGCAGTGAGACCGGCGGCAGCCCTGATTCTGACCTCGACCTTCACCGGTATCCGCGCCATGGCGTCGCGATACCTGGTTCCCGGGTTCATGGTCCGCGACCCTTTCGACAACCTGACGGTCGTGCGCGATTTCAGCGGCCCGATTCTCATCGTTCACGGCCGCTACGACGACATCATCCCCTTTCATCACGGCACGACGCTACAAAAGGCCGCCCGGCGGGCAAAACTCCTGGCCTACGACTGCGGTCACAACGACTGCCCGCCGGATGCCGAGCGCTTCTGGCGTGATATCGCCGCCTTTTTGCGTGAAGCGGGCATTATCGTTTGATGGCCACCAGCGAGGCCAGCGGGTAGGGTTCACCGACGGCTGCGGCCGTTGTTTCGCGGTAATAGACGATCTCCAGTTTCAAAAACCCGAGCAACAGTTCGTTGATCCTCAAAAGGTGGTCGTCGCGATGCGGACGCTGCGGAATGAAGTTCGGGCGTTTAAGGTAGGTTTCGAAAATAAGGACTCCGCCACAGGTCAGGGCTTCGCAGATCTGGGGAAAGAGCCTGCGGTTGAGGTAGCGGATGTTGAGGACCAGACTGTAGCGCCGCGGCACGATATCGTATACGTCGAGATCGACGCAAGCCGCGCGTATCTTGGGGGTACGGCCGGCGGCCATCTTCAGCCCGACCTCCGAGATGTCCAGAGCGTCCACCGCAAACCCCTTTTGCGCCAGAAAGAGTGCATTGCGACCGTTGCCGGCCGCAATGTCGAGAGCGCATCCATGCGAGGCCAGGTGATAAAAATTGCAGACGATGTCAGATGGGTGGACGGAAAGGGCCACCCTGCGGCTGCGGTACTTGCGATTCCATTTGATCCGATCAGGGTGCATCGCCGGACCGCCTTTTACTGCATTTTTCAAAACATATTCGGAACGGGTAAACCATCCGCTCGCGGCCGGCCGAAACCGAATTTGCGCTGCAGGAGGTCAACGGTTTGGGGGCTTACCTCCAACCGCCGAATTTCGTCGGGCCCGATCCAGCGGACCTCACGGGCATCGTCGCCGGCACTGATGGTGCCGGCCACATAATCTGCGATCAGGTCCACGATCACGTAGTGAAACCGGATGCGACCCTGCGCGTCCTGCTCGATGATATCGAAGGTGTAAACCGGCTGGCGGGCGCGGACGGTCAGCCCGGTTTCCTCCAGAATTTCCCGTTCTGCGGCCGTCTGCAGGGTTTCACCGAGCCGGACCTTGCCGCCCGGAATGGCCCAGAGATCGCAGGACGGCGGTTGCCCGCGTCGAACCAGAAGAACGCGTTCCTCATTGAATACCACCGCTCCAACCGCAACAACCGGGCATTCGGGATACCGACCGGCTGCGGGCTTTGCTGTATAATCAGGAGTTTTCGGCATAAGATGCACACCTCGTCAGGTTGACCGTAAAGCGATCATATGGTGTCAAATAGTCGGCGTCAAGTCGCCGTGATTCGTTTTCGGACTATCTTCTTTAAGCCGTCGGCAAAAGCGGTCAACCGACCGCTTGACAGACCGACAAGGTCTGATATGCTCCGGCATCCGGCCGTGTGGCGAGAAGACTGCCGGCACAGCCGGGGTGCTGATGTCTCAACATCAAAGAAAACCGCGCAAAATCCAGCACCTCCACACGAACCACCGCCAATGAGAGGCCTTATGCCCTTACGCTCCAAGCTGCCCCAGGTCGGCGTGACGATTTTTACCACCATGACCCAACTGGCCAATGAACACGGCGCCTGTAACCTTTCTCAGGGGTTCCCCGATTTCGACGTGCCTTCTGGATTGATGGAACTGGTGGGAAAACACATGCGCGCCGGCCACAATCAGTACGCCCCCATGCAGGGGGTGGCGCTCTTACGGGAGCGGATTGCCGAGAAGGTCTTCGATCTCTACGGAGCCCGGGTCGACCCCGAGCTCGACATTACCGTGACCTCAGGCGCCACGGAAGCGCTTTTTGCGGCGATAACGGCTGTCGTGCATCCGGGCGATGCGGTGATCGTTTTCGAACCGGCATATGACGCCTACGTGCCGGTCATCGAGCTGAGCGGCGGGCGGCCGGTATACCATAAAATGTCGTTTCCCGGTTACCGCATCGACTGGAACGCGGTTGCCGATGCCGCAAAAGAGGCGCGCTTATTGGTCCTTAATTCACCCCACAACCCGACCGGTACGATTCTAACGGCCGAGGATATAGCCGCGTTGAGAGAAATCGTGCGGGGAAGCGATCTTCTGATCGTCAGCGACGAGGTTTACGAACATATCATTTTCGACGGCAGGCGTCACCAGAGCCTGTTGCGCGACCCGGAGCTGGCCAAACGAAGTTTCGTCATCAGCTCCTTCGGCAAAACCTATCACGCCACCGGCTGGAAGATCGGCTATTGCATCGCGCCGGCCGCGTTGACGCAGGAGCTCCGCCGGATTCACCAGTTTCTGACATTCTCTTCGACCACTCCAATCCAGATGGCGTACGCCGATTTCATGCAGAAAAAGAACATTTACAGCGATCTGCCGGATTTTTACCGGAAAAAAAGGGACACATTCCTTTCCTTTATGAAGGACTCCCGGCTCCGCCCGCTCAGCTGCCACGGAACTTACTTTCAGATGCTTGATTACTCGGCTGTCTCGAACGAATCTGACATCGCGTTCGCCCGACGGTTGACAATGGAACACGGCGTCGCCGCCATACCACCTTCGGTATTCTATCATGACGGAGAAGATCACCAGGTGCTGCGCTTCTGCTTTGCCAAAAAGGATGAAACCCTCAAAAAAGCTGCGGAGATTTTATGCCGGATTTGACGGTGACGTTGATTCAAACCGAATTGGAGTGGGAGGACGTTGCGGCCAACCTGCGCCGTTTCGATCACCTGATCGGCAGTCTACAGGTCGCAACCGACCTGATCGTGTTGCCGGAGATGTTTACGACCGGCTTCAGCATGAACGCTTCCGCTTTAGCGGAAGATATGAGCGGCCGCGCCGTCGGCTGGTTGCGTGAAACCGCCCGGCACGCCGCCGCTGTCGTCGTCGGCAGCATCATGGTCATCGATGACGGACGGTTTTACAACCGCCTGTGCTGGGCGGGCCCGAACGGCGAGATGACGACCTATGACAAGAAGCATCTTTTTCGGTACGCGGGTGAGGATCAGGTCTACACGGCCGGCAGTGATTCGCTTCTGGTCGAGTTGAAAGGCTGGAAGATAAAGCCCTTTGTCTGTTACGACCTGCGGTTTCCGGCCTGGGTCCGGAACACGGACCACACTTACGATCTGGCGCTTTTTGTCGCCAACTGGCCGCAGCGAAGAGCCGAGCACTGGAAGCTCCTGCTGCAGGCGCGGGCCATTGAAAACCAAGCCTATGTCATCGGTGTCAACCGTATCGGTACCGACGGCAACGGCCTTTACCACAGCGGCGATTCATCCGTCATCGATCCGATCGGCAACATTTTGTTTCGCAGTGCTCACGCCCCTTGCGTCTTCACGCTGACGCTCGAGCGGGCTCGGCTCGATGACTACCGGCAAAGCTTTCCGGCCTGGAAGGATGCCGATCAGTTTTTGCTGCGGTAAACCTCGGTATCCAGGTTGACCTGCGTCTTCCAGTACGGATTGATGAGATCTTCGAATATCGATATGGCGGCCGCCGACCCTTGACCGGAAGCCGTCACGATCTGCTTGTAACCCCCTTCCACGTCTCCGGCGGAGTAAATACCGGGTATGTTGGTCCGGTGCCTTTCGTCGTGTTTGATGAAACCGTCTTCGGTCAGCGCCACCCCGATTTTCTTGGCCAGCTCGACCGATGGTTCGTAACCGATGGCGATAAAAACGCCGTTGGTTTTAAAGACGCTCTCTTTCCCGGATCGATTGTCGATCAACACCACCTCTTCGACCCTTTCCTTGCCGCGGATTTCCTTGACCTCGGCGTTCCACAGCACCGGAATATTGTTGTCGGAGAGTTGCTTGGCCAGAAAATCCTGTGCCCGGAGTTTGTCGCGCCGGTGGACAAGGGTCACGTCTATTCCGAGGTGAAACAGGTGCAGGGCTTCCGTGACGGCGCTGTTTCCACCGCCGACCATGATCACCTTCTTATCCCGGAAAAGCGGCCCGTCACAGGTGCTGCAGTAGCTGACACCTCTTCCCGCCAGGCGCTCTTCTCCCGGAACACCCAAGTGTCGGTGCTTGGCCCCGGTGGCCAGCAGGACCGCTCGCGTTTCGAACTTGCGGCGACTGGTCTGGACGACAATGGGATCTCCCGGTTGAATATCCAGCACGGATTCTCCGGGGTAAATCTGGACGTACTGCAAGGCGTGGCTGACCATGATGTCCACCAATGTTTTTCCGCCGACCTGCGCGAAGCCGGGATAGTTTTCGACAATCGGCGTCGTGGCCACCTGACCGCCGAGGGCATCGCGTTCGAGGACGGCGGTCCGCAGGCCACTTCGTTCGGTATAGATGCCGGCAGCCAGCCCGGCCGGACCACCCCCGACGATCACCACGTCGTTTTTGACCAGTTCGGCGTCGCTTTCCGGAATAAAAATGGTTTGAGGTTCCATTTTTTGAAGAGAAAGGGCAAACACCTCCTCGCTCTGAGCCCCCTGCCCGATGAGGATATCGTTGGCAAAGGTCTGAGGCACGCTGTGCGCGGCGTATTGATCAGCCAGATCCGGCGCGCTCTGGATGTCGACGATCTCGACCGAAACCATATCCGGTCTCTCGATGGCGGCCCGGATGGCATTGACGGCCTGCTGCGGACAATAGGGGCAGGTGGCGCTGACGAAGACCTTCACCCGTCGGGGCGTATCGATTTTGGTCAGCACCTTCAATGTCTGCTCGTTCAAGTTGCTTTTCCCCAACCCGACAAATATAAGGGTTTCGAGAAAGATGCGCCCTTCTTCTCCCAACGGGGCGCCTATCCAGCGGATGTTCACCCGTTCCGGAGCGATCAGAAGGCTCGGCGAACGATCGACGTCCCACTTGCGTGCCAACTCATGATCCATTGGATGTTCACGAAAGGTGATCTTGGATGTCAATTCTCTGAAGGCGCGAACGATCTGGCGGTTGGTCTGAGCAAATATATCGTCACGACCCCGTTCGACAAACATATAGATCGGAATGTCGTTCGGCAGTTTTTCAAAGGTCTGTTTCAGCTGCCGCATGAATTGGTCCTGGTTGACTGCCGCGGCCTGGCTGTCCATTGTGGCTGTATGTTCCAAATTTTATCCTCCTCGTCCTGGTAATCGTGTGGCCTGTTTTGTGCCTGAAATTACAATAATTTTATTAATTTGACGGCTGTAAACTAAGTATCGCACCGCCTGGTGTCAACCAACTGGCGGGTCGACTGGAACCGGGCCCAATGGATTGAACGGGTCCGACGGTCCGGCCGATATCTCATGCCGGTTATTCAAGCTGAAGTTTTATAAAAATGGAACCGGCGGCCGGTCGTTCCGCCATCAAGGCCGGTGTTTGACGCCACGATTATATTTTAAGTTAATCCGGACAAATGAATCACCAACGCGGTGGCTCACATGGCGAGGCGGTAGATAGATCATACCGGTTTCACTCGACTGCCGCTCGAAGCAGCGCAGCGGCCATCGCCAGGTCTTCGGCAGTGGTCACCTTAATGTTCGATTTGCTGCCGCTGATGAGGGTGACCGGGAACCCGAGACGTTCGACCAGGCTGGCATCGTCGGTCCCGACATAGCCGTCGCGCAGGGCCCGGTCATGGGCCTCGGTGATGACTGCGTATCGAAAGACCTGCGGAGTTTGAATGAGCCAAAGACCCTTTCGTTCCACGGTTCCCTCAATTGTGCCCTCACCGCTGACCCGCTTGATGGTGTCATCGGCCGGTATGCCGGGTGCACAGGCACCACTGGTCTCGGCGGCCCGGATGCAGGCCGTGATCAGCAGCGGATCAACCAGAGGCCGCACCCCGTCGTGAATGGCCACCAGTCCATTTTTGTGATCGAGGGATTTGAGCCCGTTATAGACCGACTGCTGCCG
>Ga0316580_10000341_pt1 | contig 10260 bp, 9 predicted proteins | sample S0NA_2_FD_204519 | JGI IMG/M metagenome (GOLD analysis project Ga0316580, IMG submission 204519) | Rhizosphere microbial communities from salt marsh grasses in Alabama, United States - S0-2_160517rDrB | ecosystem: Host-associated > Plants > Roots > Rhizosphere | place: USA: Alabama | collected... | reverse complement strand
CATCAGTGCGAGGCTAATCATCCTGCTGGGACACTTCTTCGATCTCTCCGAAATTGCGGCCGTGGGCTCCATCGCAGCGGGCGTATGCTTGCAGCTCTATGGACCACTATTGGTCTCCGCGGTGCAGTTCTCATATACGCTTCAGCCGGAGCAAGAAAGCTGCCAGAAGCCAACCCCTGAATGTTGCCTGCACGCGATTCCGAGCGAGCCATGTAAATCGCGCGTTCACTGCCATCGGAGTCGGTGCGCTCGGCGCGTGGCGATTCTTTCGGTGCGTTGGCAGACGTCAATACATGCGGTGGCGGAACAACCATCCCGCAGCCGCAAGGCTGGTCAAGCCGATGAGTGCCATGGGCCAGTACTGATCGAACAGCAGGGCGTAGGAATCGCCTTCGAGGAAGACGCCCCGGAGTACGATGAGGAAATACCGCAGCGGGTCGAGATAAGTGATCAGCTGCACAGCCGGCGGCATGTTGTCGATGGGGGTGGCGAACCCCGAAAGTATGACGGCGGGCACCAGGAACAGGAAAGCGCCAAGCAGCCCCTGCTGCTGGGTAACGGCGAGGGAGGAGATCATCAGACCCACGCCGACGGCGGAGAGCAGGAACAGGGCCATCCCGAGATACAGGGCCCCGACCGGGCCGCGCAGCGGAATGCCGAAACCATGTACGGCGATGAGGATGATGAGGCTGCCCTGCAGCAGCCCGACCAGTATTCCGGGGAGCGATTTGCCGATCAGGATCTCGACTGGCCGCAGGGGCGTGACCAGCAGCTGGTCGAAGGTCCCTGCCTCCCGTTCCCTCGCCACCGAGAGGGCGGTCACGATCAGCGTCACCACCAGGGTGAGCAGGCCCACGATGCCGGGCACGATGAACCAGCGCGACTCCAGGTTGGCGTTGTACCAGGGGTGGATCTTAAGCTGCACCGGCAGTTCCGCTTGACCGCGGCGAGTCGCCCAGTCCCGGTTGAAGTCCATGAGGATGGTGCGGACGTAGTTGAGCGCGATCATGGCGGTGTTGGAGTTGCGCCCGTCGAGGATCACCTGCGCCTGCCCGCTCTTTCCACGCTGTAGGTCGGCACTGAACCGTGGTCCGAGGTGCAGGACCAGCAGGGCCTCTCGGTTGTCGATCAGGGGTGATATCTGGCCCTCGTGGTCGATGCTCCGGACGAGGTGGAAATTCCGCGACCCCTCGAAGCGGGCGATCAGCTCTCGGGCGGGGCCGCCTCCATCCTCGTCGTAGACGGCCATCGGGGCCTGGTTGAGGTCGTAGGTGGCCGCAAAGCCAAACACCAGGAGCTGGGCGATGGGCGGGCCAACGAGCACGAAGCGGCTGCGCGGGTCGCGCAGCAGGGCGAGCAGCTCCTTGATCGCCAGCGCCAGGATGTTAGAGAGGGTGATCACGGCTCCAGGTCCTTGCGCGCCTTGCGCCGCAGGATCATGAAGAAGATCAGCATCATCAACAGCAGGGCGGCGGCGTTGGCCAGCACCACAGGCCAGACGTCCCCAGCCAGGAAAAGGGTCTGGAGGATGGCCACGAAGTAGCGCGCCGGGACCACATGGGTGATGACCTGGATCGGTCCCGGCATGGAGCCGATGTCGAAGATGAAGCCCGACAGGATGAAGGCGGGCAGGAAGGTGATGAGGATGGCGATCTGACCCGCCACGAACTGATTGCGCGCCACCGTGGAGATGAGAAGCCCCATCGCGAGGGCCACCAGCATGAAGATTGCGGAGGACGCCAGCAGCAGCCAGAAGGAGCCGCGCAGCGGCACCTCGAACTGCCAGATCGCCATGGCGACGCTGAGCAGCATGCCGCCCATGCCGAGGACGAAATACGGCAGCAGCTTTCCGAGCAGGATCTCGCGGATGCGGATGGGGGTGACCATCAGGGCCTCCATGGTCCCCCGTTCCCACTCCCGGGCTACCACCAGGGCGGTGAGCAGCGCCCCGATCAAGGTCATGATCACCGCCACCAGGCCGGGCACCAGAAAATTGCGGCTGCGCAGTGCCGGGTTGAACCAGACCCGCTGCTCCGCCGAAACCGGCAACCTGAGCTCCTGCCCCTGGGCAGCGGCGTAGGACTGGAGCCAACTCTGCCAGGCGCCCTGGACATAGCCCGCGGTGATGCGCGCCTGGTTGGCGTCCACGCCGTTCAGGATCACTCCCACGGGCGCGCCGCCGCTGGTGAAGAGGCGCCGCCCGAAGTCGCTGCGCAGCCAGACGATCCCGTCCACCATGTGCTCGGCCAGGGCCTGCTCGGCCTCCTGAATGCTGCCGAAGCGCCGCGGGCTGAAGTACTCGGACTGGTGGAAGGCGGCAGCGAAGCTCGCGCTCGCGGCATCAGGCTGCTCAATGACGAAGGCCAGCGGGACGTGCTTGGCGTCAAGGGACACGCCGTAGCCGAAGAGCAGGAGCAGCACCACGGGCATGACGAATGCGATGGCAATGCTCGACGGGTCGCGCAGGATCTGCAGGCTCTCCTTGCGCACCATACCCCGCAGCCGCACAGCGGCGCCTCCCCGCGCCGGGCTCATGGCTGCTGCTCCATGAGGCCGATGAAGGCGTCCTCCATCGTGGGATCGGGCAGATCCGGGCCGCGGAAACGGGCCTTCATCTCCGCCGGGGTCCCGTGGGCCAGGGTCTCTCCGTCGGCCATGATCAGCAGCCGGTCGCAATAGTTGGCCTCGTCCATGAAGTGCGTGGTCACCAGCACCGTCACCCCCTGTTCCGCCAGCAGATTGATGCGGTGCCAGAACTCCCGCCGGGCCAGCGGGTCCACCCCCGAGGTGGGCTCGTCCAGGAACAGGATGTCCGGCTCGTGCATCAGGGCGGCGGCCATGGCCAGGCGCTGTTTGTATCCCAGCGGCAGGTCGCCGCTCGCCGTGTCGGCGTAGGCCGCCAGATCGAACCCGTCGAGCGCCCATCGGATACGCTCGCGGCGGGCGCTGCGGCGCAGACCGTAGGCGCTGGCGAAGAAGCCCAGGTTCTGCTCCACGGTCAGGTTCACGTACAGAGAGAAGCGCTGGGCCATGTAGCCGATGCGCCCGCGTGCCCGCGCCGCGGCGTGTCGCAGGTCGTGACCGGCGACCTGGAGGTGACCTTCGGAGGCGGGCAGCAGGCCGCACAGCATGCGGAAGGTCGTGGTCTTGCCGGCACCATTCGCCCCCAGAAGCCCGAACACCTCCCCCTGGCGGACTTCGAAGCTGACCCCTTTGACCGCGTAGAAGTCGCCGAAACGCCGCTTTGCCCCCACCACCGAGATGACGGCACCATCGGCCGCGGTCGCTCGCGGTGCGGGCATCGCCGGGGACTCGGGGGCCCGCTCGGCATCTTCCTGGCGCAGCAGGCTGATGAAGGCATCCTCGAAGATGGGATCCGCCGGGAGCACCTCCGCGCCCTTCGCGCCGCCCTCCAGGGCCGACAGGTCCGGTCGTTCCGCCTCGCGCATCACCAGGCGCACGCGCTCTCCCTGGATGACGGCGTCAATCGCCCCCGGGAGCGCGGCGAGCCGCGTCTGGAGCGAGCGTTTGGAAATGCCGTCCACCTTCACCAGGAAGCTGTGGCCCGCGAGCGGTTCGCTGAACGAGGAGGGTGTTCCCTGGCCCAGCAGGCACCCCCGGTGGAGGAGGATGACGGCGTCACAGCGCTCCGCCTCGTCCAGGTAGGCAGTGCTCAGAAGGACACTCATGCCCTCCTCGCGCACGAGGCGGTAGACGATGGTCCAGAGCTCGCGCCGCGAAACCGGGTCGACACCGACGGTGGGCTCGTCGAGCAGCAGCAGGCGGGGAGGGCGCACCAGGGTGCAGGCGAGGCCGAGCTTCTGTTTCATGCCGCCGGAGAGCCTTCCGGCAAGGCGTCCGGTGAAGGATGTCAGGCCTACCATGCGCAGCAGCTCCGCAAAGCGATCCGGGCGCTGCACGGTGGGGACCCCCTGCAGGTCTGCGTACAAGTCCAGGTTCTCCTGGACGCTCAGGTCCTCGTACAGCCCGAAACGCTGCGGCATGTATCCGATCGCCGACTGTACCTCCAGGGGCTCCCGGGCCACGTCCATGCCGAGCACGCGAATCCTCCCGGCGTCCGCCCGCAGGAGGCCAGCGGCGAGACGCATCATCGTGGTCTTGCCGGCACCGTCCGGGCCGATCAGCCCCGTGACCTTGCCGGGCTCCACCGCGATGCTGACGCCTTGCAGCGCCTGGATGTTGCGCCTCCCTGAGCGGAAGGCCTTGCCCACGTCCTCCAGGATCAGGGCAGAATCGACGACCGAGTCGTCCGCCATCGGGCTAATCCCCGCAGTGGTCAGCGCCGGCGCTGGGCTTGGGCTGATCCAGCGGAATGGTGACGGTGGCCGGAATACCCAGGCGCAGCTCCCCCTCCGGGTTGCAGACGAACACCCGTACCTGATAGACGAGGCGGGTGCGAAGGTCCGGGGTCTCCACGTTCTTCGGCGTGAACTCGGCGGTGGGGGAGATGAAGCCGACCCAGCCGCGATAGATCGTCTCGGGATAACTATCGGTGCGTACCTCCGCCGCCATGCCGGGGACGATGCGGCCCAGGTCCGGCTCGGGTACATAGGCGCGCACCCACATGGGGTCGGTCAGGGCCAGGATCATGGCCGGGGTCTGAGGCGAGGCCATGTCCCCCGGCTCCAGGATGCGCTCGCGAACGATGCCCGCCGCCGGTGACGTCAGCGTGGTGTCCGCCAGTCGTTCCTTGGACAACGCCAGGTTCGCCCGCTGGGCGGCCAGCTCCGCCTTCGCCTGGGCGATGTCCTCTGCGCGCGCCCCCGCGACGGCCAGGGCGTAGGTTTCCTCGGCCGCTTGTGCCTCTGCCTCGGCCGCATCCGCGGCGGCGCGGGCCTGGTCGACGTCCTCCGGTGCGGCGAGCTTCTGTTTCCCGAGCTTCTGTTGCCGCGCGTAGGTGATCTGCGCCGTCCGTGCCTTGGCCTTCAGGGCATCCGCCTGGGCCCTCGCCCGGCGGATCTCCTCCGGGCGGCTGCCCGCCTCGAGCCTGGCCAGTACTTGCGCCTGGGCATCCACGGCGGCCTGTGCCGCGGCGACCTCGGCCTCGTGCTTCTCCTTGTGCAGGAGGCCCAGGACCTGCCCGGGCTTCACCCGGTCTCCTTCCTGGACAAGAACCTCGGCGACGTGCTCGCTGGTGCCGAAGGCGAGATCCGCCTCCCGAATGTCGACGTTGCCGTAGAGCGTGAGCGCTTCGTGGGGGGCCTCCCGGTCGGCGGTGCTCAGCCACCAGTAGACCGCGCCGGCTCCCGCCAGCAGGATGGGAACCAACAGCAGCTTTTTGTACATCGCGCATCCATCCCGTTATGTCGCGGCGAGCAGCCACAGGTCCGTCGAGTCCGGCACGCGCACGCGCGAAAGCGCGAGGTGACAGAGTCGGTCAACCCCTACTGTACCGTGAAAGATGCTGCGGGCGAGGAAGATGGTCATCCCTGGACCCAGATGAGGTCCGACAACTCGGCTGGCTGCGTACCGTCAAGATTGGTTTGTTTTGGCATGGCCCGCGCCAATCAATTAGCAATCGCTGACGTGATTCGTCTGCTTCGAAGATCCGCCGGGAGCGCCGGTTCGACCAGCGCCCAGGTGAGAACATCAGCCCATCTCACGGGAGTCGGACACCATGAGCTCTGGCGTCGATCGTTCCATCCTGTTCGTCCTGCTGGGCGCCGCCGGCGGTCTTGCCCGGCGCCTGGTAGTACCGGCTCTGTTCGAGCTTCACCGCGGCGGCGCCTTACCGGAGCATTTCCGGATCCTGGCCGTGGACCGCGGCGACATGGACGCACGCGCTCTGGCCGAAAGACTCCGAGAGGGCCACGCGCGTTTCGGGCGCAGCGGTGCGCAGGCCGAAGCTCAGTGGCAAGGATTCGCGCAGGATCTGGCATACCATCGCATAGACATCGCCGAGCCCGACGCGTATCGGGCCTTGCACGCCTTGCTCGAGGAGATGGAGCAGCCTCTGCCGGGACCAGTCCAGTCGCGCCCGGCTTAAATGAACCGAGCGCTTGCCGAGCGGGGACGGGATTTAAGCTAGCGTGTCACCCAAGTGGGATTGGAAGCGCCCGGGATGTCCGCGGGATGCTCCCAAAACAGCGGGACGCGCTCGATCTCGAGCGGGAAGCGCAGGCGCTTGACCGGCCCGCGGCCGCTGGAGAAAACGCGATCCTCCCCCGGGCCGTCGAGGTTCTCGCCCGCGAGCAGCTTGATCGCCGGCTCTTGCTGGGGCACCTCGCCCTTGTCGGTCAAGATAGCCGCGGTGCGCGCAAGCGACAGACGGGAGACCGACCCCGCGCCGGTCGTCAGTCGTCGGGTTAGCCCGCGGATAGCGGCGGCAGCCATAAGATATCCGCTTCCCAGGTCGAGCACTTCGACGGGCGCCTCTCGGGGACGTGAGGCGTCGACCAACTGCCCGAGTTCGATGAGCGGAAGCCGGGTCTCGGGCTTCTCAAGCGCCCACGCTTGGTTGGCTGTCGCGAGCCCGGTGCTGAACTGGGTGATCGTGTCGAATCCGCGCCGGAGCTGCCACGGGCCGGTCCATCCGTACGCGCGGAGCGCGACCTCGACGAGATCGGGATTGGCCTGTTGGCGCTCTTCGGGCGACACTAGCCCGTCGATCCCCGCCGGGCGATACGAGTCGACGAAGAGGTCTGCCTCGGCGAGGAGATCCAGGAAGCGAGCCTTGCCGGCGGGCTGCTTCAGATCCAGAAACCCCCAGCGCTTGCCCAGCATGAGGTCGTTAGGGATCTGCGCCGCCGTAGCCGAGGATTCATCTGAGCTGGGGACATCGATGCGCAGTACCTCGGCGCCGCACGCTGCGAGGAAGCGCGTCGCCGTCGGTCCCGCGACGACGCGAGTGCAATCGAGCACCTTGATCCCGGCGAGGGGCCTGCCGGGCGCCGGTTGCGAGGAGTTGCCGTCTGCCGCACGGGCCTCCACGTGCACGATCGGCTCGGCATGCGCGGCTCTGCCAGCCGGATGGGTTAACCACGAAGTGGACACCTGAGTCGAGCGTCAGTCATCAACGCTGTGCTCGGAGGTGCCAGTTGGGTATCGCGACGGCAGACATCAGCGAGGGAGCTTCAATTCCGCGACCAAGCCGCCCTCGGGTCGGTTCATGAGCACCAGATCGCCGCCATGGGCGCGGGCGATATTCCGGGCGATGCCTAGTCCCAGACCCGTGCCCCCGGAGTCGCGCCCGCGGGAACCATCCAGGCGGAAGAAGGGCTCGAAGACCTTGTCGATGGCTTCGGCGGGAATCCCAGGCCCCCTGTCGGCGATGCGCAAGGTTACCGATTGCGCCGAGTCCTGGGCTGAGATCTCGACCTTCCCCCCGTAACGCAGGGCGTTGTTGAGGAGGTTTCCGATGCAACGCTTCAGCGCAAGGGGTCTGCCCGAGTAAGGGCGCTCGATGGATCCCTCCAGGCGCACCCCCTGGCCCGATTCCCCGGCATCCTCGATCAGGCTCTCCAGAAGTGCCATGAGGTCGATCGGATGGGTTGCTTCATGCGAGTCTGTGCCGCGCATGAAGTCGAGCGTCTCCTCGACCATCGCCTGCATCTCGTCGAGGTCGCGGCGGATCTTCTCGCCGAGCTCCTCGTCGTCCAGCAGATCCGCCCGCAGGCGCAGCCGCGTGATCGGCGTCTTCAGATCGTGGGAGACCGCGGCCAGCATCCGCGCCCTGTCCTCGACGAAACGGCTGATGCGCCGTTGCATCCGGTTGAATGCACCGGCGGTCTCGGCGACCTCCACGGGTCCGGTCTCGGGCAGCGGCGGACGGTGAATGTCCTTGCCGAGGGCATCGGCGGCACGACGCAGATCCGCCAGAGGTCGGACGACCCAGCGCACCGCGACCAGCGAGAGCGTAGTCACCCCGAGGAGCAGTATCCCAAGGGTGAGCAGCATCTTCACCGGCCAATCGAACAGCCCCTGGGGCAACCCTCTCTCGAACCAGACCCAGGTACCGTCGCCGAGCCGGACCTGTATCAAGAAGTGGCTGGCCATCGCATGGACCCCGTGCATCATCGCCGCCGCCCTGTTGCCCATGCCCATCATCGGACGCCCAGCCATGGGACCGGACATGACGAATCCGGCGAGGCCGACCCGGATCTCGGTGCTCGCGCCCAGGCGGTCCCTGAGCTGTCGCTCCACCAGCCTGGCGGCGGCCGAGTCGCTGTCATCGGACGGCATCTGCAATGGACCGGTCGCGAGACTGACCTGGCTCTGGGCGGTGCTCAGGATGGGCAGCAGGCTCTCGCGCTGCGGCGGTGGGAGAGCGTCCAGCAGTTGAACGATCCCGGACGTGCGCTCGATCACGTCCTGGTGCATCGCCTCGTAGAGGATTCGGCCGCGATCGCGCATTTGCACCCATGCGGAGAGGAGCACTGTCAGGGCGAGCCCAGTGAGCAGCACCAGGGTGAGCCGGCCGAAGAGCGACCTTGGGATCAGCCGCACGATGCGCCCCGCTAGCGCAGCGCCGTCACCCGGGCGGCGAGCATGTAGCCGCGCCCGCGAACGGTCTTGATCAGCTCGGGCTCCCGGGCGTCGTCCCCGAGGTGCCTGCGCAGCCGCCCGATCAGGACGTCGATGCTGCGGTCGAAGGGGCGGGCCTCGCGGCCCTGGGTGAGATCGAGCAGCTGATCGCGGGTCAGCGCCCGGTTTGGGTGGCGCAGCAGCGTCTGCAAGAGCCGGATCTCCGCCTGGCTCAGTGGGACCACCACGCCTTTGGGGGAGATGAGATGCTGGATGCGGGTATCCAGGGTCCAGCCATTGAACTCCAGGCGCCCCGGATCCTCCGCCAGCGGGTCGATGGGGAGATCGCGCACCCGCCGCAGCACCACCTTGATTCGCGCCAAGAGCTCGCGGGCGCTAAAGGGTTTGGCGAGGTAGTCGTCCGCGCCCATCTCCAGCCCCAGCACCCGGTCCATCTCGTCGCCGCGGGCGGTGAGCATGATCACCGGTACCTTGGAGCGCGCCCGCAGGTCACGGCAGAGCTCCAGTCCGTCCACGCCCGGCAGCATCAGATCCAGCACGATCAGGTCGACGTGGGTTCGCTCCAGGGTCATCCGCATGCCCCCGCCCTCGGCGACCGCGGTGACCCGATAGCCGTTCTTCTCCAGATACTGGGTCAGCAGGCGACGGATCTCCGGATCGTCGTCGACCACCAGGATATGGTCCGCGGCGGTGTCCATAGCCTGAACTCTACCCGATCCAGCTCCCTCTGTGCCTTGGCGAAACGTCAGCCCCTGTAAACCGGTAACGCGCTGTTACACGGGCTTACAAGATGGCGTCCGGCGGACATCGCTCGCTTACATGCCAGTGCTGTAATCACTTTGAGCCCGATGTGCCGACCAGGGAAGCTTCGCAGGCATTGCAGCGAATTTGATTCAACTTTCGGGAGACCATGATCATGTATGCATTTTCCACTCGGATCGCCCCCCCATTCGACGCGGGCGTCTCGCGCGTCACCGAGGCGTTGAAGCAAGAGGGGTTCGGTGTCCTGAGCGACATCGACGTCCAGGCGACCCTGAAGGCCAAGCTTGGTGTCGAGAGCCGCCCCTACCGAATCCTCGGGGCCTGCAATCCACCGTTTGCCCATCAAGCACTCACCGCGGAGCCGAAAATCGGCCTGCTCCTGCCCTGCAATGTCGTCGTGCGAGAGTTGGAGGACGGCGGGATCGGTGTCGATTTCATGGACCCTCAGGCCGTCCTGCAGTTGGTCGAGAATCCCGACGTACGGGTGATTGCCCGGGAGGTGCAGGAGCGTCTGATGCGGGTGCGCGATGCGCTGTCCTGAATCCGGTTTCTCGTATTTGCCGTTCTGAGCGAAGCGTGACGACATGTAATCGGATCGGCGCGTGTTACTCGGGCTTGCAAAGTCCGCTATTGCAGACATAGGCAACTTACATCGATGGGGTTTACTGATGCCAAGGCCGCGAGGCCGGGTGAACACCCGCATTCAGAATCAATCAACTCGGAGATTTCAATGAAACAGTCGAATACCAGCCTTGCCGGTTTGATCGTCGTATCGGCGCTGGCGCTGGGGGCAGCTACGGCGGCGTTTGCCGCGGGCAGTCAGGGTACGGGTGGCTATCCGGGGATGATGGGAGGCCCCGGCATGATGGGTGGTCCTGGGATAATGGGTGGTCCAGGGATGATGGGTACGCCTGCCGACACGGCCAAGCGTCTGGACCAAGTCAAGGCAGAGCTCGCCATCACTCCGGCCCAGGAGGATGCCTGGAACGCCTA
>Ga0316580_10000340_pt1 | contig 10266 bp, 9 predicted proteins | sample S0NA_2_FD_204519 | JGI IMG/M metagenome (GOLD analysis project Ga0316580, IMG submission 204519) | Rhizosphere microbial communities from salt marsh grasses in Alabama, United States - S0-2_160517rDrB | ecosystem: Host-associated > Plants > Roots > Rhizosphere | place: USA: Alabama | collected... | reverse complement strand
TGACGGCCGTTTTTTGTGACCCAGCAAGCGATCTTGCCAATGGTATTTCCGGTGAAGATGTGACAGTGGATTTGCTCCTTGCTGCTTATGTTGAGCGCATGTTTGGCCAGCATGCCACAGATGCGCGATTCATCAAGGAGAGTACGTTAACCTGGCTTTCCTGGCTCTCCCCAGGGATGAATCACCATAACCAGGGGATCTTTCTGATCGAACAACTGCAGCCCAGCTGGCTCCCCTGACGTTCCTGGCGGCGTCTCTATATGAGCCTGGCCGGGTTGATCACGGGGTTTGCAGGTGGCTTGATCATGTGGTTATTATGGCATTTACTGCGCCATACCCTGCCGCAGCTGCCTGCACCGGCTTCACAAGCCGTATCGGATTTGTTGGGTATCCCGGTTAGTTGGTCGGAGCCGCTAACGATTCTTCTCGGCAATCTGGTCCTCGGGCTGTTGGTGGGGTTGGCTTTATATCTGATTTTTGAGGGGCGAATGGAAAGACCGGTCGATGCGCCGTGGATAAATCGCGGGCGGTGGCGGCAAGTTATTTTGCTTGGTTTAGGGACCGGCGTCCTGATAATGTTGTTTGTATTGCTCTTTACCGAACCCCTATTAGCGCTCGCCTGGGGTGTAGCCGAGGGATTTATGTTCGCGGCCGCGGGTCGCTATATTTTTGGCTGGTCCTACCAGACGGAGGTCCGCACGGTTGAAGCATTGGGATGGTCATGGTCAAGCGCTGTCATGGGAGTGTTAGTATGGCTGGGGCTGGCTGTCTTTTCCGAACTGATTGAATCTCTTTTGTATGGTTACAACGGCGCGGAGCGGACAGTAGCTACGCTGGTCGTGGCCGGCTTTGTTCTAGGTGGGTTGCGTGGGCGGTCGGTGGAGACGAAAAGTAGACCCAATCAAGGTGTCTGGTTATCACTGCGCAATGCTATGGTCGCCGCCGTGGTTGTATCTATTTCGATGGCCATTCTGGCCTGGATCATCCGCGATCCCCTATATGCCTGGCAGATAGGCGCATTATCGGCCGTTATTGCTGCGTCTATCATGGGTGGAAGCGTTTTTAACAAGCATTTCCTCCTGCGTACCATGTTCAGGTATCAAGGAACGGTGCCCTGGCGCTATGCAGATTTTCTGGATCATGCTTCGCGTCTTGTCCTTCTCCGCAAATTAGGGAATGGATACATCTTCATTCATGAGTTGCTTCAAACCTATTTTGCGGGATTTCTTTGACTTCTTCTTACCCGCGGGTAAAAATAACCCCTCATTTTTACAACAATTAAAAAGCGAAGTGAGTCGTAGAAGCTTATGTACCATGTTTATTTGGGCCTGGGGACGAACCTGGGCCGGCGCGAAGAGAATATTGATAACAGCATCATTGGATTAGCGAATGTCGTGGAAATAACGGCCGTGTCCCCCCTCTACCAAACAGCGCCGTGGGGCGTGACCGATCAGCCTGATTTTTTGAATAACTGTGTAGCCGGTAAAACAACCTTGGCGCCGCTGGCCTTGTTGCGTTTTGTTAAAAAGCTGGAAGAAGACCTAGGCCGGACGCCGACAAGGCGTTGGGGCCCGCGCCTGATTGATATCGATATCTTGATTTATGAAGAATTAAATGTACGCTCGGCCGTTTTGAATGTCCCCCACAAAGGCATTGAAGAGCGGGCGACCGTCCTCGTTCCCCTGGCTGATATTGCCCCGGACCTGGTCCATCCCCTGCTGGGCAAAACCATTGCCGAGCTACTCGCCAAAATCAATACGACCGGCGTACGGCCGTATTGAGGCAAGTGGCAGGCGTCAAGTGGTAAGTAACATCAAAAATGACCCAACTTGATAGCCGCGAGAACTAAAAACTAAATACCAAATACTAAAAACTTAATACTATATACCAGTCCCTTGACACACTGCGTCATGTATGGCAAAATTGAGTGCGCGCTCAATTATTGAGGGACTGCTCAAATTTTTACCATTGAAATGACTATAGTGTGCTAATGTGGCTCTAGATTCTGAGATTAAAACCAGCGGCAGGCGCAAGCGGCGGATAGCGGCGCGTAAGGCGCAGATATTGAAAGCCGCGGAGACGGTTTTCAGCCAGAAGGGGTATGAGAGAGCCACAACGCGCGAAATCGCCAAAGCCGCCGATGTTTCGGAAGGTACCCTTTATAATTACTTTGGCAGCAAGAGTGATTTGCTGGAGGCGGTTGCCAAATCCTTCGCCCACGATATCGTCAACGAAATAACCAACCTGGAAGCGGACAATTTAGCGGACATGATGGCCGAACTGCTCGCCGCTCGCCTGCGCAGCGGCCGTGAGCGGCGGCTCTTGATGTTGTTCCTTTTCGAGGCGCGGCTCAGTCCTGACGTGCACCGCGCGTCTATCCAAAAGGCGGTGCAGCAAATCATCGATGCTATGGAGAAGCGCTTTAGCCGTGAGATTGAAAGCGGTGTGATGCGGCCGGTGGACCCGGCTGTCGCGGCGCGAACGATCAGCGCGACGGTAATGGGCTTTGCCGCTTTGTATGAAATGGGGCAGTACGGGCAGGAGCGCAATGGCATATCGCCGCAGAAGTGGGGAGAGGAGCTGACCGATTTATTTCTTAACGGCCTGCAAACAGCCGAAGATTGCAGCGTGGAGGATGAAGAGTGACCTTTGAGTGGGGCAAACGCACATATATTATGGGCATTGTCAATATCACCCCGGATAGTTTTTCGGGCGATGGGATGCTTAGCGGGAGTCGCTGGTTGAACGGCGTGGTTTCCCGGGCTGGTTATTTTGTGAAAGAAGGGGCGGATATCCTCGATATTGGCGGTGAAAGCACGCGCCCTGGCAGCACACCGGTTACCATGGAAGAGGAATTAGAGCGTGTTGTTCCGGCGATTCGGGCCATACGCGAGGCATTTGATATCCCGATTTCAATTGATTCCTATCGCGCTGTTGTGGCCGAGGCGGCTCTCGACGCCGGCGCTAATTGGGTGAACGACGTCTGGGGACTGCGCATGGATGATCGCATGGCCGGTTTGGTTGCTGAGCGCGGCTGCCCGGTGGTGATCATGCATAATCGCAGCCGGCCCAAGGATGTGGTTCAGGAAGAGCGCCTTGGCGGCCATTATGTAGGCGTGGATTATGAAGACCTCATTGCTGACATCATCCGCGAGCTGGAAGAGAGCATTGAAATTGGTCTTAGAGCGGGTATTGATCAAGAGCAGATCATTCTTGATCCCGGCATCGGCTTTGGCAAAACAGTCAGCCAGAACTGTCGTTTAATTGATGAGCTTGATGCGATTAAGGCAATGGGGTATCCCGTTCTTCTTGGACCTTCCCGGAAATCATTTATTGGCTATACGCTTGATCTTCCGCCGGATCATAGAATGGAGGGTACCGCGGCGACGGTCGCGATCGGAATCGACCGCGGTGCGGATATTATTCGCGTACATGACGTTCGTGAAATGACCCGCGTGGCGCGGATGACGGATCGGATCGTGCGTGTTTAGTAAGTAGTATTTTGTATTTAGTATTTAGTCGAGTGTGACGTGTTTTGTTGGTGCGGGTTAGGAAATCCGCAATCCGAAATTCATAATGGGGGTTATAGACTATGTTAGATTTTCGATTGGATGAAGAGCAGCAGATGCTCAACGAGACGATTGCGCGCTATGCCAATGAGCGGGTACGCAAGGTGTTTCGGGATGCCGAGGAGGATGGGCATATTCCTCCTGAAGTTGTGCAGGCAGGCTGGGAAATCGGCATGCTGCCGACGAGTATTCCCGAAGCGTATGGTGGTTTTGGCGAATATTCGGCCGTTACCGGGGCCGTGGCTACGGAGGCTTTTGCCTGGGGAGATCTGGCGGTTACTTTGCGCATCATGGTCCCTAATCTGGTGGCCGTACCGCTGATGCTGGCCGGAACTGAAGAGCAAAAAGAGCAGTATTTACCCTTGTTTGCCGATGAACAGGCGCCGGCTTTCACGGCGGCGCTGACGGAGCCGCTGGTGCGCTTTAACCCATATAAGCTGCAAACAACGGCCGTTCGTGATGGGGATGACTATATCTTGAACGGTACAAAGACAGTGGTTCCGCTGGCGGATGAAGCGCAGATGTTCCTCGTCTACGCCGCGGAAGAGGGACAGACGCAGGCTTTCCTGGTGCCCGCCGGGATTGAAGGTTTGCAAGTGGGCAGCCGGGATAAGCTGATGGGCATCAAGGCGTTGCCCACATTCCTGGTTACTTTCAGCGACGTTCGCGTCCCTGCCGCCAATAAATTAGGCGGCGAGGGAGGCATTGATTTCAGCAAGCTGCTCACGCACAGCCGTGTCGCCTTAGCAGCAGCGGCGGTCGGCGTGGCCCGGGCGAGTTATGAATATGCGCGGGAATATGCCAAGCAGCGTGTGCAGTTCGGTGAGCCGATCGCCCACCGCCAGAGTATCGCCTTTATGTTGGCCGAGATGGCCACGGAGGTGGATGAAGCGCGGCTCATGGTCTGGGAAGCGGCCTGGAAATTGGACAAGGGACAGGATGCGATGCGTGAAGCGGCTGTGCTGAAACTGCATGTGGACCGCATGGTGTTAACTGTCGCCGATCGCGCCGTACAGGTGTTGGGCGGCTATGGCTATATTCGTGAGTATCCGGTGGAGCTTTGGCTGCGTAATGCGCGCGGTTTCGCTTCTTTTGACGGCCTGGCGATTATTTAGGTAGGGGAGATAAAAAATCATGATCAGTTTTGAATTACCATCATTCATCCAAAATCAGACGCAGCTGATTGAGATGGTCGCTAAGCAGGCGATGCGCCCTTATTCGCGCGATCTGGATGAGCATGAGCATACGCGCCCGACGACTTTCGTGAGTATGACCTGGCCTTTTACCCAGGAATTGGTCAAGCGCACCTTGAAAGGGCTTGAAGAGACGAACGGCAGTAATGGGCATGGACCGAAGGAACGGAAAGGGCCGGACTTCTCGGTTTTGGCCCTGGTGACGATGATTGAGCAGCTTAGTTGGGGAGATGCGGGCCAGTATTTGTGCCTGCCGCACCCGATGTTGGGTGGGGCGGCGGTGGACTCGGCCGGTACACCGGAGCAGCGGCTGCGCTTCCTAAAGAAGTTCACCGAGGGTAATCCCAAGTGGGGAGCGATGGCCATTACCGAAGCGGATGCTGGTTCTGACAACAGCTCGATGCGCACAACGGCCGTTTTGGATGAAGATACCAACGAATGGATTCTGAATGGCGAGAAGATTTTCATCACTAACGGCAAGTTGGCACTTGAGGAATCGGATGGTTTGTGCGTGGTCTGGGCGACCGTCGATCCGCAGGCGGGACGCGCGGGGATCAAGTCCTTCGTGGTCGAAGGGAACACGCCCGGAGTGTCTATCGCCAAGCAGGAACATAAGCTGGGTATTCGCGCCAGCGATACGGTTTCGCTGCATTTCGACAATGTGCGCATTCCCTTTGATAACCTGTTGGGCAGTGCGGAAGTTCAGCAGCAGACCACTGTAAAGGGCTTTAAAGGCGCGATGAAGACCTTTGACGCGTCCCGGCCGGCCGTGGCCGCCAGCGCCGTGGGCATCGCCCGCGCGGCCTTGGAGTTTACAGTTGAGAAGCTGGCTGAAGAAGGAATCGAGCTCGATTACACCAAACCGCTGCATGAATTAACGGCCGTTGAACGGGATTTAATGGAGATGGAGGCTCGCTATAAAGGGGCTTGGCTGCTGACCCTACGCGCCGTGGCCATGATGGCTTACGGTGAAAGCAACCGCCTGGAATCGAGTATGTGCAAATTCCGTGCCGGAGAAGCGGTGACCTGGATCACCCAAAAGGCGGTCGAACTACTCGGTCCCACCGGCTACTCCCGCGAATACCTGGTCGAAAAATGGATGCGCGACGCCAAAATCAACGACATCTACGAAGGCACGAAGCAGATTAACCAGTTGATCGTCGCGAGGAGTATTTTGGGGTATAGCAGGAGGGAGCTGAAGTAGTATTTCAGTGGGTCAGTTGGTCAGTTGATCAGTGATTTAGTGGGGTTGGAAAATGCAAGATTTCCGCAATTTGATGGTTTGGCAGAAGGGGCATAGATTGACTTTAGCGATATATCGTGCAACGATTGGTTTCCCTGATGAAGAAAAATTTGGTTTGATCAGTCAGATACGTCGCGCCGCATCTTCAGTCCCTATTAATATTCCGGAAGGTTGTGGTAGAGAGGGAAATAAAGAATTAGCTCGATTTTTACAAATCTCCATGGGGTCAGCAAGTGAGCTTAAGTATTTACTCCTACTTGCCAGGGACTTGAAATATCTTCCTGCCGAGAGTTACATGACTCTTAATTCACAAGTGATTGAAGTTAAGAGCATGTTAGCTCCGCTAATTAACCATTTAAGAAAATAAAAATATCCATAGACTGTCTGTGCATACTGAAAAACTGACATATTGAAAGACTGATACACTGAAAAACTGGAACTCAAGGAGACAACACGCATGCCATACCAAATCAACAAAGTCGCCGTAATTGGCGCGGGGACGATGGGTGGGGGGATTGCCGCCCATTTGGCGAATGTGGGCATTCCGGTGGTTTTGCTGGATATCGCTACGCCCAATTTGAGCGACGAAGAGAAACAGGACCCGGCGGCGCGGAACCGCTTGGTGGAAACCCTTTATGAGCGCATGGTCAAGGCCAAGCCGGCTAACCTGGCTAATAAGGATCGCGCTAATTTGATTACCGTCGGCAATATGGAGGATGATTTCGATCTGGTCGCCGATGCGGATTGGGTCGTCGAAGTGATCATAGAGCGGCTGGATCTGAAGCAGGCCCTGATGGCTCGCCTGGAAGAGACCTGCAAGCCGGGAGCAATCATTTCTTCAAATACCTCAGGCATTCCGATTTCCCAGATCGCCGAGGGACGCTCGGAGAATTTTAAAAAGCATTTTCTGGGCACGCATTTCTTTAACCCGCCGCGTTATTTGAAACTGCTGGAGATTATTCCCACGCCGGATACAGACCCCGAAGTGACGCGCTTTATGGCTAAATTCGGCCGTGATGTGTTAGGTAAGGGCGTTGTGATTTGTAAAGATACGCCTAACTTCATCGGCAACCGCTTCTTTTCCGTGGCCGCTTCTTACGGCATCGAAAGAGCTTTTGAACAGGGATACTCCATCGCCGAGGTGGATGCTCTGACCGGACCGGTTATCGGACGGCCGAAAACGGCTACCTTCCGCCTTTTGGACCTGGTTGGCCTGGATGTGATGGCCCACGTAAATAATAACCTTTACCCAGCCATTGAAGAGGATCCTTATCGCAAAGCCCTAAAGGCCGAAAATGCCTCGGCCGTTATGAGGCAGATGATTGATAACGGTTGGCTGGGCAATAAAAGCGGACAGGGTTTTTATAAGAAGACTTTCGTCGACGGCCAGCGCGAATTTTGGACCCTTAATCCACAGACGCTTGAATACGAAGCGACGCCGAAAATCCGTTTTGACTCCGTAGGCGCGGTGCGCAAAACCGACGATTTGGGCGAGCGTCTGAATAAACTGCTGGCCTTCGATGACCAGGCGGCGAATTACGTGCGTGATTTACTCTACTATGGCTTTGCCTACGCCGCATACGTAGCCCCTGAAATCGCTTACAAGCTCTGCGATATTGACGACGCGATGCGCTGGGGCTACGGCCACGAGGCAGGGCCGTTTGAAATGTGGGATATGCTCGGCGTCGCCGAAACGGCCGAAAAGATGGAAGAAGCAGATTTGGAAGTTGCCGGCTGGGTGAAAGAGATGCTGGCTTCCGGCCACGAGAGCTTCTACAAGAATGGCGCTGTTTACGACTTTACCAGCGGTGAGTATAAAACTTGCGATGTCGACAAGAAGGTCGTCCTCCTGAGTGGGCTTACGGAGGTTGAGAAAAATATGAGCGCCAGCCTGCGCGACATGGGTGACGGCGTAGCCTTGCTGGAGTTCCACGCCAAGATGAACGCTATTGACCAGGATATCATCGATATGTCGCACATAGCCCTGGCCCGCCTGGAGAGTGATTTTGATGCCCTGGTTATCGGCAATGAAGGGGACAACTTCTGCGTCGGTGCCAATCTCTTCGCCGTGGCTATGGCCGCCCAGCAGGGGATGTGGGACACGCTGGACCGCATGATTTACGAACTTCAAGACGCGACTTTCAAACTGCGCCATGCGCCTAAACCGGTCGTAACGGCCGTGCACCAGATGGCCCTGGGCGGCGGCGCGGAATATGCCATGACCGGCTGGGAGACGGTGGCCGCGCACGAGACCTACATAGGTCAGGTGGAATTCGGCGTAGGCGTGGTTCCGGCCGGCGGCGGCTGTAAAGAGCTGCTGCGCCGCAAAGTGAATCCGGTGATGAAGACGCCGAATGCCGATGTACTGCCTGTTATCCAGGAGACGTTTGAACTTATTGCTTTGGCCCAGGTCGCTGCCAGCGCCTGGGAAGGCAAAGATATGGGCTTTTTCGCGCCGGACGCCCTGATTGAAATGAATCAAGACCATCTGCTGGGGACGGCCAAGCTGCGCGCTTTACAGTTGGTCGCCAGCGGCGCGCGCCCACCGGAGGTAGAAAAAATCTACGCCGCCGGCCGGGATACCTATTACGCGGCCTTGATGTCCATTAGAGGTCTGGAGTGGGGCGGTTATGCCAGCGAACACGACGCCTTAATCGCGCGCAAGCTGGCTTATATTCTCTGTGGCGGCGATATCAGCGCCCCGGCCTGGGTTGATCCCTGGATCATCCTGGACCTCGAACGCGAAGCATTCCTATCCCTGCTTGGCGAACCAAAGACGATTGAACGCATGATGCATATGCTGCAGACGGGAAAGCCGTTGCGCAATTAAGTATATCATTCGGTCAGTATTTCAGTATTTCAGTGAGCCCACTGACTAACTGACAAACTGACAAACTGACAAACTTTCTGGAGAAATACTATGACACGTGAAGCAGTTATTGTCGCCGGATCGCGAACGGCCGTTGGTAAATCTAAACGAGGTGTGACGCGTAATTGGCGTTCGGATGAGATGGCCGCAGCGGCTATTGTTGATGTTTTGAAGAAGGCCGAAGGTTTAGACCCGGCACAGATTGATGATGTGATCATCGGCTGTGCAATGCCTGAAGGGGCGCAGGGTCTTAACTTCGCGCGCTTGATTTCTTTGCGCGCAGGACTGCCGGCGGAGGTGCCGGCGATGACCGTCAATCGCTTTTGTTCCAGCGGCTTGCAAACCATCGCCCTGGCCGCCGAACGAATCATTGCCGACGGCGCCGATGCGATTATTGCCGGTGGGGCGGAGACGATGAGCCTGGTGCCGATGACCGGTTTTCGCATTAACCCCAATCCTTTTATGGTTGAGAATATCCCCGAAGCTTATATGGGCATGGGGCTAACGGCCGAAAATGTAGCCGATGAATTTGAAGTGAGCCGCCAGGCACAGGACGAGTTTGCCCTGCGCAGTCACCAACGGGCTAAAGCTGCTCAGGAAAACGGCCGTTTTGATGCCGAAATTGTGCCCATTGAAATCGAAGAAGTAACCATGGGCCGTAACGGCGAGCGCATGAGTGAGACCTTCATTTTCGATAAGGATGAACACATCCGCCCTGATACGACTTTGGAGGCGCTGGCGAAGCTGAAACCCGTCTTCAAAAACGGGGGCACGGTCACTGCCGGTAATTCCTCTCCCTTGAGCGACGGCGCTGCGGCCGTGCTGGTCATGGAACGCGGTATGGCCGAAGCGTTGGGCCTGACACCCATTCTGCGCTTTGTAGGCTTTAACGTCGGCGGTGTGCGTCCCGACATCATGGGTATCGGCCCGATTGCTGCCGTCCCCCGAGTCCTGGCGCGGACCGGCATCAGCCTGAATGACATTGACGTCATTGAACTCAATGAAGCCTTCGCCGCCCAATCCCTGGCCGTGATTCGCGAACTGGGCTTTGACGAAGAGAAGACGAATCCAAACGGCGGCGCGATTGCCCTGGGCCATCCTCTGGGCTGCACCGGCGCGAAACTGACCGTGCAGATCATGCACGACATGGTCCGCCGCGACCTCTCTTTGGGCATGGTCACGATGTGCATCGGCGGCGGTATGGGCGCGGCCGGCATTTTCGAGCGTTTGAATTGATCGCGAATCGAGTATTTAGTTTATAGTATTTAGTATGTTAAGTAAATCACAAATAATTATTTGAATTAATTTTGTAAATGTGGCATCCTTTATCGTATGCCCAAAAAAATCAACTACACATTAACAACTGAACAACTTCAAGATGTTGAGTTCGCG
>Ga0316580_10000335_pt1 | contig 10342 bp, 6 predicted proteins | sample S0NA_2_FD_204519 | JGI IMG/M metagenome (GOLD analysis project Ga0316580, IMG submission 204519) | Rhizosphere microbial communities from salt marsh grasses in Alabama, United States - S0-2_160517rDrB | ecosystem: Host-associated > Plants > Roots > Rhizosphere | place: USA: Alabama | collected... | reverse complement strand
TTACGCACAGGGCGACCTCCAGCATGACCGAGTGGAGGTTCATGTACCAGGGCAGAAAGACGTTGTAGAGCTGCCACCAGCGGCCGACGTCGACAATGATCGACAGACCCGCCAGCGTGTAGCCGAAGACGCTGGTCAACAGCGCGGCGCGGATCATCGGGTGGAACCGGCCGCGGTTGAAGACGTAGACCAGCAGGGCCAGGGCATAGCCGCCGCAGGCGATGGCCGTTCCGGTGACCACGTCCCAGGTGATCCAGACACCCCACGGATAGCCGTCGTTGAGGTTCGCGACGGCGCCGATGCCGAAGACGAACCGGTACAGCGCGATGACGACGGCGATTGCGACCAATATGCCGAGGAAGTAGAACTGCGGCGTCAGCAGCTTGCCGCCGACGGGTGCGTAGCGCTCGTTCATGACCGGCCTCCTGGACGCCTGGCGTCCGTCTTGGCAGGCGTTCCACCCGGGGTCGGGTCGTCCGTGCTGGAATCCCCGTCCTGGCCGTCTTCTTCAGCATCCTCATGGGTGTGCTTGTAGGCGGCATAGACCAGCCCGCCCAGCAGCAGCGTCGGCGCGATCATGCCGCCGTACAGCGCATGCTGCAGCGTCTCGGAGATCCGCGCCTGGGACTCGGACCCGAGCCTCGGCAGCCCGAGCTTGTCGAATGGCACGTCCGCCAGCAGCATGTACTGGGTGCCGCCGGTCTCGGTCTCGCCATAGATGTGCTGCGTATAGGCCGGTGCCGGTGCGTCCTTCTGCGCGGCCGGGTCCGGCTTCGCGTCGGCCTCGGGCAGGCGGTGGATCGGATAGGTCAAGGTCGTGCCGGGCTCGGCGGCGAGACGGCGATGGGCCTCGTCGCGCAGCTCGGCCACCGGTCCGAACAGGCTCGCGCCGGTGGGGCAGGCCGCACAGCAGGCTGGGATGTCGCCGTCGGCGATGCGATCGCGGCACATCTGGCATTTGACGATCTTCGGGAACGGCTTGTCGTACTCGAACTTCGGGATGTTGAACGGGCAGGCCAGCTGACAGTACCGGCAGCCGATGCAGGCGTCCGGGTTGTAGCCGACGATGCCGGTGTCCGGGTCCTTGGTCAGGGCGCTGACCGGACAGGCGGAGATGCAGTTCGGGTCCACGCAGTGCATGCACGCGCGTTTGACGTAGCTGACCTCGGGCGTGCCGGACGCGTCGGCCGCCGCTTGCGCGGCATAGGCCTTGATCTTGTTCATGGTCCGGCTGTCCAGGTCATCGCTGGCATCCCAGACGCCGCTAACGCCGTGAATCTGCTCCAGCGGACTGTTCAGCTCCGGTGGCAGGTCGTTGGCCGCCTTGCAGGCGACCTCGCAAGCCTTGCAGCCGATGCACTGGGTGGCATCGTAGAGGATGCCGACGGCACCCGGTGGGAGCTGTTTTGGTGGGCGGGCGTCGGCGGGCTCGATCAGCGCGCCGGTGCCCAGCGTGGTGAGGGCGCCCGCGGCGACGCCCTTGAGGAATCCGCGACGATTGATGCTCATGGCCTATGGCCTCCGATTAGACTGCAATCGGCTCGCCCCGCGGAGGTTTTGGGCGCCGCCGGCGGGGCGGGTCCTGCTTTATGCAATGACGTCAGCTGGTCTTCTCGACCTCCTTGTCCGACTCGGCTGATTCGGCCTCCGCCTTCTTCAGGCGTTGGTAGGCGCTGACGCCATAGACGGTCGCGCCCCCAAGGACGGCGCCGGCCAGCGCCGCCGAGGCCAGGGTGGCGCCGCCGCCGTGCTCGGCGAAGACGCCCGGGAAGAAGGTCGGCGGCGTCACCTTCTTGACATCCGCCTGCTCGTGCAGGGCCTTGTGGAAGCCGACGCCCTGCTCGGCGCAGCCGAAGCACGGGTGGCCGACACCCACTGGCCAGCTATTGCCGCCCACGTCGCCGAACTCGATGGCCGGGCAGTTGGCATAGGTCTCCGGCCCCTTGCAGCCGAGCTTGTAGAGACACCAGCCTTGTCGATGGCCCTCGTCGCCGAACTGCTCTGCGAAGCGGCCCGCGTCGAAATGCGGCCGGCGCTCGCAGTTGTCGTGGATCAACCGCCCATAGGCGAACTTCGGCCGGCCCTTGTCGTCCAGCTCCGGCAGTGCCTGCATGGTCAGGTAGTAAAGGACGGTCTGCAGGAAGTTGTACGGCGAGGCAGGACAGCCGGGCAGGCTGACCACCGGGAGGGCCGAGCCATCGGCCTTGGTGATGCCCTCGATCTTCAGCGCCTCGGCAAGGCCGACCGCGCCGGTCGGGTTCGGGTCGGCGCTTTGCACGCCGCCCCAGGAGGCACAGGATCCGATGGCGATGGCCGCAGCCGCCCGCGGGGCGATCCGCGCGAGCATCTGCTGCGGGGTCTGGCCCGCGACCTTGCAATAGATGCCGTTATCCTTGGTCGGCACGGAGCCCTCGACGACCAGGATGAACTTGCCGGCGTTCTGCTTCAGCGAGTCGGCCAGGGCCGCCTCGGCCTGGTGGCCCGCCGCCGCCAGCAGGGTCTCGGAGTAGTCCAGCGAGACCATCTCCAGGATCAGCTGCTCCAGCGTCGGGTGGGTCGCCCGAAGCAGTGATTCGGTGCAGCCGGTGCACTCCTGAAAGTGCAGCCAGATCACCGGCGGCTTCAGCGCCGCCTCCTCCACCGCCGCCATCACCCGGCCGGCCATGCCGAGCGGCAGCCCCATGGCTGCCGTGATACCGACGGCGAACTTGATGAACCCGCGGCGGTCGATGCCGCACGCCTCGATCTGTTCGGAAAGCTGGGCGCCGATCTCCCCGTCCAGCCACTCGTCTGTGGTCTTCATGAGCCTATAGACCTCCGCTCACGTTGCAGCAACCACGGCCCCGCGGTTGCGATGCGTCAATAAGATCGGTATATAACTACATACTGATTCTCTACTGCTAAGATTAGTCAACGCGGCGGCCGATGTCTATGCGGACGGGGACCAACGGGCAAAGATGGCAACAGTGGGTCGGCCGCCTATTGACAATTCGCAACCGTGCGTTCGGCCTGACGGTGCCGCGGTGCAAAACCTGTCGCGGCGAAGACCGCGCGGGCCGTATTGGCCTCGCGCGCCGATGACTCTCAGCGTGTCAGCGCGCCGGCCCTGGCCTGCAAGGCCCGTCGATTGGACAGCTCCAGGTCCACGCCCCAATCGCGCAGGGTGCCGGTGTTGCAGCCGCCCTCGGCACCAAGGGCGGACAGGACGAGCTGATGATTGCCTGGCTTGAGCTTGCCGAGGCCGACGACCTGCTCGGATCCGGGTCTCAGCACGCCTGTGGTGCCAAGATAGCGGCCATCGATGTAGACCTGTACGGCGAACGGCGAGCAATACTTCGCCGGGACGGCGATGCCGAGGTAGTAGCTGTCATCGATCTCGGTGGTCATGGGCCAGACCGCTCGCTTGGAGCAGGCCTGCCCGCCGTCTCGGCAGAGCTTGCGGCCCGAGATCCAGGTCAGCACCTCTTCTTTGCGGGCGGGCCTGGGTGCGCGTTGGGCCGGGGCCGGACTTGCCGGTTTCTGATAGCTTCGTGGTTTTGGCCTGGGCTTTGGCTTTGGCTTGGGCTTCGGTACGGGCTTGGATACGGGCTTCGGTGGGGGGGCCGAGAAGTCCCCGAAGACGTCGTCGGCGAGCAGCGCGGGTGGGGTCACCGGCAGCAGGGCGAGGGCGGAGCCGATCAGCAGGATCTGGAGTCGGGCGGCAAACGGCCTGTTCAACATCTGGGGAGTCCTCGATCGTGGTGCCCGGCCGGCCGCCCGCGAGCGCTCAGTCGGTCCCGGCGCTCAGCTCGACAAGCGCGGCCGCAGCTTGGGGGTGGCCTCCGGCACGAGCCAGTTGGAAGTAATGGAGCGCACGGGCGCGAGACGCCTCGACCGCACGCCCATCGCGATACATCACGCCGAGATTATAAGCGGCGTAGGCATTCCCGTCGGCCGCGGCGAGCTCGAACAGGCGCAGGGCTTCTGCATCGTTCCTGGGCATGCCGATACCCTGGGCCGCCATCATCCCCAGCGTGTTGCGGCTGGCCGCATGACCCGCCGCGGCGGCTGCCCGGATCAGCGCGAGGGTCGCGGCGGCATCCAAGGTGCCGGTGGACGGGAGTCCGTTGGCGGATTGATAGGCCCTGATGGCCGCGCGTGTGCCCGGGCCGATCAGGCCGTCGGGCACGCCACCGTAGTAGCCCAGATCTTTCAGCCCCTGCTGGATCAGCTGCGGCGGTAAGTCGTTGACCCGCGCTAAGCTATCCCGGCCAGCCTCGTCGGCGACTGCCCCCCGCGCTGACGCCAGCTCGCTGATGCGCTTTGCCGCCTCGGGGTGGCCACCGGCGCGGGCGCGCTCGAATTCCGCCAGCGCCAGCTCCGCCGAGGGCGCCACGCCGAGCCCATCCCGATGGATCAGGCCCAGATTGTACGCCGCATAGGCGTTGCCCTGATCGGCAGCCGCGCCAAGCCAGCGCAAGGCGAGCTGTGGATTCGCCGGAATACCCACGCCGCGGGCCGCCATCATGCCATAGGTATTCTGGCTCTCCGCGTGGCCGCCCTCGGCGGCGGTGCGGACCAGGTTGACGATCTCGGTCGGGGTCAGCGCTCCAGTTTGGTCGGCGCCCTGGGCCCGCTGCCAGCGGCGAATGGCCTGACGGGTGCCCGGTCCGGGGATGCCGTCGATGATCCCGCTGTAGAAGCCCAGGTCTTTCAATGCCTGCTGGATCAGGCGGGGCGGGATCTCCTCTGCGCGGGCCAGGACGGCGCTTGGCGCCGCCGATGCCGGCTCCTCCGGCTGGACGCTTTGGCGTGCCGGGGCTGCTGCGGTCTGGTCGACGGCGGGACCTGGTCTGGCATCCCGACCGGTCTTCAGCTCGCGCAAACGCGCCCGCGCCAAAATGGTCAAGACCGGGTCGTCGAAGCGTTCGAGGAAGGCCTCGAACACGGCGATCTCATCGGCGTCCTCGATCAGCTTCCAGTAGGCCAGGGCGTCGGCCCTGGTCTGCGCATCGCGTTGCGCGGCCTTGGCCTCGTCCTCGGCTGCGGTGCGATCGGCACGGAGCGCCTGTCTCGCCGCCTGCAGCCGTGACGCGGACTCGGGGTCGGACAGCTGCTCCAGGGCATTGCCGATCCAGGCCTCCGCCTCGGCCCAACGGCGTCCGGTGCGGGCCTGGTCGATCCTGACCAGATAGGCATCTGTCACGGACCGACGCCAGTCGACGAGCCGGACATCGTTCGGCGCCAGGCGTTCGAGGGACTCGATTGCATTGCCAGCGACGTCGAGCCGATCGGCGTCAATGGCCAGCTGGAGGCGGCGGGCGATGTCATCGACGAGATCCGCGACGGGATCGATCGCGTCGGCCTCGATACCGGGGGCCTTCAACCCGGGCGACGGCTCGACTGCGCTCACGCTGTCGTCGTTGGCCGAGATCGCTTCATCGGGCGCCGAGGCGGCGTCGTTGTCCCGGGGCGTGAGCTCAGTGTCGGCGACGGCCCCATGCGTCGGGTCGGGGGGCGGCGAGTCGGCCGTCGATTCGGTCCGGGCGCGGGTGTCCATGGTGCCGGACAGTCTGTCGAGGCCCAGGAACAGCAAGGCGGCAAGAACGGCGACGCCGCCGAGGCCCGCGGCCAGCAGATACCAGGTCGACCGGTGTGAGCGGGGCCGCAGCTCGTCGAGCAGCTGCCGCGCGCTCGGACAGCGCTCGTCCCGGCTCAGGGCCAGGCCGCTGGCAAGCCCCTGCCATTGACGTCGTGACAGGGAGCGGATGCGCTCGGGGTGGCGACCTGTCGCCATGGCCTGAAGTGCCGTGCCGCGGCGGCCGAAGGGGCGGCGCCCGCTCAGCAGCTCGTACGCGATAACGGCCAGCGCGTAGACGTCATCGCGCGGGTCCGGGGCCTGGCCCGCGAGCATCTCGACGCTGGCGTAGCTGGGTGTCAGGGCCTTGAGCACGCCGGCATCGAACTGCGTGGCCTCTTGGCTGTCTTCCTCCATCGGTCGCACGGCGCGGGCGATGCCGAAATCGAAGATCTTGACCCGTCCGTCGCGGGTCACGAACACGTTACCCGGCTTCAGATCGCAGTGCACGATCGGGGGCGAGACACCATGAGCGGCGGCCAAGCCGAGACCGATCTGCTCGATCATCGGCCAGGCTCGCTCCGGCTCCATGCCATCCGGCCGACACTCGCGGATGATCTTGTTGAGGGTCGTGCCGACCAGCAGCTCCATCGAGATGAACCAGCGGCCCTGCTCATCGCGGTCGAAATCGTAGACATCGATGATGTTCGGATGCCTGAGCCGTTGGGCCTTCGCCGCCTCCCGATGGAGGGCCATCAGCGATTGGGGATGGCGTCGAAAACTGTCGTTCAACAGCTTCAACGCTACATAGGGCTGACGGTCCTTGGCCTCGCGACGACGACGGTCGAGCGCCTTGAAGACCACGCTCATGCCGCCGCGGCCCAAGACTTCGATCAGCTCGAACCGGTCCTTCAGCACTTCGCCGACGGAGGGCTCGTTGGGCATCGGGGCATGGGCGTCGGTGTCCGTCGTCGCCGACCATTGGCTCGGTGCGGTGCTCGTCGCGTGCCCCGATCCCCGGCCCGAGGGGTGCGCATCGGCCGCGCTATCCGTCCACTGGCTTTCATCGGCGCCTGCGCGAGATGGGCTTTCTCCGCGGATCGGCGCGGGTGTCTCCTGGGACGGGGTGGAGGGCCGTTCGGGCTCGCGTTGCGGGCCGAGCGACGCGGTCCGGTCCGTGGTCAGAGCGGTAGCGGCTATGTCCTCGGCTCGTCTCGGCCTTGGCGTCCGGGAACGTCGAGGACACAGACGGGGCATCAGCTTGGTTTGGGCGCGAGGGTCGACCGGGCGGGCCTGCGGCGAGGTTGCATCTCCTTGGGAGGCCTTGGCAGACGGTCTAGCCGCTGCTGCGCGCGCGATCCGTTCTTCCAACAGCGCGATGACCTGTGCCGGCATCCGCCCTTGCTGATCGAGGCGCTCGATCTCCGCGCGCAGCAGCGATGGACTCTCGGGCGCGAGCGCGATCAGGCGGTCGATGCTCCGCAGGGTCGCGTCCAAGGGTTGCATCCCGTTGGCGAACGCGGCGAGGGCGGTGCGAATCTCCTGCGTGGTTGACATCTGTTTCGCGATCGAGCAACGCGGACCTTATCGGCTTCAGGCGATCCGCACGGGCACAATTGGAGCGAGGTCGGCCTATCGCCGCGGATAAGCATCGGCTTGGAAGGGAGCCGTGTGCCCGCCAGTTTAGGCGGTTTCGGCTCGCTCATGTACCGGCGCAGCGGTGCACCGAGAAGCGTCATCACGCGCGTGCGCCCCCTATGACATAATGCGCGGCTGATTTTCGACCAACGACCCTGCCTATCGAGGTCCCCTTATGAGCTTCCTGATCTCCGACGCCATGGCCCAGGGCGCCGCCACCGGCGGCGCGGGCGCCGACTCTTGGTTCGGCCTGCTATTCCCACTCGGGCTGATCGTGATCCTGTATTTCCTGATGATTCGGCCGCAGATCAAGCGCCAGAAACAGCACAAGGCGCTCGTGGACGGCCTGGCCAAGGGGGACGAGGTGATAACCATGGGCGGCGTGGCCGGTCGCATCGCCAATCTGAGCGATGACTTCGCCCAGCTCGAGGTCGCCGACAACATCGTCATCAAGATCCGCCGCGCCGCCGTGGAGGCGGTGCTGCCGAAGGGCACCCTGAAGGAGGTCTGAGGCGCCAACCCACGGACGCTGGCCCATCATGATCCAGAATCGCTACCCACTCTGGCAGAACCTGCTGATCCTGGCCGTGATCCTGGTCGGGCTATTCTTGGCGCTGCCGAACATCTTTTCCCAAGACCCGTCGATCCAGGTCTCGCCCGAGCGGGGCGTGACCATCGACAGCAGCAGCATCGCCGAGATCCAGGCAGCGCTGGAGAATGCCGATGTACCGCTAAAAGGGGTCGATACCCTAGACGACGGCAAGCTGCTGCTGCGCTTCAAGACCTCCGGCGAGCAGCTGCGCGGCCAGCAGGTGCTGGAGCAAACGCTGGCAGACCGCTATACAGGCGCGCTGACGCTGTCCCCGGACCTACCGGGATGGCTCTCGGCCCTCGGCGCGCAGCCGATGTTTCTTGGACTCGACTTGCGCGGCGGCATCCATGTGCTGATCGATGTCGATATGGAAGCGGCCCTCGACAAGGCGCTGGAGCGCTACACGGACGAGATCCGCACCGCCCTTCGCGAGGAGAAGATCCGCTATCTGACCGTTACCCGAGAGCAAGGGCAAATCGAGGTGCGCTTCCGCGACGCCAAGGTCCGTGATGCGGCCCTCGATGTCCTCGAGGACGAGGTGACCGACCTGACGCTGACCACCGAGGACCGCGGTGCCGAGGCCTTCATCATCGGCACGCTGCCACCGACCAAGCAGGAGGAGGTCAAGGGCCAGGCCCTGGCGCAGAACGTCACCACGTTGCGTAACCGGGTCAATGCCCTGGGTGTAGCCGAGCCGATCATCCAGCGTCAGGGCGAGCGGCGGATCGTCGTCCAGCTGCCCGGCGCCCAGGACCCGGGTCGGTTGAAGGAGATCCTCGGCGCCACGGCGACGCTGGAGTACCGGCTCGTCGACACCGAGCACAGCGTGCAGGACGCCGTCGAGGGTCGGGTGCCCGTGGGCGCCAAGCTCTACCGTGAGCGTGACGGACGGCCGATTCTGCTGAAGCGCCGCGTCATCGTCACCGGTGACCAGATCACCGACGCGTCCGCCGGCTTCGACCAACGCTCGGGCTCGCCGGCAGTATTCGTCAATCTGGACGGCCAGGGCGCGCGGCAGATGCGCCGCGTGACGACGGAGAACGTTGGCAAGCCGATGGCCGTGGTCTTCATCGAAAGCCGCACAGTGACCAAGATGGTCGACGGCGAGCCGGTCAAGAGCCGGCAGCGCACCGAGGAGGTCATCAGCGTGGCCAACATCCTCGAGCCCTTCGGCCGGCGCTTCCAGACCACCGGCCTCGACAGCTCCGAGGAGGCCCACAACCTGGCGCTGTTCCTGCGCGCCGGCGCCCTGGCAGCACCGATCGAGATCGTCGAAGAGCGCACCATCGGTCCGAGCCTGGGCCAGGACAACATCGACCAGGGCTTCCTGTCGGTGCTGATCGGTCTGGCGCTGGTTATCGGCTTCATGGCGCTGTACTACCGTGTTTTCGGTCTGATCGCCGACCTGGTGCTGATCGTCAACCTGGTCCTGATCGTCGCCGTGCTGTCGCTGCTTCAGGCGACGCTGACGATGCCCGGCATCGCCGGCATCGTGCTCACGGTCGGTATGGCCGTGGACGCGAACGTGCTGATCTTCGAGCGTATCCGCGAGGAGATCCGCAACGGCAACTCGCCCCAGGCGGCGATCCACAACGGCTACGACAAGGCCTTCTCGACCATCGTCGACGCCAACGTCACGACGCTGATCGCGGCCATCGTGCTGTTCAGCTTCGGCACCGGGCCGGTCAAGGGCTTTGCGGTGACGCTGTTCATCGGCATTATCACCTCGATGTTCACGGCCATCCTGGGCTCGCGCGCCCTGGTCAATCTGATATACGGGGGCCGTCGCATCAAGCGGCTGGCCATCTGACGGAGACGCCCCATGACCGACATGTCCCATGTCCAGCTGCTCAAGGAGCTGAACATCGACTTCCTGGGCAAGCGGCGCGTCGCCGCCATCGCTTCCGGTGTCGCGCTGCTGATCTGCCTCGCATCGATTGTCGTGCGCGGGTTCAACTTCGGGCTCGACTTCACCGGCGGCACCGTCATCGAGCTCGGCTATGCCGAGCCGGTGGAGGTTGCCGAGGTCAGCGGCAAGCTCTCCGAGATGGGCTACAGTGATGCCCTGGTCCAGTACTTCGGCTCCAACCGTGATGTGCTGATCCGCCTCGCCCCGCAGGAGGGCGAGGAGTCCAGCGCCACCGTCAGCGACCAGGTCTACCGCGCGCTGAATACCGCCCGTGGCGGCGGCGTTGAGCTGCGTCGCGTCGAGTTCGTCGGGCCGCAGGTCGGCGAGGAGCTGCGCGAGCAGGGCAGCTTGGCCGTGCTGTTCGCGCTGATCGGCATCCTGATCTATGTCGCGCTGCGCTTCGAGTGGCGGTTCGCCGTCGGCGCCGTCGCCGCGCTGATCCACGACGTGATCTTCACCCTCGGCATGTTCTCGATCTTCTACATTCCGTTCGACCTGACGGTGCTCGCCGCCGTGCTGGCCGTCATCGGCTACTCGCTGAACGACACCATCGTCATCTTCGACCGGGTCCGTGAGAATTTCCGCAAGATGCGCAAGGGCACGGTCATGGAGATCAGCAACCGCTCGATCAACCAGACCCTGTCCC
>Ga0316580_10000333_pt1 | contig 10365 bp, 13 predicted proteins | sample S0NA_2_FD_204519 | JGI IMG/M metagenome (GOLD analysis project Ga0316580, IMG submission 204519) | Rhizosphere microbial communities from salt marsh grasses in Alabama, United States - S0-2_160517rDrB | ecosystem: Host-associated > Plants > Roots > Rhizosphere | place: USA: Alabama | collected... | reverse complement strand
TCAGGGGACATCATCTTCGAGGGCCGGGTTCCCTACACCGGAGGCGCGGATACGCGGCACTGGCTGGGCATCCTGGAGGGGCTGGAGCAGGATGGGCTGACGGGCCTGGTCCCCGGTCACGGCCCGGCGGCCTCCGATCCCCAGGAGGCTGTGCGCGCCACGGTGGAATATCTCCGCTACACGCGGGAGAAGATGGCCGCGGCGGTGGACGAGATGATCCCCTTCGCCGAGGCCTACGAGGCGACCGATTGGTCGGCCTTTTCCGACCTGCCGGCCTTTGAGGCCACCCATCGGCGCAACGCCTATGGCATCTACCTGTCCTTGGAGCAGGCGTCGCTCGAGCAGGATTGAGGCGGCGAGCGACCTCGGCTGCAAGCTCAGGCTCAAGCTCAAGCTCAAGGAAAGGGCCGAGGACGCTCTTTGGCTCGCGCGCAGCGGGCAGGCTCGTCGGGCCATACCGAACAACGACCCCGATAGTCCGGACAGTCCCAAACGGGTCGTAACCATCTGCTCGGGAATACGGCCTTACGAGCGGCGGGATATCTCGCAAACCGGCCACGTCGCGGCGGCCCGGCGGTGGTTGCGTTCGTAGCGCAGGGGTTCGCTCGGGCCTGGGGTCGAGTGTCTGCCACGGGCTGCCGAACACCGTCGCTCAGAGGGCGGGCTGCGAAGGTCGGCAATGCGTCCATAGCAGGCGTCCGACCGAGAGCCACGCGCCCGAGGGCTGTCGGCGACCCGCGGTCGCTGCCGTCTCTGGACCGTGCCGACACCTCAACGCCGATCCCGGCCCCTGGCTCTGCGGGTTTTACCGCCGGGCGAACTGCGTGACAATCTGAGACGGCGTGCACGGGCGATGACTCCGCCGATAGCAGGAGTCATGCGGGACCAAAAATAGCTTCCGCGACCTGTGATAACCCTGAATATGCGGAATAGGCCATGAACACCAGTCCAGACACTTACGCGCAAACCCTCCCTTCCGGGGTCATGTTTAACGCCTACCCGGACAGCATTGGAGACCGACTGGCAGACGTGGTTGCCCTGCTCAAAAGGCCGGAGTTTCAGGATGCATTCTCCATGTTCTACATCCTGCCGACCTTTTTCAACAGCGACCTCGATCGGGGCTTTTCCATCATTGACTACGACGTCAACAAGGAACTTGTCCGCCCCGAAGATTTAAAAGATCTCAACAGGTTAAACATCGCGCTCAAGCTCGACCTGGTGCTCAATCATTTGTCAGTCCGCTCTCCACAATTCCAGGACCTGATACAGCACGGCAAAGATTCGAGGTACCGCGACTTCTTCATCGACTGGAACGAATTCTGGGACAAGTCAGGCGGCGCCCAATACAGCGGCGAGATCGTTCCAGATAAAGCATATCTCGACAAACTGTTCATGAGGAAGCCCGGCCTACCGATATTGAGAATATGCTTCCCCGATGGCACACGACGATCCTTCTGGAACACCTTCTATCAGCAAGTCCAGTTCGATCAGATGACGGCTCAGGACTTTCTGTCCATCTCCGGGCTGACTCCAGAAGCCGCGGCGACCATTGCAGAGTCCGTTCTCAACGCGACCAAGGAAAAGACCTGTTTGGAGGACATCGACCTAGGCAGTTTCTCCCGCTATAAAGATCAGGTCCTGCGAATTATTTGCCGAAAACGCGCATACCTAGGCCAAATGGACCTGAACGCCCGCTCGGAGTCGGTCTGGACATTCTACGATCAGACGCTGCAGAAACTCAGCCAATACGGCGCGAGAATCGTACGCCTCGATGCGTTTGCTTACCTGCATAAGGAGCCCGGCCAACCGAATTTCTTCAACCGGCCGGGCACTTGGGAATATCTGGACAGACTGAAGGGTCTGGCGGCAAAGTACAATCTGATCGTCATTCCGGAGATTCACACCGAGTACGGTGCCGGGATCCATGAAGAGATCGCCAAACAGGGCTACCCAATCTACGATTTTTTCTTTCCCGGACTCTTATTAGACGCGTTGGACCGCGGCACCAACGAAGCGCTCCTGCGCTGGATTTGGGATGTCCGTGCCGGCGGGCTACAAACCATTAACATGCTCGGCTGCCACGACGGAATCCCGGTGCTGGATCTCAGAGGAAAGGAAATCAATGGCAGGTATAGGGCGGGTCTGCTGGAGGACACGCAGATCGAAGCCATCATGGATCGAATTATCAGCAGGGGCGGACGCGTTAAAAATCTGTTTGGCCCCGACGGCCGTAAGATTGCCTATTATCAGGTCAACGCGACCTTTTTCAGCGCACTGGGCGAAGATGAGCGCAAGCTGCTCCTGGCGCGCGCAATCCAGATGTTCATGCCTGGCACACCGCAGGTATGGTACCTGGACCTGTTTGCCGGAAAAAATGACTACGAAGCGGCGGACAAAGGAGGGGTTGCGGGGCACAAGGAGATCAATCGCACGACCCTCTCCCGAGAGGATATCGAGGAGAGGCTCAGGCTGCCGATCGTACGTAAACAGCTCGAATTGATCCGGCTTCGAAACCTATCGCCGGCCTTTCGCGGCGAGATGGAAGTCTCGGCGACGGAGCCTCACCTTCTGCACCTCGCTTGGCGGCATCCGAACGCCACCGCGATATTGAGGGCGAATCTGCGTGACTATAGCTTTACCGTTGACGACGGAACCGGCGCCGAAGGAAAGCCTCTCGTTGTCGGCGGTTGATGTCGCTAGCTGATTAGCTCGAGGTGATTAGTACGATAAATCAGCTGACCGGGCGCAAGCCCCACAGCTGGGTGCAAATCCAGGCACACAGGGGGTTTCCCTGCCCGTCGGCAAGAGCGTGGCGAGCTTCGATTTCACCCAGGTGCCCGGTCTGGCCCGCGAGCAGCTCGAGGCCCTGGCCGGCTCCTCGGATTGGACCGGTCAGGCACGCAACGTCCTGCTGTTGGGCCCAAGCGGTGTGGGCAAGACCCATCTGGACGCCGCCATCGGTCACGGGCTGACCACGCAAACTGTGCGTGCGCTACTTCGCCACCACCGCCCTCGTCCAGCAGCTGCCGATCGCTCGCACGCAGCTGCACCTGGAGGGCGCCCTGCACAAGCTCGACAGATACGCCGCCCTCATCCTCGACGATTTCGGTTACGCGAAAAAAATCTGAGCAGGAAACCCAGGTCTTGTTCGAGCTCATCGCCCGCCGCTACGAGACCGGGAGCCTGATCGTCACGTCCAACCAGCCCTTCGCCGAGTGGGAGCGGATCTTCCCCGATCAGATGATGACCGTCGCCGCCGTCGACCGCTTGGTGCACCACGCGACGATTATCGAGATCGGGAGCGACAGTTACCGGCGCAAGCAAGCCCTCGGCCAGATCGCTGCCGAGGCGACGACAACGACATCGCCAACGTCGGTGGCTGGCAGCGAAGACAATTCCTCTCAGCCCACGTCCTCGGGGGAGAGAGACCGAGCGGGGAATTGTCGCTGTCTTGCGAGCTGGCAAGTCCACGACAACTACCCCGCCGCGCACCGCCGCACCCTTGGCGGGGCCGCGCACTCCCAAGCACACAGGAGATTTCGTCCCTTAAAAACAGCGACAACCAACCGGCCAAGATAATTGACATTGGATAGAAGGCCCACATGCAGGCTCCAGAGCGGCCTAGCACTGCGCCTCGCCTGCAAATCGTTGCATGCGCTCGCTTGACGGGATTCTCGGCTGACACTGCATCGTGTTCCCGGGAATCGCCGAATCATCGTTCCTATGTGGGAGGGAAATTCGTCTTCCGGTACCGGCTCAGGCCGTGAGCCTGCCGGCTGAGCTACAGGGCCAATTGCCTACTCTCGATGTGGATGAATTTGCTTCGTCTGGATCAATTCCCGGAACAGTGCTTCATCGGCAATCCGTAGGCGACGACTCAGTTCGCGGCTGATGTTCATTTGTATCAAGGCAAATTGCTCAAGATCGTGTTCATACAGCTCCAAGAGGGACGTGCTCGTAAGTTCAATCGCTTTGCAATCACTCAGAGCAAAAACGGATGCACTTCGCCGACCGAGGTCGATCAGCGACATCTCGCCAACGCAATCCCCAGCGCGTAGCTCGCTTAGCCGATAACAGGTACCCTCCCAACGCTTGAGTATGGCGACCCGTCCTGTTTCCAAAACATACATGGATTGTCCAGGGTCGTTCTCCCGGAAGAGATAGTTTCCGGCCGAAACTGCAGTATCGGCGGATTGATCGAGAAGAAGCCCCAGAACACCTTCTTGAATCCCGCCGAAAATCGGCATGTCCTGAAGAATTCGTAGACGCTCTTTGTTCATTGGAAATGACACGCTGAGCCGAGATTATGGCATGGACCTGGATTCGTGATCCGAATGAGTCCATGAACACGAAAAACATGGCGCAAGCAGAGCGATGGGTAATCGTACGAGCCCTGCGACTTGGTATAGTTACTGAAGCAGCCTGACGGCGTCCCGACCTAGGCCGCGATACAATTGGCGAGCGGTCGGCGGCCCTGCGGGACGGCCGCAATGCATGTCGGAATGTTCTGCTGGGCGCAACACATGTCGTGAAGCCGGACAGAAGCGACGGCTTGGTGTCGGGACGAGTCGTCTGCGGGCGTCCCAGCGACGACGGCTGAATAGCGTCGGCTGTTTTCGTCAAACGTGCCCTTCCGATCGTTCACTCCGTCTTGGATCGCGTCAGTCCATCAGTCGGCTCTTGAACCAGGTTGCTAGCCAGAACGCGATGCGACGGTTTGCTTCGGCTTGTGGCAAAGGGGGATCCGGGTCGCCCTCGGTTGGGTCTTGTGTCACTGGAGGCGACAGTGCGGGATCATTGCAGACGCCATAGTGATCAGCGCCTGCAATCTCCACCAAAGCTCGTGATGTTGCAAACGACGAATAAGTCTTTATTGCCTCATCTGTCACGGCGATGCTGTCGTTGCTACCTTGCACGATAATCACATTGGAAGCGGGTGGATCCAACTCTATGAGACTTCCTGCCTCCACCAAGTTCGTGCCGTAGAAAGCGCCCGCAATCAGCGCCTCGGGCGCGCTGTAGTTCGGAAACGTAGAGCAGATCTGCGGTGCGCAAGTCCCGGTCAACGCGTAGAGACCAATGGCGCCACCTAGAGAATGGCCACTAACGAACAGAGTGTTGGTATCGACCACCTTATGCAGCGGGGAACCCGGGTCTTTGTCTGCAATCGAAATGTCATCCAGCAAATCATTGACGGTGTTGACTTCTAGAAAAAGCCCTATCGGATTGGGGATCACGACCACAAACCCCGCTCCAGCGATGAAGCTGGCAACGGAAGCGTACTGAGACTTGTCGACAAATGCTCCGGGTAGGAAAACAACCAGGGGCAAGGAATCTTCACGCCGCCCGCCCTGAAGTCGAGCTGTGCGTGGAAGATAAATGTCAGTGCTGTATCCACTCGGCAACATTTGATTGGCAAGCACCAGCACTCCGGTTTTGCTGGCTGCGTAGGCGCTTGTTACTGCCATAGATGCTGCAAAGCTCGCCACCGAAAATATTGCAACTATTAATCGGCCGAGCACCTTATGTGGCAGTTCTTTTCTCGGATATCGAATATGGCGATGCGGATCAAATTGCTTTTCCATGTTGTCACTTTGAGAAACAGAGGTCTTGAACCATACAGTCCGCGATAAAGCCAAGCAACGGTTGGGGGCGCTTCCCGCAGCGCAGCCTGATCAGATCGGGCCGGCCGATTGTGCTCGATACCAGCGCAAGACTTGGCCCTCAGAGCAGTAGACCACGAACAGACGCGGCAGACCAAGCATGAAGCGGCGCGCAGAGATTGCGGAACACCTTGCCCAGCATGCAAAGCGTCGTCCTGCTGCGGCAGCCGCCCACGGTTTTGCGACTCGGTACGGCTCCTCGGGTCGCTACGGGTCAGCACATAGCGGTGGCCCACCTCGATAGATCACGCTGATGAGCAGATCGCGAATCTCGTCTCCATCGAAGTCGACCGCAAGCGACTCGCGTACGTCGCGCGGCGCGGCGCCCAGTCACAGAATTCATTGAACGGAAGTGGCGGTCCAGAGATCGGCTGCAAGTCGTAGCACAGGAACAGTCGCGACATGTCTTCGAGTGCTGCGGGTACAGGCCAAAGGGTGTAAGGCCACAGATCGGGATCCGGGTCGTTGACCCAGTCGGTCGCGACGAGCTTAGCGACAATACGCGGAGCAGCAGGAGGCCCTGCGGGAATCGCGGCAACGATGCTGCCATCGCGCGAACAGTCGCTGTAGAGCACCGCGCCACCGGCAAGATCGAGGTCATCGTTTGAGAGAAAGTACTGGCCGACGGTTCTTGTGGGTGGCCCTGGCGGCCCGGCCATCGCAGCAAGCGGCAGAAGTGCCAAAACGAAGATCAAGACCGATAGCTGGCGTATGCGATGGAACGTCTCCCGGTTTCCGCGAACAGCGCAAATTTCGTGCGCAGATGGCGCACTCCTTAGTCGAAATACAGCAACACAGCTACACCAAAATCCTGGCGACCCCTCCCTCGCATTATCCTCTCGCACAAGCTGGAGTCCAAGGCGGAGCGAACCGCCCACCCCCCTCGCATGATTCCGGGCCTCAGAAAAGAAGCGGCAACAAATAGGCCGGACTTGCGGTAGCGGGACGCCCGCTCCCGACTCTACCCGAGGCCCCCGGAGGGGAGCGAATCAGGCGGCCCGGGCGCGCCAATCCAACACGTCAACCTCGCTTCGCCTGGCCCGCGCTTGTGCCACGGCATCCTCCAAGGTTGCCGCGACGGAGTCGTCCAACCATTCCTCACCGCATTGGGCGCAGACACGGGCAGGGACGTGGCGAACGACGAGGACGCCAAACCCGAGCTCGGCGGTGAAGGTAGTGAAGCCGTCGATTCGGCGACCACCACACATTGGGCATGTCGGTGTCACGTGCGTTTCCTCGTCTTCAGGTCCGGCCCGAAGTGCTCTTCGTCTGGTCGATAGACGGTGATGATGTAGCAGGTAGAAGTGTCCGCGTCCAGAGCGGCGACCACGTGCAGGGCCGGCTCACCTTCGTTGGCAAGGAGGGCACTCGGGATCGGCCGATCGTCCGGATAGGCGGTGATGATGGTCCCGTCGGTCAAGACGGCAATGGCTTCGGCCCGACTGATTTCACGCTCCAGCATGCGCTCCAGGGCGTGCTTTCGCCACTCCACACGGCCATGCTTCACGCACCGGCGCAGCTCCGATTCAGTCCACACGGCAGCTCCACGGACGCGTCGGCGGGATGCGAATCGTTTGCAAAACCGTAGCACCTGCGCATGTGAAAACGCGCGACCCAGCCGCTAGAGCCGTTCGCGACGTTATGTGGTTCAGCGCGCCGGCAAACTCGACTCGGGAGGGGTCTCGCCAGGCACAGAGTCAACGACGTGACCCTTGGCCGCATGCCCGGAAGAAGACCCTAATCCCCAGAACTACAGGCCGCCCGGAACCGAGGCCCGCCGCGAGCGCATCGTTCAAGGTTCGCATGGTAACAAGGTCGATCGTCGATTGGGGCGACGAAGGAATCCCAACGCGGTGCCGCGGGTGTCAGGCGATGTTGGGGTTCGTACAGCCCCCCAACCTGCACGGACTAGACACGGACTACGCGGGCTCACCCCAGCCTGTATGCGCTGGTGAACGTCGCAGAGGCGTTCGGACCGGTCAGGATCAAGCCCTATGCGGTATGCTGACAGCGCGGCAGCACGCCGCAGTTCGCTTTGCCTTCGCCTGCGAAGCGCAACCGCCAAGGTCATCGCGTCCCCCGTCAGCGCCGAGGTGATGCCCGCCATGCACGCCGCGGACCTGCAACCGCCCGCGCTGCTCACCAACGCGGCCATGCCGATGCCATTGCCAGCGTTCAGCGCGCAGAAGTGCGCTGCGCTGGCGCGGGCCAGGTCCAAGGCCGGCCCGTTTCGGATCGGCGTTGGCCGCGCCGTTCCCGAATCCCAACACGCGGAAGCGCTCGCCATCAGGCAGCACTGGCAGGCGATCTCCGACGGCCGACACGCCATCGCCTTTCGGCTGGTATCGCCCCAGGTGCCCTGGGCGTGCGCGTGGGCGTGCGGGTTCATCAGCTGCCCGACACGGCGATCCTGCGGTTCTTCGCGCCCGGGTCGCCGCGCACCCCGGAAACCACCGGGGCGATGGTCAACGCCAGCGTGCGACAGAACCGCGCCGCTGGAGCAACGAGCGAGACGGCCGAGACCTACTGGTCACCGCTGATCCAGGGCGAGGCGCTGACGCTGGAGATCGAGCTACCCGCCGGCGTCGATCCGCGGACCGTGCGGATCGCCCTGCCCCGGCTCTCGCACCTGTTCCGCCTGCCGTTCGCCGAGCCCGGCCCGGCGGCCAGCGCGGCGACCACCTGCCACCAGGACCCGCCGTGCGAGCCGGCCTGGGACCAACCGAGCCGCGCCACCGCCCTGCTGCCGCACACCGACGCGAGCGGCGCCACCGGCGTCTGCACCGCCACCCTGCTCAACGACGCCGCCCCGTCGACCTACATTCCCTTCCTGCTGACCGCCCAGCACTGCCTCAGCGAGCAGACACGCGCCTCCAGCATCGAGGCCGTCTGGTTCCACCGCGCCGACAACTGCGGCGGCCCCTCGCGCATGCTCCAGAGCGTCAGCGGCGGCGCCGACCTGCTCTACGCCGCCAAGAGCACCGACACCAGCCTGCTGCGGCTGCGCCAGCCACCACCCGCCGGCGCCGTCTTCAGCGGCTGGTCAACGACCCTGCCGCCGCTCGGCACCGCCGTCATCGCCATCCACTACCAGCGCGGCGCCCGCCAAGCGATCGCGCGCGGCCGCGTGACCGAGTACCTCAACTGCGCCGACGTCGACCACTGCGCCGATGACGCCGACCCCGACGCCATCCACTATCTTCGCGTCACCTGGTCGAGCGGCTTCACCGACCCGGGCGGCAGCGGCTCCGGGCTGTTCCTGGAGTCGGGGCAGCTGGTCGGCACCCTGTCCGGCGGCTTCAGCGACTGCGACCATCCGCAGGGGCCGGACGACTATGGGCGATTCGATCTGGCGTATCGGGAACGCTTGCGGAAGTGGATTGGGAGACCTGCAGCGGCAGAAAGCATCAGTCCGGCCACCCGATGAAGTCGTGCTCGCGCATCGCGCGCAGGCGGTCAGCATCGACCCAGGGGTGGCCACAGGTGCGGCTGACCGCGGCGAGGGACTGGTCGGGGTGAGGGTCGCCGGCCTTGTGCTCAATGTAAACTGCAGCCCCTCTTGGAGCAGAGCCCGTAAAGAACTCCCTGCGATCCTGACGGACATCCGCGTCGGCCTGCGCGACCGCGCCCTGATCGGCCTCATGATCTACACCTTCGCGCGGGTGTCGGCGGCGGTGAACATGAACGTCAAGGACGTCTACCAGAAGCAGGAGTCCTTGTGGGTGCGCCTGCACGAGAAAGGCGGCAAGCACCACGAGATGCCCTGCCAGCACAATCTAAAGGACTGGCTGCGGGAGTACATCGAGGCCGCCGGGATCGACGAGGACAAGGACGGCCCCCTCTTCCGCACGGTAGACCGTAAGACCAAGAAGCTGGGCGCAACCCGGCTCGATCGGCAGCGCGCCTGGGCCATGATCAAGCGCCGGGCCGCCAAGGCGGGGCTCTCAACGGACGGCATCTGCAACCACACCTTCCGCGGCACCGGGATCACGGCCTACCTGGAGAACCCCGAGGCCAAGCTCGAGCACGCCCAGCAGATCGCCGCGCACTCGGACCCCAAGACCACGCGGCGGCTCTATGATCATGCCATTACCCACATCTCAAAAGGGCCGGAGTCAACCGGGGCTGGACACAGAGGGCAGCGTCTGCTGAGATGGGGCCTCATCACACCAGATGGGGCGAGAGCGGATGGACGCGTGGATTCCGAGCCGGCTGTGCGGGCGGGCGTTTGATGGGGCGGATCTGGAGCGGATTCGCCAAGCGGTGAGGGAGGCGGATCCGCCACTGCGCGCGGAGATCGCGCGACGGGTCTGCCAGGTTTTAGACTGGCGAGATGTGCAAGGCCGCCCGAAGCTCATGAGTGCGCGGGTCGGGCTGCTGCGCCTGCATCGAGCGGGTCTGATCGAGCTACCGGCGCCGACGCGGCGCAACGGCAATGGACGCGCCCTGGTGCAAGGGCCGGATCGCTGGCCCGAACCGGTTCCGGTTGAGCGCCGGCTTGGGGAACTGAGTGGCCTGCGCCTGGAGGCGGTCACCGATCAACGCGTCTCGCGGCTGTGGAACGGACTGATCGATCGCTACCACTACCTCGGCTACACGCCGTTGCCTGGCGCCCAGCTGCGCTATCTCATCCGGTGGGATGGCGGGGTGCTTGGCGCCATCGGCTTCGGTGCCGCGGCCTGGAAGGTGGCCGCGCGTGATC
>Ga0316580_10000328_pt1 | contig 10426 bp, 8 predicted proteins | sample S0NA_2_FD_204519 | JGI IMG/M metagenome (GOLD analysis project Ga0316580, IMG submission 204519) | Rhizosphere microbial communities from salt marsh grasses in Alabama, United States - S0-2_160517rDrB | ecosystem: Host-associated > Plants > Roots > Rhizosphere | place: USA: Alabama | collected... | reverse complement strand
CTGCCCGTGCTCGCCGCGCTCGCCGCCGAGGACAACCCGGCGGCCGACTTCAGCGACACCCCGTTGTGGTTGACCCTCGTCAAGGCGCTGATCGTCTTCGTCTACCTGCTCATCTCGACCCTGCTCGTCATCTGGTTCGAGCGCCGGGTCATCGGCCGGATGCAGCAGCGCCCCGGCCCGAACCGCAACGGGCCCTTCGGCCTGCTCCAGACCCTCGCCGACGGCATGAAGTCGATGCTCAAGGAGGACGTGCGACCCAAGGCGGCGGACGCCTTCGTCTTCACCCTGGCCCCACTCATCACCGCGACGACCTGCTTCATCGCGTTCTCCATCATCCCGATGGCCGGTGAGGTGTCGATGTTCGGGTACACGACCCCGTTCCAGCTCACCGACACCCCCGTCGCCGTGCTCCTCGTCCTCGCGGTCGCAGGTGTCGGCATCTACGGGGTCGTGCTCGGAGGCTGGTCCTCGGGCTCGACGTACCCGCTCATGGGTGGCCTGCGCTCCTCGGCGCAGATGATCTCCTACGAGATCGCCATGGGCCTCTCGCTCGTCGCGGTCTTCCTCTTCGCCGGGTCGATGTCGACCTCGCAGATCGTCACCGCCCAGAGCAACCTCTGGTTCGCGATCCCGGCGTTCTTCAGCTTCTTCGTCTACGTCATCACCATGGTCGGTGAGACCAACCGGCTGCCCTTCGACCTCGCCGAGGGCGAGGGCGAGCTCACCGGCGGCTTCCACACCGAGTACGGCTCGATGCGGTTCGCGATGTTCTTCCTCGGGGAGTACATCAACATGTTCACCGTCGCGGCCCTCGCGACGACGATGTTCCTCGGGGGGTACCAGGCGCCTCCGGGCATCGCCGCCATCAACGACGGCATGTTCAACGAGGGCTGGTGGGGCCTGCTCTGGTTCACCGTGAAGCTCTGGATGTTCATGTTCGTCTTCGTCTGGCTGCGCGGCTCGCTGCCCCGCGTGCGGTACGACCAGTTCATGCGCTTCGGGTGGAAGTTCCTCATCCCGACCACGCTCGGCTGGGTCGTCCTCGTCGCCTTCTTCCGCGCCGGCCAGAACGGCTGGCTCAACGACTGGTTCGGCGACGTCACCGTCGGCGGTCGGGTCTTCCCGGTCAGCTCCCTCGTCCTCGTCGGGGTCATCGCGGTGCTCGCTCTCGTCGTCGGCTGGATGTGGGACGCCCGGGCCGAGCGCCGTGAGCTCGCCGCCCACCCCGAGGTGCCCGAGGAGGTCGACCCGTACGCGGGCGGCCACCCGGTGCCCCCGCTCCCCGGCCAACGGCTGCGAGAGCCCTCGGCCGCCCCCGCCCTGACCTCCGCCGCCGACGACAAGGAGGCCGCTCGTGGCTGACGAGCAGAGGAAGTCCGGCTTCTTCTCCGACCTGTTCGCGCCCGTCGCCGGGTTCGGCGTCACCTTCTCGACGATGTTCCGGAAGGTGGCCACCGAGGAGTACCCGGAGGAGAAGCGCCCGACCCAGCCGCGCTTCCACGGCCGCCACCAGCTCAACCGCCACCCCGACGGCCTCGAGAAGTGCGTCGGGTGCGAGCTGTGCGCCTGGGCCTGCCCGGCCGACGCGATCCTCGTCGAGGGCGCGGACAACGACGACTCCGAGGGCGGCACCGGACGGTTCAGCCCGGGGGAGCGGTTCGGGCGCATCTACCAGATCAACTACCTGCGCTGCATCTTGTGCGGGCTGTGCATCGAGGCGTGCCCCACGCGGGCGCTGACGATGACGAACTTCTACGAGCTCGCCGACGACAACCGCGCCGACCTCATCTACACCAAGGACCAGCTCCTCGCCCCGCTCCAGCCGGGCATGCTGCGCCCGCCTTTCCCCATGGCCGAGGGCATGGAGGAGCGGGACTACTACCTCGGGAAGGTGTCATCGGCCACCGACGCCCAGCGCGAGTACGTCAGGGAGCACACGCCCAGCACCGACGACGCGGAGGTGACCTCGTGACCGGCACCGGCGAAGAGGTGATGTTCTGGATCCTCGGCCCGCTCAGCGTCGTCGGGGCACTCGGCCTCGTGTTCGCGCGCAAGGCGGTGCACGCCGCCCTCGGGATGGCCCTGACGATGATCATCCTCGGCGTGTTCTACATCGCCCAGGACGCCGACTTCCTCGGGATCATCCAGATCTTCGTCTACACCGGCGCCGTGATCATGCTGTTCCTCTTCGTGCTCATGCTCGTCGGCGTCGACAGCAGCGACAGCCTCGTCGAGACCCTCACCGGGCAGCGCTGGCTCGCGGCGCTGCTGAGCCTGGGCCTCGCCGGCATCCTCGTCTTCTCCGTCGGGCACGTCGTCTGGAACGACCCCGTCGGTGTCGCCGACCTCAACGCCCAGGACGGCAACGTCAGCGGCGTCGCGTCGCTGGTCTTCGGCCGCTACGTCTGGGTCTTCGAGATCACCAGCGCCCTGCTCATCACCGCGGCCCTCGGCGCGATGGTCCTCGCCCACCGCGAGCGCCTCGGCAAGGGCCCGAACCAGCAGGAGTGGAGCCGCCGCCGGTTCCGGGAGGGCGAGCACCTCGCCGGCTTGCCCGCACCCGGCGTCTACGCCCGGCACAACGCCGTCGACACCCCGGCGCTGCTGCCCGACGGCACGCCGTCCGAGCTGTCCGTCTCGCGCGTCCTCACCGCACGTGACCAGAACGTCTCGCCGGAGATCTTCACCGAGGGCGAGGCCGAGATCGAGCGCGACGTGCGTGAAGGAGGCGACCGGTGAGCCTGGTCTACTACGTCTACCTGGCGACGATCCTCTTCGTCATCGGCGGGGTGGTCGTCCTCACGAGGCGCAACGCGATCATCGTCTTCATGGGCGTCGAGCTGATGCTCAACGCGGCGAACCTCGCGTTCGTGACCTTCGCCCGGATGCACGGCAACCTCGACGGCCAGGTCCTCGCCCTCTTCGTCATGGTCGTCGCGGCCGCCGAGGTCGTCGTCGGCCTCGCGATCATCATGGCGATCTTCCGGTCCCGGCGGTCGGCCTCGGTCGACGACGCGAACCTGCTGAAGCTGTAAGGAGCACCAGTGACCTCTCTGATCACCGAGGGCGCGGCGACCGCGACCGAGGCGACCGGCGCCGCCGCGTGGGCCTGGCTGCTCGTTGCCCTGCCCCTCGCCGGTGCGGCCGTGCTGCTCCTCGGCGGGCGGCGCACCGACCGGTTCGGGCCGTACCTCGCGGTCGCGATGTCGTGGGCGAGCTTCGTCGTCGGCCTCCTCGTCACCCTGCAGCTCCTCGGCCGCTCGAGCGAGGACCGCTCGCTGCACCTGACCCTCTGGGACTGGATCCCGGCCGGGTCGTTCCAGCTGAGCGTCGGCATGCTCGTCGACCCGCTGTCGATGGCCTTCGTCATGCTCGTGACCTTCGTCGGCTCGCTGATCCTCGTGTACTCGCTCGGGTACATGGAGCACGACCCCGACAAGCGTCGCTTCTTCGCCTACCTCAACCTCTTCGTCGCGGCGATGCTGCTGCTCGTCCTCGCCGACAGCTACCTGCTGCTCTTCGTCGGCTGGGAGGGCGTCGGCCTCGCGAGCTACCTGCTCATCGGCTTCTGGAACTGGAACCCCGCCTACGCCACCGCGGCCAACAAGGCGTTCTTCGTCAACCGCGTCGGCGACCTCGGACTGTCCATCGCGATCATGGTGATGTTCGTGACCTTCGGCGGGGTCGACTACGCCACGGTCAACGAGGGGGTCGCCTCCGCCAACCAGGGTGCGCTCGTCGCCATGGGCCTGCTCCTCCTCGTCGGCGCGGCCGGCAAGTCGGCGCAGTTCCCCCTGCAGTCCTGGCTCGGTGACGCCATGGCCGGCCCGACGCCGGTGTCGGCGCTCATCCACGCGGCGACCATGGTGACCGCCGGCGTCTACCTCGTCGTCCGATCGAACGTCATCTACGACGCCGCCCCGGATGCCGCGCTCGCCGTCGCCGTCGTCGGCGCGATCACGCTGATGTTCGGGGCGATCGTCGGCTGCGCGAAGGACGACATCAAGAAGGCCCTCGCGGCCTCGACGATGAGCCAGATCGGGTACATGATGCTCGCCGCCGGGCTCGGGCCGGTGGGGTACGCCTTCGCGATCTTCCACCTGCTCACCCACGGCTTCTTCAAGGCCGGGATGTTCCTCGGGGCCGGGTCGGTCATGCACGGCATGGACGACGAGGTCAACATGCGGAGATTCGGTGGCCTGCGCACCGTCATGAAGATCACCTGGGTCACGTTCATGCTCGGCTGGCTCGCCATCCTCGGGGTGCCGCCGTTCTCCGGCTTCTGGTCCAAGGACGGCATCATCGAGTCGGCGTTCGTCGGCGAGGGGTGGGAGCCGTGGGTCCTCGGCACCACGGCCATGGTCGGCGCCGGCGTCACCGCGTTCTACATGACCCGCCTGTTCGCGATGACCTTCCACGGCACGCCCCGCTGGCAGGACGACGACCGCTTCCACCCGCACGAGTCCCCGCTCGTCATGACGGTCCCGATGATGGTCCTCGCCGTCGGGTCCGCGTTCCTCGGTCTCGTGCTCGGCCCGACCGGGGCGATCAGCACCTGGCTGGCTCCGGTCGTCGGCGAGCACGGTGAGGAGCACCCGGTCGTCAACCGCTACGTCATCATGGCGATCACCCTCGTGCTCGTCGCCATCGGTGCCTGGATCGCCTGGGCGCGGTACGCCCGCGACGAGGTGCCGGAGGTCGCGCCACGCGGCAGCGCCCTCACCCGGGCCGCCCGGGTGGACCTCTACCAGGACGCGGTCAACGAGGGCCTCTTCATGCGTCCCGGGATCCACCTGACCCGGGCCCTGGTCTTCGCCGACGCCAAGGGGGTCGACGGTGCCGTCGGTGGGACCGCTGCCCTGGTCGGTGGCCTCTCCTCGCGGTTGCGACGGATCCAGACCGGCTACGCGCGCTCGTATGCCCTGACGATGCTCAGCGGTGTCGTCGTCGTCCTCGGTGCTCTGTGGGTGATCCAGTGAACAACCTGCCCCTGCTCACGCTGATGCTGGTGATCCCGGCGGTCGGTGCGCTCGTCGTCGCCGTCCTCCCGGGCACGTCGGCGCGGCTGGCCCGGCCGGTCGCGTTCGGTGCGTCCCTGCTGACGCTCGTCGTCGCGGTCATGGCGTGGGTGGCGTTCGACACCGGTTCCACCGAGCAGTTCCAGCTCACCGAGACCCACCCGTGGATCCCGCAGTTCGGGGTCTCCTACGCCCTCGGGGTCGACGGCATCGCGCTCTCCCTCATCGTCATGGCGGCGATCCTCACCCCGGTCGTGCTGCTCGCGGCGTGGAACGACGTCGACGACGCCGAGCCCGGGAGGGTCAAGCGCTACTTCGCGCTCATGCTCGTGCTCGAGGCGTTCATGGTCGGTGTCTTCGCCGCCACCGACGTGTTCCTCTTCTACGTCTTCTTCGAGGCGATGCTCATCCCGGTGTACTTCCTCATCGGGCTGTACGGCGGCCCCCGCCGGCAGTACGCCGCGGTGAAGTTCCTCCTCTACTCTCTGGCCGGCGGGCTCGTCATGCTCGTCTCGGTCATCGCCGTCTACGTCGTCGGCCCCGGGGGCGAGCAGGGGTTCCTCGTCCAGAACCTCATCGGCAACCTCGACGGCTCGATCGAGGCGCTGCGCTGGATCTTCGTGGGCTTCTTCATCGCGTTCGCGGTGAAGGCGCCGATGTGGCCGGTGCACACCTGGCTCCCGGACGCCGCGACCGAGGCCCGTCCCGCCACCGCGGTGCTCCTCGTCGGCGTCCTCGACAAGGTCGGCACCTACGGCATGATCCGCTTCGGCCTGCAGCTCTTCCCCGAGGCATCCCAGTGGGCCACCCCGGTCGTGCTCACCCTCGCGGTCATCTCGGTGGTCTACGGCGCGCTGCTCGCCATCGGCCAGACCGACATGATGCGGCTCATCGCCTTCACCTCGATCAGCCACTTCGGCTTCATCGTCCTCGGCATCTTCGCGATGACCAGCGTCGGTGGGGCGGGGTCGACGCTCTACATGGTCAACCACGGCTTCTCGACCGCCGGCCTGTTCCTCATCGCCGGGTTCCTCGTCGCCCGCCACGGGAGCAAGCGCATCCCCGACTACGGCGGCTGGCAGCGGGTCACGCCGGTGCTCGCCGGCACCTTCCTCGTCGCCGGCCTGTCGTCGTTGGCCCTGCCCGGCCTGTCGTCGTTCGTCTCGGAGTTCCTCGTGCTCCAGGGCACGTTCATGCGCTACCGGGCCGTCGCGGTCATCGCCGCGATCGGCATCGTCCTCGCCGCGCTCTACATCCTGCTCATGTACCAGCGGGTGATGACCGGGCCGAAGCCGGAGTTCCCGGAGGGTGAGTCACCCCCTGACCTCTCCCTGCGCGAGAAGTGGGTCGTGGCGCCGATCATCGCCTCGTTCCTCGTCCTCGGGGTCTTCCCGAAGCCCGTGCTCGACCTCGTCAACCCGGCCGTGGAGACAACGCTGCAGATCGTCGGCGTCACCGACCCGGCGCCCACCACCACCGCCACCGGGAGTGACCAGTGACCGCCGCCGCTTTCGAGCCCGTCCAGATCAGCTACGCGGCCGTCGCCCCGATGCTCGTCGTGGTCGCGGGCGCGCTGGTCGGTGTCCTCGTCGAGGCCTTCGCCCCGCGCGAGAGCCGGCACTCGGTACAGGTGTGGCTGAGCAGCCTCACCCTCGTCGCCGCCTTCGTCGTCCTCGTCCTGTGGTCTCGTGACGCGATGACCATCACGCTCGGCGGCTCGGTCGCCATCGACGGCGTCGCGCTGTTCCTCCAGGGGACGCTGCTCGTGCTCGCCCTCATCGGCGTGCTCGTCATGGCGGAGCGCTTCGGCGGGGTCGGCTCCGACGCGTTCACGCCGATGGGCGCCACCACCCCGGGCTCCCCCCAGGAGGCCGCCGCCACCCGCGCCGGCTACGCCACCGGCGAGGTCTTCCCGCTGGCGCTCTTCGCGACGTTCGGGATGATGGTCTTCGTCTCCGCCAACGACCTCATCACGATGTTCGTCGGCCTCGAGGTGCTCTCGCTGCCGCTCTACGTCATGACCGGGCTGGCCCGGCGCCGGCGGCTGCTGTCCCAGGAGGCGGCGCTGAAGTACTTCCTCCTCGGGGCCTTCTCGAGTGCGTTCTTCCTCTTCGGGGCGGCGCTGCTCTACGGGTACGCCGGCTCCTCCGACCTCAAGGCGATCGCCGGTGCCATCTCGGCCAACTCCGGGGACCTCGACGGCTTCCTCCTGCCCGGAGTGGTCCTGGTGCTCGTCGGGCTGCTCTTCAAGGTCGGCGCGGTGCCGTTCCACTCGTGGACCCCGGATGCGTACCAGGGCGCGCCCACCCCGGTCACCGGCTTCATGGCGGCCTGCACGAAGCTCGCGGCCTTCGGTGCCATCCTGCGGCTGGTCTACGTCGGCATCGCCCCCAACCGCTGGGACTGGCAGCTCGCCGTGGTGGGCATCGCGATCCTCACGATGATCGTCGGCGCCGTCCTGTCGGTCACCCAGACCGACGTCAAGCGGCTGCTCGCCTACTCCTCGATCGCGCACGCGGGGTTCATCCTCGTCGGGGTGCTCGCCTTCTCGCAGGCGGCGATCGGCGGGGTGATGTTCTACCTCGCCGCCTACGGCGCCACGACGATCGCCGCGTTCGCCATCATCACGATGGTGCGCCAGGACGGCTCCGAGGCCTCGCACCTGTCGCAGTGGGCGGGCCTCGGCCGGAGCCACCCGGTGGTCGCGGGCACCTTCTCGTTCCTGCTCCTCGCCTTCGCCGGCATCCCGCTGACCTCGGGCTTCACCGCGAAGTACGCCACCTTCGCTCCTGCCGTGGCGTCGGGCACGTCGGGCACGATCATGGTCGTCGTCGGTGTCCTCGCCTCGGCGATCACCGCCTTCGTCTACGTCCGCCTCATCGTGCTCATGTACTTCACCGAGCCGGTCGACGGCGTCGTCGCCCTCACCCCCTCCGTCCCGTCGACGATCGCCATCACCGTCGGTGTGCTCGTGACGGTGGTCGCCGGCATCCTCCCGGCGTACCTGCTCGACCTCGCGAGCTCGGCCTCGCAGTTCCTCTTGTGAGTGCCGCGGCTGCCACCGGGGCTCGTGGGACGCCGTCGGTCCTCGCCCTGCCCGGCGCCAGCGAGGAGCTGAAGGCTCGGCTCGGGGAGGGGCTGGCGGCCGTCGACGACCTCATCGAGGCCAGGGTCGACCACGACGACCCGTTCATCGCGGAGGCCAGTGCCCATCTCGTCGCGGCCGGAGGCAAGCGGTTCCGTCCGCTGCTCACCCTGCTGGCGGCCGAGCTCGGCGACGGCGCCGACGAGCAGGTGGTCGCCGCGGCCGCCGGGGTCGAGCTGACCCACCTGGCCTCGCTCTACCACGACGACGTCATGGACGAGGCCGATGTGCGCCGGGGGGCGCCCAGCGCCAACGCGCTCTACGACAACTCCACGGCGATCCTCGTCGGTGACCTGCTCTTCGGAACGGCGTCCGACATCGTCGCCGACCTGGGCCCGGAGGCCGTGAAGATCCAGGCCCGCACGTTCGTGCGGCTGTGCGCGGGGCAGATCCGCGACGACCGCCCGTGCCCGCCGGGCGAGGACCCGATCGAGTACTACCTCGGCGTGCTCGCCGACAAGACCGGGGTGCTCATCGCCACCGCCGCCCGCTACGGCGCGATGTTCTCGGGGTGCCCCCCGGAGGTGGTCGAGACGATGCGCGAGTTCGGGGAGCGCCTCGGCGTGGCCTTCCAGCTCGCCGACGACCTCATCGACATCGCCTCCGACGCCGACGACACCGGCAAGACCCCGGGCACCGACCTGCGCGAGGGGAAGCGGACCCTGCCGGTCCTGCACGCGCTGGCCTCCACCGACCCGGCGGACGCCCGGTTGCAGGATCTGCTCACCGGCGACCTCACCGACGACGCACGTCTCGCCGAGGCGCTGCGGCTGCTGCGCAGGCACCCGGCGATGGGGCTGGCGCGGGCGCACACCGAGGCCGTGGCCCGGCGGGCGCAGGACGTCCTGAACCCACTGCCGCCGAGCCCGGCCAAGGACGCGTTGCACGCCCTCGCCACCGGCGTCGTCACCCGGGTCGGCTAGCGGCGCACCGGGGCCGCAGGTCGCTAGGGTCGGTCCGTGAGCTCGGTGCCGGACCACCCGACCGCGGACTGGGACGCGGCGACGACGGGGATGCCGGCGCCGCTCGTGGTCCTCGACCTCGACGCGCTGACGGCGAACGCCGACGACCTCGTCCGGCGCACCGCGGGGCTGCCGGTGCGCGTGGCGTCGAAGTCGCTGCGCTGTCGGTGGGTGCTCGGGTGGGTGCTGGAGCGTCCCGGCTTCGCCGGGGTGATGGCGTACTCGGTCGCGGAGGCCACGTGGCTGGTCCGATCAGGGCTGCGTGACGTCTTCGTCGCGTATCCGTCGGTGGACGAGGCGGCGTTGCGTGAGGTGGCCCACGACGACGTCCTGCGTCGCGAGGTCACCGTCACCGTCGACTCGGTGGAGCACGTGCAGTTCCTCGGTTCGGTGCTCGGCTCCGGTGTGAGTGGGCTGGGGGTCGCCCTCGACGTCGACGCCTCGGTCCGCCTCGGCCCGCTCCACCTGGGCGTGCGCCGGTCCCCGACGCGCACCCCGCAGGAGGCGCGCACCGTGGCGCTCGCAGCGCAGGACGCCGGACTCGAGGTGCGCGGGGTGATGTTCTACGACGCCCAGGTGGCCGGGCTGCCCGACTCCGGGCCGCACATCCGGGCGCTCAAGCGCCGGTCGGTCCGTGAGCTGCTCGAGCGGCGGGCGGCGGTGGTCGACGCGGTGCGGGCGGTGGCCGACCTCGCCTTCGTCAACGGGGGCGGAACGGGGAGCCTGCACCGGTTCGGCGGTGACGACGCCGTCACCGAGCTCGCCGCCGGCTCGGGGCTGTACGGGCCCACCCTCTTCGACGGCTACGACGACTTCACCCCGCGGCCGGCCATGGCCTTCGCGGTGCCGGTGGTGCGGAGGCCGGCGCGCGGCATCGTCACCGCGTTCGGAGGCGGCTACGTGGCGAGCGGCGAGCCCGGCTGGTCGCGGGTGCCGTCGCCGGTGCGAGAGGGCTGGTCCCTGCTGCGGACGGAGGCCGCCGGCGAGGTGCAGACCCCGGTCCGCGGCCCGGGGGTCGACGACCTCCGGCTCGGCGACCGGGTGTGGATGCGCGGGGCCAAGGCCGGCGAGCTGCTCGAGCGCTTCGACGCCGTGCACGTCGTCCGGGGTGACACCCTGGTCGCGTCGGTGCCGACCTACCGGGGTGAGGGGCGGTGCTTCGGATGAGCGCCGGGTGGTCGAACTGGGCCGGCAACGTCACCGCGCGGCCGGCCACGGTCTCGCAGGTCTCCACCGTCGACGGGGTGCTCGCGGCGCTCCGGGCGGCCGACAGCCGTGGCGCGACGGTGCGCGTCGCCGGG
>Ga0316580_10000325_pt1 | contig 10477 bp, 12 predicted proteins | sample S0NA_2_FD_204519 | JGI IMG/M metagenome (GOLD analysis project Ga0316580, IMG submission 204519) | Rhizosphere microbial communities from salt marsh grasses in Alabama, United States - S0-2_160517rDrB | ecosystem: Host-associated > Plants > Roots > Rhizosphere | place: USA: Alabama | collected... | reverse complement strand
TCTCTTCGTACCGGCCGACCGCTTCCGCGGTCGCCCGCGTGCGGCCGAGGTCGGATGCCACGACCAGGCGGCCGGCATGCCCATTCATCCTGCGGTTGAGCCGCTCGAGCTGGCCGCGGCCGCGTTCGGTGAGCGGCGAGTCGGAGTGCCCCTGCCAGGTCCCGGCGAGATTGCCGGTCGTCTCGCCGTGGCGGATGAGCGTGATGGTGCGGGCCAGGGTGCCCCCTCGATCGATCGATCCGTAGGGTAGGGTGCGCGGATGGATGACCCCACCGGCTCGATCGAGACGTGGCTCCCGACGTCCTGGGCTGAGGCCGTCGTCTGGGTCGCCATCGTCGCCGTCATCGTCGGCCTGTACCTGCTGCTGCGGAGGACGCGCCGCGCGTCACGGGCGTTCTACCTCGACCCGGAGCGACGCGAGGATGAGATGCGTCGGGACGACCCGGATATGAAATAGACACAAGACGCAAGACGCAAGGAGCAAGACAGAAGAAGCAAGGACAGAGACGAAAGGCGCGGCCCCGGTCATCCCGGGGCCGCGTTCTCGCTACTTTCTACCCGCTACCTGCCACCGGCGAAGCCTAGAACAGGCCGTAGGAGACGAACGCCGCGGCGAAGATCAGCGACACGATCGTCATGACCTTGATCACGATATTCATCGCCGGGCCTGATGTGTCCTTGAACGGGTCGCCGACCGTGTCCCCGACGACGCTGGCCTTGTGGGCGTCCGAGCCCTTGCCGCCGAAGGCGCCGGCCTCGATGAACTTCTTCGCGTTGTCCCACGCGCCCCCGGCGTTCGCCATGTAGATGGCGAGGAGGAACCCGGAGAGCAGGGCGCCGGCCAGGAAGCCACCGAGCATCTCGAGGCGGATGAACCCAACGATGAGCGGCAGGGCGACGGCGAGCGCCCCCGGCAGGATCATCTCGCGCAGCGACGCGCGCGTCGAGATGTCCACGCACTTCGCGTACTCCGGCGTCACATCCTCGCGACCCTCACGCAGCCCCGGGATCTCACGGAACTGCCGACGGACCTCTTCGATCATCTGATTCGCGGCCCGTCCCACCGCCTGGATCGTCTGGGCGGCGAAGAGATACGGGAACATGGAACCGAGGAAGAGCCCGACGATGACCCAGATGTTGAGAATGTCGAGCGCAGCGATCGGGGCCTCCCCGGCCTTCGCGAGCTCGACGTTCACCGACTGGATGAAGGTGAAGAACAGGGCAAGCGCGGTGACCGCTGCCGATCCGATCGCGAAGCCCTTCGCCACCGCGGCCGTCGTGTTCCCAAGGGCATCGAGCGCATCGGTCGACTCGCGCACCTCCGGGGGGAGGTGGGACATCTCGGCAATGCCGCCCGCGTTGTCGGCGATCGGGCCGTAGGCATCGACCGAGACGGTGATACCGAGCGTCGCGAGCACGCCGATCGCCGCGATGGCGACGCCGTAGATCCCGCCGCCGTCGACGGCCAAATCGCCGGCCCAGTATGCGGCGCCCATGCCGAACGCGACGACGATGACGGAGTACGCGGCGGACTTCATCCCTTCCGAGATCCCGGCGAGCGTCACCGTCGCCGGCCCGGTCTGCGCCTGGCGCGCGACCTCCTTCACGACCTTGTACTCGTCGGAGGTGAACCACATGGAGATCCGGCCGATGAGGATCCCGACGAGGAGACCGACGAGCACCGCGAGGAAGAAGCCCCAGGAGTTCTTCACACCTTCGACGCCGCCGAACATGACGGGAGTCAGAGCGGCGACGCCGACGACCGTGAGCCCGGCAGCGAACCACGTGCCCCGTTCGAGGGTCGATGCGAGGCTCGCCTTGCCCGGCTTGACGAGGAACGAGCCGATGATGGAGGCGAGCATGCCGATCGCGGCGATCATCAGCGGGTAGAAGACCGCGTGCTGGGCGAACGGCTCCCCTGAGACGCCGAACACGAGGACGGCGAACGAGATGGGCGCGACGAGCGAGCCAACGTACGACTCGAACAGGTCGGCGCCCATGCCTGCGACGTCGCCGACGTTGTCGCCGACGTTGTCCGCGATCGTGGCGGGATTGCGCGGATCGTCCTCCGGGATCCCGGCCTCCACCTTCCCGACGAGGTCGGCACCAACGTCTGCCGCCTTCGTGTAGATGCCCCCGCCCACACGGGCGAACAAGGCGATCGACGAACCACCGAGCCCGATCGCCGTCACGACCGACACCCAGTCCTCGAGGCCGAGGATCTTCTCGAAGAACAAGATGCCGAGGGAGAAGCCAAGGAGACCCAGTCCTGCGACGGTGAAGCCCATGACGGCCCCGCCGCGGAAGGCGATGAGCAGGGCTTCGGCGATGCCGCCTCGCCGAGCGCCTTCGGCGGTCCTGGCGTTCGCCGCCGTCGCGATCCGCATCCCGATGTAGCCGGCACTCGCCGAGAGCACAGCACCGAAGACGTAGGCGATCGCCCCCCAGGGACGGCCCCACGGCAGGAACGACACGATGAGCACCGCCATGATCACGACGAAGATCGCGATTGCGCGATACTCACGCTTGAGAAAGGCCATGGCGCCCTGGCGGATCGCCCCCATGAGCTCCACCATCCGGTCGCTCCCGGGATCTGCAGACATCACCTGGCGGGCGTAGAAGTACGCCAGGGCGAGGGCGGCAAGGCCCATGACGACAGCGGCATAGAGCCACAGGTCGGGACTGGTCACGAACGCCTCCAAGATTCGACGAGCACGCGGCGGGAGTATACGTCGGCACACATCCCCGGAGAATTCCGTGATGCGAGGGGTCCGTGCCCCGGCGCGGTCCGAGGTCGCGACGGCGCCCCGCCGTACACTGCCCTGATGCTGCGGGCTGGACCTCTTCGCTCGATGCTCATCGGAACCGTGCTGCTCGCGACGGCGTGCACGTCGGCGCCTGCATCGGCACCGGCTTCCACGACGGCGAGGTCCCCGGGGGCGACGTCCCCGGCGGCGACGGTGGTGACGCCCGAGACCACGGCCGCGACGCCTCCGACCACATCTCCGTCGACCACCCCGCCGCTGCTCACGACGTCGGTCGGCGGCGACCTTCCGACCGACCTCCTGGAAGCCGTCGCCGCCCTGCTGTCATGGCAGCGGGACGTGCGGAATCTCCCCCCGCCGATGCCCGATCCGCTCCTTCGCCATCTGTCCGACCATCCGATCGTCGCCGGCGACGAGGTCATCGTCACGGGGAGCTCGGCCGCGGTCGAGGGAGGGGCGATCGCCGTCGTGGAGACCGCGAACGGCGATATCGTGCTCGGGGCGGACGAAGGCGACGGCTGGCGGATCGTCGGAGCGCAGCCTGTCGGTGAGCCCGCGTGGTACGGGGAAGAGCCGAGGATGGTGCTCGTGATCGGCTCGGACGCGCGGCCCGGCGAGCAGCAGACGACGCATCGGGCGGACAGCATCCACATCCTGACGGCCAACCCGTCGAGCGGGTCGGGCACGATCGTCGGATTCCCTCGCGACAGCTACCTGCAGACACCGTACGGGTCGATGAAGATGACGTCGCTCATGGCGGGGCGCGGGCCGCAGGTCATGCTCGACCTGGTCGTCGAGACCTGGGACCTCCCCGTCGAGGGGTACGTGGTGACCGGGTTCAAGGGATTCGAGTCCCTCATGGGCGAGATCGGGCGGCTCCCGATCGACCTACCGCGCGGTTTGCCCGCGCAGCCGTGGTGGCCGGGGTTTCGCGCCGGCGAGCAGCGCTTGAGCCCCCAGCGGGTGCTCGAGTACGCCCGCACTCGCAAGGGTGTCCCCGGCGGCGACTTCACGCGTTCTGAGAACCAGGGCCGCGTCATGCTCGCCGTCCTCGCCCTCCTCCAGATGAACGACATCGCAGAGACCCCTGCGCTCATGGCGATCCTCACCGAATTCGCCTGGACGGACCTGACGCCGACGGATCTCATCCAACTCGGGGCGACCGTCCACGTGCTCGATGCCGCCGAGATCGACAACGTCGTCCTCCCGGGCACCGTCGGGCGCGCGGGCGCGGCATCCGTCGTCTACCTCGCACCCGAGGTGGCGGCGATGCTCGCCGATCTGGCAGACGACGGCGTCATCGACCGATAGCCGCCGAGACCGGTCCGACCGTCGATCGCACCCGGCCGTCGGACGCGACGTGACGGAGCCGGCCTTCGTCCCCGGGCTCGCCTCACGGATCGGTGAGGAGGAGCGACGGGTCGAACTCCGCCCGGCTCGACGCACGCACCATCAGCGACCCGATGCCCAGGAGCTGCACCCGTCGTTCGACGACGACCGTCACGGACCGCCTGCGCCAGCTGCGGTCGATGCCGCACGTGCACGACGCAAGGACCGCCCCGTTCGCTTCCGCGAGTCGGCGCGCCTCGGAGACGGGACCGCCATCGGCCCCGAACGGCCGGAACGTGACCGGCGCGGCCGCGAGCGCGGCCGCGTCGGCCGCGGCCGCAATCTGGAGCCGACCGGCGAGCGCAACCCCGACGTCGGCCACGGCGACCGTCAACAGCACGACGAGGCCGGCGACGGCGAGGAGGAGCACGGCCGCCGTGCCCTCCTCGCGACTCACCGCTCGACCCGCATCACCGCCCGGCCCTTCACCTCGACGCCCACGCCGCCGAACAACGGCCCCGCAACGCGATACGGGAGCATGACGCGAACCTCGGCGAGGCTCCCGACGGCATCCGGTCGTCGCACCGAGACGCGCGCTGACGACCCGGATTCGCCGAGCGCGGCGCGAGCGGCGCGGGCGGCATCGGCCGGATCCGGTGAAGCGGCGGCCTCTCTGGCTCCTTCGCGTGCGGCATTGACGACTTCGAGCTGCGTGCGAGCCACGAGCGCGACTTCGACGAGGCCGAGCAGCAGCACGAGCACGAGTGGGACGACGAGGGCAAACTCCACGACGGCGCTCCCCCGGTCGTTCACCCGATCGGGGTCCGAGAGGCGACCGACGTGACCTTCTCGAGCACGGTGGAGAAGAACGACGGCAGGAGGTCCGTCGAAGTGGCCCAGATGATGAGCGCGAGAGCGATTGCGGCTGCGGCAACGATGACGAGGGCGTACTCGGCGGTCGCCTGGCCGCACTCGTCCCTCAAGGCATTCTGCATGGTGTTCCTTTCTGTCGCCGGCGACCGGCCGGTGCGGCGGGAAGTCACAGACCGAGACGGTCGAGGCCGCCGAGGAAGGCGGGTGCGACCGTGAGAACGAGGAAGCCGGGCAGGATCAGCAGCGAGAGCGGGAAGAGGAGCTTCACCGGGAGGCGTCGTGCCGCCGACACCTGCCGGGACTGCTCATCGCGACGGCGAGCCGCTGCATAGTCGGAGACGGCGGCAACGAGCGGTGCGCCGGTGGAGAGCGCGCGCCGTGCGACGATGAAGAGCCCACTCGAACCGCCCGGCCCGGCCGATGCGCCGCTGTGCATCCGGATCGAGCGGGTGAGGTGGGACGACACCGGTCCCGGCGCCGCGGCGGCGGCAATCGACGCTGCGTTCGGGAAGGTCAACCCGGCGCTGAGACCCAGCGCGATGACCTCGGCGACGACGGCCTCGTCGTCCGGGTGCGAAGGCCGTCGCGACAGGCGTCGGTACGCCCAGCGCATTGCGATCACCAGTCCGGCGAGGAGCCCGGCCGGCGGCAGGGCGGCGGCTGCGCCGGCGATGGGGACCGCCCGCCGAAAACGACCGTCGGGCGCCGCCGCGAGGACGAGCCCGACGACGACTCCGATCACGGTCATGCGGAAGCCCGTCGAACCATCAGCGCCACGAGGGCGAGACCTGCCACTTCGAGTCCAAGGCCGACGGCGAAGATCGCCCACCCGATCGCACCCCGTCCGACCAGGCCGTCGGCCCGACCCGACGCGAGGATGAGCGTCGACACGGCAACCGGGGCGATGCCGACGATCAGCGCTGAGATCTTGGCTTGCGCCGTCGCGGCACGTCGCTCCCGGGCCAGCTCCGCCGCGTCGGCGGCGCGGGCCGCGATGGCATCGAAGGTGTCGGCGGTTCGCGCGCCGGACCAGTCCGACAGGCGGAGGGCGATCGCCGCGAGGCGGCCGTTTACGGGGAACTGCTGCTCGACCTCGTCTCCGATCTCGGTCATCGGCATCCCTGCGGACGCGCGACGCGCTGCATCGTGGAGGTCGATCGCCGGGACGCGGTCTGCCGCAGCAGCGATCGCCGCCCGAAGCGATGCGCCGGTGCGGAGCTCGGCCGAGAGCGCCCGGAAGAAGACGGCTTCGGTATCCGGCCCGGGTTGCCTGTGCCGGTTGCGGATCCGAGCGACGACCGCCCAACCCGCAATCCCGGCGAGTGCGAGGCCGGGATCGACCGCAGAGACCGCTGTGAGCGCGAGCAGGGCCGGGTGGAGGCCGGCGGCAACGCCGAGGGCGAGGAGCACCGTGATCAGCATCGGTAGACCTCATCGACCGCGTCCGCGCCGACGTCGGAGATCGACGCGACGACGCGACGGCCTCGTGTGCGCCTCACGAAGACGACCACGTCGACCGCGGATCGGATCTGCCGGGCGAGGGTCGCCGGGGAGATGCCGACGTCGGCGGTCACGGCCAGGCTCTCGAGACGCCAGAGCGCTTCTTCCGGCCCGTTCGCATGAATCGTGGACATCGATCCGTCGTGCCCGGTGCTCATCGCCTGGATCATGTCGAGTGCCTCCGGGCCGCGCACCTCACCGACGACGATGCGGTCGGGCCGAAGGCGGAGCGCGTGGCGGAGCAGGCTCCTCAGCGTGATCTCACCGGCACCCTCGGCATTCGGCGGCCGTGCTTCCAGCCGCACGACGTGACCGTCGATCCGCAGCTCGGCCGCGTCCTCGACCGTCACGATGCGCTCAGCGTCACTGATCTCCTTCGACAGGACGTTGAGGAGCGTCGTCTTCCCCGCACCCGTTCCTCCGGCGACGAGCAGGTTCTTCCGGGACGAGACGGCTTCGCTCAGAAGCGTGGCCCCATCGCCGTCGATGCCGCCGGCTTCGACGAGCGCGTCGAGGTCGGCGATCGCCTCGGAGAATCTCCGCACCGCCACGATCGGCCCGTCGACGGACGCCGGCGGGATCACGGCATGGAGTCGCGAGCCGTCGGGGAGGCGGGCGTCGACCGCGGGACTCGCCCGGTCGATCCGCAGGCCGAGCGGCCCGATGGCCCGTTCGACGGCGGCGACGACGGCCCGCTCATCGGTGAAACGGACGTTGGTCCGTTCGAGCACACCGAGACGTTCGACCCAGACGTCGGACGGGCCGTTCACGAGCACGTCGGTGACGCCCGGATCCCGCAACAGCCGTTCGACCGGCCCGAGCCCGACGAGGGTGTCGACGGCCTCGAGGATCGTCGCAGCGTCGGCCAGCGGCGCCACGTCGGGTGCCAGTGCTGCCGCGGCGGCCGTGAGCGGGACGCGTTCGAGGGGCACGTCGGAGGCGAGGAGCCGCTGGACGATGCGATCCGTCATCCCCACGGCGCCTCCCAGACCCGTCGCCACGCGCCGACCCAGCGATCGCCCGGCGGCGGCATCCTGGCGTGCAGCAGCGCCGAGAGCGTACTTGCCGTCGGACGCGGCAGGACGACGCCGGGACCGGGGGCCGGGAGCCGCCAAGCCGACCGCTGGTACACCGCAGGCCCCGGCCGGTGGACGAGCAGGCTCCCCGGCACCAGCGGCAGGACGGGAATCGCCCCGTCACCTCCCGCGTGGTCCGGAGGAAGGCGGAGCACGACGGCGGGCCAACCGGCGATGAGCGCCTCGAGGACCTCGAGGGCAGCATCCGGCGCGATGCCCCCGTTCCTCACGACCGCGACGCCACTCCCCTGGGGCTCGAGATCCGTCCGCTCCGGGCCGTCGGCAACGAGTCGCGAGAGCGTCGTCTCGCCGGGATACCGGGGACCGTCGGGGTCGAGGTCGACGACGAGGGCAGTGCCCGCCGCTGCACCGAGCGCGAGCGGCGCGACGGCGCCGAGCACGGCGTCCTCCGGCGACCAAACGGCGAGCGCCGGCATCTCTCTCCCAACGGCGGATGCGCGCAACCTATGTGATCGTGCGGTCGCGTTCAAGACCTCCGATCGACGTCGGCGGCGACGGGCACGAGCCGGGCGCTTCGCCGGATGAGCGGTGAAGCGGGGCACAGGCCCGTGCCGATACACTCGATCGAGATGCAGCAGGCAGCGTTCTTCGACCTCGACAAGACGGTGATCGCCAAGTCGTCGACGCTGGCGTTCGGGAGCCCCCTCTATCACGCAGGGTTCCTCGGCCGCCGAGCGCTGGCCCGCATGGGGATCGCGCACACGATGTACCTGCTCTTCGGTGCCGACGAGGACCAACTCGAACGCGCGCGCGACGAGCTCCTGCATCTCATCGCGGGGTGGCAACGAGACGAGATCGAGCAGCTCGTGCGCGAGGCGCTGACCGACGTCGTGGAGCCACTCGTCTATGCCGAGGCCCTCTTCCTCATCGACGAGCACATCCGCAGGGGCCGGCGCGTCGTCATCGTCTCGGCGAGCCCCGAGGAGATCGTTCGCCCGATCGCCGAGCACATCGGCGTCCGCGAGGTCATCGCCACGCGGGTCAAGACCGACTCGCAAGGGCGCTATATCCCCGAGGTGGACGTCTACGCGATGGGCCCGGGCAAGGTCGAGGCCATCCGGCGGTTGGCCGAGGGCGACGGGATCGACCTCGAGACGTCGTTCGCGTACTCGGACTCCGTCACGGATCTCCCGATGCTCGAGATGGTCGGCAACCCGGTCGCCGTCAACCCCGAGAAGGAGCTTCGCGCGATCGCCGAAGACCGGGGCTGGCCGATCCTGGTCTTCCAGCGCCCGGTGAGCGTCGGTCCGACGATCCCTCGCCCGTCCCCGTTGACGGGCGCGGCCGTTGCGCTGTCGGCGGCCGCGCTCGCCGCCGCGGTCGCGCTGCTGAGGCGGCGGGCGAGGTCGTAGCGCCCGCTTCCGGGGACCGGACGCTACTCCTCGGTGATCTCCGGGGGCACGACACCCGGCGTGCCCGTCTCGGCGATGGCCTCGCGCGTGAGGTCGAGGGAACGCTCCACCGATTCCGACGCGGCCTCTTTCGCCGCGACCCCCGCTGCCCGGGCCGTCTCGATCTTCTCCGTCGTGAGCTTCGGGGCCGCGTAGAAGAAGAGGAGGAGGTACGCGGCGGCCGAGAACCACCACGGCGAGCGAAGCGCCACATCGCGCGCGACTCCCAGCGACTCGAGGCCGGCCACGAACGCCCCGCCGAATGCAAGGCCGAGCGGCATCATGCCCCAGGCGAAGAAGCGATAGACACTGTTCACCCGTCCGAGCAGCGTGTCCGGGATGATCGTCTGCCGGAGCGACACGGTGATGACGTTCCAGAGGACGGCGACGAGGGAGAACACGCCGAACATGGCGAATGCGACCGACCAGTGGGTGGCGAAGCCGATGACGAGGTTGGTCACGATGCTTGCGATGAGCGTGAGATAGAGCGAGGGGCCCGACCCGAGCGCCTTGCTGATGCGCGGGGCGGCGAAGCTGCCTGCGACGCCCCCGATCGCTCCCGCCATCCCGAGGATCGCGAAGATGAACGCGTCGATCCCCAAGGACTCCTGGGCGAAGAGCACGAACGTCGCGAAGGTGACCGAGCCCAACCCGTTGAGGAGCCCCAAGATGATCGCCATCGGGCGAAGGAGCGGGTGGCGCCACAGCCAAACGACCCCTTCTTTGATCTCATCCCACCAGTCGACCTTCTCGCCTGCCCGGTCGCCGTTCCCACCACGGGCGATGAACTGGCCCGAGATGAAGAAGATGAGCGCGGAGGCGACCACGAACGTCGCCCCGTCGAACGCGAACGGCAGTGCGAAAGCAACTCCGATGAGCAGGCTGCCCAGCGGGGGCCCGACGAACGAGTTCATCACCATCTCGGCTCCCCAGAGGTTCCCATTCGCCCGTTCGAGCCCCTCGGGAGCGACGATCGACGGGAGGATCGTCTGGGCCGAGTTGTCGTAGAGCACCTCGGCGAAACCGAAGAGGAGCGAGATGACGACGATCATCGAGTAGACGACGAGATTCTCGGTCGCTGCGCCCTCTTGCACGGCCCCAGGGTCGGGGAGGGAGCCCTGGGAGCGGAGGACGATCGCAGCCCCGAGGAACATGAGGAAGGCTCGGAACGCCTGTGACCACCACATGAGCTTGCGACGGTCGACCCGGTCGGTGATGACGCCGGCGGGGAGGGTGAAGACGAGCCACGGGATGCGGGCGGCGACGCCGACGAGCGAGATGAGGAACGCGTTGCGGGTGACGGCCGATGAGAGCCACGGCAGGGCGATCGCGGTGACGCCGTCGCCGAGGTTCGAGATCACGGACGACGACCACAGCTTCCAATAGCTCGCACCGAGGCGGACGCGAACCTTCTCGACGGTCTTCGCTGCGGTCTCGGTCATGCGCCGTCGCCCGACCCGAGCGTGGGGAGGTCCGTCGGATAGACACCGGCCAGGAGCGCGTAGACCCGGTCGCCGCCGCG
>Ga0316580_10000324_pt1 | contig 10477 bp, 8 predicted proteins | sample S0NA_2_FD_204519 | JGI IMG/M metagenome (GOLD analysis project Ga0316580, IMG submission 204519) | Rhizosphere microbial communities from salt marsh grasses in Alabama, United States - S0-2_160517rDrB | ecosystem: Host-associated > Plants > Roots > Rhizosphere | place: USA: Alabama | collected... | reverse complement strand
GAGGCCCTGCGCCGCAGCGAGCAGGCGCTGCGGGAGAAGAGCGAGGAGCTGCACGACCGCAACGCCGACCTGCAGCAGACGCTCGACGAGCTGGGTCGGATGCAGGACCAGGTCGTGCTCCAGGAGAAGATGGCCTCGCTCGGCAAGCTCTCCGCCGGCATGGCGCACGAGCTGAACAACCCCGCCTCGGCGGCGAAGCGCGGTGCCGCGCAGGCTCTGGAGGTCCTGGCCGACCTGCACCGGGCACAGATGCGCCTCGCGGAGGTGGGCCTCGACGCCCAGAGACGGGCCCGCCTCGGCGAGCTGGACGCCCTGGCCCGGGAGCGGGCACACGTGCCCGAGCAGCTCGGCGCCCTGGCCCGCAGCGACCTCGAGGCCGAGTTCGACGAGTGGCTGCGCAGCAGGGGTGCGGACGCCTCGGCGTCGGTGCCCGGCGCCCTCGTCTCCCTGGGGCTGCGTCCCGAGGGACTCGCCGAGCTCGGCGGCCCCTTCTCCGACGACGCGCTGGCACCCCTCGTCGAGTGGCTGGGGCTCAAGGCGCTGCTCTACAGCCTCTTCGTCGAGATCGCGGTGGGCACGGCGCGGATCGTCGACCTCGTGCAGGCGCTGAAGACCTACACCTACCTGGACCGGGCCCCGGTGCAGGACGTGGACGTGCGGGACGGGCTCGAGAACACCCTCGTCATCCTCCACAACAAGCTGAAGAACGGGGTCAGCGTCGTCCGGGAGTTCGAGGACGACCTGCCCCGGATCTCGGCCTACGCCGGCGAGCTGAACCAGGTGTGGACCAACCTCATCGACAACGCCGTCGACGCGATGCACGGGTCGGGCCGGCTCACCGTGCGGGCGTGGTCCGACCCCGACTGCGTCGTCGTGGAGATCGAGGACGACGGCCCGGGCATCCCCGACGACGTCCGCCAGCGCGTGTTCGACCCGTTCTTCACGACCAAGCCGGTCGGGGTCGGCACCGGCCTCGGGCTCAACATCTCGCACACCATCGTCGTGGCCAAGCACCACGGCAGCCTCACCGTCGACTCCGAGCCGGGCCGCACCTGCTTCCGCGCCTCTCTGCCACGGCGAGGACCGACCGAGGACGTCCCCGAGGAGCGGCCGTGACCAGCCCCGTCCTGCTGACCGTGGACGACGAGCCGCACGTGCTCGGCGCGATCACGCGTGACCTCCAGGCCCGCTACCGGGACCACTACCGGATCGTGCGCGCGGCGTCCGGCCGGGAGGCCCTCGAGGCCGTTCGGGAGCTCAAGCGCCGTGACACGCCCGTCGCGCTCCTCCTCGTGGACCAGCGGATGCCGGAGATGAGCGGCACCGAGTTCATCGCCGAGGCGATCAAGCTCTACCCGGACGCCAAGCGGGTGCTGCTCACCGCGTACGCCGACACCGACGCCGCGATCACCAGCATCAACGACCTCGGGCTCGACCACTACCTGCTCAAGCCGTGGGACCCGCCCGAGGAGCGCCTCTACCCGGTGCTCGACGAGGTGCTCGAGGACTGGCAGGCGAACGCGCCGGCGACGTACGACGGCATCCGCGTCGCCGGCACCCTCTGGTCCCCGGCCTCGCACGCGGTCAAGGACTTCCTCGCCCGGAGCCAGATCCCCTACCGGTGGCTCGACGTCGAGAAGGACTCGAGCGCCCGCGAGCTCGTCGACTCGGTGTGCGACGCCACGGTCCGGCTCCCGGTGGTCTTCCTGCCGGACGGCAGCACCCTCGTCGCACCGGACGTGCCGACGCTGGCGGACCGGCTGGGTCTGCGGGCGGCGCCGAAGGAGCCGTTCTACGACCTCGTCGTCGTCGGGGCGGGACCGGCCGGGCTCGCGGCGGCGGTCTACGGCGCCTCCGAGGGGCTGCGCACCGCGGTCGTCGAGATGGAGGTGCCGGGTGGTCAGGCCGGGACCAGCGCCCGGATCGAGAACTACCTCGGCTTCCCCAACGGCATCAGCGGCGCCGACCTCGCCCGTCGCGCGGTGGCCCAGGCCCGCCGGCTCGGCGCCGAGATCCTCGTCGCCCGCACCGTCCTCGGCCTGCGGGTCGAGGACGACTACAAGGTGCTCACCCTCGAAGACGGCAGCGAGCTGCGCAGCCACGCGGTGGTCCTCGCCACCGGCGTGCGGGTCCGCACCCTGGACGTGCCCGGGGTCGAGCCGCTGCTCGGGGCGTCGGTCTACTACGGCGCGGCCTCGGCCGAGGCGGTCAACTACGCGGGCGGGCGCGTGGTCGTCGTCGGCGGGGCCAACTCGGCCGGCCAGGGCGCGATGTTCCTGTCCCGCTACGCCCGCGAGGTGGTCGTCCTGGTGCGCGGCGACTCGCTGGACCGCACGATGTCGCGCTACCTCATCGACCAGATCGAGGCCACCGAGCACATCACCGTCCGCACCCGGTCCGAGATCGTGGAGGTGACGGGCACCGACCACCTGGAGACGCTGACGGTGCGGCACCGCGACACCGGCGAGGAGGAGGTCATGGACGCCGACGCCGTCTTCGTGTTCATCGGGGCGGCGCCGTGCTCCAACCTCCTCCAAGGGCTGGTCGCGCTCGACGACGCCGGCTTCGTCCTCACCGGCCAGGATCTGCTGCGCGACGGCAAGCGTCCTGCCGGGTGGCGGCTGGACCGCGACCCGTTCATCCAGGAGACGAGCGTCCCCGGCATCTTCGCCGCGGGCGACGTGCGGCACGACGTCATCCGGCGTGTCGCGTCGGCGGTCGGCCAGGGAGCGGTCGCGGTCAGCCTCGTGCACAAGTACCTCGAGACGGTCTGACCGCCGGGCGCCGGGCGTGAGGCTCAGGCGCCGCCTGCGGAGCGGGCCTCGGCCCGGACCAGCTCGAGCTCGTGGATGAGCGTGTCGGCGTCGTAGGGGCCGACGTGGCGGCGGGTGCCGACGAAGAAGGTGGGGGTGCCCCGGGCGCCGCTGGCCACGGCGCTGGCCACGTCGGCGCGGATGCGGTCGACGAGGGTGGCGTCGTCGAGGTCCTCGAGGAAGCGGGTGACGTCGAGGCCGATGGTCGCCGCGTGCCCGGCGAGGCAGTCCCGGGTCAGGGCGTCCTGGTGGGCGAAGAGCTCGTCGTGCATCTCCCAGAAGCGCCCCTGGCGGCCGGCCGCCTCGGCCGCGGCCGCCGCGAGCTCGGCGTGCGGGTGCACCTCGGCCAACGGCAGGTGGCGCAGGACGTAGCGGAGCTCGTCACCGAAGTGCGCGCGCACCTCCGTGGCCACCCCGGTCGCGCGGGCGCAGAAGGGACACTCGAAGTCGGCGTACTCGACGAGGGTGAGCGGGGCCTCCGGTGGCCCGAGGATGTGGTCGGTCTCGGGGTCGACGGGGCGGTCGAGGACCATCGGCAGCGAGGCCGTGGTCTCACCGTGGAGGACGGCCGCGAGCCGGAAGACCAGCCAGCCGAGCGCCGTGGCGAGCACCAGGGCGAGCAGCACCCCGACCGTCGCCTCGTCGACGAGCGCGGGGTCCTCGAAGGCGAGCCCGACGATGAGCAGCGACACGGTGAACCCGATGCCGGAGAGGGCCGCGCCCCCGAGGATCTGTCCAGGGCCGACCCCCTGGGGAAGCGAGCCGAGACCGAGCCGGGCGCCTCCGAGCGCGCTGATGCCGATGCCGACGAACTTGCCCACGACGAGGCCGAGGACGATGCCCCACGTGACAGGCGAGCGCAGCGCGTCGCCGAGCAAGCCACCGCGCAGGTCGACGCCGGCGTTTGCCAGGGCGAACACGGGGACGACGAAGAAGCTCGCCCACGGCAGGAGCACCACCTGGATGCGCTCGTTGACGGGCACCGCGCGCGCGACGGCCTCCTGCGCGGAGCGGCCGACCTCGGCCATCGGCGACTGCCGGAAGGCGGTGAAGCGCCGGGTGGCCTGCTCGACGGCCGGACGTCGCGGCGCGAACGAGGGGATGCACAGCCCGGCGAGCATCCCGGCGATCGACGTGTGAACCCCCGAGGCCAGGGTGGCCCCCCAGACGACGAGGGTGAGCAGGACGTACGGCCACGTGCGCCAGACGCCGAACCGGCCGGCGAGGACCAGCCCCACGAGCCCCGCCACGGCGACGACCAGGGCCACGACGTCGGTCTCGTGCGAGTAGGCGATCCCGATGACGCTGACGGCCACGATGTCGTCGAAGACCATGAGCGTCAGCAGGAAGACCCGCAGCTGGGTCGCCGAGGCCGGGCCGACGAGCGCGAGGGCGCCGAGGAAGAAGGCGGTGTCGCTGCCGATGACGACCCCCCACCCGTGCGCCGCCGCACCGCCGGGGTTGACGGCGAGGTAGAGCAGGGCAGGGAGGACGAGGCCGCCGACACCCGCGAGGACGGGCAGCACGAGCCGCCGCCGCTCGGTCAGCTCACCGACGGAGAGGTCACGGCGGACCTCGAGGCCGACGACGAAGAAGAAGACCGCCATCATGCCGTCGTTGACCCAGTGGCCGAGGTCCATCGACCACTCCGACCCGCCCAGGCCCAGCGTGAGCTCCGTGTGCCACAGCCCCTCGTAGGAGGCCGACCACGGCGAGTTGGCCCAGACGACGGCAATCACGGTGACGGTGAGGAGGATCGACGCGCTGCCGGACTCGGTGCGCACGAACCGGCGCAAGGGTGCCGAGAGCTGGCCGACGAAGCCGCGGGCAGCCGACTGGCCCGCCCGGGCCAGGGCGGCGTCCCGTGACATGGCGAGAAGGCTAGTGGGGGGGCGTGAGGCCGCGGAAGGGAGCCGCGCCGTCAGGGGAGGCCGCGCAACGGCCAGCGCTCGCCCGTCCCGCTGTCGACGAGGGCAGCGCGGTCGGCGACGAGCTCCAGCGGCAGGACGTCGTGGACGGCGGTCGTGGCGGCGGGCAGGTCCCGGCCCCGGACGTGGGTGGCGAGCGACACGTGCGGGACCCAGCGGCCCGGGAGGTAGTGGTGGTGCAGGTCGGCGCCGGTCGCGACCACCGCGTCGACGACGCGCTCCTGGCGCAGGAGCAGGTCCGCGCCGACCGCGGGCGCGAGCGCCATCCGGCCGCGCCGGAAGTGGGCCACGGCGTCAGCCCACAGGCGCACCGGGCCGCCGGACGTGAGCCCGTCGACGGCGTCCCGAACCGCGTCCACGTCGAACTCGCGGAGCACGGCGTACGACAGGTGCGGGACGTGCCGGCCGTGGGTGTGGGTCAGCGGCGTGGCGGCGCCCTCCTCCTCGAGCCGGCGCCACAGCGCCCGGACGGCGCGCTCGCCGGCCCGGTCCATGAGGAGGCACACGGCCAGGGCCACGCCCCCATCATCGCGGTCCGGCTGCCTCGGCGTGGGCACACCGGCTCCGCGCCGCGTCGCTGCGAGACTCGGTGCCATGGATCCACATCGGCTCGCCGAACTGGACCGGGCCAGGCGTCGGCGCGAGGTCGTGCGCGTCGCGGCATCGATCCTCGTCGGCAGCACGCTGCTGCTCGTCGTCTACTACATGGTGCCGCTGGGGGGCAATGGCACCCTGCGGATCGTCGCGCTGCTCCTCGTCGGCGGCCTCGCCTACGTGGCGGCGGTGAACCGTCAGCTGCGCAAGGTCGCGGTGGCGAGCCTCCCGGGGCTGCAGGCGATCCAGGGCGTCGTGCTCAGCGTGCTGCTCTTCCTCGTCCTCTTCGCCACCGTCTACCTCGCGATGGCCGCCGCCACACCCGGGAGCTTCAGCGAGCAGCTGACGCACTCGCGGGCGCTGTACTTCGCGGTCACCGTGCTCTCCACGGTCGGCTTCGGTGACATCACCCCTCGGACCGACACGGCGAGCATGGTCGTCTCCGTCCAGATGCTGCTGGACCTCGTGCTCGTCGGGGCGGTGGTGCGCAGCTTCGTCTTTGCGGCTCGCGCTCGTCTCCCCGTCCGGGACGGTGGGTCCCCGGGCCCGACGGCGTGAGCGGCCCGTCGGGCCGGTGCCGAGCACGACGAAGGCCCGGTCCTCTGCGGACCGGGCCTTCGACCTCGGTAGCCCCGACGGGATTCGAACCCGCGCTACCGCCTTGAGAGGGCGGCGTGCTAGACCACTACACAACGGGGCCGTGGCCGTCGTCCTGACTCACTGGAGCGGCCGGACAACGCGAGAGAACCTTACCGAAGCGGGAGGGTTTCTCCGAATCGCCGCCCGTGGACCGGGGGCGACTGGCTGGGGTACCAGGACTCGAACCTAGAACGGATGAACCAGAATCACCTGTGTTGCCAATTACACCATACCCCAAGGGGTATGCCTCCCGACCTCCCGCGAGGGACCGTCGAGGGGCGAACCGAGTGGCGATACTACCGGGCGCGGCGGGCCCTCCCAAATCGCGGCAGGTCAGCCGCGCGGCAGCGCGACGACGTCGGCGAGTGACGCGACGGCCGGGACGCCGCGCTCCCCTGCTCGTCGTGCCGCGTCGGGGTCGGGCGTCCCGCCACGCACCAGCCACGCGGCCGGCATCCCGGCGTCGACGGCCGCGAGCGGATCGGTCTCGAGGTCGTCCCCGACGTAGAGGGTGCGCCCCGGCGGGGTCGCGAGGCGCCGACAGGCCTCGCGGAAGGCCCGGGGGTCGGGCTTGCCGAAGCCGAGGGTGTCGCGGGTGCACACCACCTCGAACAGGCCCTCGAGGCCGGACGCGCGCATCTTCAGGTCCGTGTACGTCCCGGAGGAGTTGGTCAGCACCCCGACCGCCAGACCGGAGGCGCGCAGGGCGGTCACGGCGGGACGGACGTCGTCGAACGAGGCCATCGCCGCGAGGAAAGCCGGCTCGTAGACGGCCTCGAAGGCGCCCCACAGGCCGTCGTCCACGGGCTGCCCCAGCCACCGCGCGAGATCGGCGACCCGGGCGCGGCGCATGGCTCCGAACTCCAGCTCGCCCCGGGCGTAGGCGTGGAAGTGGCCTCCAGGGTCGTCACGGAACCGCTCGCCCGCCCGGCGGACGCGCTCGGGGTCCGCGTCGGGCCACAGCGCGGCGGCCGCAGTCGCTCCGGCCGCGTGCATCGCGGACCGGGTGTCGTACAGGGTGTCGTCGGCGTCGAGGAGCACCCCGTCGACGTCGGACCGCGACACGGTCGCGGGGTCCGTCACAGGGTCGACCGCAAGGCCCGCAGGCGGCTGAGCGTGGACTCCCTGCCGAGGATCTCCATCGACTCGAAGAGCGGCGGGCTGATGCGTCGGCCGGAGACCGCGGTGCGCAGCGGACCGAAGGCGAACCTGGCCTTGATGCCGAGGCCCTCCACGAGCGCGGTACGCAGCGCCTCCTCGATGACCGCGGCACGCCACGCCGGCTCCTCGCCGACGGCGCCCTCGCCGTCCTCGGGCAGGGCCTCGAGCGCGGCGACGGCGGCGTCGAGCACCGACGCGGCGTCGTCGGTGAGCTGCGCGCGGGCGTCGTCCGCGACCGCGACGGCGTCGTCGGCGACGTAGAACGGCGCGACGAGGTCGGTGGCCTCGGTGAGGTGGGCGATCCGCGTCTGGATCAGCGCCGCGACCTCCGTCAGCCGCGCCAGCTCGGCGGGCGAGGGGCTGCCGGGGAGGACCCCATCGGCCTCGAGGAACGGCAGCAGCCGCGAGGTGAAGTCGTCGAGGTCGAGCGCCCGGATGTGGACGCCGTTGAGCCAGTCGAGCTTCTTGACGTCGAAGATCGGGCCCACCGGGTTGACATCGGCCCACTCGAAGCGCCGCGTGAAGTCCTCGAAGGTGAAGAACTCGACGTCGTTGCCGTCGGCGTCCTTCGCCGGCGGGTAGGCGAGGAGGCCGAGGAAGTTGACGAGGGCCTCGGGCACGTAGCCCTCCTCCTGGAACCAGGTCAGCCGCGCCTCGGGGTTCTTCCGCTTGCTGATCTTGCTCTTGTTCTCGTTGCGCAGCAGCGGCATGTGGGCGAAACGCGGTGGCTGGAGCCCGAGCCACCGGTAGAGCAGGAGGTGCTTGGGGGTCGAGGAGATCCACTCCTCGCCGCGGACGACGTGGGTGATCCCCATCTCGTGGTCGTCGACGACCACGGCGAGGTGGTAGGTCGGGTACCCGTCGGCCTTGAGGATGACCTGGTCGTCCGGTCGCGGGGCCGTGAGGTGGCCGCGGATGAGGTCGTCGAAGCCGAGCTCGACGTCGTCGGGAACGAGCATCCGCACGACCGGGGTCTCGGAGAAGCCGGGCAGCGCGCGGCGCTCCTCCTCGGTCTTGCCGTGGCAGAGGCGGTCGTAGCCGGTCGGCTGCTTGAGCCGCTGCTGCTCCGCGCGCATCTCGGCGAGCCGCTCGGTCGAGCACCAGCACCGGTAGGCGTGCCCCTCCTCGATGAGTCGCTCGACGTAGGGCGCGTACGTCGCGAGCCGCTCGCTCTGGCGGTAGGGCGCGCACGGACCGCCGATGTCCGGGCCCTCGTCCCACGTGAGGCCGAGCCAGCGGAGGGTGTCGAACACCTGCTCCTCGGAGTCCTCGCGGAAGCGGGCGCGGTCGGTGTCCTCGACGCGCAGCACGAACCGTCCGCCCTGCTGCCGGGCGAAGGCGAGGTTGAACAACGACATGTACGCGGTGCCGACGTGGGGGTCGCCCGTGGGCGAGGGGGCCACGCGGAGGCGGACCGGGCCGGGGAGTCCGTTCGTCGAGGGGGTCGGGAGGTCAGGCGTCTGCTCGGTCATGGTGCGCCCAGCGTAGTGAGGCCGCGCCGTGGGGGGGCCACGCGGTGGCGCCCCGTCCCGGCGCGGCACCGGACGCGCCCACCGCTGCGCGCCGGGTGGCCCCCCTCACGTGCGGGCACCGCTGGTGCGGGCAGGCCTACGCTGGAGACGGAGGTGCAGGATGAGCGCGTCCACCGTCTACATCACCCTCGGGCTGGTCGTCCTGCTCGCGCTGTTGGTCCTCGCCGTGCTCCTGGGCCGCCGGCCCGACGCCACCCCGCTGACACCGCTGGGCGCGTTCGCCTTGGGCATGGTCGTCGCGGGCTTCGTCTTCGGCGAGAACCGCGCCGTCGGGTACACGTTCTTCGCGGTCGGCATCGGGCTCGCGGTCGTCGACGCGGTCCGGAGGCGGGGCCCACGCGGTCCGCAGCAGGGGGGTCGAGCAGGCGGCGACGGCGCCGGGGGTGTCAGGAGCCGGGGTCGGTCAGCGGCGGACGACCGGGTTCGAGAGCACCCCGATGCCCTCGATCTCGACCTCGACCCGCTGCCCCGCCACCACCGGCCCCACCCCGGCCGGCGTACCGGTGAGGATGACGTCACCCGGCAGGAGGGTGAACGCCTTCGACGCGTGCGAGACCAGCGCGGCCACGCCGTGGACCATGTCGGCGGTCGTGCCGTCCTGGACCACCTCGCCGTCCAGCCGCGTCAGGAGCCCGAGGGCGGCGGGGTCGAGGTCGGTCTCCACCCAGGGACCGAGCGGGCAGAACGTGTCGAATCCCTTGGCTCGTGCCCATTGGCCGTCCGATCGCTGGAGGTCCCGGGCCGTGACGTCGTCGGCGCAGGTGTAGCCGAAGACGACGCCGAGGGCGTCCTCGGGCTCGACGTCCTTGCACATCCGGCCGATCACCACGGCGAGCTCGCCCTCGTAGTGCACGTCCGCGGACTGCGGCGGTAGCACGATCGGGTCGTCCGGCCCGATGACGGCGGTGTTCGGCACGAGGAACATCAGCGGCTCCTCCGGCGCCTCGCCGCCCATCTCCGCCGCGTGCTCGGCGTAGTTCCTGCCGATCCCGATGACCTTGCTGCGCGGGATGACCGGAGCGAGCAGGCGCACGTCCTCCACGAGGTGCGTGGCGCCGGTCAGCTCGATCCGCTGGTAGAGCGGGTCCCCGGTGACCTCGGCGATCTTCTCCCCGGCCCCGTCGACCAGGCCGTAGACCGGGTCCTCACCGGTCGTGAACCTCGCGATGCGCATGACGGCAGCCTAGGAGGCCGGTGCCTCTCCCCCCGCGGCGGCTCCACCCCGGGGGTCACCCCCGGTCGGGCCCCACGCGGAGCTACCGTGGCGGCGGCGCCGCAGGTCGTCCTCGTCGATGAGCCGGTTGATCAGCTGCTGCACCTCGTCGCTGTTCGGCACGCTCGCCATGTCCTCGTCCGGACTGTCACCCGCGGACTCGATGTGCAGCGAGCCGGCGCCGATCATCCGGTCCAGCAGGGACTGCCGGAAGCTGACGTCGGTGATCTTCGCCAGCGTGATGTCCTTGCCGGACTTGGTGAGCATCCCCCGTCGGACCATGACCCGGTGCGTCGTGATGACGTAGCTGGTCGAGCGCCAGCGCACCAGCGCGGGCACCACCGCGAGGACGGCGACGACCGCCACGCCGACGGCGATCCACTGGATGACGTTGCCCGTGTCGGTGTCGGGGGTGATCACCGCGACCACCAGCGCCACGAGGACCAGGACGCCGGCGACCGCCGCCGGCGTGGCCACGGTGAGCCAGTGCGGGTGGAGATGGCGGACCACCTTCTCGTCGTTGGCGAGCACGTTCTCCGGGAAGCCCACCGGCTCCTCCTGTCGGCCGTGGCCGCCGGGTCGGCGGCGCGCGGACCA
>Ga0316580_10000323_pt1 | contig 10480 bp, 9 predicted proteins | sample S0NA_2_FD_204519 | JGI IMG/M metagenome (GOLD analysis project Ga0316580, IMG submission 204519) | Rhizosphere microbial communities from salt marsh grasses in Alabama, United States - S0-2_160517rDrB | ecosystem: Host-associated > Plants > Roots > Rhizosphere | place: USA: Alabama | collected... | reverse complement strand
GGCCACGTGGTACAACTCCCACTTATCTTCGTCGAAGTGCCCATGGCCAGAGATCGGCGCATGGACGGCGGCGGCTCTCCAGCCGTCCTCCCAGATGCCGCGCGTACCGAGCATCGCGAAGTACTGACGTTTCTTCTGGGTCGGACCGTCCGGGTCGGCGTCGAAGCTGTAGCGCATCGACACACCCGACAGCGGGTACTGCTCCACGCCACGATAGGTGTCGGGCATCTTCAGCCCACAGACATCGAGGATGGTCGGCACGATATCGGTGGAGTGGTGGTACTGATGCCGGATCTCCCCGCGCGCCTTCATGCCGTTCGGCCAGGAGATAATCATCGGGTCACAGGTCCCGCCGGAATACTCCGAGTAGCGCTTGAACATCTTGAACGGTGCCGAGAATGCGGCGGCCCAGCCGGTGGGCATGTGGTTGTACGCGTCTGGTGAACCGAGCTTGTCGACCATCTTCATGTTGTCCTCGAGCGTATCCGGGAACCCATTGAAGAACTTGTTCTCGTTGACGGAGCCGTTCGGCGTGCCTTCGCCCGAGGTGCCGTTATCGGCGGCATAGAAGACGAGGGTGTTGTCCAACTGGCCGGACTCTTCCAGATAGTCGATGAGGCGCCCGGTCTGGGCATCGGTGTACTCAGAGAAGCCTGCGAACACCTCAGCCATGCGCGAGAAGAGTTTCTTCTCGTCGTCGCTCAACGTGTCCCACGGCTTGACGTAATCCGCGGGGACCGCCTGATCGTCCGGCATCGGGTTGATCGGCGTCAGCTTCGTATCAGCGGGCATGACGCCTTTCTCGATCATGCGCGCCAGCACCCACTCGCGATACGCTTCGTACCCGTCGTCGAACTTGCCCTTGTACTTGTCGATGTATTCCTGGGGGGCATGGTGGGGGGCATGGTTCGCACCGGGGCAGAACCACATGTACCACGGCTTTGAGGGGTTGCTGGCCTTCTGGTCGCGGATCATGCGCATGGCCTGGTCGGCGAGATCCCTGGACAGGTGGTAGCCATCCTCGGGCATGTACGGCTGGTCGATGAAGTGGTTGTCTTCGACGAGATCCGGATACCAATTATTGGTCTCGCCACCCAGGAACCCGTAGTAACGATCGAAGCCCTGCTGCAAGGGCCACGTGGCCCGGTATCCGCCGGGGGCATTGTCCTGCTCGGGTACGTTGTGGTTCTTGCCCACCCAGAACGTGCTCCAACCGGCATCCTGAAGGATGTGGGAGACCGTGGCGCACTGCTCGGGTATCCGGCCGTGCTGGCCGGGGAAGCCGTTGGTACCCTCAGCGATACTGGCGAAGCCGTTGAGGTGGTGGTTACGGCCGGTCAAGCAGGTGGACCGTGTGGGTGAACACAAGGCAGTCGTGTGCCACTGCGTGTAAATCAAACCGCGATCAGCCAGCTTCTGTGCTGCCGGCATATTGATTCCTCCCCCGTAGGGTGACCATGCCGCCAACCCCGTATCATCATACAGGATGAAGAGGACGTTCGGTGCGTCTTTGGGCGCCACCGGGGGCATGTATGGTCCCCAGTCAGGTACTGAGTCGCGAACATCAAGTTCGATTTTCCCCTTAAATACCTGTTCGGTATGCCGTTCGGCTAATGTTTTTTTCTCTGTCATTGGAAATCTCCTTTAACTACTGAGCTACTCGAACAATCGCTAACTCACATCTCTAATAGTCGCGGAAACAAAATATGCCGCGAAACTGGTCTAACCGAGCTTTTGAATCGCCGGCAGCACGTATGTGCCATCGAGCACGGGCTGCCGGGGCATATACAGGCGCATGATCGGTCGGAAAGCCCCATCCGGCGCGGGCAGCCAGTTCGACTCTTTGTCTGGGCCGGGCGAATCCTTCTGCATGTAGATGGACAGAGAGCCGTCGGGGTTATTCTGCAGACCGGGGGTGCGGTCGCCGATAGCATAACGATTGATCGGATTATCGATCAGATAGAACTTGGGTAGGTTGTACATGGTCAGGGACCAGAAGGCCTCCACCGGTGGAAGTTCGGTCAAGCGTAGCTCATACCTGTTCTCGCCGGAAAGCGGGTTGCCATCGGCATCGACCCAGACTTGCTGATAATCGGCTTCGTAGCCATGATTGCCCCACAGCCCAGCGCGGTCCACCACCGCGCGCGTGACATAGGCAGTCGTCCGGTCAGCTATCTTCCACTCCGGCTTGTTGATGGTGCCAACTTCGAAGAAATCGAGGTTGTAATCGAAGAGATGTAGGGTGTTTTGCCAGCCATTTAGCGGCTTGGAAGCATGTTTTCCGAGTTCTTCAATTTTGGCCAGGCCAGCTTTGGCGCCAGCGATGAGCATTTTGGCCAGCGCAGGGTCGGGCTTGACATAGGGCGATTTGGCCGCCGTAAGCCCCAGCTTTTCACAGATTGCGAGGAACGGCGCGTCCGCGGCGGGAGGCGGGAAGGCAGCAAGGCCCACGCGGAATTCGTCCCACCATTTCAGGTCAGCACCGACACCGGGATCAGCCTGGGGTACGCCGGCCACGGCCGTTTGAGCCTTGCCGCCCTGGTAAACGCGCAACGGCGTCAGCGTAAACCGGTCCTGCAAGGCGTGGGCCGCGGGCAGGTCGACCTCACCATTGACGGCGACACGGCCGACAATGGCAAAAACGCCGGTCGGAGCATGGATGACGATCATGCCATCAGGTTCGTCGCCAGTATAGCCAGAGTCAACCAGCAAATAGTTGGCCTCGTCCGTGCCTGTGGCGCGCTTGCCGACATAGGCAAAATTGTTCGACCAGGCATCTACGAGCTGCAGGACATAGTAGCGTCCCTGGGCATCAGGCACGTGTAATACGAGCGGCCCCTGGCGCACATCACACATCGCGATGACATAGAGCGTATCGTTGTTAGGCGAGACGAACTTGTTGGTGGGACCGAAAAGTTCCCGCGCGTAGTGAAACGTGTTGTAAGGTGTCTTTGGCCCGATGCCGGAAGTCCCGGCCGGAAGCATGGAGATCTCTTGCATACTGTAGACAAGTGGATAACCGTAGATATAGGCTTCAGCAGCAAGTTTCACCTGGTCGCTCAATTCGGTGCCGGTTTGCTCAGTCATTTCACTTACATTCCTCTTGAACTAGACAAATCTCTGAAGGATTAACAAACTGCCTGATGATCTTCCTGATGCCGCCTATGCTGTGGCCGCGAAAACAGCCACGGTTGCGGCAATTTCGGGCGCCATATCTTCCTGAAAGAAGTGTTTGCCGGGCAGGGTCTGGATCGTTTCCAGGCCGGCTGCTCGCGCGCTTTCCAGCCATGCTCGCGCAGGGATAGGGTGCGATCATCGGCAGACCAGATGATCTGCACAGGGTAGGGTACTTTTCTGGTGTCGATCACAGCCGAATAATCCGCGCCGTCCTTGCGCGTCTGGTCCAGGTTGCGCATAAGCTCCAGATAGGCACGGCCGTTATCCTCGCGCAATACCAACTCGCGATAGACGTCCACTTCTGCGGGTGGTGTCGCACCGCGGTCGTTGATGCCGACGCGATAGATCAGCTCGCGTGTCGCCCATGCCGGCGGCAGCGCCGGCCAGTGTTCGCCGGTGGCGAAACGGGCATAGAACTCCATGGCGAAGGGCACTGACTTGAGATCGACCACGGTGTTGAGCAGAGTCAAGGAGCGAATCCGTTCGGGCATAACCTTAGCCATCTCGAAGCCCACGGGGCCACCGGCATCGTGGACCACCAGATGAAACCGGCCCAGTCCGAGTGTGTCGACGGCCTTGACCGCCCAGCTTCCCAGACCTCCGAAAGTGTAATCAAATCCGGGCGGCCGGTCGGCAAAACCCAGACCTGGCAGGTCGAACGAGAGGGCGCGAAAGCCGCGCTCAGCCAGCAAAGGGATGACCTTGCGATACAGATAGGAAGAGGAGGGGATACCGTGGAACAGGATGATGGGATCGCCCTGTCCCCGTTCGCGGACAAAACTTTGCAGACCACCCGCATCAAAACGTCTTCCACCCGCTTCATGAGCATCAATGACTTTCTGAACCGCAGGTTTAATCATGCTCTCTTTGATCAATTATCCGCCAGTTGTTGGGCGCAAGAACCGCTGAGCACATCCTCGATGCTGCAGATGGCGCCATCGATATAGTATTCGCCCATGTTTTGAGGGTTGGAAGCGTATTCGGTCGTGGCCGCGGACCAATCACCCTTATCGGGTCCAAAGCAGGGGATGGCCGAGATAGAATGATCGAATCCGCTGGCAGCCAATTTGTTACGATAGGTCATAAACGGCGCAATGCTCTGGCCGTCACTGGCGGAAATCATCAGGTTCCAGTTGGAAGTCTCAGCCAGTGCCAGCAGCGCCAACCGGTCATTGGCTGTCAATTCAGAGGGGCGCGCGTAGGTCAGGATGATGGCGCTGCCGTCGGGCTGCACCTTCATATCGTTCATAGCCACGTCGGAGCGCGCGCCGAGAACGCTGGCGCCGTTTGATTCAAGGCCGACATAGCGAACCTCAAAGTCGTTTGACCACACTGAGGTCTCCGTAAGGTTCTGATTATCCGGATAGGACGGCAGCTTAAGAATCTTGATCAGATTCAGGTCCGTGCCGCTTAACTGGGCCAGAGCATAACCCGTGCAGTCGTTTGGCTCAGCCTTCTGTGTGCCGTCGGCAAGGGGGATGATGTCATTGGGCGGCCGGAAGAAGAGGATTTTGCCGGCTTCGGGCGCCGGGATGGTGAAGGGCGCGAGGGGAAAAATGCCTTCGCCGAGACCCAATCCGGGGCAAACGGCCGTTTCGGTGGGGTTGGCGGCAGACACGGCCTCGATAGTAGGTGCCGGTCCGCCATCGCGCGGGAAACCCGGCTGCGGCCAGTAAGAGCGCATCGTAATGTAAATGCGATCACTCTCGGCGGCGGGTGGCAGGGTCAACATATTGCTTTGCGGGACGCCATCGGGAACCGCGGCCCCCTTGGGAGCAAAAAAGGCGGTATAGCTGCGATTAGTGGCAAGGAGGAGTTCGCCGGAAAGGAAGGGGTTGACGTTTTCCGGGTCAGGGGCCATTTCCTGATCGTTGACGGCGCTATAGATTTGCCCGTTGGCATCGTAGATGACCCAGGAGAGAAGAATTGAGTGCGGGAACTCGCCCTTAACAATGAACGAAACTTCACCGGTGTTTTTCATCACGCCCTGGTAATAGCCGGCGTTGAGATCCATTTGCATGGGCGTTCGGGACACGCTTGGTTCCAGGACGCGGAAATCGCGGACGTAGGAGGAGGGATCACTGGCAACGTGACCAGCAACTGACTTGACTTCGCTCTCGACGTCTTCGATTACGGCTCCTACGGCGGCATTTGGTGGCTGGAAGCCGCATGCTGACGCGGCGAACATGATCAGCGCCAACAGTAGCACCCACGGCGCCTGCGAGATCCCGAATTGCGACTCTGGTAACTGCTCGGAAATGGACGGCCGTTTCTTGAATATGGCTTTGAAGGGTTGTTTGCTGGTCATCAGTAACTTATGGAAGGCTCACGCGGTTGGTCTTGGCTAACCGCACGCGAGCGAGCGTTTATTATCTACGGCGATCGCGACGGCGGTCACGGCGGTGCATGCCCGCCACGGACACCGGCGAAAGCGGCCGTCCGATGATATCAATGAACAGGGCGTTAGGGCCGCCAGCGGCAGGCATCTCGCCGTCGAGAATGTCCACGGCGTAACTGAGATCAGTGCCGTCCAGGACCGGCTCCGTCAGTTCGATGACAATGTCACTGACACCGTCAGGGTGGAAGATGGACAGGACTGCGTTGGGAGGGTTGGAGGCAAAGCTGTCCACTCCCTGGTCCCATGAATTCACGAACTCCTGAGACGTGATATGACCGGTCACCCGGTCAGGACGGTCGGAGAAGAAGAGAGTTGTGGGGGCCAGAAGATACATTGTCAGGCGGCCGTCATCATAACTCATCCGTGTCGCCGTCTGCACGAACAAGGCTTCGATCTCGTCCGCTTTTGTAATCGATTGGACGTCTTTCATATTGTCGTTGTCGGTCATACTTAGCTCCTTTGGGGCTCATGATGCCTGGCGGTCGTCGGCTGACGCCGCCAGGCAGTCGCGAATCAATCGTCTGAAAAAAGATCAGGCAGCGGGGGCAGGCAATGCGGGATCGGTCTCCGCGGCTGCTTCCACGGCATCTGCGGCCTGCTCAACAGCATCGTCGGAGACTTCGTGCTGTTCCGGCACGCCACCCAACTCAGACAGTTTGGCGCTTATGGCATCAGCCTCTTCGGCTTCGCCAAGGATGGCCACAACAGCCTTGCCGCCGTCCAGCTCGCCATTAAGGCGTTCCAGATCTTCCTTGGAGAGGCCAAGACCACTATGGAAGAAGCTGCCCAAGAGGCCACCGAGCACGCCGCCGGCAATCAGAGAAAGCCCACCAGTCGCCAGAGCAGCCGCCACGGCGCCGATGACGGCACCGGTGCCAGTCTTGCGCGAACCCATTTTATGGGTTTTGATCTCGCCTTTGTCATCCTTGACGAGTACGCCGATGGCGCCCAACTTGACATCCTTGCTGGCCTTATCCCATGATTTTACGGTAGTTACGGCCGTGTCTGCGGCAGCTTCGGTGTCAAAGATTGCCAATACCAATTGTTTATTCTTTTTCGCCATATGAAAAACTCCTTCTAAGGTAATATTGTTGATAAAACTACTAGCTACTGTGCCAGCCTCCCGGCAGCTACCCGTTGCGCCAAGCGCAGCAATGCGTTTGGCCTCATCACTCATGTCCACCTGAAGTGCTGCGCGCACGACGGGCTAGGGAATGACCAATAGCACATTAGTCATGCTTTAAGCATAGCTTTGATAGGTGGCGGAGACATCGGCCGGTCAGGGGGTTTTTGCTCAGTCAGTTGGGGGAGATCAATGGGGCAGGCTGATTTCGAATAAGTGCTCTTTTGAAACGAGAGCTAATCCACGGAACCTATTGCTCCCTGTGCATAGCACACGGGCCAGATCACCAATGAGTTCTTCTCGATATTGTTATTTAAGTAGTCGCTCCCCGAACATCAGTACCATCTTTGCCTACCTAGTTCGCTACTTCGTTGGCGGTCGTCTTGGGCTCTGCAGTAGAAGCAATCCGGGCGTTGTTATTAGCTTCTTGTATGGTGTAGCGGCTCTTGTTCTTGCTTAACGTAAAGTTCCTTGCATCACTGTCCAGTTTGCGAGCGATTTCCCAACCTGTGGCTCCATTCTTAAAAAAGACATCATAGCGCAATGAATTGGCCGGCACGGAGCGAATTTGACCAGGGTCAACCACACAGGTGCTGACCATTGTGCGCCCCACATAGATTTGCGCCTGCACCCTGATTTCTGTCTTATTGTGGAATGTTATCTCGGTTTCTAACATCTTTCCTTCCTGTTGCATGTTCGCAACATCGGACAAAAGAGGCGGCCAACTAACGCGCTTCCGCGATACTTGGCAAAGCTACCTTGTCTTCTTGTAAATGGCATTGGTCCCTGCTAATGGTACAACCGGTGCTTGCCGGCGACATCGGTCGTTTGGGGGATATGTAACTCGGTCACTTGGGGGATAGACAAGTGGCGTTGAAGAGGTTTTACGGACGGCGGTTTAGTCAACCAGGTGGTGGCGTACCGCGAGCGCAGCGGCTTCCGTGCGACTGGCGACATCCAGCTTGCGCAGGATATGGCTAACGTGGGATTTGACTGTGGATGGGCTGACAACCAGCTTTGCGGCGATCTCGCTGTTGTTTAGGCCTTCAACGATCAAATTGAGTACGGCGCGCTCGCGTTCCGTAAGATCATGGCCGGGCTCTGGCGGCTGGGAGGCCGTGTGAACCATGGCCTGGACGGCCGCCGGAGAGAGAGTGGCCCGACCACTGTGGGCGGCGCGGATGGCCTGGGCCAGTTCGTTAGCCGTCACATCCTTGAGCAAATAGCCGATGGCTCCGGCCTGCAGCGCGTTCTGGATCAGCTTTTCTTCTGTAAAACTGGTCAGCGCAAGCACCTGCACGCCGGGAAAGCGTTGGCGAATGATACGTGTGGCCGTCACGCCGTCCATTTCCGGCATGGCTAAATCCATAAGCACGACGTCGGGCAAGAGTCGAGCACACAGCTGGATGGCTTCGTCACCGTTTGCCGCTTCGCCGGCCAGTTCCAGGTCGTCAAAGACCTGCAAAAAGGCGGCTAGCCCGCGGCGGACCATCGTATGATCATCAACGAGCATGACGCGAATAGACTCAGAGGAGTTCATAGGGTTTACTATTCCACCTTTGCCGCCCAGCGGATGGCAATTTCGGTGCCATGATCCGGCCGGCTGGCGACCGACAACTCCAGGCCGGCGTCTTGCGCACGCTCGTGCATCATGGCCAAGCCATAATGGCCAGACGGTATTTGCTCGGGCTTAAAGCCCTGGCCGTCGTCGCGGATAAACAATTCGACAGCCGCGGCAGCATGCTCCAAGTGGACCGTCACTTGGGCGGCCCGAGCGTGTTTGGCGATATTGTTGAATGCTTCCTGGCACAGACGATAAAACGCTACCTGCACGTCGGGCGGCAGGTCTCCTTGCCCCACCACGGTTACCACCACGGGGATGTTCGTCCGGCCGGTGAAGGCATTGCCCAGCTGGCGCAGCAGGTCGCCTAAATCGCTATCAATCAAGACTTCCGGTCGCAGTTCGGCCAACAATGCGCGCATCTCAGCCAGCGCTCCGCGCGTTAGACGGCGCAGGTCTTCCAGCGACTGCCGCCCTTCAGCCGGATTTTTATCCCACAGGCGTGGGAGTACTTCGGCGATCAAACCGGCTGAGAAGAGCGATTGGTTGACTGCATCGTGCAAATTTTGCGCCAGGCGTTGGCGTTCCTGCAAAGTAGCAGCCTCCTGTGCCTGCTCGTAGAGCCGCGCGTTGACCATGGTGATGGCCGCCTGGTTGGCCATCGTTAGTGCCAGGTTAGCCTGGTGGGTTGTGAAGGCGTCCGGTTCAGCGTGGGCAATGCCTATACCGCCGATAACGCGGCCCTTAACGGTCAAAGGGACCCACATCCAGGACTTTACGCCCTTTAGCAGCATAGATGCCTGATCGTTCAGGAGTGAGCGGAGCAACCGCGCTGCTGCTTCTTTGCTCCAGACGTCGGCGATTCGCCGGGGCTGGTGCTCGTTCAACAGTGCCGCCTGGATCTCGGGATCGTCCATGCGGATACGGAAGGGCATGTCCTCTTCCAGTCGCTGGGGACCGCGGATAGCCAGGGCGACCAGGTCCAGCTCTTCCAAAGCAAAAAGCACCGCGTGCGTATACTCGATAATCACGCGCAATTGATCGAGGATCAGACCCGGTTTGAGTTCTAGAGCAGAGGTCAGGGTCTGGGAGATCTCCAACAGGGTGGATTGCTCGCGTGTCCGGGCCTCCACCTGCTGCCGCAGCAGCTGCTCGGCCTGAACACGTGCGCTGACATCACGGACGACGGAAAGCAGGTGCAGCCGCTCCTGATAAATACACCCGGTCGCGTGAACTTCGACGGTGAATTGTGAGCCATCGCGATGGAGGTGGATCAGTGTTGCTTCAAAGGCGCTGGCGGACTGAACTGCCTGGAACCAGGCGGCGAATTGGGCATAACTATCCGGGTGGATATAGGTGTTTGCGTGCAGGCCGATGAATTCCAGGCGCGAAAAGCCGTGTATCGAGCAGGCCGCGGGATTGGCCTCGACCACCAGCCCCGTTTCGGGATCGTTGAGGATCAGCCCGTCACCAGCATCTTCGAAGATGTTTTGATACAGCTGTTCCTTTTCTTTCCTTTGCAAGTCGTTCTCCTGGCTGTGGGCAGGCGCCGCCGGCTGCAAATATATACTATCCCAAAGATGCGGCGACCGCGAGAAGATCATTTCTTCTCTGGATTGTGATAAACTTTTCAGAAGTTTGCTGGTAACGACCGAGGAAAAGGAGTAGATGGCGAATTCGGCACATCTGGCGATAATGGAGAAGGGCGTCGCGGAATGGAATCACTGGCGTAAGGAAAATCCAGAAACGCGGCCGGACCTGAGCGAGGCAACCCTTAGTGGGGTTGATCTTGCTACGGCTAAGCTAAGTGGAACAGACCTGCGAGGTGCCGATCTACACGAGGTCAACCTGAACGAGGCTGACCTGCACGGGGCCAATCTCCGGGAAGCCAATCTTGCGGGTGCCGACCTGCGCGGGGCCAACTTGTTCATGGCCAATCTGTTTATGGCCAACTTGTTTGAGGCTAACTTACTTGGGGCAGACTTGCATGGAGCCAACCTTGTCAAAACTGACTTGCGTAGAGCCAATCTAAAAGGGGCTGACCTGAGCGAGACCAAACTGGTAGGGACTTACCTGCGCGGGGCCATATCTACTATTAATACGACCTGGCCGGCCGGCTTCGATCTCAACATGGCCGGCATGATACTGTTCGACGATGAAGGAAAGCCCGTAGAAGATTCAGAATGATCCGTACCCTGCAAATGGTCTCAGGATAACAATG
>Ga0316580_10000322_pt1 | contig 10483 bp, 9 predicted proteins | sample S0NA_2_FD_204519 | JGI IMG/M metagenome (GOLD analysis project Ga0316580, IMG submission 204519) | Rhizosphere microbial communities from salt marsh grasses in Alabama, United States - S0-2_160517rDrB | ecosystem: Host-associated > Plants > Roots > Rhizosphere | place: USA: Alabama | collected... | reverse complement strand
TGTAGCAAGGAAGTATACTCGGCGCAGTCTGTTTCAAGCTGCCCCGCTCGCGCGACAACGGGATAAAACGCCGCCGGTTCGGGAATATAATCAAGCAAGTGCCGGTGTAGGAAGGTCGGGAAACTGGCCGGATGCCCCTGCGGCAGGTCGATATATTCATCCATGTGGAAAATGGTTACTTTCGACCAGTCGATCCCCGGCAGCTCACGCAGCGCCTCCAGGAATGTTAGCTGCGAGTTGCCGGTGGCAATAATGATATTGGCGGTACCTTTTTCCTCGACGGCCGTCTGGATAATTTCGGCCGCTTCCAGAGCAGCCGCCTTGCCCATCGCTTCATTCGTTTCATAGATCGAAACGGGCAGCAAGCCGGCTTTCGTATTCAAGATTGCTTCTGTAGTCAAGTCAATTCTCCTTTTAGAGCGTAGTTTCGAACGCCGGTTCAACAGCCCAGCGCCCTTTTATCAGCGTTCCCCAAGCGCTAAAATCATCGTTAAAAATCGCAATGTCGGCATCTTTACCTACTTCCAGGCTGCCTTTTTGATCATCGACGCCGATAACACGGGCCGGTGTCAGAGAAGCCATGCGAATCACTTCTACCAATGGAATGCCTACCTTTTCAATCAAGATGGGTACCATCTGGTTGATAAGCGTTGTGCTGCCCGCAAAACAGGACCGGTCAAACATCATGCCCACCCCATCATGGACCTCATACTCCATCTCACCCATCCGGAAGTGCGAACCTTCCGGAAGCCCGGCGCCGCTGGTAGCATCGGAAATGACGCATAGGCGATCCGGGCCGATACATTTGTAGGCCAGCTTCATCAACGTGGGCGGTAGGTGCTTATTGTCACTGATCATCTCCACGGTCAGGTTGTCGTAGGTCAGTGATACTTCCAGCAGGCCTGGCTTGCGCCACGGCCCTTCGCGCACGGTCGTCGACTGCGCGCTCCAGATATGAATCATATGGGACAGACCGCGTTCGATGGCCGCGGCGACCTCTTCCTCCTTGGCCGAACTGTGGCCCGCGGCAGCCACGATTCCCAAATCCACAAGACGGCCGGTGAATTCTAGAGCGCCAGGCAGTTCCGGCGCGTAGGAGATCATGCGAATCACATCATGATGGGCCAATAGTTGATCGGCCGTACCGTCATCCGGGTTACGCACATTAGCCGGATCCTGCGCACCGGCCTGGGCAAGATCGAAATAAGGCCCTTCGAGGTGTACGCCCAGCACCTGCGCGCCAATCGGTTCTTCGGTCGCATCCTGGCCCGCCATATCCTGGCCCGCCAAATCATGGCGCCTCATCCATTCCCGGCTAAATTCCAGACAGGCCACCAGATTATCGATAGGCGCCGTTGCCGGGGTTGCCAGCAGCGAGGTCACGCCGCGCCGCGCCTGCTCGCGCGTTAGCGGTCCAAAGGCCTCGTCTGTGGGTTCGTTGAATGTATGTCCTAATGCACCATGGTTGTGGATATCAATCAGACCGGGAGTGATAAGCCGTCCACCCACGTTAACTTCATTAGTTCCATCAATCAAGTCAGCTTGCGGAAGAACTGCGGCGATTGTCGATCCATCGACAAGGACGGCCAAACCTTCTTCCACCGCATAAGGGGTAACCACACGGCCGTTAACCAATGCAAAATGATTTCCTGTTTGATTCATCAGCAACTCTCTTTGACAATTTCCGGGCCTACCGGAAAGTAACGAAACATGCCATACTGTGCGTCAACCATCGTCCAGTCATCCGTTTCGCGCATGATTTGCCACATCCTGGCGGCCATGCTTTCGAGTTTCGACCGATAAGCGGGATCATGCACCAGATTAGTCATTTCCTGGGGATCGGCGACCAGATCGTACAGTTCGTCCTCGTCAAAACCATTGAACACATACTTATCACTTCCGCGCCAGAGAATGCGCTGGGTATAGTTAAAGCGCTGGCCGTGACATTCAGCAAAGGCTTCAGAATTCCAACTTGCTTTCGCTCCTCGCAGCAGAGGCAGCAGTGAACGGCCATGACAGGGGAACTCCGCATTCAATGTAAGCCCGGCCAACGTCGGTGCCAGGTCAAGCAAGCTGACGATTTGCTCGATTTCCTGCCCCGCGGGGATACCCGGTCCATTCAGAATTAAGGGAACGCGATAAGCCCCTTCAAAGGCCGGAATCCCTTTGAGCATCAAACGATGCTCGGCCATGTAATCGCCATGGTCGGAAGTAAAGACAACGATCGTATTCTCGGCCATGCCCAGATCTTCTAAGACCGCCAGAATACGGCCGATCTGGTCATCGATCATCGTGCAGCCGGCATAGTAACAGGCTGTCGCCATGGCGAAATCTTCCCAGCTCAAATCTTGCCAGACAGACTGGATGCGCCGATAAATCGCCGGACGGCCGACCAGATCGTCATCGAAGTTTGCCGGCCTGGGAATGGCACCGAGATCATAACGATCGAAGTAGATACGGGGGGCGACGTAGGGATCATGCGGCGCTTCCGTACTGAGAAACAGCGCCCACGGCCGCTGCGGATCGGCGGCCGCTTTTTGCAGGAAAGCAATGCCGTCCGAATACATCTGGTACTCCGGCAGCGCTTCCAGCGGCCCGTCATTGACACCGCAAAGCAGAAAATCCTTATACCCTTTCTGGCGCACCATCCGCCGCTCTGACAGGTCTTCCTCTACCTCGACCAGGCCAATTTTTTGATGGTACTGCTTCACCTCGTAGATATCAAAACCGAAATTTTCCAGGCGATTGCTGCGCTCCACGTGCCACTTGCCGAAATAGGCCATTGCATAACCGGCGTTTTGCAGCAGCCGCGGCCAGACGGGCAGATTGGTATTAAAGCGCGCTCGATAATCTGGAACTGCATGGGTCACGTCAACCATGCCGTGAGTGTGCGGCAGCATACCGGTCATGAGGCTGGCCCTGGCCGGTGAGCAGATGGGATTGGTCGTATAGCAGCGGTTAAACCGCGCCCCCCCTTCTGCCAGCTTTTCCAGGTTTGGCGTGCGGCAAACCGTATGCGCTTCAATCGTGTCTGCGCGCTGTTGATCTGTCATCAAAAAAAGGAGATTGGCTTTCCTCAAGAGTCCGCCTCCTCTCGTGGTTCTCCAGCAGCCAGGCGCTCCAGACATTCCGTACAATAAATCAGCGACCGCGGCAGGTGGAAAGGATCCTTCACCGGTAGGGCGACCGTCTGGGTAAATTTCCGGCCGTAGCGATCCAATTTCTGTGTCCACTCCCCGTATACGGGCACCGGGTAATGGCTGTAGGCGTAGTCATGCGTCCGGCCGAACCATTCCAGCGCCCAATCCTCGCCGGATATTTCATAAGCGAGCAGGAGCGCGTAAAGGGCTTCCGTGTGCGGCCACCACAATTTGCTTCCGGGAAACGGCCACCAGGGATCACCGCCGGCCACGTCTCGCGACAGCAAAATCCCACCATAATCTTCATCCCAGCCATACTCAATATGGCGCTTAATGGCCGCCAAGGCTTCATCGATTCGCTGTTGGTTTTTCCAATATTTGTAAATGTGGATCATGAACCACATCGATTCGATAGCGTGGCCGGGCACAATCGCCCGTCCCTGAGCCGAATCGAACAATTGGTTATCCAGGGTCACGTATTCGCGAACGAGTCCTGATTCTGCCTGCAGGAAAGCCGTCATGACTTCATTCGCATGGTGCAAGCCCTCAGCCAGGATCGTTTCATCGTTCAGTAGAAGACCCAGTTCATGAAAGACCAGCGAAAAGATCATCGAAACGCCATGCGCTTTCACGCCTTCGGGAATTGGATAAGGATCTGTTTGATAAGACCCAGGCCGCGCCAACCTGCCTTGAACATTCTCATAGGTTTCCAGGGCCAGGGCGCGCGCTTCTTCATCGCCGCAGGCCCGCGCCAGTTCAGTCAGGCCATAGATGGCGAAGCCGTCGGCGTAAATGCTGGTCGCACCTTGAATGACCTTTCCGTTCTCATCGACGGTGAAAACCCATCGTCCCTCATCGTCACGGCCGTATCGCTTCGCGAAATTAAAAATATGCCGTGCTGCATCCAGCCATTCCTGCCGCGCTTCGACCTTGTTGTATAAAGTGCTAAAGGTCCAGATTGCGCGCAGCTGTGACCACATATATTTATCTGTACTCAACACCTGCCCTTCGTCAGAAATGCAGGTGAGAATTCCACCCTTTTTCCAGTCAATGGCGTGTCTCAACCAGAAGGGAACGGTTCGCTCCAGTAATTCAGCACGATAAATAGCTAACAAATCGGCAAAGCGAGCGTCAATCCGCATCTTGCTTCTCAAGAACTTCGCCGTAGTCCCACCCATTCTCCTGGCAAACGACTCGCACATGAGCATCCCAGGTGGGCTCAGCCTGTGGGCGGGCAGCGGGGAAGCAGTCTATGGCTAAATACCTCAAGTCATTCTCACCCGTATTGTGGATGGTATGCGGTGTGGCCACGGGAATGCGCACCACATCACCGGGTTTGACGGGGAATTGTTCTGTTTCCGTCCCGATTTCCAGTTCTCCCTGCCCCTCCAGCACGTAAAACACCTGCTCCGTGTCATTATGCCGGTGCAGCGGCGGCGCACCTCCAGATTCAATAACAACAATAAACACCTCGCTGGCCGTCGCCTGCGAGCGATCCATCACCAGGTCATTGATGTGCGTCGGAAAACGATAGCGTAACGGCCGTTCTGTGGAAAATACATACTCCATAATTACTCTTACTCCCTACATACTGGTTACTGTTCACTGACTCCCCAGCATCTGATCCATCACCCAGCTCGTCCTGGCCCCACTGACGCCATCACTGGGACAATGACCTTGGCCAAGCAGGCTGTCTACCACGGTCTGGATCAACGGCTGCTGGATGTGCTCCGGGTAACCGATGTAAAATTCTGTCGAGCCTTCGGCCGTGGTCAAGACGACAGGCTGATCATCAAACGTCGAATAGTTGATGCACCCTTTATCGCCCACGATCTCCGTGCGGTCCATCTCATCAAAGGTCGTGAAACACCATGTTCCCATACCCTGAACCCCGGACTCAAATTGAAAAGAGCCGCTGACAATATCCTCCGCCGGATAACGGTTGGCCTGGCTGCCGGCATAACCCTGCGCCGAACTGATGGGACCGAGGACATAATCTAAGAAGTCAAGCTGGTGTGAGGCTAAATCGACAAAAAGGCCGCCGCCGGCTGTTTCCGGCAGCACACGCCAGGGCAAGGTATCAGGATCTTCATGCTGCACTCTTAGTGGCTGGTAGAGCGTAATGGTAACAAAGCGCACATTGCCCACGGCGCCGCTGTCGACCAACTCCTTGATCTTTAAAAACCGCGCCAGTGCCCGGCGATAATAGGCCACGAAAAGAGGGACATCGGCCGTTTGGCAAGCAGCAATCATTTCCCGGCATTCGGCGAAATTCAAAGCCATCGGTTTTTCTACATAGACCGGCTTGCCCGCCCGCGCTGCTTGAATCGTATACTCTTTGTGTGATGAGGGCGGCGTCGCCACATAGACCGCATCTACATTGGGATCTTCGATCAAGGCCTGGGCATCATCATACCAGGCGGGGACACCATGCCGCTCAGCATAATCTCTGGCCAGGTTCCCATTACGGCGCATCACCGCCACAAGCTCTGATCCTCTTGCTTTTTGTAACGCGGGACCGCTCTTCACTTCAGTGACATCGCCGCAGCCGATAATGCCCCAACGGATATTTTTACTCAAGGAAGCACCCCCTTATCAAAAAATGTCATAACCTCGCCAAAGCCACGTCTCAGCCACGAGGGAATGCCCAAGGATGTAATTCCATCAACCGCAGCAGCCGGATAAATAGAATATTGGTCACTGATTTCTGACCACTGATTACTGATCCACTGGTTACTGGTCACTGGTTTCGGGTCACTGAATTTTTGAGGAGAGAATATCTTCTTCAACCCCTTGACGCATCCCGCCTATGCCCACCAGATTCAACTCCTCCGCGCGATGGCACCTGACAAAATGATCGGGCCGCAGCTCAACCAGGTCCGGCATTACCTGAGAGCATTTATCCACAGCATACTTACAACGTGGATGGAAATAACAGCCTGATGGGGGATTAGAGGGGCTGGGGACATCTCCTTCGAGCACGGTCATCGCCGACCGCACACGTGGATCGGCCACCGGAACAGCCTCCATTAAGGCTTCCGTGTAAGGGTGAAGAGGTTCGAAATAAAGATCGTCGGTCGGCGAAATTTCAACGATCTTGCCCACATACATCACGGCTACGCGGTCGGAAATATGCTTGACCACGCTGAGATCGTGCGCCACAAAAAGATAAGTCAATCCCAATTCCTGCTGCAATTCCAGCATCAGGTTCAAAACCTGAGCCTGGACGGAAACATCCAGAGCTGACACCGGCTCGTCAGCCACAATTAGGCTTGGGTTCAAAGCCAATGCCCGGGCAATAACAATGCGCTGCCTTTGACCACCACTGAATGCGTGGGGGAAGCGCTGCATGTATTCGGGGCGCAGACCAACCAGCTGCATCAGCTCCTCGACGCGCCCCTGCCTTTCCTCACGATTATTCATCTGTTCGATCACGAACAGCGGCTCACCGATAATATCGAAGATGTTCATGCGTGGGTTAAGGGAAGCATAGGGATCTTGAAAGATCATCTGCATATCGCTGCGCAGGAAGCGCATCTCTTCCTCAGAAAGGCCGGCGACATCAACGATCTCTCCCGATTCCTTGCGGAACAGGATTTCGCCGCTGGTCGGATATACCGCCCGCAAAATGCAGCGCGCCGTTGTTGTCTTCCCACACCCGCTCTCGCCTACCAGGCCCAGCGTTTCGCCTTCGTTGATGGTGAAACTGACATCATCAACTGCCTTCACCTGGCCAACCACCCGTTTAAGAAATCCTTTCTTAATCGGAAAGTATTTCTTTAAATTCTTCACTTCCAAAAGCACCGGCTTATTATTTTCCAATTCCGCCACAAGACCTGCCTGCTGATAACTGATTACTCATTACTGATTTCCGAAACCTGTTCACCATCCGGTGGATGGTGTAAAAAGCAGCTAACAGACTGCCTAATATTCACCGGCTGTAATATCGGCGTAAATTTATTACATGTACCGCGCATAAAAGACTCGCAACGCGGGTAAAAAGGGCAGCCAGGTGGGCGGTTGAAGGGATGGGGGATCGAGCCTTCAATTGTCGGCAATATTTCCTTGGAAGGCTGATGGATGGTGGGAATGGACTCCAGCAAGGCGATGGTATAGGGATGCTGCGGATTGTGAAAAATATCATCCACCGGGCCCGTCTCCACGATACGGCCGAGATACATCACCACCACGTAGTCCGCGATCTGGGCGATAACACCCAGGTCGTGAGTGATGAAAATGATCGACATTCCCAATTCATCCTGCAGGCGGCGCAGAAGGTTCAAAACCTGGGCCTGCGTCGTCACATCGATGGCCGTTGTCGGCTCATCGGCGATGAGCAGGCGCGGATTGCAAGATAGGGCCATGGCAATCATCGCCCGCTGCCGTAATCCGCCGCTCAATTCCCATGAATAGGCATCCATGCGCTGTTCCGGGCTGGGCATGCCAACTTCATGCAGGCGCTCGATGGCGATTTTCTCCGCCTCCTTCTTACTCACATCCATATGCAGGCGGATTGCTTCCACGATCTGGCTGCCTATTGTATGCACAGGGCTAAAGGCGGCCATTGGCTCCTGGGGGATCAAGGCGATCTCAGCACCTCTGATTGAGCGCATCTTTCTCCCATGCGGATCTAGCGTTACGATATTAGTAACCCCCTCATTACCATTTTCCTGTCCTTCTTCCCAGCGCCAAAATATATCACCGCCAACAATCTCCCCCGGTTTGGGCACGATTTGCAGTACGGATTTGATCGTCACACTCTTGCCGCAGCCACTCTCCCCAACCACGCCGACCACCTGACCAGGATAAACATCAAAACTAACGCCGTCAACAGCCATTGACGTGCCTTCATCCATCACAAAATAGGTCTTCAAATCCTGTATTGAAAGCAGAGGTTTTTTTTCGTTCTCCATTTTGCCTTTGAGATTTCTGACTCAATCCATTGACAATTGATAATTGGCTGTTAGTTATTGATAGTTATTAATGGCTATACGGATCCGATGCATCCCGCAGACCATCGCCCATCAGATTCATTGTCAGGACTGTAATAACTACAGCAAGCCCCGGAATTAATAGCCATGGCGCCAGGGCGATCGACTGCAAATTCTGCGCCTCCTGCAGGAGTACGCCCCAGCTGATTGCCGGGGGCCGCAAACCAAGTCCCAGAAAACTCAAAAAGGTTTCGCTGATAATCATCACCGGGATAGCCAGGGTTACCGAGGCGATGATGTGGCTGTACATCGTAGGCATCATATGGCGGAAAACCACGCGCGCTTCTTTTGCTCCGGACAATTTGGCGGCAACCACGTAATCTTCTTCACGCAAGGAAAGGAAGCGACTGCGCACTTCACGGGCCAAGGTCGTCCAGCCAATAAGTGCTAGGATAATCGTGATCGCAAAGTAAGTCTGTTCCACTGACCAGTCGCGCGGCATCGCCGCCGTTAAAGCCAGCCAGATTGGAATGGCCGGCAGAGATTGCAAGAGTTCAATCAGGCGCTGGATAATCATATCCAATGTGCCGCCATAATAACCTGATAGCCCACCCAGAATAATGCCCAGGATAGTACTGATGATCACGGCGACTAGACCAATTGATAGAGAGGTACGTGTCCCATAAATCAACCGTGACCATTGATCGCGCCCCAGCCTGTCCGTACCCAGGAAGTGAAATGTCTCATCAGACTCCGGATCAGCTAAACCAAAGAGATGGATTTCAGTTTCGATCAGACCCAGGACCTCATACGGATATCCCCGGGCAAAAAGTTGCAAATAAATCTTTTCCTCGTAATTGGTCTGCCACTCCATGCGTAACGTCTCCGGATTGCGTACGCCGTCGACAGCATAGACATAGAGTTTCAACGATCCATCATCAAAGAAGTGCAGGCGCTGCGGGGGGATGAACAATTCCTTGGCATCGGATTCATTCGGATCCTGCGTGCTGAAAAAACCCGGAAACATGGCCACGGTAGCGATCATCAACACAACAACCGTACTGAAAACGGCTAACTTATGCTTCTTAAATCGCCACCAGATCAGCTTCCAGTTAGGGGCGACATAAATCGACTGCACATCATCCTCATCAGGAATGAGAGGGGCAACCGAAACATCTTCAATATCATAGGGCGGTGGGTCGACCTCAGGTGGTGGAACGCTCGGATTTAGTTCGGGTGAAACAGACATGCGAAAGTACGCTCCAAAAATACTAGTCCATACGAATACGTGGATCGAGCCATGCCAACAAAATATCGGAAATCAAGGTACCGATGACGGCCAAAAAAAGATAGATCATAACAATGCTGCCTGCAAGGAACATGTCCTGGCTGATCAGCGAGCGCAGCAGCATCGGACCTATTGTCGGCAGGTTGAGTACCGTGGCCACAATCACACTACCGGAAAAAATCAGCGGCAAATACCAACCAATCGTGCTCACCAATGGGTTAATAGCCAGGCGCACCGGGTATTTTAAGACTAGGCGCCATTCGGACATCCCTTTTGCGCGCGCCATTTCCACGTAGGGTTTATTAAGTTCATCCAATAAATTGGCGCGCATGATACGCGCCAGCCGCGCTGTCCCGTCCAATCCAAGAATAACCATGGGCAGCCACATATGCCTAAGAAGATCCTGGACGCGTTCGATGGACCAGGGGGCGTCAATATATTCCGGCGAGAAAAGTCCGGTCACACTGACGCCAAATTTGGAGAAAGCGATCCACATCAGGATCAGGGCGGTCATGAAGGTTGGCGTGGCCACCCCGAAGTAATTAAAAACAGTAAAAGAATAATCGAGAAATGAGTACTGTTTAACGGCCGAAATAATGCCGATGGGCACGGCTAACGCCCAGGTAAAAGCAAAAGTAAAAAGCCCAAGCATGATGGTCAACATGATACGTTCGCCGATCAATTCCTTGATCGGCTTTTGCCAATCGAGCGAAAATCCTAGATCGCCGGTAACGATACGGCTCATCCATTTATAATATTGCACGTACATCGGCTGATCGAGGCCATAGCGGTCGCGCAAGGCATCAATCTGGGCCTGATCGATGGACGATCCGGAAGCAGCCAAATCAGCGATATAGGTCGTCACAAAATCGCCTGGAGGCGCCTGAATGATCACAAAGGCGAAAATCGAAAAGATGACCAGCAGCAATGGCAAGAGCAGCAGTCGCTTAATGATGTATTGAGACATTCGGTACCCTCAGTAAAAAAACAAATTCACCACCAGATTGGACCATTCTCAGAGAATGGTCCAATCTGATTTTCACACAACTATGTAGGGGCAGTCTCGAAAGTCACCCCTACAAGTTCACAACTACTGTGTAAAGAAGTACTGCTCGGGACGGGTG
>Ga0316580_10000321_pt1 | contig 10506 bp, 6 predicted proteins | sample S0NA_2_FD_204519 | JGI IMG/M metagenome (GOLD analysis project Ga0316580, IMG submission 204519) | Rhizosphere microbial communities from salt marsh grasses in Alabama, United States - S0-2_160517rDrB | ecosystem: Host-associated > Plants > Roots > Rhizosphere | place: USA: Alabama | collected... | reverse complement strand
CGACACGCGCTGGCCCTTCAGCGTTGTCGACGGCCCACGGCTCGCCGGCTCAGGCCGCGCGGCGACCCCGCACTGCTCGTACTGGCCGCGGTCGATGTACTCGTCGCCGGTGACGATGCGGCAGCTGCCCGGCTCATCACCGGTCACCCGCGCCGAGCTACCGACCCGCGTGCCCGTCACGGTACGCCCGGCAAGCGTTGCCGAGATGCCGACCTTGGGCGGAACCATGGTCCTGCCGATGTCGGACGGGGCGGTGTACTGGGTGCCGGTGAGCCTGAAGCCGGCCCCCTGCTCATCGCCGGTGACCCTGCTCGAACGTCCGACCAGATTGCCGGACACCGGCTTGCCGCCGCTCGACTGCTCCACACCGACCTTGTGCGGACCTGGCTCTGGTCGCACGGCGCAGAAACTGCTGAACAGATCCGGTGACAGGTATTCGGTACCGGTGACTTGCTTGCAGGTGCCTGGCTCGTCGCCGGTCACCTTGGCCGAGCGTCCGACCTCGTTGCCCGTGACACGGTTGCCATGGCCGGTCGCGGACACGCGCACCTTGGGCGGAGCGGCCGTCGGCTCACGCTGGCAGAAGGCGCGGAAGATGTCGGCGCCCATGTACTCGGTGCCGGTCACGGTACGGCAAGTGCTAGGCTCGTCACCGGTGGTGTTGGCGCTGCGCCCGACCTTGGTGCCTGTCACCACCTGACCGCTGGCGGTCTCGCTGGCGCCCACCTTCCATGGCTGATCAGCCGCGCCGCGGTCCGGCCGCATGCGTCCGCTGGGGGCGGACTTTCGCTCCCCGGCACCGCCGTTGCTGCTGCGCTGTGCGCGCACCGCTTGCGCCAGCTCGCGGCCGCTGAGCCTAGGGTTCGCCTGGCGGGCCATACCCGCCACGGAGTTGGCGCTATTGCCGGCGCCCTTGCCGCGGCCGGACAGCGCCCGGCGTCGCGCCAATGCCTGCATGCGACCGCTCGACTTGGCACCCAGGGCAGCATCGACGCGCCGATTGCGAGGTGCCGGCTTGCCGTTGCCGCCGAGCTTGCCGTTGCGTGGCGTCTCGGCGCGCGGCGAAGGGCGATCGCGGCCCTCACCGTTGCAGGCACAGCCGCATTCTTTCCCCGGCTTTGGGCTCGCGGGCGTGGGCTTGGCTTCGTGCACACCGGCCTTCAGGTCGCCGCCGCGCACCCGGTCGCCGCCACGGACTGCCTTGCGGCCGCTTGCTGCAAGGGCGGTACGGCGCTCGCGCGCCAACATCCGGCTCGACTGCGACGGGCTGCTCGGCGGCCGGCCGGCGCGCGCTTGCGGCCGCGGCGCTGCCGGCTGAGCCAGCGGCGGTGCGGGCTTCGATACCTCCGGCATCGAAAGCTCAGGCTCGGCTGTCGCAGTCTGCGCCGCGCTGCTCGGCTCGGCCGGGCGGCCGCCGCGCGCCCGACCGCTCGTGCTCAGGCCTTGCTTGCCCTTGTTCGACAGGGCCCGACGCCGCGCCAGGGCGGCCTCGCGGCCGCTCGATTTCAGATTTGCTTTGGTTGCCATGCTCATATCCGTGGATTGGGTCTTCGACAGCAAGATCGGGTAACGCAGGTCGGGCGCCCTCGATGCGACGGCGGCACTGCCGGTCAACTGCACGAAGGCGGTGACGGTGGCCACCGGCATCGGCCGCGCATCGCAAGGCGCGTTTGGCCAAGTCTGCGGCGCGAGCCTAGCTGCGGCCCTCGAACACCACGAAGCAGGCGCCCTGGCTCTGGGTGTAGTTGTCGTAGCCGGTCAGGCGCACGTGATGGCCTGGATAAGCGCGATGACAGGCCTCCAGCTCGGAGGCGACGTTGTCCAGGCTCTGCTCGCCGAAGAACGGCAGCTTCCACATGGTCCAGTAGTCCTTCATCGCGTTGCTCGGATGCACGTGCTCGATGGCCGGCGTCCAGCCCTGGGCGATGACATAAGCGATCTGGTCGTAGATCTCCTGCTGCGAGAGCTGCGGCAGGAAGCCGAAGGTCTCGAGGGTGCTGCGGGTCTGGTAGTCACCCATGGTGGTCTGTAACGGCATGGTGGTTGCTCCTGTAAGGACTAATAGGCACTGGTGTCAAATCACCGAATCTGTCGGCCCTGCGGCCGCGTCCAGGACCCACGGGCAGAGGCCTTGCCTCGGCCCTCGGCCCTGGTTAGCGGACGTCCAGCTTGTCAACGGTCTCGAACTCGAACTTGATCTCCTTCCAGGTCTCCATCGCGATGGACAGCTCGGGACTGTGCTGCGCCGCCTCGGTCATGATCTCGCGGGATTCCTTCTCGAGCTCGCGGCCCTCATTGCGTGCCTTGACACAGGCCTCGAGCGCGACGCGGTTGGCGGCGGCGCCTGCCGCGTTGCCCCAGGGATGGCCCTGGGTGCCACCACCGAACTGCAGCACCGAGTCGTCACCGAAGATCGTCACCAGCGCCGGCATGTGCCAGACGTGGATGCCGCCGGAGGCCACGGCGAACACGCCGGGCATCGAGCCCCAGTCCTGATCGAAGAAGACGCCGCGGGAACGATCCTCGGGGATGAAGGACTCGCGCAGCTGATCGACGAAGCCCAGCGTCGAGGCGCGGTCGCCCTCCAGCTTGCCGACGACGGTGCCGGTGTGCAGGTGATCGCCACCGGACAGGCGCAGGCACTTGGCCAGGACGCGGAAGTGAATGCCGTGCTTCGGGTGTCGATCGATGACCGCATGCATGGCGCGGTGGATGTGCAGCAGCATGCCGTTCTTGCGGCACCACTTGGCCAGGCCGGTATTGGCCGTGAAGCCGCCGGTGAGGAAGTCGTGCATTATGATCGGGCAGCCGACCTCCTTGGCGAACTCGGCGCGCTCGTACATCTGCTCCGGGTCCGGGGCGGTGACATTCAGGTAATGCCCCTTACGCTCGCCGGTCTCCTGCTGCGCCATCTGGATCGCCTCGGCGACGAACTCGAAGCGATTCTGCCAGCGCATGAAGGGCTGGGAGTTGACGTTCTCGTCGTCCTTCGTGAAGTCCAGGCCGCCGCGCAGACACTCGTAGACGGCGCGGCCATAGTTCTTCGCCGACAGGCCGAGCTTGGGCTTGATGGTGCAGCCGAGCAGCGGACGGCCGTACTTGTTCATCTTGTCGCGCTCGACCTGGATGCCGCTCGGCGGGCCCATGCAGGTCTTCACATAGGCGATCGGGAAGCGGATGTCCTCCAGGCGCAGGTGGCGCAATGCCTTGAAGCCGAACACATTGCCGACCAGCGAGGTGAGCACGTTGACGACCGAGCCCTCTTCGAACAGATCGATCGGGTAGGCGACGAAGGCGTAGAAGGACTCACTGTCCCCGGGCACGTCCTCGATCCGATAGGCGCGTCCCTTGTAGTATTCGAGGTCGGTCAGCAGCTCCGACCAAACCGTGGACCAGGTACCGGTGGAAGACTCGGCGGCGACGGCGGCAGCCACCTCTTCGCGCGGAACGCCGGGCTGGCCGGTGACCTTGAAGCAGGCCAGCAGGTCGGTATCCAGCGGCACGTAGTCCGGCGTCCAATACATGTCCCGGTATTCTTTAACACCGGCGTCGTAGGTCTTTACGCTCATGCTTAGCTCCTGTGGTCTTCTGTCTGGATCTGCTTCGCCTGCCGAAGCCGTGGAAATCTGGGGCGCTAGACTAGCGATCTCGTAGCCTAGATAAAAATCGATTGTTCTGATCTCACCCTTTCAAATCCGTCTATGAATTATCCAGAGCAAGCCCCGGCGGTAGAGGAACTGACGGAGACGCGGCTCATCCGGGCAGCGCTCGAACAGACTTCGCGTGCCTCATGACGGAGACATCGGAGACCGAAGCCGCCCTGTGATTGCCTTCGCGGAACAGCCCGTCGAAGTCCAGCAATCCGGATAACGCGGCGGAGACAGGACTTTCTTCCGCAGCCGATTGCTCACCACCGACGATATGCCCGTTTGGGCGCCTTCGGACGCGGCGCCGTGCGCACAGCAGCGCGAAGCCGACCACGGACATTCCGGCATTGCGGACCCTTGTCCAAGTCACCGCTGTCAGCCCCGTGCGGAGGCGCGATTTGCGCTCGAACCCCATGCGGCCCGCATGAGCCCGCGAGATCGTCGAGAGAAATTCCTGGTCAGCTCTTACGGCGGTCGTCTGGATTCAGCGCGACGATCCGCGTCTCCCGTTACCGTTGGGCAAAAATTACGACAGGGAGAGGGTTAACTATAAATCAATTGTTATTACTAAATAGATCAATCATGATCTATTGATCACCGATGCTGGACGCGTCGGTCCGGTGCTAACGTTCATGGCGAGGTGCCGCCCCGCAAGATGAAGCCTTTGCTTCATCGAAACTGGACCGCCACAGATGCTGTTGTCAGTGAAAACGGAGCGCGACGGACGGTCCGGGCGACTCGCCTGCCTGTGCTGCTCCGGGCACAAGCCACTTCCGCACGGAGGCGATCTTTCTGAAACCGCCCCAGCCGATCCGCGACCAGCCGGGCCATCGTCCCGCCTACGGTGCTGGGTGGCGGCAGCGACCTATCTCCGTTGCTTCGCCTCGCCCCGCCGCTTGCGGCGCGCTCCTGCGCTGACCGGCCGCGCCGAGGCGGTCGGGCGGCGACGGCCCTCGAACTGCCCGCCGGTGCCCTTGGGTTGGAATGCCGGCACCAGGTGGCGCTTGCCGTTACCGATCAGGTCGGCACGGCCCATGGTCTTCAGTGCCTCGCGCAGCAGCGGCCAGTTGTTCGGGTCGTGCCAGCGCAGGAAGGCCTTGTGCAGCCGGCGCTGGCGCAGCCCGCGCACGACGCTGATCCTGCCGCCGCTGCGACCGACCTTCTTCAACGGGTTCAGACCCGTATGGTACATCGCGGAAGCGGTGGCGAGCGGCGTGGGCAGAAAGGCCTGCACCTGGTCCGGCCGAAAGCCATTGCGCTTGAGCCACAGGGCCAGATTCAGCATGTCCTCATCGCTGGTGCCGGGGTGCGCGGCGATGAAGTACGGAATCAGATATTGCTCCTTGCCGGCCTCGCGGGAGAAGCGGTCGAACAGCTGCTTGAAGCGATCATAGCTGCCGATCCCCGGCTTCATCATCGCCGCCAGCGGTCCAGGCTCGGTATGCTCCGGGGCGATCTTCAGGTAGCCGCCCACATGGTGCGTGGCCAGCTCGCGGATGTAGGCCGGCGAGCGCACCGCCAGGTCGTAGCGCAGCCCGGAGGCGATCAGCACGCGCTTGATGCCGGGGATCGCGCGGGCCTTGCGGTAGAGGCGGATCAGTGGCTCATGGTCGGTGTTCAGGTTCGGGCAGATGCCCGGATAGACGCAGGACGGGCGCCGACAGGCGGACTCGATACGGCGGTCCTTGCAGGCCAGCCGCCACATGTTCGCGGTGGGTCCGCCCAGATCGGAAATGGTGCCGGTGAAGCCCGGCGTGCGGTCGCGTATCTCGGCCATCTCGCTCAGGATCGACTGCTCCGAGCGGCTCTGGATGATGCGGCCCTCGTGCTCGGTGATGGAGCAGAAGCTGCAGCCGCCGAAGCAGCCGCGCATGATGTTGACCGAGAAGCGGATCATCTCCCAGGCCGGGATCCGCGCGGCAGCATAGCTGCTGTGGGGCCGGCGGCTGTAGGGCAGCTCGTAGACCCGGTCCAGTTCCACTGTGGTCAGCGGGATCGGCGGCGGATTCAGCCACAGATCGCGGTCCCCATGGCCCTGCACCAGGGCCCGCGCGTTGCCGGGGTTGGTCTCCTGGTGAAACACCCGCGAGGCGTGCGCGTAAAGCACCGGGTCATCGTGCACCTGCTCGAAGGACGGCAGCCGCACGACACTACGGCCGCGGTCCAGGTGCCGCGGCCGGCGCTCGAAGCGGATCGGCCGCGCGCCGTCGCTTGCTGCCGTGGCGCACCCGGCCGACTCCGACGCATAGGGGTCCGGATGCGGATCGACCCGGCCCGGCCGATCCAGGTGGCTCGCGTCGATCTCGACCCAGTCGGACGGCAGCCCGCGGCGCAGGAAGGCGCTGCCGCGCAGGTCGCGGATGGCATCGATCGGCTCGCCGCGGGCCAGCCGGTGCGCCAGCTCGACGACCGCGCGCTCGGCGTTGCCGTACAGCAGCAGGTCGGCCTTGGCATCCACCAGGACCGAGCGGCGAACGCGATCGGACCAATAGTCGTAGTGAGCGATGCGCCGCAGGCTCGCCTCGATGCCGCCGATGACCACGGGCACGCCCTTGAAGGCCTCGCGCGCCCGCTGGGCATAGACGGTGACCGAATGGTCCGGCCGCCGACCGGCGACACCGTCAGGCGAGTAGGCGTCATCGCTGCGCCGGCGCCGGTCCGCGGTGTAGCGGTTCACCATGGAGTCCATGTTGCCGGCCGTGACGCCGAAGAACAGTGTCGGCGGCCCGAGCGCGCGGAAGGCATCGGCAGAGGTCCAATCCGGCTGTGCCAGGATGCCGACCCGAAACCCCCGCGCCTCGAGCAGCCGCCCGATGATCGCCATGCCGAAGGACGGGTGGTCCACGTAGGCGTCTCCGGTGACGATGATCACGTCACAGCGATCCCAGCCGAGCAGGTCCATCTCGGCGCGCGACATCGGCAGCTCCGGCGCGGTGCCGAGCTTAGATGCCCAGTATCGGGGGTAACCGAAGAGATCGGGGGCGGAGTCCAACGTGGGGCTCGAGGTTGCTTGTTTATAACTGACTATGAAGAGCTACCAGCAGCCAGCTTAAAGCCTTGTCTTGGCACTGCTTTCCGCCGCTCGATTCCTCACCCGACGGTGAGCCGCTGATCGGCAAAAGAATCCGCCAAGTCGCTGATTTTCCTCCGCTGGAGGCTGACGGCTGGACGCTGACTGCTCTTTTGAGCTCAAACCTGCATTCTACCCCTCGGGCAACGCCGAGCAGCCCGGGTGACGCTGAGAGCTCTCGTCGCCGCGCCGGCTCGGTGAGATACGCAGGCGTTGCATGTCGGCTGTGAGCGGCGAAGGATCAGCGCCCGCGCCAGAATCGATCCAGCGCGGCGAAGGTCGCCTCCGGCCGCTCCCAGTGCGGCAGCCCCATGTGCGGGGCCAGGGTCTCGAACTGCCAATTCGGGCGCACCGCGGCGAATTCCGGCAGCTGATCGAAGGTCACGTAGGGGTCGCGGTCGGCGATGGCGAGCACCGGCAGGTCTACGAGCTTGGCATAGAGCCGATCGGCGGCCTTCGGGGTAAACAATTGCGACGACAAGAAGTACAGGGGCGCGTAGCGGGCGCCGGGCTGGTGCGAGGTGGCATAGGCGTAATCGATCATCGCCTCGGGGGCGGAGCCGGAGAACGACTTGCCCAGGTAGTAGCGAATGCTGCGCCGGGATGCGACCAGGTCGTAGAGTCCCTGCCGCCAGGGCGGCTGGTTCAGCAAGCCGTAGGCGACGCGGCCGACCCAAGCCGGCGGCACGGCGCGGTGACCGAAGCCCGTGGGGGAGATCAGCACCAGCGATGCCACCCGCCCCGGGACCGTCAGGGCCGCCCGGGCGGCGAACTCGCAGCTCAGCGACAGCGCGAGCAGGTCGGCCGGCTCGCCGATGACCTGCTCGAGCATCGCGGTGACGGCGTCGGCGAACAGCGCCGGCGAATAGCGTCGGTCGTCACGCTCGGAGAGGCCGAAGCCCGGCAGGTCGAGGCTGAAGACCGGACGCTGGCCGCGGTAGTGGTCGAACAGCGGCTTGACCTCGAAACTGCTCGGCGCCGCGTTGATGCTGTGGATCAGCAGCAGCGGCCGCCCGGCGGCGGCGAAGTCGGCATAGTAGGCGAGGCGCCCGGTGTCCCTGGTGGCGAGCTCGGCCACCGGCGCGTCCAGCGCGCTCGGCAGCGGCGGCGTCGCGCTGGACGGCTGGCTTGTCGGCCCCGGCGCGTCGACGGTGTTGGTACCCATCGGTTAACCTGTCTCCTGCGCTCGAGCGCGATGACGATCTCGGGCCAAAATGCGGCGACCCTTTGCCCGGCAACGGCCGCATGCGCCCTGTTGCAACCCTGGCCTTGCCCGCCGATTATGCGCCGGTGGGAGGCCCGGCGGCAGCCATTTGCCGCAGGCGGTCTCGTCTCCCGATAACAGGCCCCGGACCCCGGCCCTGGGCCCCTCCTGCTCATGGAGCCCCGTCGTGAATCCCGAGAAGGTCGTCTTCGGTTTCTTCATCCTGCTGGCGCTGACGCTGAACGTCGGCTTTGTCTTCGGCGACATCGACGATGCCGCGCATCATCACGTGTGGGAGTTCGTGGCCGTGTTCGTGGTCAATGCCATCGCCACCATCCTGAAGCTCGGTGACCGCACGCAGATGGGCGCGGTGCTGCTGGCCACCAGTCTGGTGGCCATGCTCCAGCTCGTCGCCGCGAGTGTGCTCTGGACCATCGCCGCGCATGGGACCCAGGCCGGCCTGACGCCGAGCGTGCTGGCCAGCATCGTGTCGCTGGCCGCCGGCGCGGTCGTCGCCAATGTCGTCTCGGTGGTGCTGCTGATCATCGAGACGGTGATGCTGAGGCGCTGACGCCGACCCGTCCCGGCTGGCCCCGTCTTTCGGCATGGACAGCATCTTCTTCCTGGTCTTTCGGCGCATGCGCGCGCCGCTGTTGGCACTGGTCGTGGCCTACACGCTGGCCGTCTGCGGCATGGTACTAATCCCCGGTCGCGACGCCGACGGCAACCTTTGGCGCATGGACTTCTTCCACGCCTTCTATTTCGTCAGCTTCATGTCCACCACCATCGGCTTCGGCGAGATCCCGCGGGAGTTCAGCGACGCCCAGCGCATCTGGGTCACCGTTTGCGTGTATGGCACGGTCATCGTCTGGATCTACTCCATCGGTTCGCTGATCGCGCTGCTGCAGGACAAGACCCTGCAGCGTGCCATGGAGGAACGGCGGTTCGGCCGGCGTGTGCGCGCGATCCGCGAGCCCTTCTACCTGGTCTGCGGCTACGGCCAGACCGGCAACGTGCTGGTGCGCGCGCTGACCGACCGCGGCCAGCGGGCCGTGGTGCTGGACAACGATCAGGAGCGCATCGACCTTCTCAAGCTCGAGAACCTGCACGAATTCGTCCCGGCACTGACCGCCGACGTGCGCCGGCCCGACAATCTGCTGCTGGCGGGTTTGCGCGATCCGCGCTGTGCCGGCGTGCTGGCGCTGACCTCGGTGAACGACGTCAACCTGAAGGTGGCCCTCGCGGCCAAGCTGATGCAGCCGCGGGCAACCGTGATCTGCCGCGCGGACTCCCACGACGTGGAGGCCAACATGGCCTCGTTCGGCACCGACCATATCTATGACCCCTTCGATACCTTCGCGCTGTATTTCGCCACCGCGTTGCAGGCGCCCTGTCTGACGCTGCTGTACGACTGGCTCGGCAATATGCACGGCGGCCCGCTGACCGAGCCGATCTATCCTCCCGCAAAGGGGCTGTGGGTCGTGTGCGGCTATGGGCGCTTCGGCAAGGCCCTATACAAGCACCTGGCCGACCATGACGTCGAGTTGGTCGTCATCGAGGCGTATCCGGAGCGTACCGGCACCCCGCCCGGACGCTGGATCGAGGGGCCGGGCACCGAGGCCGAGACGCTCGAACAGGCCGACATCCAGCGCGCAGTCGGCCTCGTGGCCGGCACCGACAACGACGCGACCAATCTGTCCATTGTCATGACCGCACTGGCGCTGAACCCGGGCCTGTTCACCGTGGTGCGCGAGAACAACCAGCTCAACGAGGAGTTGTTCAACGCGGTCGGCGCGGACATCCTGATGCATCCGAGCTCGATCGTCGCCAACCGCATCCGCGCCCTGATCAGCGCGCCGTTGCTGATGGAGTTCATCAACTACGCCCGCCACGAGGACGATGCCTGGGCCTGTCAGGTCGTCAGCCGTGTCGTCGCGATGGTGCTTGACCGCACGCCGGAGGTCTGGGAGGTGCGGATCGATGCGGAGGAGGCCTATGCGCTGTTGCAGCTGCGCGGCCAGGGGGTGGTCGCCACCCTGGGGGATCTGCTGCGCGATCCCCGCGACCGCGGCCTGGCGTTGCCTGCCATTGCGCTGATGCACCGGCGCGAGAACAGGCGTGCGCTGTTGCCGAACCTCAGCGTGCGTTTGCGCGAGGGTGACCGCATCCTGTTCTGCGGCCGCAGCGGGGCACGCTCCAGCATGCTGTGGACGCTGCAGAATACCCATGCCCTGACCTATGTGCTGTTCGGCAGCAGTCCGCCGCGCGGGCTGGTTTGGCGCTGGCTGATGCGCCTGTGGGGGTCCGATCGGCGGCGCGCCGGACATGGCGGCAGAGGTGACTCGTAGCCGGCGCGGCGTTTGAATCCTAGCCGACGCTGGCATATCGTCGAATCTGGGCAAGATTAGGACCGCGCACTCCGCGCGTCACGCAGCGCCCAAGAGGTTGCCTATGAGTGCATTGCTGACCCGACTCGGTGAAGACCACCGGCGCCTGACACGCATCATGAACCTCCTCGAAGGACTGCTCGATCGCTTCCACGGCGGCGTGGAGCCCGACTACGAGCTGATGTGCGAGCTGATGGA
>Ga0316580_10000319_pt1 | contig 10558 bp, 9 predicted proteins | sample S0NA_2_FD_204519 | JGI IMG/M metagenome (GOLD analysis project Ga0316580, IMG submission 204519) | Rhizosphere microbial communities from salt marsh grasses in Alabama, United States - S0-2_160517rDrB | ecosystem: Host-associated > Plants > Roots > Rhizosphere | place: USA: Alabama | collected... | reverse complement strand
AAGGCGCTTTCGACCTGACCGAGGAACGGAACGATAAGTACGATGAACACGCCGATCACTCGCGCTGAGACCGTGGTAGCCTGGATGAAGCAAAGCGGAATCCAGGGTTGCGCCATGACGCGTTGTTTTGGCGGTTGAGGCGGGGCTGTTCCAGGATTTCGCTATCGCTCCCTCTGGGCTGCGAGGATCCCGGATTTCGCTATCGCTCCATCCGGGCTACGAAGAGGATTTCGCTATCGCTTCATTCGGGCTAGGAGGAGTCAGCCGCGAATACTTGCACGGTCTCGCGGGCTGGGGCGAGGCTGCGAGCCCCAGCGATTTCCGGAGCGCCCGAGCTGGGGTTCGTTCCTCTTTACAGCCTACATGAGCCAGCCGTTTTTCAACGTTCCTCAGCGGCCCCAGGCGGCTGGGCGGGGACGGTAGCGGTCGGGAAACAGGATGGTCGGGGCGAGCTGTATCGGGTCGGTCCGGGGGAAATCGAGCGTGTAATGCAGGCCGCGACTCTCGCGCCGGCGCTGGGCGGATTGGACGATCAGGTCCGCGACCTCGACCAAGTTGCGCAGCTCCAACAGGTCGTTGTCGACGAGGAAATGGCTGTAGTTCTCGATGATCTCTTGGCGCAGCAGGTCGATGCGCCGTTTTGCCCGCTGCAGGCGCTTGTTGGTCCTGACGATGCCGACATAGTCCCACATGAAACGCCGCAGCTCCTCCCAGTTGTGCGAGATGACGACCTCCTCGTCGGGCTCCGTCACGCGACTCGCATCCCAGTCCGGGCAGACGGGCGGGGCTGGCCAGTCCGCTGCCAGGGCCTGGATATCGGCCGCGGCCAGCTCGGCAAAGACCAGGCATTCCAGCAGCGAGTTGCTGGCCATGCGATTGGCACCGTGCAGACCTGTGTAGGCGGTCTCGCCGACGGCGTAGAGCCCGGGAACGTCGGTACGGGCGCGTCGGTCGGTCAGCACGCCGCCGCAGGTATAGTGGGCCGCCGGGACCACCGGGATCGGCTCTCGCGTGATGTCGATGCCGAGCTCGAGACAGCGCGCGTGGATCGTCGGGAAGTGGCTGATTACGAAGTCGGCGGGCCGATGGGAGATGTCGAGCAGCACGTATTTGCTGCCGACCCGTTTCATCTCATGGTCGATGGCGCGGGCCACGATGTCGCGCGGGGCCAGCTCGGCGCGCTGATCGAAGCGGGGCATGAAGCGCGAGCCGTCGGGCAGCATCAGCCGGGCACCCTCGCCGCGCAGGGCCTCGGTGACGAGGAACGACTTGGCCTGCGGGTGATAGAGACAGGTCGGATGGAACTGCATGAACTCCATGTTCGCGACCCGTGCCCCGGCGCGCCAGCTCATCGCGATGCCGTCGCCGGTGGAGACATCCGGATTGCTGGTGTAGAGGTAGACCTTGCTCGCGCCACCGGTGGCGACGACGGTGAAGCGCGCGTGGAAGGTGCGGACCTCGCCCGCGCGGCTGTCGAGGATGTAGGCGCCAAGGCAGCGGTTGTCGTCCTGTCCGAGCTTGCGTGCCGTGATCAGATCGATCGCGGTGTGGTGCTCGAACAGTGTGACGTTCGGACAGCCGCGGACGCGCGATTCGAGCGTCGTTTCGACCGCCTTGCCCGTCGCATCGGCGGCGTGCACGACGCGCCGATGGCTGTGACCGCCCTCGCGTGTGAGGTGCCAGCCGTCGGCGTTGGTGGCGGCCTCGTCCCGGGTGAAGCGCACCCCCTCGTCGAGCAGCCAGCGGATGTTGGCCGGCCCGCGCTCGACGACCAGGCGGACGACCTTCGGGTCGCAGAGATCGGCCCCGGCGCGCAGCGTGTCCTGGACATGCGAGTCGATGGAATCGGTGGCGGCCAGCACGGCGGAGATCCCGCCTTGGGCATACATCGTGTTGCCCTCGCTGAGTGCGCGCTTGGCGACCACGGCGATCGACAGCGACGCGGGCAGGCGCAGCGCCAGGCTCAATCCGGCGGCGCCGCTGCCGATGATGAGGACATCGTGCTCGACGGCATTGGTCATGGTTCGGCTACCTCTTGCGCTGTTCGCGAAGGTCGCCCGCTGCGGCTCGTCATGCGCGGGTAAGCTCTAGTATGCAGCAAAACCGTCATATTGCGACGGCCAGCGCTCCTGCGAGGTCCGATGCTTTCATCCGCGGGTCCTTGGCCGCACCATCGTCGCGGTGACGGCTCGCTCCGCTGATGGCACACTTTGCGCGCATCGGGGCGCGCGGGTGTTGCTCGTCCATGACCGGATCCGTAGGGTGGACAAGCGCAGCGCCGTCCACCAGCGCCGTCGGTGGATTTCGCTTCGCTCATCCACCCTAACAACGGTGCGCGTGTCAGGGCGCACGGATTGTCGGTTGTGCATGACCGAGATCAGCCCGACAGGGTGTAACGACGAACTTTATCGAACAGGTAACTGTCAATGGCAACGGTACTGCGAGGGCAGCGGCGAGCAGCGACGGATGTCTGAACGTCGGATTGACCACGAGCTCGTGCTCCGGGCGCAGGCAGGAGACAAGCGGGCATTCGATCTGCTGGTGCTGAAATATCAGCAGAAGATCGCTAACCTGATCGGTCGCTACATTCGCGATCCCAGCGAGGTGATGGATGTCTGCCAGGAGGCGTTCCTGAAGGCCTATCGTGCGCTCCCGGGCTTTCGCGGCGAGAGCGCCTTCTATACCTGGATCTACCGGATCGCGGTGAATACGGTCAAAAACCATCTGGTCGCCCAGAGTCGGCGTCCGCCCGGCGACGATGTCGATGCGGAGCTGGCCGAGCAGATCGATGTCGGTGCGCGCCTGCGCGAGCAGGCAACCCCCGAGCGGGAGCTGCTCAGCGACGAGATCGCGGCGACCGTGCAGGACGCGTTGAACGACCTGCCAGAGGATCTGCGCACCGCCATCGTCCTGCGCGAGTTGGAGGGGATGAGCTACGAGGAGATCGCGACTGCCATGGAGTGCCCGATCGGGACTGTCCGATCGCGCATCTTCCGGGCGCGGGAGGCCATCGATAAGCGGCTGCGCCCGTTGCTCGAGCCCTGATCAGGACGCCGAGCCTCATCGAGAGTGCATCCGTGACGCAATCGGCACCCGTTTCTACTGACTCAAACCGTCGATCGAACATTAGGTGTAAGGTCATGACAGACGAGCAACGACAACGCCTATCGGCCGTCGCCGACGATGCTGCAGGGCCTGGTCAAGCGACCGCGATGCTGGCCGAGGTCGAGCAGTCACCGGCACTACGCGCGTGCTGGCAGCGTTATCACCTCATCGGCAATGTGCTTCGCGGTGAGCCGATCAACCGCGACTACTGCGCGATCGCCGACCGCGTCCGCGTGGCCGTCGAGCAAGAGCGTCGTCCCGACGCTCCGGGCTTCATGACCCGCGTGAGAGGCTGGCTTGCTCGGATGGATGGGCGCCCTGGGCTGCTGCTTCCCGCCTATGGTGGTGCCGCGGCCGCCGCGCTCGCTGTAGGCATCGTGACCCTCGGGCTGATCCCGCAAACCGACCGTGGCCGCTCGGCCACCGTCGAGCTGGCCAGCGTCGATGAGCCGGCGCCCGCTGACGATATCAGCTTCGGCCTCGAGACCTTGTCGGATGGGAGTCCTCGATCCCGATGGCAGGCGACCTCGCCGGCGCTGTCGTCGAAGCTGGATCGGATGCTCGTGGGTCACCGCGAGAGCGCTTCCGCGTCCGGCATCAAAGGTTTCATCCCCTACGCGGCCGTTGTTGGCAATGGCGTGCGTTGACACTCTCGCCGTTTCCGGTAGGTCGCGTCGGCCCGGGCGCGGGCGCGCGTCGAATGCGGTGCGGTTTCTGCCCGGACTCAGCGCGCTCGTCTGCATCGCCGTCGTCGGATCCTCGGGTGCCGCGGAGGCATCAGGTCAGTCGGCGACGGCGCATGCTGCAACCGCGCCGGAGCAGTTCACTCAGCTACAGCAGATGAGTGATGCGCTGAACCGGCTCGAGTACGAGGGGACATTGGTCTATCTGCATGATGACCATTTGGCGGCACTGCGCATCACGCACCGCGTCGATAATGGCGTCTCCCAAGAAAGTCTGTTGGCGTTGAATGGCCCGATCCGCGCCGTCGCCCGAACCGAGCGCGGTGTGACCTGCGTGCTGCCCGATGCCCATCCGATCCTGGTCGAGCGCAAAGGTGTGACCTCGAAGTTGTTGCGCAGCTTCGACGGGGCGCTGGGTCATCTCGATGAGCATTACCTCGTCCATCCACTCGGCAGCTCGCGCGTGGCCGGGCGTGACAGCAGCGTTATCGGCATCATCCCCCGCGACCGTTTGCGCTACGGCTACCGGTTCTACCTGGACCAGGCCACATCGCTACCATTGAAGATCGACCTGATGGATGGTGCGGCGCGGCCCATCGAGCAGGTCATGTTCACCGACATCGCCGTCCTGGGCGAGTCTCCTGCCCCCGTCGATGTCGAGTCGCGCAGCGGAGAGGCCGAGCCGGTCACGCCGCCGGCGGGCTGGCTGCTTCGGCAGATGCCGGCCGGATTCGATCTCGTCATGTATGATCAGGAGGTCGGGAGCGACCCTGTCTCGCCCATGCACCATCTGCTGCTGAGCGATGGTCTGGCGTCGGTCTCGATCTACATCGAGGGCAATGAATCCGGCGGTCTCGATGGTTCGGCGCAGATGGGTGCTGCCAACGCCGTCGGCGCCCGTATCGACGGGCATCAGGTCACAGTGGTCGGCGAGGTGCCGCCAGCCACCGTGGAGGCGGTACTGCACGGTGTCCGCTCTGCAACCAGTACCGCTCATCATTGATCGGAGCCAGCGAATGATCGAGGAGCGCGCCGTCGTCCTGTCCGTATCCGCGGGTGTTGCCCGCGTCCAAGCCATTCGCCGCAGCACCTGCGGTGCATGCTCGGCGCGCGGGGCCTGCGGGACATCGCTGCTCGACCGCTTTCTTGGTCGCAGGCCGTTGGAGCTGGAGCTGGAAGACACCATCGGCCTGGCACCAGGCGAAGAGGTGGTCGTCGGCGTCCCCGAAGAGGCCCTGCTGATCTCGTCGTTCGTCGCCTACATGTTGCCGCTGCTCGGCCTCATCGGTGCGGCCCTGATCGGTGCCGAGCTGGCCCAGGGACTAGCGCCGGGTGCTGCCGAGGGCTGGAGCCTATTTGCAGGTATGACCGGACTGGTGGTGAGCCTGTTATGGGTGCGGGCACGGAGTCGGCGCATGGGTGCCGATCCCCGCTGGCAGGCCAGGCTGATGCGTCGCGCCGGCGCCACGTCATCGACATCGGTGGCCGTCGAGCTGCGCGGAGCCCCGCGCTAGCCATGCTCACGATCCAGTGCACGCCTTGGCCGTCGGTTCTGGTATCGTTGCGGCGATGTCCGTCCAATCCAGCACCGCTCGGCGGGCGCTGGGCAACTCCCCCACCCGGTCGCCCAAGCCATGACAACGTTCTCCAGCCTCGTCATACCGCGCGCCTTCGCCGCCGCGTTGGCTCTTGTCGCGCTATCGGCCGCCGCCCAGCCGGTCGTCGAGGCGCCGGTCGAAGCCCAGCCGCCGTCGTCATCCCTGTCTCAAACCCCGTCCCCGTCCCCGTCTTCGGCCGCATTGCCGGATTTTTCGCTGTTGGTCGAACGCTGTGGACCGGCCGTCGTCAACATCAGCACGCAGCAGGGCTCGCTATACGATCCGCAGGACTTCGGTACCGACGAGGGAATTCCCGAGGATAGCCCGCTTTACGACTTCTTTCGCCGCTTCTTCGGCGATGACGGTGAGGTCCCCCAGGACATCGACCCGGGTCGCTCGTTGGGCTCGGGCTTCTTCGTCACCGATGACGGCTATGTGCTCACCAATGCCCACGTCGTCGAGGCCGCCGACGAGATCATCGTCCGGACCAGCGACCGACGGGAATTCCTGGCCAAGGCGATCGGCGCCGATGAGCGCAGCGACATCGCCCTGCTGAAGGTCGAGGGCACCGATCTGCCCAAGGTCGAGATCGGCTCGGCGGCGGATCTCAAGGTGGGAGAGTGGGTGCTGGCCATCGGCTCGCCGTTCGGCTTCGAGCATTCCGCCACCGCTGGCATCGTCAGCGCCAAGGGCCGGAACCTGCCGAGTGAAAACTACGTCCCCTTCATCCAGACCGACGTCGCGATCAACCCTGGCAACTCCGGTGGGCCACTGTTCGATCTCGATGGGCGCGTCATCGGTGTCAACTCCCAGATCTACAGCCGAACCGGCGGCTTCATGGGCCTGTCGTTCGCGATCCCGATCGACGTTGCCATGGACGTGGTTGCGCAGCTCAAGACAAAGGGTCGGGTGAGTCGTGGTTGGCTCGGCGTGCTGATCCAGGACGTGACCCGCGAGCTCGCCCCGGCCTTCGGGATGACCCAGCCCCGCGGCGCGTTGGTCTCCCAGGTGTTGCCACAAAGCCCGTCCGAGGCCGCCGATCTGCGCCCGGGTGACGTGATCCTCAAGTTCAATGGCATCGACATCCAGACCTCCGGTAACCTGCCGCCGCTGGTCGGGGCGGCCAAGGTCGGCAGCGAGGCGCGCATCGAGCTGTTGCGCGAGGGCGAGATCATCACGCTCTCGGTCCAGCTTGCCGAGCTACCGGACGACGAATCGATGATGGTGACCCAGGGGACGATTGGCGAGCCGTCGACGGCGAACCGTCTCGGTCTGGTGGTCAAGGACTTGAGCGGCGACCTGCGCGAACAGCTCGGTATCGCCCAGTCCGCTGGTGGCGTCCTGGTCGACAGTGTCGAGGAGGGCCCGGCGGAGCGCGGTGGCATTCGTGCCGGTGATGTTATCCTGCGCTTCGACCGGCACCCGGTCGAGGACACCCGACATTTCCGCGAGCTGCTGGATGCGGCCGAGCCGGGCAAGATCGTCGCAATGCTGGTTCAGCGCGGGGATGGCAGGATGTTCTACGCGATTCGTGTGCCCCGGGAGTGAGCCAGCGCGCTCTAGGACATCACGCCACGGCGCCTGAGCACACTGTCGACTCTGATGTCGCGATCGTCGCCGTGGTAATCGATGCCGTCATCGAATAGCTAACGGTGCATCAACAACCTGAACGATCGTAGGCCGAGCGGTGGATGCGCTTCGCTTATCCACCCTACGTCTCCGATGTTTTAGTTGTCTTTGAACCGTTCCTGTGCGCGCGGCGACGATTACGACAACCACAACCCCGCCAAGTCACGAGCCCAACCACCGCCCGAGCCCCGATGCCGGACATCAGCTGTATTCGAAATTTCTCGATCATTGCCCACATCGATCACGGCAAGTCCACGATTGCCGATCGGTTCATCCAGCACTGCGGTAGTCTGAGCGACCGTGAGATGTCTGCCCAGGTGCTCGACTCGATGGACTTGGAGCGCGAGCGCGGGATCACCATCAAGGCCCAGAGCGTGACGCTCGACTACCCCGCACGGGACGGTCGGACCTACGAGCTGAACTTCATCGACACACCGGGCCACGTGGACTTCTCCTACGAGGTCTCGCGCTCGCTGGCCGCCTGCGAGGGGGCGCTGCTGGTGGTCGATGCTGCCCAGGGTGTGGAGGCCCAGAGTGTCGCCAACTGCTACACCGCCATCGACCTCGGGCTCGAGGTGCTGCCGGTACTGAACAAGATCGATCTGCCCTCGGCCGAGCCGGAGCGGGTCATCAACGAGATCGAGGAGATCATCGGGCTCGACGCCCATGACGCGCTGCGGGTCAGCGCCAAGACCGGTCTGGGTATCCCGGACCTGCTCGAGGAGCTGGTCGCACGGGTGCCGCCGCCCGAGGGCGATCCGGACGCCCCATTGCAGGCGCTGATCATCGACTCCTGGTTCGACCCCTACGTCGGCGTCGTCTCGTTGATTCGTATCAAGCAGGGCACACTGCGCCGCCGCGACAAGATCAAGGTCATGTCCACGGGCCGCGCCTACCAGGCCGACAGTATCGGCGTGTTCACGCCGAAGAAGACCGAGCGGCCGGAGCTTGGCGTCGGCGAGGTGGGCTTCCTGGTCGCCGGTATCAAGGAGATCGACGGCGCGCCGGTCGGCGACACCGTCACCGGCGCCGACCGCCCGGCCGCGCAGCGCCTGCCGGGGTTTCGCGAGATCCAGCCGCGGGTCTTCGCCGGGCTCTATCCGGTGGTCTCCGACGCCTACGAGGACCTGCGTGATGCCCTGCGCAAGCTGCGGCTGAACGACTCGGCCCTGTTCTACGAGCCCGAGACCTCCCAGGCACTTGGCTTCGGCTTTCGCTGCGGCTTTCTCGGCATGCTGCATATGGAGATCATCCAGGAGCGGCTGGAGCGCGAGTACGATCTGGACCTGATCACCACGGCGCCCACCGTCGTTTACGAGGTGCTGCAGTCCGACGGCGAGGTGATCAAGGTCGACAACCCGGCCAACCTGCCGGAGCCGGGCAAGGTCAACGAGATCCGCGAGCCCATCATCGAGGCCCACATCCTGGTGCCGCAGGACCTGCTCGGCGGCGTCATCTCGCTCTGCGTCGAGAAGCGCGGTGTGCAAAAGCAGCTGCAGTACCTCGGCGGGCAGGTCCAGGCGACCTACGAGCTGCCGCTGAACGAGGTCGTGCTCGATTTCTTCGATCGGCTCAAGTCCGTCAGCCGCGGCTATGCCTCGTTCGAGTACAGCCTCAAGCGGTTCCAGGTGGCCGACCTGGTCAAGCTCGACATCCTGATCAACGGCGAGCGCGTCGACGCCCTGTCGCTGATCCTGCACCGCGACAACGTCATGTATCGCGGCCGCGAGCTGACCGAGCGGATGAAGGACCTGATCCCGCGGCAGATGTTCGAGGTCGCCATCCAGGCCGCCATCGGCAACAAGGTGATCGCCCGCACGACGGTCAAGGCCCTGCGCAAGAACGTCACCGCCAAGTGTTACGGCGGCGATGTGACCCGCAAGCGCAAGCTGCTGGAGAAGCAGAAGGCCGGCAAGCGGCGGATGAAGCAGGTCGGAAAGGTCGAGATCCCGCAGGATGCCTTCCTTGCGGTCTTGCAGGTTGGCAAGGATAATTAAAAACTTTTGCAGCGGCGTCGACCCGGATTGTCGGCTCCAGCGGTCCCGTCGGCGCCGGACCACAGGACGTTTCCAACCCCATGAATTTCGATTTTCCGTCATTCCTCGTTGCCGCCACCGCGTTGACCGGCGGCATCTGGCTCGTCGATGCGCTGGCCTTTGCCCCCAAGCGTCGGCGTCTGGCCGAGCAGGCCGCCGGTGCCGGGGCCAGCAATGCACAGGGTGGGGCGAGCGCGCCCGCGGCGGTCGGCTACAAGGAGCCGGTCCTCGTCGAGTACGCCCGCTCATTCTTCCCGGTGATCCTGATCGTGCTGCTGCTGCGTTCCTTCGTCGTCGAGCCGTTTCGCATCCCGTCCGGGTCGATGATGCCGACGCTGCTGGTGGGCGATTTCATCCTCGTCAATAAGTTTGCCTACGGACTGCGCTGGCCGGTACTGAATACCAAGTTCTGGCAGAACGACGAGCCCAAGCGCGGGGACGTGGTCGTGTTTCGCTTCCCGAGCGATGAGACCACCGATTACATCAAGCGCGTGGTCGGTATCCCTGGTGACGAGGTCTATTACCGGGACAAGACGGTCTATATCAACGGCGAGCCCATGGGCCAGATCCCCCTCGGCACCTACACCGGCGAGGGCTCGGGCATCGGCCTCACGGGCGCCCGTGAGGGCTTGGAAACGCTCGACGGCGTCGAGCACGAGATCCTCGTCAACCCGCGGGCCCCCGATTTTCCGATGGGGTGCAATATCTTGCTGCGGGGGCCGGTGACGGTGCCGGAGGACAGCTACTTCGTAATGGGAGACAATCGCGACAACAGCAACGATAGTCGCTGCTGGGGGTTCGTCCCGGAGCAGAACCTCGTCGGCAAGGCCTTCATGATCTGGATGCATTGGGACGGGCGGCGTGAGGGGCTGCCGATCGTCTTCAGTCGCATCGGCGACATGATCCATTGATCGACAATCCGAGACGGGAGACAGATCGATGACCAGTCGTGCAACGGCAGTCGGACGGCAGACAGGCCAGCGGGGGGCAAGTCTGCTCGGGATCATGGTGATCATCGGCTTGGTGGTCTTTTTTGCCGCCATCGGTATTGCGATGGTGCCGTCCTATTTCACCTTCTTGCAGGTCCGTTCCGCGATGGACGGGATGCGCGAGAAGCCGGATGTCATTGCACGGGGGCCAGGGGCCATTCGCAGCGCATTGTCGAATACCCTCTACATCAACGAGATCCGCTCCGTCGATTCAAGGAAGTTCAAGATCGAAAAGAAGCGTGGCCATTACGACCTGTCCATCGACTACGAGGTCCGCAAGCACCTGGTCTCCAACGTCGATGTCGTCATGCGTTTCGGGCACGAGGTTCAGCTGGAGCGTCAATGAGCCGCGACCCGCGACGGCTGCTGTGTGCCCTCGACCTGCCGCCCTTCGCTCAGCCCACGCTGCTCGACGAGGCATTGACCCACAGTAGCGCGGGGACGCCGAACTATGAGCGCCTCGAGTTCCTCGGCGACGCCATGCTGGGCCTGGTGGTGGCCGAGGCCCTTTGGCGGCG
>Ga0316580_10000318_pt1 | contig 10562 bp, 7 predicted proteins | sample S0NA_2_FD_204519 | JGI IMG/M metagenome (GOLD analysis project Ga0316580, IMG submission 204519) | Rhizosphere microbial communities from salt marsh grasses in Alabama, United States - S0-2_160517rDrB | ecosystem: Host-associated > Plants > Roots > Rhizosphere | place: USA: Alabama | collected... | reverse complement strand
TACCTGGAGCAGCTGTTAGCCATCCCCGCCGCATGAATTATTCAGCCGTGACAGACAGCCCAGTATCAATCACTTCAATGATCTTATCAACATCATAGATACAGCCTCGCCATACGCCGCCGCTGGCACGTTGGAGCGCCGCCCAGAGCCGCGTATCATCAGGTAAGTGAGGATGCGCCTGTAAATTTGGATGCATTGGCCTCTCGGCGAGCAGTGCCGCTGCATCCGCAGTAGAAAGGACTTGATCGGCTGTGCCCACAAAGTTGATTGAACCGCTTAAATTGTTTCGATCAATAACAATCTCGATCATGTCCCCATCGCTAAGTTTTCCAATAGGCCCTCCTGCTAGCGCTTCCGGTCCAATATGCCCGACACAAGCGCCGGTAGAAACCCCGGAAAAGCGCGCATCTGTCAACAAGGGTATTGTTTTGCCCCAGGGGAGGAATTTCAAAGCCGATGTCAGCTGATAAGTCTCCTCCATGCCTGTCCCCGAAGGCCCACCACCAATGAGCACGATCACGTCGCCCTGCCGAATAGGTTCCTGAGCTGTACCTTTAACAGCTTTCATGGCCTCGCTCTCACTAAGAAAGACGCGAGCCGGCCCACGATGATGAAAAACACCCTTTTCATCAACCACAGATGTGTCGATCGCCGTCGCCTTGATAACCGAACCTTCCGGAGCAATGTTCCCGGTGGGAAAGACGACGGTACTGCTGAGACCGGCTCGTCGCGCTGCATCGGCGCTCATGATAACCTGGTCCGGATCGACATTTCCCGAATCTCGCAGCAGCTTTTTGAGCGCTGCGCGGCGCTCGCTTTGCTCCCACCAATCCAGCACCGCTCCTAATTTCTCACCGCTGGCGGTGAGGATATTCAGGTTCAAAAGGTTCAGCTCACGCAGATGAAGCATCACCTCCGGTACGCCGCCGGCCATAAACACCTGTATCGTTGGGTGGTTTTGTGGACCATTTGGCAAAGAATCAACTATCCGCGGCGTTTGCTTGTTGACATGAACCCAATCGTCTACATCGGGAAGTGCTAATCCGGCAGCATAAGCAATGGCCGGAATATGGAGAAGGAGGTTTGTCGAGCCGCCAAAAGCTGCGTGAACTAACATGGCATTCTCTAACGCCTGGGGAGTCAAAATAGTTGACGTAAATATGTTTAATGCCTTTAAGCGCAGAAGTGCCAGGGCTGAGCGATGAGCCATATCCAACCAGATCGCTTCACCCGATGGGCAGAGCGCACTGTGAGGCAAAGCCAGGCCGAAGGCCTCAGCAACCACTTGAGAAGTAGCCGCTGTTCCAAGAAACTGGCAGCCACCCCCGGGTGAGCCGCAAGCACGGCAGCCCATTGAGGCCGCATAATCAAGGTCTATCATGTCATGTGCGAAGCGGACGCCAATTGTTTGCGCTGTCCCCGCATCTTCAGCGTCAACAGCTGGCAAGGTAACGCCTCCGGGTACAATAATGCCTGGAAGGTCGCCGCATCCGGCCAGGGCCTGCATCATCGCCGGAAGTCCTTTATCGCAGGTAGCAACGCCCATGACGCCCTGTCGTTGGGGAAGAGAACGTATAAGCCGCCGCATTATCATCGCCGCATCATTCCGGTAAGGCAAACTGTCGAACATGCCCTCCGTACCCTGTGTACGGCCGTCACAAGGGTCACTGCAATAAACGGAAAAAGGCAGCACTCCTTGATCCTTCAATGTTTTAGCAGCCTGCCTGACCAATAACTCAATTTCCCAATGACCGGTGTGGTAACCCAGGGCAAGAGGGGAACCATCTGCATCGCGCAGCCCACCATGGGTGCTGATGATCAGATATTGATCACGGCCGACTTCAGCGGGGTCCCAACCCATCCCAGCATTCTGAGTCATGCCGAACAAATTGCCGCTGGGCTCATGAATAAGCATTTCTTCCGTGATTGGTAGCTTTCCTGATGGTCCTGTGCCTGCTAAACGTGTTCCACCAAACTGGTGTTCCATCCCCAGCACAGCTTCAAGGGACGGAAGGGAAGATTGAGATTGCTTCATGCATGCCTCCTATCTAGCTGCCTATAGATTAAATCCCATACCGGCATTTTGCAAGCGCTTGCGCATTTTCATTGACACGCACTATAAAATCAAGTAGACTGTAATTGCAAGCGCTTGCAGAATTTTGTAGCTAAGGGAGAAATGAGCCGAAAAAGAACCTCTACAGACGTAACGATATTTGATGTAGCTGAGGAAGCAGGTGTCTCCTATTCCACCGTCTCGCGCGTCGTCAATAACAAAGCTTATGTGAAACCTACAACCCGTGAAAAAGTACTGAAGGCGATGGACCGCCTCGGCTACCGGGCAAATATTCAGGCTCGCAGTCTCGCCGGAGGGCATTCCTCAGTGATTGGGCTCCTGGTTGTCGACCTGGCGACGCAATACGTAGGGGAGCTTGTGCGTGGTATTGATGAAGTACTGGCCGCCAATAAATACGAGCTGATGCTCTACACCACCCATCGCCGCGTCACAAAAGAGGCGGACTACGTTAACATGATGGCCCGCGGCTTTGCCGATGGCCTGATCATTGTCCTTCCGCGCAAACCGGAAGCATATTTAATGAGCCTTCGCGAACGACAGTTCCCATACGTATTACTCGATCAATTTGGTGTGGATGACTCTGATTTGTCGGTTATTGCCGAGAATTTTCGCGGCGCCTACAAAGCTACTCAGCATCTTATCCAGTTAGGGCACCAGCGGATCGGCATGATTACCGGCTGGATGGATATGGCCAGTGCCCGCCAGCGCCTGGACGGTTACCATGCGGCCTTGAACGACCATGGCATCCTCCCTGACCCGCAGCTGATCTACGAGGGAAATTTTACCCAGCTGTGCGGTCGTCAGGGGGCTGATTATTTACTTGAATTATCTTCCCCTCCGACGGCCTTTTTTGCATCCAATGACGATTCGGCCGTGGGCGTCATGGAAGCCGCACGTGCCCGGGGCCTGATAGTACCCGCTGATTTATCCGTTGTTGGCTTCGACGATATCCCCCTGGCCAAAGTGTTGAGCCCACGGTTGACAACAGTAAAGCAGCCTTTGACCGAGATGGGGAATGTCGCCGCGCAGCTGCTGCTGGATCTGATTCAAGATCCAGATGAAGTCCAGCAGAGCATTGTCCTCCCTACCGAGCTGGTGATCAGAGAATCGACCGCCAGGCTCGCGTGCGATGGTATCGTGCGTGATGATATCACGTGGGAAATTGAAAATGGATTCTGATATTGATCATCATGGCTTGAACAACCCCAGGTCTACTGGATGCTCTGTTTTGAGCGAGGAGGTGCATTTGAGCAGAACTTCTTATTTTGCTGTCACCGATTGAAAAATATCCCACTAATGAATGAGGAGAACAAATGAAAAAAATCATAATTGCAATAACACTATTGGCTGCGCTGCTGGTTCTCGTCGCCTGCGCACCCCAAACCGTGGAGGTTACCCGTGTTGTAACCGAAGAAAAGGAAGTAGAAGTCACGCGCGTTGTCACCGAAACGGTCGTCGAGGAAGGCCAAGAAGTAGAGGTTACCCGCGTTGTTACGGAAACAGTTGTTGAAGAGGTTGTTGTTGAAGTTCCGGCCGAAGAAGCGGTAGAACCCCTAGATGCAGCCCCTGTTCTCGGCGAACTCCCTAGAAATGAAACATTGATCAGCGATATTCTAACCGGGCGCGTTGGTTCCCCAAGCAACTTCAACGAGTGGGTTGGCTGGAAGTGGCGCGACCGCGGCATGCAAAACTTGGCCAATGAGCCTTTATGGTCCGTTGATTTCGCCACGGGCGAAATCATCAATGGTCTGGCAGCCGGCGACCCCATCTACAATGAAGACTTCACTGAGGTAACAATTCCGCTCCGCGAAGGTGTCACCTGGGATGATGGCGAACCATTTACCTCAGCTGATGTCGTATTTACGATTGAGACGCTTGTCGCCAATGAGGGTCTCAATGCACACGGCTACTTCGTGGATAATGTCGCCAGTGTTTCCGCACCTGATGATTACACGGTTGTTGTAGAGCTTTTACAACCGAACTCTCGCTTCCATACCACATTCCTCGATCGCTGGGGCAGCACTTGGATTATGCCTAAGCACATTTTCGAGAATGTTGAAGACATCGTCACTTTTGAATTCGACCCATTTGTAGGCACCGGTCCCTATAAACTGCACAGCTATGATGAAGGGGGCTTCTGGACTATCTGGGAAAAGCGGGAAGACTGGGAAAACAGCCCGACCGGCATCCTTTATGGCGAGCCGGGCCCCAAGTACATCGTCTTTCAGTACTTCGCTAACGAGGGCGCCAAGATTTTGGCTCAATTAACACACGAAGCCGATGCTGTCAATCTTTCAGCCGATGGTCTGAAGGCGATCTTAGCTCAATCTGATTCTTCTAGAGCATATCAGCTTGAATACCCCTGGGTCGTAAATAACGACCCTGCCATTACCGGTATCGCTTTCAATACCACGGTACCACCATACGACAACCCAGATGTGCGCTGGGCGCTTTTGCTGGCAATAGATATTGCCGATTACATGGGCATAGCAGTCGACGGTTCCGGTGCTGTAAGTCCAGTACATATACCATCTCTTGGATCCTACCCTGAAGACTTTATCGCTCCAATGGAAGAGTGGTTGTCTGAATTCGAACTGGATCTGGGTAATGGGGAGACATTCAAGCCTTACGATACCGATGCACCGCAGCGTATAGTAGAATATGCTCGGGAAAGAGGCTACGCCGTACCTGAGGATCAAGCCGCTCAAGACAAGGCTTTTGGTCTGGGATGGTATAAATATGCGCCCGAGGCTGCTGAAAAGTTGCTCATCAAGAATGGCTTTTCAAGAGATGCAGACGGTATGTGGCTCTTACCCGATGGTACGCCCTGGAAAATTGAGATTCTGACAGATACTGATCTGGCAACAGACATGGGGTCGAGAAATGCTGTAGCTGCAAGCCAGGAGTGGAAGAAATTCGGAATTGACGCCGAGGTTTTACCATCAGAAGCTCGAGCAGATCTATATAATACCGGTGATTTCGAGGTTTCAAGTGACTGGCCAGCCCAGGAACCATGGGGCGCTGGCCCCGATCTATTCCGTGTGCTCGACCATTGGAACTCCGCCTATGTGGCGCCGATCGGTGAAGTAGGCGCGGGACACCCAGGTCGCTGGTCAAGCCCGGAGATGGATGCTGTCATTGAGAAGCTGCGCGAGACCGATCCTGCCGACTACGATGCTGTCGTCGACGTTGGCATCGAAGGTCTAAAGATCGCTGTGACCGAGATGCCGGGCATTCCCACTTTCGGTTATATTGGCTTTATCGCCTGGGATGAAACCTACTGGGATAACTGGCCTGGTGCTGAAAATGCTTACACCCAACCTTATACACATTGGGGTCCCTTCAAGTATATGACCCCCTTCCTAGAAGCAACCGGAAGGTAAGAAGGTAGCAGACCCTAGCTTGGATTCCCAGGCGGATTTGTTATCCGCCTGGGATATCCTCATTAGCATAAATTTCATCTTTAAACGAGATAGATTTGCTTTGCAGAATATCAATTATATAAAGGGTATCACACATAACATCTACTATCTGCTCAAGGGTCATGTATTATTGACAATTTTATAATCCTTATTGCTAAACTCGAGAAACTGGAGAGGTAACGGTTTTGAATTTTCTTAGAAGCTATCTTATTCCACGACTCATTCAATATTTCCTGGTTATTTTTGTAGGCGTTACGGCCGTTTTCATCATCCCGCGACTATTGCCCTCAGACCCAGTCGTGAGAACCATTTCGGAACTAAGATCTCGAGGCTCATATTTAGATCCCGCTTCGATTGATAATATGGTCGCTGAACTTACCGAAATGTATGGTCTTGAAGGATCAGCATTTGATCAATATATTGCCTTCTGGCAGCGATTGTTCCATGGTGATTTTGGTGTCTCTTTCTTTCAATTTCCCACACCGGTAATGGAGCTTATAGGAAATGCTCTGCCCTGGACCTTAGGTTTATTGTTGATCACGACGGCAATCGCCTGGACGGTAGGTATCCTATTGGGCGGGGTTGCGGGCTATTTCAATCGTGCGGGCTGGTCACGGGCACTTGATACAGCGGCAATGATCGTGCGGCCGATGCCTTATTATCTTTTTGCTTTTGCCTTGCTCATTTTATTTGGCTACATTTTTCCCCTCTTCCCCGTTGCCGGCGGGTCGGATATCGGCCGACAACCCTCATTTAGATGGTCCTATATTTCAGATGTTTTGAGGCATGCCTTCTTGCCGGCTTTATCACTCATTCTTCTCGGTATAGCCGCATGGTTTCAAACGATGAAGCTCATCGTGCAGAATGTCAACTCAGAAGATTTTGTCCAATATGCCAAATTTGGAGGGATCAAAGAAAGTAGAATTGTGAATCGTTACGTGATCCGCAATGGAATGCTGCCCCAGATCACGGCACTGGCGCTATTGATCGGCCAGATTTTCAGTGGCGCTCTGATCACAGAAATTGTCTTCTCCTATCCAGGACTTGGTTCACTCCTTTACAACGCGATTACCAATGGAGATTACAATTTGATTATGGGCATAACAGTCATTTCTATTGTCGCAATTACAACGGCTATTCTGATCTTGGATCTCATTTATCCTTTATTCGACCCAAGAATCAGGTACAGTTAAGGATCGCGAACATAATGAATGTACTTAAAGATCTATTTCAAGATTACAAATTTAAAGTCAGCTTCATCATCCTCTTAATCCTGATCTTCTATGCTTGCCTCTCTTTTTTCTCCCCGTACGACACAGCCCTTTGGGGAGAAGTACCCAGGGACCTACCGCCGTCCATGGAACATCCGTTGGGAACAGACTCGCGGGGAATCGACATTTTTTGGGTGGGCTCATTCGCTGTGCGCAACTCATTGATCATTGCCCTGATAGCCGGGATTATTTCGAGAATGATTGCCGTGCCGGTAGCCATGATCGCCGGATACAACGGCGGCACTATTGACAGGGTGCTGATGTTTATAAGCGACAGCTTTCTGGTCATTCCCCTTTTCCTGATCATCATTCTGCTGGCGATGCTGGTCCGTGATAGTATGAACCTGGTGACATTGGGATTGCTGCTGGCTTGCTTCGGTTGGGCCTGGGACGCGCGGGTAATTCGCTCGGATATTTTGAGCCTTCGTGAGCGGGGCTTCACGCAAACGGCTATCCTCTCAGGAACGAACACGCTGTCCCTTGTTCTAAAAGAATATATGCCCTTCGTCATGCCCCTGGTATTTGCCACTTTAATCAATGTTATGGCCTGGGCAATTGGTCTCGAAGTCACTCTGGCTATCCTGGGTCTCGTTAATCTCGATATTCCTACTCTCGGAACTATGCTCTATTGGGCGCTTAGCTACCAAGCAGTGCTGCTGGGCTATTGGTGGTGGGTTCTAACCCCGGTTGTCCTGGCGGTTTTGCTGTTTATCTCCTTATACTGGCTTTCCGTAAGCATCAGTGAATACCTCGACCCGCGGTCACGCATCCAGCGTGTTGGAGCATAATAAAGCGATCATGGACAACTATTCATCACACTTTAGGAGGGATTCAGAGCTTATTCTTAGCTGGAAGCAAACAGATATTTTTATGAATAACACAATATTGAGCACTGAAACATTGCATGCCTGTTATATTCTTGATGTTCATGGGACGCAGAAAGTTGTGCAAGCCGTTAACCAGATCGATCTGGTCATAAAGGAAAATGAAGTTTATGGTATTGCCGGCGAAAGTGGATGCGGGAAATCAACACTACTTAAAGCGCTTGCCGCCGTTATTGAACCTCCCCTGCGCCATATTGGCGGGAAGATCTATTATCACGTCGCTGGAGAGATGATCGATGTTTCCACGCTCGATGCAGAAGAAATGCGTCACCTGCGCTGGCGGTTTGTATCTTATGTGCCACAAGGCTCGATGAGCGTGCTTAATCCCGTAGTCAAAATCAAGGAAACCTATAAGGATTTTATTATTAGCCATGTGACCGGGCAGTCACAAAAAGAAGCCTATGAACTCGCCAAGCACCACATTGCGGAATTGGGACTTCCCCCAGAGGTAATGAATGCTTACCCGCACCAGCTGTCTGGTGGTATGCGACAGCGGGTGACAATTGCCCTGGCCGCGCTGTTAAGCCCCCAGATCATTATCGCAGACGAACCGACGACCGCACTTGATGTCGTCGTGCAGCGAGGCGTGGTACAGCTCATAAAGGATATTCAACAAAAACTGCAAAACACGGTCATTCTGGTGACCCACGACATGGGTGTGCATGCAAATGTGGCCGATCGCATCGGCATCATGTACGCCGGAAAAATTGTCGAAGAGGCGCCAACTGATATTATTTTTGCCGAGCCGCTCCATCCTTACACACAATATTTGATCAACTCTTTGCCACAATTTGGCGATAAGACACGGCGCGAAAGTGTTCCTGGAAGCCCGCCGGAGCTTTCGGACTTGCCCGGTGGCTGTGCTTTTCATCCCCGATGTCCTTATGTAATGGATATCTGCAAAGAGAAAATGCCGGACTACATCGCCATAAAACCTGATCACAAAGTAGCCTGCTGGTTAGTAGAAGAAGGGAAAGGTCATTAACGCTACTCAAGCCGTTAGTATTACAAACATGGAAAAAATACTCGAAGTCGAGCACCTTGTAAAAATATACACATTAGGCAGTATTACCTCGCGGGTTCATATTACAGCCGTCGACAATGTGTCTTTTTCCATCGATGCGGGGGAGATATTCACTCTGGCCGGGGAAAGTGGTTGTGGAAAAACGACAACCGCAAAAATGGTCTTAGGATTTGAGGATCCGACCTCAGGTACCATCGTGCATGGTGGGAAACGACACGAAAGTTCAACTAAAAAGAAAGTCTGGTTCACGGAAGGTGTACAGGCAATCTTTCAAGATCCATTCGGAACCTTCAACCCGCTCAGAACAGTCGACCGCTATTTCTTCGAAACGGTGCAGAACTACAAACTGGCTAAAAGTAATGAAGAGGCGATTGAATTGATCGATCAGAAACTCAGAGCTGTCGGTCTATCATATAGTCAGTTTGCCGGTAAGTATCCAAGCGAGTTCTCCGGAGGTCAGCTGCAGCGGATTTCCGTTGCCCGGGCCCTTTTGACAGACCCGTCTTTGTTGATAGCTGATGAGCCGGTATCGATGGTAGATGCCTCGTTGAGAATGTCGATTGTCAATCTATTCGACAAACTTAGAAAAGAATTTGGCATGAGCGTTCTTTATATTACGCATGATCTGGCGACTGCTTACTATGTAAGTGATCGCATTGCGGTCATGTTCAGAGGAAACATCGTCGAAATGGGCACCGTTGAGCAGGTTCTTATGAACCCCAGACATCCTTACACGCAGTTACTGAAGGAATCAATTCCTGAAGCGGATCCCGAGAAACGTTGGAAAGGCCGGGTCAAACTTTCCAATTCAGAGGAAGAAGAATATCTATCGATGGGCTGCAAATTTGCTGCCAGGTGCCCACAGGTCAAGGATATTTGTAGACTGGAGGTACCCAAGGATATCATTGTTGATGAAGTACTTGTCAAATGTCACCTTTATTCCGAAAATGTGCCCGCTGAACAGGCTTAGTTATTTGTACTAATCCGACTTGTAGCCAGTAGATCTTTCTTTATGGGAGGGCAGCCGCCACTTTAAGCTATTTTTGTCTGCTAATACTAGCGATGCGGATTGAACCTTTACCTAGCTTATTAGCATAGGAGAACCGTCTCTATGTCTCACTATAACAACAATAATTTATCAATCAATGATCGGGTTGACGACTTAATAGCCCGTATGCGCCTGGAAGAGAAGGTTCTACAAATGGTTTACGACGCTCCGGCCATCGAGCGTCTAGAAATACCCACTTATAATTGGTGGAATGAAGGGCTGCACGGCGTCGGCCGTGCCGGCATGGCGACCGTATTTCCACAGGCAATTGGCCTGGCCGCAACCTGGGACGAGGCGTTGATGCTGCAAATAGCGACGGCCGTATCAGATGAAGCGCGGGCAAAACACCATGAATTTCTGCGACGCGGTATCCGTGAAATTTATACCGGTCTGACTTACTGGTCGCCAAATATCAACATCTTTCGCGATCCACGCTGGGGTCGCGGGCAAGAAACCTATGGAGAAGACCCCTATCTCACTGCATCACTAGGCGTTCAATTCATCAAAGGCCTGCAGGGCGACGACCCGCAATACTTAAAGCTCATAGCGACACCTAAGCACTTTGCGGCCCACAGCGGCCCGGAACTCGAGCGTCACCGATTTAACACCCTCGTAAGCGATCGCGATATGCACGAAACCTACCTTCCCCATTTTGAGGCCGGTATCAAGGAAGGCAATGCACGTTCAATCATGGGCGCATACAACCGCATCAATGGTGAAGCATGCTGCGCCAGCCCCACGCTGCTGCAAAAGGTATTGCGCGACGAGTGGAAATTTGAAGGTTTTGTCGTTTCCGACTGTTGGGCAATCATCGACATTTATCTCCACCATAGAATTGT
>Ga0316580_10000315_pt1 | contig 10611 bp, 9 predicted proteins | sample S0NA_2_FD_204519 | JGI IMG/M metagenome (GOLD analysis project Ga0316580, IMG submission 204519) | Rhizosphere microbial communities from salt marsh grasses in Alabama, United States - S0-2_160517rDrB | ecosystem: Host-associated > Plants > Roots > Rhizosphere | place: USA: Alabama | collected... | reverse complement strand
TCAGAACCTCTGCCGCGCCGCCGCGCTCATCGCCGCTCAGCGTGGCGACATCCACTTCCTGCTCGCGGGGGATGGCATTACGTCCCAAAACCCGACGTTGAATGCCTGGATTGCCGCGACTGGCATCGCGGACCGTTTCCACCTGTTAGGTGCTCGCACCGATATGCCCCGTCTCACCGCCGCCTTGGACCTTGCGCTGATGACCTCTTCGTTTGGCGAGGCCTTTCCTCTGGTCCTTGGCGAAGCCATGGCTTGCGAGGTGCCCTGTGTTGCAACCGATGTCGGTGATGCTGCGGAGCTCATTGGTCCGACCGGCATGGTCGTCCGTCCCAGAGATGCTGAAGCACTGGCAGGCGCGGTGCTGACAATGTGCTCGTTGCCGCGGGACGAGCGCGTCCGACGAGGTCGCCTTGCGCGGCAACGCATCGCACGGAAGCTTTCGATCCAAGTCGTGGCAGACCGGTACCGAGCGCTCTACGAGTCGTTCGATCAACCCGGCCCTTGAGCCGATCCCAGTCTCTTCGATGTGTGGCATCTGCGGTTTCATCGATCGGGATCGGCGGGCTACGGGCGATTCCTACCCCCCGCTGATCTCTACCATGACGGCGTCCCTCGCACATCGAGGGCCCGATGGCTGTGGTCACTGGATCGATCAGCATCAGGGCGTCGCCCTGGGGCATCGACGGCTTGCGGTCATCGATACGTCGCCATCGGGCGAGCAGCCCATGGTGTCGCGTGACGGGAGGGTCGCGCTGGTCTTCAATGGCGAGATCTACAACTTTCGCCGTCTGCGCAATGCACTCGAGCAGCAGGGTTGTAGGTTAAGAGGTCAATCGGATACTGAGGTCCTGGTAGAAGCCATTGCGCTTTGGGGTGTCGATTCGACGTTGGATAGGCTCATCGGCATCTTCGCCTTTGCGGTATGGGAGCTGGATACGCGTCGTCTGACGTTGGCGCGGGATCACCTTGGCGTCAAGCCAGTGTATTGGGCGCCGCTGGGCCGCGGGATCATCTTTGGGTCGCAGCCTCGTGTGTTTCGTCTGTTTCCCGGTTGGTCCAGTGAGCTGAATCCCGATGCCCTGGCCTCGGTGCTCCGCTTTGGTCACGTGGCTGCGCCGGCTTGTATCTATCGTCAAGCCCATTGCCTGATGCCCGGGACTACATTGACCTGGCAAACAGATGCACCGGGACCGCGGATCAGGGAATTCTACAAGCTGACCGATGCTGCTCGGTCTGGGCAGGCAGCGCCATTCGTTCAATCCGACGACGAGGCGATAGAACGACTCGACTCACTGTTCGCGGAGATACTCGAGGACCAGATGATCGCCGACGTCCCGCTGGGGGCGTTCCTTTCCGGGGGCATCGACAGCACCCTGGTCGTCGCGATGATGCAGCGACACTCGAGCCGCCCTGTGCGAACCTTCACTATTGGCTTCGAGCAAGGTGACTACAACGAGGCGACGGACGCATCAGTGGTGGCGGCCTACCTGGGCACTGAGCACACCGAACATATCGTATCGGGCGCCGAGCTGAGCAGTCTTGCCGCTAAGCTACCCGAGGTCTACGACGAGCCATTTGCCGATGCATCACAGATTCCCACCATGTTGGTGAGCGCGCTGGCGGCCGACTCGGTCACTGTCGTTCTTTCCGGCGACGGCGGGGACGAGCTGTTCGCCGGTTACAACCGTCACCTGTGGGCAGCCCGTATCTGGCGATCAATCGGCGGAACGCCGGTCGGACTGCGACGGTTGTTTGCGGCCAGCCTCAGCTATCCTTCACCTCGTTTTTGGAATCGGCTCAGCTTGCTGATCCCTTATCGTCGTCGTCCGCGCCAGCTCGGTGACAAGATCGATAAATTGGCGCGGCTGGCTCATCAGCGGGATCTCGGCTCCGTATACGCGGAGCTGCGGACACAAATACGAAGTCCCGAGCACTATCTAAGTTGCCAGGCGCACGGCTCGGCAACGCCAGTGATCTGCAGCGGTCTCGATGACGTCTCGGCGCTTCAGTTGGTCGATGCCGGCGGCTATCTCCCCGACGACATCTTGGTCAAGGTCGACCGTGCCAGCATGTTCTACGGTCTGGAGGCGCGCGTGCCACTGCTGGACCAGCGACTGGTGGACTTCAGCTGGAGGCTGGATCCAAGGCTGAAGATCCGCGATAGCCAGGGCAAATGGATATTGCGGGAGCTGCTTTATCGCCATGTGCCGCGGGAGCTCGTGGATCGACCCAAGTCCGGCTTCTCGGTGCCTGTCGATGACTGGCTACGGGGTCCCCTGCGAGCCTGGGCCGACGGGTTACTGATGGACGGCGACTCCGCCCAAGACGTCGTGGATCTCGCCAGCGTCCGCAACCTATGGCGCGGACACATCGAGGGGAAAATTCAAGCGGGCCGCTCGCTATGGCCGCTCGTCATGCTGGTCGCCTGGATCGACTATTGGCGCCCGTGATCGAGCTCTTGGACCTTGTCCGACGATTACCCATTCACCAAACGAGAGGAAATGACCATGAGTGAGAAGACCCAAGCCGACCTGCCGCCGCGTATCGGTCTGTTCGGTGAGCTGGAAAAGAACTGGGGCTGGCTGATGGCCTTCGGTATCGCCTCGATCATCCTCGGCAGCATTGGGTTGGGGATGAGCTTTATGCTGACGCTGGCGAGCATGGTGCTGTTCGGTGCGCTGCTTGTGGCCGGCGGTGTGTTTCAGATCCTCGATGCCTTCAAGTGCAGCGGCTGGAAAGGCGCCGTCTGGCATGTCCTCATCGGTCTGCTCTACGTCGTCGGCGGCGTCATCGTCATGGTCGATCCAGTGATGGCCTCCGAGACCTTTACGCTGGTGCTGGCCGGCATCCTCATCGCCGTCGGCCTGATACGTCTGATCATGGCCGTTCAGCTGCGCTCGGCCAAGGGTTGGTACTGGCCGCTGCTCTCGGGTCTCGTCTCGCTGGCACTCGGCGCCATGATCCTGGCCAAGTGGCCGGCCTCTGGCCTGTTCGTCATCGGCCTGATCATCGCCGTGGAGCTGATTTTCAACGGCTGGGCCTACCTGTTCGTGGCGCTAGCGGCACGGGCGGCGGGCAAGGCGCGTGCGGATTAGGCTGGCTGAATGAGATTTAGGTAGACGTCCGAGACAATGCGGCAGGGCGGGGTCGGGTCAGCGGTCCTTCGGTGCTGAGCACGCGATTTTGGCGTCACGCTGCTCGAGCAGCGAAGCGGGCCGCTCCCGCTATCGAAGCGATAGCGCGGCGGATGTCACTGATCGCGGCGCGGCACGGTCTCTGGATCGGCGGTGATCGGCCGGTATATCTCGACCCGATCCCCGCCTCTGACCTTGGCGTCGAGTCGGGTTAGCTTGCCGAAGATGCCGACGCGCTGAGTCTCCAGGTCGATGTCGGGGTATTGATTGAGCAGGCCGGAGTGCTCGATGGCCTCGCGGACGGTGCTGCCGTCGGGGACGTCGAGCGTGAGCCAGGTGCGCTTGAATTTATCCGCGTAGGCGACGCCGATGTGCATCGTTTGTGACCTCATGTTTCAACTTTTCGCTGCCGATGGGCCTCGCCGGGCCCAGACAACTCGACGGTCTCAACCTCGGGCGGCGGCGGCTTGAACGTGTCGGGCTGCGTTGGCGCGGCGCTCAGCGGCACGAATGTCCAGAATGCGCTTTCCGGCGAGCAGGAAGCCGAGGGCCAGGAACCCGCCCGGGGGCAGGATCATCAGCAGGAAGCCGTGGTAGTCGGGGATCAGCGTGGTCTCGAGGAAACGCATGCCCTCGCCGAGTAGGATCGAGGCGTTGGCGAACAGCGTGCCGGAGCCGATGATCTCACGCACGGCGCCGAGCAGGACCAGCACCAGCGTGAAGCCCAGGCCCATCATCAGTCCGTCGAAGACCGCAGGCAGCACTGGCTGGCGCGAGGCGAAGGACTCGGCTCGGCCGAGGATGGCGCAGTTGGTGACGATCAGCGGAATGAACAGCCCGAGGACCTTGTGCAGCTCGTGCATCCAGGCGTTCATGCCAAGGTCCACCAGCGTGACGATGGTCGCGATGACCAGGACGAACACCGGAATGCGCACCTGCGGCGTGATGATGCCGCGCACCAGTGAGATCGCCAGCCCCGAGACCACGAGCACGAAGGCGGTGGCGAGCCCCAGCCCAAGCCCGTTGGTGGCGGTGCCGGTGACGGCCAGCAGCGGACACAGCGCAAGCGACTGGGCCAGCACCACGTTGTTGTCCCAGAGCCCGTCGCGGCTGATCCGCCCCCAATCGGTCTTCGGCTTCGGTGTCGTCTCGTCAGTCATTTCGGTTTCTCAGAGTTGCTCAATCGCACTGGCTGCGATCAGAACCGCACAGGAGCAAAGAACGCAAAGGCGCGAAGTTAAAAAAATCAGCTTATTGCTCGCTCGATCCCTCTGACGCTGCGCCGGTGGGTGAGCTGGGGTGTCCGCTGCGTTTAAAAGCGGCGTCCAAGCTTCAGTCGCCGTCGGCCGCCTCGTTCAGCACGGCGGAGGCGGTCAGCGCGTCGCGGTGGGCGCCGAAGAGCTCTAGGCCGCCCTTGATCGCGCCGACCACGGCCCGCGGCGTTATGGTAGCGCCGCTGAACTGATCGAACTCTCCGTCGTCCTTTTTGACGGCCCAGCGCTCGGCTGGCGGATCGCCGAGGGAACGGCCGTTGAAGGCAAGTATCCAGTCGTTGCGGCTGACCTCGATCTTGTCGCCGAGGCCAGGCGTCTCGGCGTGAGCGAGCACCCGGGCACCGAGCACGCGGCCCGCTGGGTCGACGCCGAGAAGGATATCGATCGGGCCGGCATAGCCTTGGCCGACGACCTCGAAGGCGACGCCGGTGACGTCGAGGCCCTCGAGGGCCCGGTAGACGGTGATCGGCTCGCCATCGGTGCCGGTCAGCTCCAGTGTCGCCGCCAGCAGGTCGTTATCGTGGCGCTCGGGCGGGATGACCTGGGACAGCGAGGCGAGCAGGTCCTCGGCCTGGCGCTGGGCGATGGTATCGCGCGTGGCGATATTGCCCATCACCAGCAGCGCCGCGGCGAGCAGCGAGAAGCCTCCGAGCAGCCCGGCCTGGTAGCCGATGCGGTCGCGGTAGGACGGGTTCAGCACGTCGGTCATCGGGCCTGCTCCTTGCCCGCGGTGGCGTCCGCCGGCACCGGTAGGGGCTCCCCGGAGCGCGTACGGCCGTAGACGCGGGGGCGCAGATAGTGGTCGATCATCGGGGTACAGGCGTTCATCAGCAGCACCGCGAAGCCGACGCCCTCCGGATAGCCGCCCCAGGTGCGAATGGCATAGATCAGAAAGCCGCAGGCGACGCCGAACAGCACCTGACCGCGCACCGAGACCGGCGAGGTGACGGGATCGGTGGCGATGAAGAAGGCGCAGAGCATCGTGCTGCCGGTGAGGAGATGGTAAACGGCGCCGGGGTAGTGGTCCGGGTCGAGCAGGCTCATCAGCGTCGCCATCGCGGCGATCGTGCCGAGGATGGCCGCGGGCACCTGCCAGCCGATGACCCGCTTGGCGATCAGGAACAGCCCGCCGGCGGCCAGCAGCGCGGCCGAGGTCTCACCGAGGCTGCCCGGGATCTGGCCGAGCAAGGCCTGCACCGGGTCGAGCACGTCGGGCAGGATCTCCGACAGGCTGAGGCCCTGGGCCAGATCGGTGCGCACCCGGCTCAACAGCGAGGCGCCTGAGATGGCGTCGAAGGTCAGCCCGTCCGGCAGCCGACCGAGAAAGGTGATGGCCAGCCCGTCCACCGGGCCCGGCGCATCAACGGAGAACAGGGGCCGCGGATACAGGAACCGGGTCATCTCCACCGGAAACGAGATCAGCAGCGTCACCCGAGCGACCATCGCCGGGTTGAACAGGTTCTGGCCCAGCCCGCCGAAGACCTGCTTGCCGACGACGATGGCGATGAAGGCGCCGATCACGCCGACCCACCAGGGCGCCCACGGCGGCAGCGTCATCGCCACCAGCACGCCGGTGAGCAGCCCCGAGCCGTCCATCAGCGCGGGCCGCACGGGCTTGCCGGCCATGGCCAGCGCAGCGCCCTCGAACAGCAGCGCGGCAGCCGTGGTGACCAGCAGCAGCCAGATCGCCGGCCAGCCGAATTGGTACAGCCCGAACAGCGCAGCAGGCAGAAGGGCCAGCAGCACCAGTCCCATCGTCCGGCCGATACTGACCGGTGCATGGGCGTGCGGACTCGCGACCAGGGTTGTCGTATTCATGGTTTCAGGCCGTCGCTCTCGTGATCGTTAACCGCAGAGACGCAAAGAAGCCGCAGAGAAATGCCTCGGTGAGCCAGGCAAGGACCAGGCTGTGAACAAAGCATCCCGATCGCGCGGTTCGGCGCCTGCTCAGTCAGTTTTCTGCGCATTGCTCTGCGTCTCAGCTGCTCCGCGGTTCAGGCTTTAGGCCGCCGCGGCCGCTTTCTCGGCCTCGGCCTTCTTCTTCGCATCCGCCTCGGCCTTGCGCCGCGCCATGGCCTCGCGCTTGGCCTGCTTGGCCGCCTCCATCCGCGCCTGGCGGGCCTCGGCCAGGCGGCGGGTCTCGGTCTGCTTCTGCTTGGCTCGGCCGCGGGCGGCCAGTTCGCCCTTGGCGTGGTTGAAGAACTGCACCAGCGGCAGGTGGGCCGGGCAAACATAGGCGCAGGAGCCACAGCCGATGCAGTCCATCAGCCCGCGGCCGACGGCGCCGTCGAGGTCGCCGCCGCGGATGTGGACCGCCATGTCCAGCGGCACTAGGCCGCAGGGACAGGCGGAGACACAGCTCGCGCAGCGGATGCACGGCGACGGCGCCGGCGTTGCGCTCTCGGCTCGGCTCAGCGCCAGCACCCCGTTGCTGCCTTTGACGATGGGGACCCGGGTCTCCGCCAGCGGCTGGCCCATCATCGGGCCGCCGCCGATCAGCCGGTCGGGGTCCTCGCGGAAGCCGCCGCAATACTCCAGCAGTGCATCGACGCGGGTACCAATGGGCACACGCAGATTCCGCGGCTCGGCAATAGCGCCGCCGCTGATGGTCACGACCCGCGAGACGAGCGGCCGACCCAGGCGCAGGGCCTCGTGCACGGCGAACGCGGTGGCCGGGTTATGGACGACGACGCCGATGTCGGCGGTCAGCCCGCGGGCCGGGGTCTCCCGGCCGGTCAGGGTCTGCACCAGGTGCTTCTCCGAGCCCATCGGGTAGCGGGTCGGTAGCTTCACGATCTGGATCGTGCAGTCGGCATCGCCATAGGCCTGCGCCAGCTCCGGCAGCGCCTCGCTCATGGCCGCGATGGCCTCGGGCTTATTGCCCTCGATGCCGATGATGACCTCGCGTACGCCGAGGGCATGGGCCATGATCCGGGCGCCGTCGAGGACCTGGCTCGGCGACTCGCGCATCAGCCGGTCGTCGCAGGTCAGATAGGGCTCACACTCCGCGCCGTTGATCACCAGCGTTTGCAGCGCGTAGCGGTTGCGTAGGTTGAGCTTGACCGCCGACGGGAAGGTCGCCCCGCCCATGCCGACGATGCCGGCGGCGGCGACCCGGGCCGCGACCTCATCCGGGGTCAGCGCGAACGGGTCGGCGACACCGGCGATGTCCGGGTGCCAGCGGTCCTCGCCATCGGGTTGCAGCGTGATCGTTCGCACCGACAGCCCCGAGGGGTGGTTGGCCGGATACAGCCCGAGGCCAGCGATCCGGCCCGAGGTCGGCGAATGAATGGGTGCCGATACCGCCCCCTGGGCGCGAGCGATCAGCTCGCCCTTGAGCACGCGCTGGCGGCGCTCGACGATCGGGTTGGCCGGGGCGCCGATGTGCTGCTGCAGCGGGATGTGCAGCAGCGCCGGCAGCGGCAGGTCCTCGATGGCCCGCCCGGCGGCCAGGGCCTTTCGGTCGTCCGGGTGGACGCCGCCTTTGATCTTGAACAGACGCATGGGGTGATCCTCGGCGTCAGGCGGCCGGCAGCGGCCAATACCAGTTTTGCAGCGACGGCGTCGGCGCGCGCATGTCGATGCACTCGGTGGGACAGACCTCCCAGCAGGCCTCGCAGCCGGTGCAGGCGTCCTCGAAAACGGCGTGGATCATGTTGTTCGCGCCGATGATCGCGTCCGTCGGGCAGCGCTTGAGGCACTTGCAGCAGCCGATGCACAACGACTCGTGGATGAAGGCCACCATTGGCGGCTTGTCCTCCACCATGGTCAGGTCGACGCTGATGCCGAGCTTGCTCGCCAGGGCCTCGGCCAGCGCCCGGCCGCCCGGCGGGCAGACGGTCACCGGTGCCTGACCGGAAGCGATCGCCTCCGCCGCCGGCGTGCAGCCCGGGAAGCCGCACTGGCCGCACTGGGAGCCCGGCAGCATCGCGTCGATCTCCTCGGCCAGCGGATTGCCCTCTACCTTCAGATAGCGGGACGCGACCCCGAGCAGGCCCCCCAGGGCCAGCCCAAGCAATGTCAGTATCAGGATGGCAGCGATCATGGTCGGCTCATTCGTCTGAGTGATGCGTCAACGTTGTTGGCTGCTGCATACGCGGTGAAAAACCCGTGATTGACTAACGAGCACATCACGCCAGCCCCGCAAAGCCCATGAAGGCCAGCGACAACAGCCCGGCGACGATGAACGCGATCGGCGTTCCGGAGAAGGCCCGCGGCACCTGGGCCAGGGCGAGACGCTCGCGCAGCCCCGCGAACAGGACCATGACCAGCGTGAAGCCGAGCGCCGAGCCGAGACCATAGAGGAGGCTCTCGACGAACCCGTGCTCCTGTTGAACGTTCAGCAGCGCGACGCCGAGCACGGCGCAGTTGGTGGTGATCAGCGGCAGAAAGATACCGAGGACTTGGTAGAGTGTCGGCGAGATCTTGCGCACCGCCATCTCGGTGAACTGGACGACCGCGGCGATGACCAAGATGAAGGTCAGGATGCGCAAGAAGCCCAGCTCCAGCGGCTGCAGGATCAGATGCTCCAGCAACCAGCCGGCTACCGCGGCCAGCGTCAGCACGAAGGTGGTCGCGAGTCCCATGCCGAGCGCCGTATCCAGCTTGTTGGAAACACCCATGAAGGGACACAGGCCAAGAAACTTGACCAGCACCACGTTGTTGACCAACGCGGTGGCGAGCAGCAGTAGCAGATATTCCGTCATGGTGGCAGCGGCGATGCGATGGGCGACACGGGGTTTGGCAGAGGGCAAAGCAAAGCCGATGCCAAAGTCCAGTCCGGACCTGGAAGCTGGCTCTGTCGATGCGCACAGATGCCGCGTTTGCTCAGCGGCATGGCTCGACGCACAAGTCCGTTCATCGCTGCTGCACGGCTGTCACGGACAACACAAGTCCTCATGCCTTTCATGGCACTTGTCAGAAATCCGACAACCAACGGCGCCCGCGGAAACCTACAATGGTCGCCTGATCCGACCGGCCGGCCCGTTGCCAGCGCGCAACTGACGGCGCGGGGGTGTTCCCGCATCATTTCCCGCGGGATGTAGGTCCTGATCTTGCTTGCCAACCCGGTCCAAGTAAAACGAACTGCAACGAAAAGCAACGCCAGCGGAGCTCGAAGTGCCCCTCGAACAACCCACTGAAGATCAACAGGTGCAACTGGCCAGCGTCGTCGGCCATTTTCTCGCCGAGCCCCCTGCCGGAACCCCGAGCGAGGTCATCGATGTCCTGACCCTGATGGTCGGCGATCCGACGAACCCGCTGCCCCCGCGGCTCTACTTCGAGGCCGTCGAGCAAGCGCCGGTGGCCATCTCGATCACCGACAACCGGGCCGACATCCTTTACGCAAACGCCGCCTTCGAGCAGCTGACCGGCTTCAGCCGAGACGAGGTCATGGGCAAGAACGAGTCGATCTTGTCCAGCAATGCGACGCCCGAATCGATTTACCGCCAGCTCTGGCGCACCATCCAGCGCAAGCGGACCTGGACCGGCACCCTCGTCAACCGGACCAAGTCCGGCAGAGAGTATCTGGCGTCGCTGCTGATCTCGCCGGTGCTCGATGGTGCCGGCCGCATTCGCTACTTCCTAGGCATGCATCGGGACGTGACCAACGAGCATGAGCTGGAGGTTGGCCTGCGCCAGCAGAAGACGCGCATCGAGACGGTGCTCGACGCCGCCCCGGTCATCGTCATGCTGCTGGACGCTGACGGTCGTGTGCTGCTCGACAATATGGAGTACAAAAAGCTCTTTGGTGATCTGCGCGGGCGCGAGCCCGTTGAGCTGCTGCGCGAGGCGCTGAGCGAGCAGGCGGGCTTCGACCCGGTGGCCGACATGCTCCAGGCCGACGCGCGGCGGACGTTCAAGGACATCGAGATCAGCATCGAGTCCCCGGGCGGCGGTGGGCCGCGCTGGTTTGCCTGTTCCGGCGCCGTCGTCGACGAGTCCGACGGCAGTGCCCGCGGCTACTTCCGCGGTTCTGCCGGCGGCGAGCGCCGGCTGCTGCTCCTGGCCAACGACGTCACCGCCCGCCGCCGGGAGATCGAGCGAGCCCATCTGGAGCACCTGCGCGCCCGGCTCGCCGAGCAGCAGCTGGCCCAGGGGATGCGCGAGGCGCTGACGGCGGCCAGCTATCAGATCCAGGTCCCGTTGAACCTGATCCGCGCCGCGACCGGCATGTTCCAGAGCGGCGGTGGCAATGTCGAGGT
>Ga0316580_10000312_pt1 | contig 10639 bp, 7 predicted proteins | sample S0NA_2_FD_204519 | JGI IMG/M metagenome (GOLD analysis project Ga0316580, IMG submission 204519) | Rhizosphere microbial communities from salt marsh grasses in Alabama, United States - S0-2_160517rDrB | ecosystem: Host-associated > Plants > Roots > Rhizosphere | place: USA: Alabama | collected... | reverse complement strand
CGAGCGGCTGGCCAGCGTACCGAGACCGACCAGGGCACCGATCAGCGTCGCGATCGGAAACACCTGATAGATGTAGCGGGGCATGCTCAGCGTGACGAACAGCACCGCGTCCAGGAACCGATACTGTGCCGTGCCGACCTGGTCTAGCTCGTCGGCCAGCAGAAAGAAGGCCAGGAGCGGCACCAGCACGGCCAGTGTCAGCAGCGTCCCGCCGAGCACGGCCTTGGCGAGATAGCGATCGATGATCCGCACACGGTCTCCTGAATAGGGAAATCGGTTGGGCTGGACCGCCAGCTGACAGACGCGACGGCCGAATGCGCCCAGTGAAACCGGTGCAGATTCCGGTAGACTTGGGCGCTCGAAATCTTACACCAGCGCGACGGCGGCGACAGGCCCTGCCCAGCGCACCGACCCTATCGAGCCTAGACAGCATTCCGGAGTGCCCGTGGAGATCAAGATCAAGACCGGCGACGCCGCCAAGGCCAAGACCCCCTGCCTGATCCTCGGCGTATTTGCCAAGCACAAGCTCAGCGGCGACGCCGAGGCCATCGATAGGGCCGCCGGCGGCATCATCGCGAAGCGGCTCAAGGGCGGCGACCTGGACGGCGAGTCCGGAAGCAGCCTGCTGCTCTATGACCTGCCCGGCATCGCGGCCGAGCGGGTACTGCTGATGGGGCTAGGGAAGCGCAAGGAGCTCGACCGCACCGCCTTCGACAAGGCCCTCGATGCGACCTTCAAGCGTCTCGCCGAGACGCGTGCCCCTGACGCCCTGTTCACGCTCCCTGACCCGCTGCCGCAGGGCATGGACCATTACCAATGCGTCCGCGACGTGGCTGCGACCGCGATATGCGCCGGCTACCGCTACGAGCACACGAAGAAGAAGCCGGAATCGGCCCGCGACCCGATGCGCTGTATCCACATCCATATCGCCGACAAGTCGCAGGCCTCGCTGGCCGAAACCGCGGCCGCCCATGGCCACGCCATCGGCGAGGGGATGAACCTGGCCCGGGACCTGGGCAACCTGCCCGGCAACATCTGCACGCCGACCTACCTGGCGGGGCGCGCCCAGGCCATGGCCGCGGCCGACGAGCGCATCCACTGCGAGGTGCTCGACGAGGACGCGATGGAGGAGCTGAAGATGGGCGCCCTGCTGTCGGTCTCCCGCGGCAGCCGCGAGCCGGCAAAGCTGATCCTGATTCACTACCTGGGTGGGCGCGACGGCGACAAGCCCGTGGCCCTGGTCGGCAAGGGGCTCACCTTCGACGCCGGCGGTATCTCGATCAAGCCCGCGGCCGAGATGGACGAAATGAAGTACGACATGTGCGGCGGCGCTAGCGTCTTCGGCGCCATCCACGCGGCGGCGGCCATGGCGCTGCCCATCAACATCGTCGGTATCGTCCCGGCGTCGGAAAACCTGCCCGACGGCGCCGCGAACAAGCCCGGCGACATCGTCACCAGCCTGTCCGGCCAGACCATCGAGATCCTTAACACCGACGCCGAGGGCCGACTCATCCTCTGTGACGCCCTGACTTATGCCGAGCGCTTTGACCCCGAGATTGTCCTCGACATGGCGACGCTGACCGGCGCCTGCATCGTCGCGCTGGGCCGCCACGCGTCGGGCCTGTTCACCAACGACGACAAGCTCGCCGCCGAGGTCCTAGCCGCCGGCGAGGCCAGCGGCGACCGCGCCTGGCGCCTTCCGCTTTGGAAGGACTACGATAGCCAGCTCGACAGCAACTTCGCCGACATGGCCAACATCGGCGGGCGCGACGCCGGTGCCATCACCGCCGCCGCCTTCCTCGCGCGGTACACCAAGAAGCTGCGCTGGGCACATTTGGACATCGCCGGCACCGCCTGGGTCACCGGCAAGGAAAAGGGGGCCACCGGCCGGCCCGTCGCCCTGCTCTCGGAGTTGCTGATCCGGCGCAGCGGGACCAGGGCCAAGTCCGGCGGCTGAGCTGACTCGCGACCAGCTTTTGCACGGCTGCGGCGACTAGACCCGTTCAGGACATGCCCCGCGTGGACTTCTATTTGCAAAAGAACGGCCCGCCGGGGACGCGGCTTCGGCTGTGCTGCCGCCTAGTTGAGCGAATCCTGGCCGAGGGACTGCAGATCCTGATCCACTGCCCGGACCGCGGGTTGGCGGGTCAGCTCGACGAGCTGCTGTGGACCTTCCGCGACGACAGCTTCGTCCCACACGGGCTGATCGGCAACACTGACCCCGAGCTGACCCCAGTGCTGATCAGCCCCGACGGCACCCCTGGGGAGTGCAACCAGGTCCTGATCAACCTGGACCTGGCGCCACCGCCGTTCGCCGCGCGCTTCCAGCGTCTCTGCGAGCCGCTCGACCAGGCCCCTGACGTGCTCCAGGCCGCCCGCCAGCGTTGGGCCTACTATCGCACCCAGGGTTGGGAGCTGAAGCACCACGACATCTCCCGCTGAACTGGGCCGCACCGATGGCGAGAGCCACACCACTCGTGCGCCGGCTTCACCCGGCGAGGGCCTCGTGCCGGCTTCAGCCGGCACACCGTGCTGGGGGCACCTCCTCCATCGGTCGCTGTTGCGATGCGGGGGCGAAGTAGACCGCATCGGCCCCGCTACTCGCCCAGCAGACGCTCCTTAGCCGCATTGATCTGGGCGGCGAGATAATCCGAGCCGCCACGGTCCGGGTGCAGCTTCTGCATCAGCCGGCGGTGGGCGGCGCGGACGGCATCGGCATCGGCACCGGGTGCCAGCCCGAGGACGGCATAGGCGTCCTCGCGGGAGAGGGGACCGTCGACCGGTCCTCTTGCCGCCGAGCCTGCGGCGTGACCTGCCTGCTCACGCCAGTCATCCCCGTGCTCCCGGTCCAGGTAGGCCTGGAGCACCGCGGCGGACTGAGCATCGGTGTCCTGGTAGAGCTCGAGCATCCGCAGCAGCTGGTCCAGCGTCAGGTCGGCGAGCCGGCGACCCTCGAAGGGTCCCTCCAGCACCGTGCCGTTCATCCGGCCGGTGCCGTGGTCGAGCTGCATGTCCAGATAGCGGGTGCGGATCGCCGAGACGCCGCCGGCGCCGCCCGGCCCGGTTCCGGGTGAGGCGCCAAGGCCGAGTCGGCCCAACAGCTGCTGGAGCATCGGCAGCATCCGCAGCAGGTTCAAGAGTCGCATCAGCACCGGGATCAGGGCCGCAAACGCCGCAAACAACGGGTTGAGCCGGCCGGTCAGCACCGCGATCAGCAGCAGCCCGACGCCAGCCCAGAGCAAGCCCTTGCGGATGGCCCGTCCGGCCTGCTGCGGCGGCGTCGTGCGATACCAGTGCAGGAACGCGAGCACCAGAATGACGATCGGGATCAGCAACAGCAATCGACCCATTAGGCACTCCGTCGAGCGTGGATGTCGGGTTGATGGCAACTGGGCGCTCTACCCATTGTGATGCCGCCTGGTTGTTCGACCGCACGAGGGTCACCTCAAGCACCGGCGCCCCGGCCACGCCCGAACTGGTGGGTCAGCCGGAGCACGGCACCGCCCCGGCGGCGTCCGAAGGCCTCCAGCGCCTTGCGCCCACCGGCGGCGAACACGGCCACCGCGCTGAGCAGGTCTTTGAGGAGCTGCGGGCTATTGGCATCGAACGGGCACCAGGCGCCGCCGGAGAGCCGGGCGATGTCGCGGAATGCACGCTCGGCCACCGGATCATGGCCCTCCTGGAAAACGAAGGCCGGCACACCGAGCAGGCCGAGCCGTCCGGCCGCCCCGGCCAGGGCGTCCCGGTCCTCCTCCATACAATCGCCGACGAAGACCAGCGCATGCACCGGTCCTCGGCCGGCCTCATCTGCGGCATGGGAGAGCACCCGACCGATCTGGGTCAGTCCGGCGGCGCAGTAGACCCGGGTCATCCGCGGCAGCAGCTCATCAGCGCTGGCACACCAGGGCGAAGCATCAAGCTCGCCAAAGCCGCGATACCAGACGAGCTGCACCTCGAGCCCGCCGAGGTCGCGCGTTTCGTGAAACATGGCGGCTTGGATCTGGGCTGCCCGGTCCCAGGTCGGCTCACGGCTTGCCGTCGCGTCCATGGCGAAGATCAACCGACCCCGCGGACCCTGGCGCGGGGCGGCCGGGATCGCACGGACCTTGGCCAAGAAGGCGTCGACCTCCGCCGCACTGGCGGGCTGTTTCAGGTCTTTGCCGGGCTTGAGCATCGGACATGGTCTCCTGTAATCACCTCGACGAAAAGATCGGGCCACATCGACCGCAGTTGGGGATGACCCGTCACATGATCACGCAAGGCATCTCCAACCACCAGGGCACCCGGCTCATCAGCCCGGCGACGCAGGCGCGCGGATCAGCTCGAGCATGTCCTCGTAGCTCAAGCGTCCACCGTCTTCGGTGCCGGCAAGCAACCCGTCGGCGAGGTCGCGCTTGGCCGCGTGCAGGCGGATGATGCGCTCTTCGATACTGTCCTTGGCGACTAAGCGGTAGATCGTCACCGGGCGCTGTTGGCCGATGCGGTGGGCGCGGTCGGAGGCCTGGTCCTCGACGGCTGGGTTCCACCAGGGGTCCATGTGGATGACGTAGTCGGCGGCAGTGAGGTTCAGTCCGGCGCCACCGGCGCGCAGGCTGATCAGGAAGAGGTCGCCCTCCCCAGCCTGGAAGGCGCTGACGGCGGCCCGGCGGTGGCGCTCCGGGGTAGCACCATCGAGGTATTGGTAGCGAACGCCGCGGGCGTCGAGGTCGGCACGGATCAGCTGCAGGTGGTCGACGAACTGGCTGAAGACCAGGGCCTTGTGGCGATTGTCGAGGAGCTCGTCGACGATCTCGTGAAAGGCCTCGAGCTTGGCGCTGGGCAGCTCGCTGTCGGGCAGCGCGAGCTTGGGATGGCAGCAGACCCGGCGGAGACGCATGATCTCGGCGAGCAGGATCATCCGCTTCTGGCCGGCGTTGACCTTCTCGACATCGGAATCGAGGCGCTCGATGGCCTCCCGACGCATGGCCTCGTAGAGTGCCTGCTCGCCGTCGCTCAGCTCCAGGCGCAGCGTGATCTCGGTGCGCGGCGGCAGCTCGGTGAGGACGTCGCTCTTGAGCCGACGCAAGATGAAGGGCCGCAGCATGGCCCGCAAACGGCCGCGAGCGCCCTGGTCCCTGTCCTGCTCGATCGGGATGGCGTAGCGGCGATTGAAGGTGTCCAGTGAGCCCAGCAGGCCGGGGTTGATGAAACGGAACAGATTCCAGAGCTCGCCCAGGTGATTCTCGATCGGCGTACCGGTGGTGATGATCCGAAAGGCGCCGCGCAGGCGCATGATGGCCTGGGAACGCTTCGTCAATGCATTCTTGAACGCTTGGGCCTCGTCGGCGACGATGGTCTGCCATTGGACGCTGGCGAGGCGCTCGCCCTCCGTCTGCAGCAGGCCGTAGCTGGCGACGACGAGGTCAAAGGGGCCCGCCGCGTCGAGCATGGCCTGACGATCACCGGGGCCGAAACGCTGCGGATTGAGCGTCGGCGCGAAGCGCGAGGCCTCGTCCAGCCAATTACCGCAGACCGACATCGGCGCCAACACCAGCGTCGGCCCCTGCGGTGCCCGTGACAGAATCAGGGCGAGGGCCTGGACCGTCTTTCCAAGCCCCATGTCGTCGGCCAGACAGGCGCCGGCACCCCAGTGGGCCAGCCGGGAGAGCCAGCGGAAACCCTCGACCTGGTAGTCGCGTAGCTGGGCTTGCAGCGTCGAGGGGAGCTCGGGCTCCAGGTCGCGCATCTCGGCCAGGCGCGCGAGCTGGGCATCCCAGTCGGCCTCGCGCGCCTGCTGCATGCCGTCCAGGGCCTCTTCGACCACCGGAGCGGCCAGCGGGTGGAAGCGACCATCATCGGTCAGACCGCGCAGGCTGTCGAGGCGGCGCCGAAGCGCATTGCTCAGCACCAGGAAATCGTCCTCACCGAGACGGACGTACCGGCCGCGGCTGGCAGCGGTGCGCTCGAGCAGCTCGCGCATGGCCATGACACGACCGTCGTCCAGCGTCAAACCACCGGTGATGTCGAACCAGTCGCCCTGCCGCTTGACGGCGACACGCATCTGGCCGACTTGGACCTCCTTGCTCAGCCCGATGCGCTTGCCCTGGGGCCAGTCGAGGACCACCGCATCGCCCATGGCCTGGAGCTGTTCCAGGGCCCCTAGGGCCAGCTCTGGGTCATCGAGGGTCCAGCTCCAACTGTCGATGCCGTCGAGGGCCGGGCAATGCTCGAGCACGGCAGCGGCCGCGTCGCGCTCGGCGGCGAGGTCGCGGGTGCACCGCACGGCGCGTCCGGCGATCTGCGTGAACAGGATGGCGCGGCCATGCCCCGGCGGCAACTGTGGGCCGCCGTCGCCGAACGGGTGCACGGCCAGCTCCAAGCTCAAGCCACCGTCGACGGGATTGAGATGCAGGTGCGGACGGGGGTCCGCCTCGACCTGCTCGGCGGCACTCTCCCCGCCACCGATGTCGGAGTGGACCGTCAGCATCGGCGCCACCGCGGCCAGCCCCTCGAGCAGGCGCAGCTCGGCACCGGCGGGGACGCTGAGCCCGTCGGGACCGAGGATCTGGGCGATACGCTGGTGGCCCGCATCGAACTGAACCAGCCGCACACGCTGCGCCGTCTCTGGCACCGCGAGCAGACTGCCGGATGCCGGCGGGAAGGGCTCGATGCTGACGAGGATGTCCTTGCTGCGGCGCACCACGGCCAGCGTCGGCCCGCCCTCGATCAGCTCGATCGGACCGTCGGTGACACCGGGGCGCAACACCAACGGGTGCCCGACCGCCGCGAGCAGGGCGCGCTCCTGGTCGAGCCGATAGTGCGTGCGTACCTGACCGCCATACCAGCTCGCCTCCTGCTCGCGGACGATACAGGCACAGATCTCCTGGTCCTGCGGGGTCAAGTAGTCCATGCCGCCACCATCGCGGGTGAGGCGCTGCAGGGCGACGGCACGGCCCTGGGTCCAGCCGCCACGCTTGGTCCGCTTTTGCTCTCGCGGCTCCAGCGCGCCATAGCCATCGTCGATGGTTAGCAGCCAGACCAGACGACGGTCGGCACCATCGCCGTGCGCCTCCGCGTCCTTGCCCGCAAGGCCTTTCAGGGCCTCCAGAGCGATCTCCCAGCTCGGGCGCGGCGACAGGAGCTCGGTCATCAGGACCAAGCGATCCGGGGCCTCCGGCGGCGTCGGCACTGCCTTGAAGCCGAGGGCATCGAGCAATGAGGCGGCCTCGCGGGCGTACCAGACGAGCCCAGCGTCGGTGGCGGCACGGGCGGCCTTGGCGAGCAGCGCCAGTCCGGCCTCCTGCGGCCGCTGGCCGAGCCATTTGCGGGCCAGACAATGGATCAGCATCGGAAACGGGGCCGCTGGCATCATCTCCGCCAACAGCCAGACGCTGTCATCGAGACGCTGACGCCCGGCAAGGACCTTGGCCAGGTCGCCGAGGGCCTTATACGCCGCCTCGACCCGGTCGGTAACGCTGGCTCGCAGACAGATCGCAACCAGATCCTGGACCTGGGTGTAGTCCTCGGGCCGTCCTCGTTGGAGCAGGGACAGCAGGTGGAGCACGCCGGGGATGCCCGGCAGGTAGAGGCTGCGCTTGCGTGTAAGCTTGCGGATTGTCGTCAGCGCCGCCTCGAAGGCATTGATGGCGGCGGCGTAATCGCCTTCGAGAAAGCGCAGCCAGCCGATCAGGATCAATGCCTCGCCATCGTCGCGCCCCGCCAGCAGGCCAGCGACATCGTTCAGGCGCGCCCGCAGCAGGCGCTGCTCAGCGAGGGCATCGGCGGCGTCGCAATGCTCGGCTGCCAGCGGCGCGAGCAGATGCTCCATCAGCTGCTGCAGGCCGGGGCGCGCGACCAGGTCCAAGGCCGCATCCTGCAGCAGCGGCGCGACCGCGAGCACCCGCAACCGCGGCGGCAGCCGACTGAGCCAGGCTAGATCGGGCGAGCGGCTACAGACGCGCACCAGCGGCTCGACCTGGGCATAGCGCACCTTGCGCAGGCTGGGCTCGTGCTCGACGCCCAGCATCCGCAGCACCTCGTCCTCGCGACCGCCGTAAAGGGCAACACGCAGCATCCGAAAACGCCGCTCATCGGTGGGTCGGTCCCAGGCGTTGCGCATCCGCGTCGGGACGATACGCTCAGCCGCCGAAACGATCTCACCGAAGCTGCCGTCGGCGACGGTCGCCCGCGTCAGCGGCTCCAGCAAATCGGGGTGACATGCCAGGGCATTGCCGTGTTTCTCGAGCAGCCCCTGCTCCAGCAGCCGCTCGCGCAACGACTTGCCCATCCATCGCGCAAGCGGTGTGCCGTCGGCACCGGTCCAACCCAGCATATCGAGCACCTGCTGCAGTGTCGTCTGGTTGACTGGCTCGCAGATCACCGAAAGCACCCGGAGGATCGCTTGCTCCTCGCCGGAGAGGGCATCGAAGGCGCGGACCAGCTCAGTCATCGCGCAGCCTCGGACAGACATCGAGCGGCGAAGCGGCGGCAACCGAGCGCGAGCGGACCGACTGCTGGACCCGCGTAAGCAAAGCGACCGCCGGCGGCATCGCCGCGACTGCCGCACGGTCCGGCAGCGGTGTCGGCGCGGACCCGCCGACACGCGGGCAACGATACGAGGGAAAGCTCATCGGGGACTCTGGCTCGACTCGGGGCGGTTAGTGACTGAGTCCGGGGGGACACGGAGGGGCGGCGCACGGGAGCGGATCGGCTATTATCGCACCGTTAGCCACGACCGGCGGAAACGCAGGCGACTGCGCTCTCCGTCCCTTGTCCCGATGCAACCACCGTCATCGATGCCGTCGATGACGTGCCATCGCCCAATCGCCGAAAGAGACTTGCCATGCGCGTGCCCTCTATCCACTACCAAGTCGTCGGCCAGGACGATTACATGCTGAGCATTCACGTCGAGCCGGACGGTCAATTCGTCGTCGACAGCGGCGATTACACCAGCCACAAGCCCAGGCGAGGATGCCTCGATGCGCGCGCGCGGACCGCCATCGGGCGCTTGGTCGATCAGCTCGGCCCAGTAACCGACCAGAACGCGCCGGACGGTGCCCGCGGGTTCGTCGCCGAGCTGACCATCGATAACGGCACGAGCGAGCGCCGCTATCGATTCTGGGAGGGCGCACTCGGCGCCCGCCCCGATATCGAGGCGTTGGTCCGGGCACTGGAGCTGATCGACTAATGCGGTGTAGGGCCGACGGGTCAGTGGACACCGAGCGACTGCTGGCCTTGGACCGGGCTCATGTCTGGCACCCATACACCTCGACCATCGACCGCGACCCGGTCTACCCGGTCCGCGCCGCCCAGGGCTGTACCATCGAGCTGATGGACGGCCGAACGCTGATCGACGGCATGTCGTCCTGGTGGTGCGCGATACACGGTTACAATCACCCGGTGCTCAACGCCGCCGCCCAGGACCAGCTGCGGAAGATGTCGCACATCATGTTCGGCGGCCTGACCCACGAGCCCGCGGTCGCGCTGGTCGAGCGCCTCGTCGCGCTGACGCCGGAATCCCTGCAGCACGTCTTCCTCTGCGACTCGGGCTCCGTCTCGGTGGAGGTCGCGATGAAGATGGCCCTGCAATACTGGCAGGCGGCGAGGGTTCCGGGACGGGTGCGCTTCCTGACCATCCGCGGCGGCTATCACGGCGACACCTTCGATGCGATGTCGGTCTGCGACCCGGTCACGGGCATGCATCATCTGTTCTCTCGGGTGCTTCCGCGGCAACTGTTCGCGCCGATACCGGAACGGCGCTTCGGCGAACCCTGCAACGACGCCGATATCGCCGAGCTGAGAGCGCTGATGGAGCAGCATCGCGACGAGCTGGCGGCGGTGATCCTGGAGCCGATCGTCCAGGGCGCCGGTGGGATGCGCTTCTATTCCGCCGACTATCTCGCCCGCGTTCGATCCCTGTGCGACCAGTACGAGGTCCTGCTGATCGCCGACGAGATCGCCACCGGCTTCGGACGCAGTGGCCGACTGTTCGCCTGTGAGCACGCCGGCATCAGCCCCGACATCATGACCATCGGCAAGGCCCTGACCGGCGGCTACCTGACCTCGGCCGCGACCTTGGCCAGTGCTGAAGTGGCTCGGACGATCTCCAGCGGCGAGCCCGGGGCCTTCATGCACGGGCCGACCTTCATGGGCAACCCGCTCGCTTGCGCCATCGCCAGTGCCAGCATCGACCTGCTGCTGGCCAATGATTGGCAAGCCAACATCGCCCGTATCGCACGGAACCTGGAGCGCGGTCTTGCCCCGTGTCGCGGCGCCTCCGGCATCACCGACGTGCGTATCCTCGGCGCCATCGGCGTCGTCGAGCTGGACGCACCGGTGCCGATGCGCGCAATCCAACGCGCATTGGTCGATCGGGGTGTGTGGGTGCGGCCATTCGGCCGCTTGGTCTATTTGATGCCGCCGTACATCATCACCGACGCCGAGCTCCAGCGGCTTTGTGAGGCGGTGGTCGACGTTGCGACCGACCCCGTCTACCAGAACAGGCGCGAATCTTGAGCCCTACCACATGGGTTGGCGTGCGTGGCGACGGCGAGGTGGACGGCGGTCCGCGAAGGGCTGCTCAGGCGGTCCGGCGAGGGATCGCGCCGTCAAGTCGTCGGCGAAGCCGGTTGATCCAGGACTCGACGCGCGCGCCCTGGTC
>Ga0316580_10000310_pt1 | contig 10647 bp, 10 predicted proteins | sample S0NA_2_FD_204519 | JGI IMG/M metagenome (GOLD analysis project Ga0316580, IMG submission 204519) | Rhizosphere microbial communities from salt marsh grasses in Alabama, United States - S0-2_160517rDrB | ecosystem: Host-associated > Plants > Roots > Rhizosphere | place: USA: Alabama | collected... | reverse complement strand
ATTTTTTAAAACTCCCATGGTGTATTCCACCATGTTTTCCAGAAAGGTCGGTACGGCCTGATTCCATTGAATTTCAATGGCGCTGTTGGGACAGATCAGGATACATTCACCGCATCCGATACACTTTTTGGCGTTCAGCACCGCCTTTTCAAATTCCACTGAAAGGGCATTTTGGGAACAGTGAGGGACGCAGTCTCCGCAACCTATGCATTTTTCCTCGACCACTTTTGGCGATACAGTGGAGTGTTGTGCCAGTTTTCCCTTCCTCGAGGCGCACCCCATCCCCAGGTTTTTAATGGTTCCACCGAAACCCGAAAGTTCATGCCCTTTAAAGTGTGCCACCGATATGAGAGCATCTGCCTCGACAATATCAGATCCGATGTACACTCTTTTAAAATTTTTCTGGTTGACGGTAACGGCGGATTCGCTTTTTCCCCTTAATCCATCGGCAATGATAATCGGAGCATTCACCACTGAATAGGCGAAACCGTTTTGAATGGCCGTGGATAGATGATGGGGAGAATCGCTTCTGGTCCCGGCATACACGGTATTGGCATCGGTCAGAAACGGATAACCGCCGACACCTCTAATGGACTCCACAATCTTTCGAATAAATACCGGCCGAATAAAGGCCGTATTCCCCTTTTCTCCAAAGTGAAGCTTTACGGCAACAAGCTCTCTTTCTTTAGCGGTTTGGGCAAGTCCTGCCGTATCCAGAAGCCTTGCCAGCTTATTGACGAGATTTTCTTTGGCTGATGCCCTTAAATCGATAAAATAGACGTTGCTTTTCATGGAATCCTCCCTGTAGGATATTCATTCAAGTTTTTAGAGCAAATTATAAAAAGATTTTTGTATTCATCAACTAAGTTGAGTGATTTTTAAGTTTGTCGCAGATCAGCCCCGCGTAGCGGGATCTTCGCTTCGCTACGACAAGTCCTGAGCTTGCGAAATCCCGCCCTGCGGGGAAAGATATCGTCTCGCTATAGTCATCTATTCGGAACGAAATCTGACGCAGTAGATGCGGCGATCCTCCTAAGGCGGATAAAAATTGGATATCCCGACTTGTTGGGTCGTAGCTGAAAGCGAAGCCCAAAGGGTTTCAAATTATTGAAATTCAAAATGTTATTAAGTTAACCATTTCAAAAATTTGAAACGTTCGGCTTAGTTAAAACTATCGATAGACCCTACCAAAGTCAAGATGTTTGGTTTGGCGCTTAATCACAATGCAATTTATACGGGGTTCAGCATGAAAACCGTGTTCCAGAGAAATTGGCGTTCTTTGTCTTATGGTACCTTGCTGTTTATTTGCTGTGGTGTTGCCTTTGCCGGTTATCTGGGTTCATACATGCGCATTCCCATCGTCCCGCTTTATGCAAAATCCATCGGTGCGGATACCGTTCTAATCGGTATCATCAATTCTGCTTTTTTACTTGTGGCCGGAATGTTATCTTTGCCGTTGGGCATCCTCTCTGACCGCTTTGGACGAAAACGGCTTGCGTCCCTTGGCTTGATAGTGCTCTCAGCCACCTCTCTTTTGCTCTATTTTAGTAAGACACCGATGCAGCTTTTGTGGATCTATCTTTTCTTCGGTGCCGGAGTAGGCGCATTCGGTCCGACAATGATGGCCTTTGTGGCTGATTTTTCGCCCGTCACTCATTTAGGACGCTCATATGGCTGGTATACAACCGCCCTTTACACCGCCATGAGTTTGGGACCCGGTGTTGGCGGGTTTGTTGCTCAACAAAGCGGATTTCTTAACGTGTTTCTCATTTCCGGTATCATTATTTTATTGACCTTTTTTGTGGTTGTCTTTTTCTTGCCGCCGACGCATCTCATTATCACTGAAAGACCAAAAAAAGAGAAAACATCGGTCATTATGAAGGGACTTTTGAGGAATCGCGCGCTCTTAAGTTGCTGGCTCGTCACCCTCGGAGGGTGTTTTGCTCTCGGAATGTTTATTACTTTTCTCCCCCTTCACGCTCAAAACCAAAACCTGACTATATGGCAAATTGGTCTTGTTTTTGTTGTTCAGGGAATCTGCAATGCAATATCTCGAATCCCTTTTGGTCATTTGAGCGATAATGTTAAGAATCGAAGCACTCTGGTTGTTATAGGGCTTATTGGATTTGCCGCTTCTATGGCAGGCTTCGGAATCTCCACGCGAGTGATTCATTTTGTATTATTTGCCGTTGCATTTGGAACCAGTATGGGACTGGCATTTACGTCTATCGGCGCCCTTATTGCGGAAGTCGTTCCTGTTGAGTCCCGAGGACTTGCAATGGGCGGATATAATACATGCATCTATTTTGGCATGATGATCAGTTCGGCATCCATGGGGCCGATCATTCGGAAAATTGGCTTTGAAAGCGGATTCTTGATCACGGCGGTCATCAACCTGGTTTTGGTTGGTTTTTTTTATCTTCTCATGAAAAAATTTTCCGGCAAACAATAATATCGGAAGGATCAAATGAATTTTGAGACAAGGTTAATTGTTCTTAACAAAATTTACCAACTTTATAATGATGCTATTAAAAATCTGGATGTAGCCTGTAAAAAATATTGCGCAGCCTGCTGCACGCCAAATGTAACCATGACAGCTCTCGAGGGATATCTTATCGCCGATCACATGATCTCAAATGGTCAGACGGATTTATTTGAAGCTGTCCAATCCAGGATATCCAAAAATCGCTTTAAACCCAAAATCACCATCAATAAAATCGCAGATCTTTGCAGGAAGGGAGATGACCCGCCGGAGGAGGGAAATAAACATTCAGACAAAAGTTGCCCGGTGCTAAAAGATAATCTGTGTCCGATTTATGAGGTTCGGCCGTTTGGATGCCGCTGTTTTATTTCCAAATATGATTGCAGCAAAGCAGGCTGTGCCGAAGTCGATTCTTTTGTTATGACATTGAATACGCTATTTATGCAGTTCGTAGAACAAATCGATTTCATGGGTTTTTCTGGTAATTTTGCAGATGTTCTGTTGCTGATGAAATCCAATGAAAATCGTGACAATTACAAAAAGAACACTTTAAATCATCCGGGCACTGATTTTGTTTCTAATCTTGAGATTAAGGTATTGATGGTACCACCTGAACATCGGGAGAAAGTCAAACCGATATTGGATACACTTTTTAGCTTGTTGAGACCTTTGTAACCATAAAATGTGTGCGTCAATGTTGACTTGAAACCTGTGTTTTGGTATCGCAACAGGGATAAAAATTTTAATCAAAGGAAACTAAACATCATGGAAAGAACATTGTCTATTATTAAACCTGATGGCGTTGCCAGGGGAATCATCGGTGAAGTGATTCAACGACTTGAAAACAACAAACTCAAAATAGTGGCCATGAAAATGTTGAGAATGAATAAGACTCAGGCTGAAGGTTTTTATGCGGTACACGAAGCGCGACCGTTTTTTGACAGCCTGACCTATTTCATGTCGTCGGGACCGGTAGTTGTCATGGTTCTCGAAGGTGAAAACGCAATCGCCAAATACCGTGACATAATGGGGGCCACGGATTACAGGGAAGCGGCTGAAGGTACCATTCGGAGAGACTTTGCTACTGACATCGAGAAAAATGTTGTCCACGGTTCGGATTCTCCCGAAACGGCTGTTTTTGAAATCGGGTACTTCTTCAATAGATTTGAACTTATCCACTGATGTCCGATAAGGTCAATATAGATAACATCAGTATTGTGCTTTTGCAGCCCCGGTATTCTGAAAATATCGGGGCTGCTGCTCGCGCCATGCGCAATATGGGATTTCAGCAGCTTGTGATCGTTGATCCCCAAAACTTTGATCTGGCCAAGGCGTTGAAATTAGCTACCCATTTTGCTTCGGATATTATCGAAAACAGCAAATTTTATCCGGCTTTAAAAGATGCGCTCTCTCCGTTTAACTATGTGGTGGGAACAACGGCGCGGCTCGGGGGGCAGCGGCAGGTTGTTCGCACACCTTCGACACTTGCTCGAAAATTAATTCCAATTTCTGCAAAAAATCGTATTGCCATACTTTTTGGCCCCGAAGACAAAGGACTTTCCAATGAGGACATCCGGTACTGCCATGGTCTTGTCAATATCCCCACAACCAAATTTTCTTCTTTAAATCTGGCCCAGTCGGTAATGATTCTATGCTATGAAATCTTTATGGTCGGTCAAGAGGTGAATAAAGAATTTACGCCTCGATTGGCCAGCAGACATGAACTTGACGGGATGTATGATCAACTTAAAGATATCCTGGTTAGAATCAGTTATATTAATGCTGAGAATCCGGATTACTGGCTGAATCAGTTTCGCCGTTTTTTTACGCGCCTGCAGCTCAGAGCAAAAGAAGTCAATATTATCCGGGGACTGTGTCGACAGGTGGACTGGTATGCCAAGAAGTGCTATGAAGACGGAAAAAAAGAAAGGATAGATAACAAATGAAACTTGTTCGGTTTGGTAAAAAAGGAAAAGAAAAACCAGGTCTGTGGAAAGACGGCAACATCGTTGATTTAAAAAAAAAATTTCCTGAAATTCCGGATATCGGAGAAATGTTTTTTAGGGAAAATTGGCCCGAAAAGATTGCTGATATTAACGATTCGGGGCAAATCATCAAAGATCGAATCGGCTGCCCGATTCATGCACCTTCTAAAATCATTTGCCTTGGGAAAAATTATGCCGAGCATGCCAAAGAAGGAGGATTTGATAAGCCGGATAAGCCGCTGATATTCTGCAAAACACCTAATGCCTTGAATGGGCCTTTTGATCCCATCGTTCTTCCTAAAAGCAGCGGACAGATTGATTGGGAGGTAGAACTGGTCATCATCATCGGAAAGGAAGGAAAACGAATACCTAAATCAGAGGCATGGGGTTATATCGCAGGTTTTACCATAATGAATGATGTTTCCGGACGAGAAGCCCAGTTTTCAGATTCCCAGTGGTTCAGAGGAAAATCATTTGACGGTTTTGCACCTATCGGGCCTTATATTGTTACACCTGACGAAATCGGAGATGTGAACAATTTAAGACTCACCGCCAAGGTCGATGATGAAATCATGCAGGACGGAAATACCCGGGACATGATTTTCGATGTTTGTACCATTATAGAGGATATCAGCGAAGATATCACCCTTATTCCCGGTGACATTATTTCAACAGGAACCCCCGCCGGAGTAGGGATATTCAGAGATCCTCCGGTTGTCTTGAAGCCTGGCAATGTGGTTGAATGTTATATCGAAAACATCGGTGCCATTGTCAACAAGGTAATACAGGAAAATTAGATATTGGGTTTTAGTGAAATAATGACATCTTCCCTTTTGTGTGTCCTGCTTCCCGGTGTTGAAATATCTTCATATTTTTGCAGATAGATACGACGGATATTATACCCTTCTTCTATGTGCTTGGACAGAGATCTTGCCATATTTTTTTGAACATTTTCATCATTGTAAAATGCAAGTTTCTTACGAATCGTCACAGTCTCCTGCATTTCGCATTGATCGTGGGCGTGAAGCATGTTTCCATTTGTGTTCTCTTTGGCCGACAAAAATATGGTTGAGATTTCCTTAAGACCTCTCTCCAAGCTCTTTTTTTCCATTCAGAAAGCGCTCCTTTATCTCTTCTTTTCATTTAAGCAGCGATTAATTGATCTTAATCCCCATCTTTATACTTTTGCATATATTCGGCGGGACTATTGGCAATGGTATCAATCATATGTGAATAATTGGATTGGGAAGAATGTGCAGAAAATTCTTCTAATTCCAGAGCCTGTGATTCCTCTTCGGGAAATTCCTCCACTTCAGAGCCGGCCAGTTCATCCTCAGACAATTCCGAGGCAGAATCGATATAGGTCTCTGTCTTCTGCAACATATCTTGTGCCGCGTTGGTGATGTTGAAATTCTCGTAAGTTATCGTTTCCGCTGAGCGAATAACCTCCTCTGCCAGGTTTTCGTAATCCATGTGACCAATGGCATTTTTATCATAATCTCCGACAGGCAGACCAAGGTCTGCTGTTTCTCTGAGACGAATATTGTAACGAATGACCGTGTCAAAGACATTGTTCCCGAATTCTGCCTGAACTTTTTCCAAAACAGTTCTGGAGTACCGTGTTCTGCGATCATACATCGTGATAAGTGCACGAGATTGAATATCATGTCCGATTTCGTCTTTAAGCAGGACGATGATTTCTATTAGTTTGGCAACACCACGAAGAGAGAAAAGGCTCATATCGATGGGTATAATGACTTCATCGCAGGCACGAAGTGCATTAAAGCTCAAATGCCCGATGCTTGGGGGGCAATCAATCACAATGAAGTCATATTGTTCTTTGATAGATTGAATGGCCTGAAAGAGTCTGTCTTCTCTCCCTTCCAGTCCTGAAAGCTCTTGTTCGAATGCGCTGAGGATCAGGCTTGAAGGAGCAAGATCGAAGTTGTCTTTAACAGGCAGCAAAATATCCTTGATTCCCAAGAATCCATTTTTCTTTGGTGTTATCACATCATAAATGGTTTTATCGAGATCTGAAGCCTTTACGTTTAGACCCATGGTGGCGTGAGCCTGAGGGTCAAAATCGATGAGCAATACCTTTTGTCCTTTAAGAGATAATGAAGATGAAAGGTTAATAGCTGTTGTTGTCTTTCCACATCCGCCCTTTTGGTTCGCACTCGCAATAACTCTCATAAGCTACCTCCTTCTTTATATTTATGAATAAGAATATCTTGTATAGTAAACAAAAAGATCTTTCAAGGAAAAATACTATATATTGTGTAAGAAAAAATAAAACATACAACATAAAGTTGACAACAAGGTTATAATAGGGTAGGAAGTCATATCTGGATGTCGATTTTATCTATTATCAATTGACCTGGAAAATACATCATGCATAATATTCTGATAATTGAAGATGAACAATCCCTTGCATTCTTGACCACAATCGCATTATCAAAATCCGGTTTCAATGTCGAAAAAGCCGAAGATGGTTTGGAAGGAATTAGAAAATTCGATGAAGGTCATTTTGATTTGGTTATTACGGACATTTTGATGCCGGGTCTTGATGGCAATGGAGTCGTCCGGCATATCCGTAATTCAAAGAGACAATCTACACCGGTTATCGGTGTTTCTGGAACTCCCTGGCTTCTTGAAAGCAACAATTTCGATGCCGTCCTTTCCAAGCCCTCCTCGATCAAAACTCTTGTTGATACGGTTAGGAATCTGACATCATCGGTACCCAAGTGAAACTATGAGAAGAAGTGATAAAGAAATTACCGATAAAAAAGCGATTGAAGACATTATTTTGAGATCAACAGTGTGTAAACTTGCGATGTGTGAAAAGAACATGCCCTACATCGTTCCCCTGTGTTTTGGATTCAAAAATAATACCCTTTATTTTCATAGCGCCTCGAAAGGCAAAAAGATTGAAATTCTCAAAAAAAATCCTAATGTTTGTTTTGAATTTGAAATACTTACACAAGTCATCAAATCAGCTGAGGCATGTAAGTGGGGAATGAAATACAGAAGTGTGATTGGGGTTGGCAAGGCCAGCTTTATTACTGATGATGATATCAAACGGCAGGCTTTTGATGTCATTATGAATCAATATACTGACGGTTCATTTATATATGATGACGCAATATTGAAGTCTGCTGTTATAATAAAAGTTGAAATTCACAGCATGACCGGAAAACAATCTGATATTTAAAACTGATTTTCGTTCACCGAGACTTCGAGAACCATTTTGTCTTCCGAGCCGAAATGCCTGCAAAGCGTTTCGAAAATCTCAGCACCATGCTCGATGAAATAGCAATTCTTAAAAACACCGAGATCAACCATACCCTCTGATGTCAGATGAGTGAGCAAATCTTGAAGCGGTTTGTAAAATTTTCCCACAAAAATCTGGGGCTTGTAGTAGCCAATACCGAGTTTTTTCTTTACAAAGGTAATGGCATTTTCAAGGTTGGTGCCGACCCCGCCCTTGAAATAAATGTCTGCCTCGGTGGTTTCAGATAAAATTTCCTGCCTTTCCAACAAATCGTTTCGCCCCAGATGCGCTGCAAAATCCACATTGGTATAAATGTCTACCCCTGGAATCTTCCAATATACGGCACCACAGAGCAATCCAAGAGAAGAGGCTGTTTTGGACACAAACGACATAATACTTCCTGCGCTTCCCCCGGTGAGGATACCGCAAATGCCGCCATGGAAATCCTTGAATGACTTGATGCTGTCTATGATTTCTTTTCGGGTGTCGGCATCTACGGCTCCCGCAGTACCGTAAATTGCAGCCAGTTTTCTTGAACTGAAGGCCTCGTGAAATGAGGGAATTATCGAAGACCTCATAAAGAACCGTTTGTATAAGACCAAATCACCTTGCAGAGGGCTCTTCCAATAAATCTTTACCCCCATATCCTGAAGAGTATTCATAAAGACAAGATGCTCTGACCGGAAAAAGTATTCCTCTTCAGGAGCCTTTCTGAATGTCAGCTCGCTGAGAAGGCCCAGATCAGCGGCTACAATGAGATAAGATGCAAGGCGACGATTAGGGAAATCCTGAAGAATCAATGTGGTATTAGGTTTCAATTCATGCAGCAGGTGATCGTACCTATCATTTAGCTTGATAAATCTTTGTCCTTCGGATTTGCTCACGGCTGCGATGGTTTTTTCGTTAACGGCCTGCTCCGTGTAAAGTTTTTCCAACAGGGCAGAGTTCAGATCTATATAGAACTTTCTCTTTTCGTTTTTTTGGAAGAAAGCCGGTTTGTAGACTTCGAAATGCGCCATCTCTTTGATTAGGTCTTTTTCGTTACCGACAAGTTCAAGATAAATGATCCCGTTGGTATGTCTGCTTCCCACTCTGGCATCAGAGTGTTCCGGATCTATAATATAAATTTCGTTTTGCTGAGTAAAAAGGGTTGTATGGGATATGACACCGCTCCCGGCAGGCACGACGACGTGGTCCACCTTTTTTTCCGGTTGGGCAAAATATAGATCTTCACGAGGGATATATTTTTGAACGGCAGCCTTCAAATATTCGGGAGTCAGGACTTTTGGGTTCGGAATATGCACAAAGGGCATCACCGGTACAGCCAAAATACCTTCTTCAAGCACCTTGGTTCCTTTTGGAACAATGATGATGCGATTTGAAATCAAGTTGATGAGTTCCTGTGCCGTGTATTTAAGCTCAGAATTCCTCAAGTATATCTTACCGACTTCAAGGCCGGGGATCATCAGCTCGTCAATGGTAAGATTTGTAGCGTATTCGGGTATATAAAACCAGAACCTCGCTTCATAAGAAATCTTGTTCCCTTTGAGCTCAAAGGGACTTAGTTTTTCCTGGTTAATTCCGAGTCTCGCCTTTGTACTATGCAGATCCGTTGTCAGACAGTCATGATTGCGCGAAAAATACTGCATTTGTTCATCTTTGAGGGTTGTGGCGACTTTAGCTATAACCTCGATTTCGTTAGCATGAATGATCTGTTCGATTTGACAATCGGGGCTTTCATTAAGAGACATAATAGAACTCCAAAAAATTTTCACCGGGCAGATAGCCCGGTTCAATGTGATGCTATTCAATTTTACAACATACTAATAATATCACGAATATCGACTTTTATCAATCTATTATCTTTAACAAATTTGATAATATAGAACTATGATATGTCTTTATTTTCAGCCACTTCAGTCGCTTGCTGCTCATGTTTGACCGTGATTTCCGGTCCTAAGAGTATGGCTATCCATCGCGTTTCTTCTCTACTATCTAATGCGATCTTGGCCGTCATGGTCAACGGAACGGACAACAGCATCCCCACCGGTCCCAAGACCCATCCCCAGAAAATGAGCGATAAGAAAACCACCAGTGTGGATAGGCCTAGACCACGGCCCATGAATCGAGGTTCAATGACATTTCCTACCAGTAGATTGATCACAACGAAACCAGATGCCACGATAATCGATTTGACAAATCCGAATTGTATAAGGGCGAGCAATACGGCCGGTACGGCCGCGATAATCGAACCAATATTGGGAACATAGTTCAAAAAGAATGCCAGCAAACCCCAAAGCACGGCATAATCGACACCAAGAATGACCAGCCAGATAAAAACCGCAAGGCCGGTGAGAAGGCTCACCCAAGTTTTAATGGCCATATATTGTTTAACCGTATTGATAAACTTGTCGAAATTTTCCAAAGAGTTTTCTTCATGTCCAAAAATTGTATATAACTTGACCGGTAAACTTGATGCTTCTATGAGCATAAAAATTACGATCATCAGGATTAAAAGCCCATTGGTGACAACCTTTCCAAGACTGTTCAATCCTTTGGCAACAAGCTTCATGGCCGCATTTGTATCAAAAAGTTTTGTAACTGCGAGTCCTGCCGTGTCTATTTTGTGAGATTTAAGCCAAATCGCCATTTTAGAGATCAACTGACGAAGATTGGCATCATATGTTGGAAGGTTGTCTGAAAAATCTTTAATTGATGAACTGACCAGTCCTGACACTAAAAAGCCGATCAATAAAACGCCTGAAATTACGATAAGCAGGGCGAGCCATATGGGAAGGCCTTTTCGGTGCAACCAGAATAACGGTGGGGCACTGATGATAGAGATAAAAGCCGCCAAGAGGAAAGGCACAACGATGGTTACGGCGGCACGCATGCCTGCGATAACCACC
>Ga0316580_10000308_pt1 | contig 10684 bp, 11 predicted proteins | sample S0NA_2_FD_204519 | JGI IMG/M metagenome (GOLD analysis project Ga0316580, IMG submission 204519) | Rhizosphere microbial communities from salt marsh grasses in Alabama, United States - S0-2_160517rDrB | ecosystem: Host-associated > Plants > Roots > Rhizosphere | place: USA: Alabama | collected... | reverse complement strand
CAGGATAGACTGGTTTCCAAGGGCATCAGTAAAGCCGCCACGGGTTACATCGAGAGCACTCTGATACGCGGGGCGATGCTTCTGAAAGATCTTGGCGTGTCCGAGGTTGATGTCAGCGAATTGGTCAAAGCCTTTAAGAACGATAATTACGCTTTGGTAAAGGGCGGCTATGCAGAACAAGTGAAACAATAGTCAGAAGGAAGATATTAGGCCTTGAAAACACCGATACTTCGGACATTAAATCTGAAAAATCAACAGGCAGCGTTGCGACCCAGTGGATTGGCTGGGTTTCTTCGGGGCGGATCTGTTTAAGCCCTTTGGTCCGGATCAGACGTTCGAAGACCAGATGTGCAGTTTCATTCTGATTCACCAGGTAGCCATGATGGTATTAATTTCAAAAAGTAATATCGTAATGACCCTTTGTTGAAAAGAAAACGCGCATGATTCGAAAACATCGAATTCCATCTTTACTCATCTTTAACTGGTTTCCGGCTCCCCGTCGCCTACTCGTGTTGCTGCTATGCCACCTGTCTTTGATTTCTCCGCTAAAGGCCGCGTCTCTTCCGGAACATCCCCTGGAGCCGGTCAACACTTCGGGCCCCAGAGCGACCCTGCGAACGTTTATGAGCAATGCCAAGAAAGCTTCGGAAGAATTCAAACAGTCCGGCTATCGAAGCAAGAAAGCGTTGAGATATATTCAACGTGCCGCCAGCAAACTGGACATGAGCCATATCCCCAGTGCCTTGCATGAGGACGTGGGGTTCGCATCCACCCTGCGTCTTATGGTGATCCTTGAGAACATCGACGTGCCGGATCTGAACACGGTTCCCGAAGCGAAGGATTTTAAAGGCAGCGAGAACCTTTTCTGGCGTATACCGCATACCGATATCACCATTGCCCGGGTCACCGAAGGCCTCCGCAAGGGCGCCTGGCTTTTTTCTTCGGACACCGTTTCCCAAATCGGCCCGTATTACCGATTGATCAAAGACCTGCACGGAAAAGTTCCATCCTTTGACCCGGTCTACGAAAATTACATCTACTCTGGCGGTTGGATGATTCCGGCAGGGCTGATCAATGCCCTGCCCCCGTGGACGAGGACCGGTTTCTATGAACAGACGATCTAGCAGTGGGTCTGCCTGCTGCTCACCCTAATGGTCTCTGCGGTCATTCTCATCTGGTCGTGGCGGGCAACCAACGGGCTGAAAAGGCGGTTGACCTCCGAATTCAGGCGGTGGCGATGGGAACGTATGATCTATCCGGTCTTTGGAATGCTTCTGGTATCTACGACATTGTATTTCATCGATTCACAGGTGAACATCACCGGCAAGGTCTTGTACGTCTTGGGTCTCTTCCTTAAATTCCTGATTCTCGTGTTCGCTTCATGGGCGATTCTTGTCGGCGGTGATGTCCTCGACGAGGGCATCGCAGGCAACCGCCGCGCCGAATCCACGGGAATCGCCAGAGACGTCACCCGACTGATTACTCGCATCGTTTCATTTGTCATCATTTTTATTCTCTTCTTCAATGCCGCCGAGCATTTCGGCGTACCGGTGAACGCTGTCTTCGCCTCGGCCGGTATCGCCGGTTTTGCGGTGGCCATGGCGGCCAAAGACACCTTGTCCAACCTGTTCGGCGGTGTGGCCATTTTCATGGACCGGCCTTTCAAGCCGGGCGATTACATTGTCCTCGACGATAACGAGCGGGGTGAAGTGTTGCAGATCGGCTTGCGAAGTACGCGCATCCAGACCCGAGACGACGTCATGATTACGATTCCCAACTCGATCATCACCAACACCAAGATCGTCAATCAGAGTTCTCCCCAACCCATGTTCCGGGTACGGGTCAAAATCGGCGTCGCCTACGGTTCGGATATCAAGCAGGTAGAGACCATTTTAGTGGAGCAAGTACGTTCCAATTCCCTGGCGGCCCAAAATCCGGAACCGCGGGTCCGTTTTCGCGAATTCGGCGACTCGTCCCTGAACTTCGAACTATTGTGCTGGGCCAAACGTCCCCACGACCGGGGAAGACTCATGCACAACCTGAATGCCGGTATCTACAGCGCCTTCGCCGAGGCGGGCATCGACATCCCGTTTCCCCAGCGAGACGTGCATTTAAAGCATGAACAGAAACGCAAGGAATAGCGGCGTTCTTATGGTTCTTGCGCCCGGCAGCCCATACGGCAGCGGGCTGGCGCGTGCACCACGTCCGCCGTCTAACCGTCCAAGAAGTCATCACCAGACAAGATGAGATAAGCGATGATGTATACCAACAGGAAAGAAATCGTATTAGAGAAGCTGAAAGCATTGACTGCCACCGAAAGAATGACGCTCATGGACAGATACGCACGGCAGACAGAAAATATATACTGCACTTTCAGCACTGAAAAAAATATTAATATCATCACAAAGATATTTATCCTCAAGTTTGATAACGATGCCCTGGTTGATGCCTATAAGGAGGAAGATACCGTTGTTGATCACCCGGGCTGTCGGTTTTATGAGTTTCTAAACAATGAGATGACGTCACCAGCGCCCAAACATGATCCTTTAAAAAGATGATCAATTTAGAGAGGAAGGGCTCGGCTGGGAGAAACTCCTTTATGCATTATTATATTTTCCTTGGCTACGGCATGGTCGTCATTTGCATGGCGATTCAATGCGTGTTGGTCAGCCTGTTGCTGAAAGGTTTTTATGCCTTCGAGAGAAAGCATCCGATCGAGGCCTCGATCGCCCTCATTTCGACCTTTCTCTTTGCCGTGCTGCTTGTCCTGTTCGCTGGGAACCTTCTACAGGTCGGCCTCTGGTCCTGGCTGTTTGTAGCCTTAGGCGAGTTTACTGATCTCGGCACGTTGTACTACCATTCTTTAGTAAACTTTACCACTCTCGGATACGGCGACATGTTAATGAAGGGTCATTTTAGAATTTTCGGTGCCCTGGAAGCCGCAAACGGGGTATTGATGTTGGGATTGACAACCAGCGTCCTCTTTTCGGCTGTCAACGGAATCATGCGGCGACGAATGCAATGGCACGAAAACAACCATGCGTTACCGGGCGAGCCTGGAACGAGACAGGAAAACCCCTAAATTCGTTGGCCCCCTTAAACAGGTGGACCCGTCTGCGCCGGTGCCGGAGCCCCTGTCCGGCAAACCGGGTGCTGTAAACAGCAACGTTGAAAATTCAAAAAACGCAAGTCTAAAATGAAAGGAACTGAAAATGAAAAACACAAGTCGTATATTGGTCATTCTCGTTGTGGCGGTCACCTGCTTGGTTATCCAAAACATTTCATTTGCCGCCCAAGAGCAGCCGTCCGGCACAGTATCAATAAGTTCTACGTCGGTTGCGATTGGCTTTGGTGTCAACTGGGGCCACGGCACTCTGAATTTTAATGGCAAAGAGTATAAGTTTAAAATCAACGGCCTCAGTGTCGTCGATTTGGGTGTATCAACCGTAGAGGTAACCGGAGAGGTTTATCACTTGCAACATTTGTCCGATTTCGCGGGCAACTACGTAGCGGCTTCGGCCGGCATCGATGCGGTCAAAGGCGCTGGTGCTACTGCGATGGAAAACGAACATGACGTCGTTTTAATACTCAAATCGGTCAAACAAGGAGTCCAGTTTACATTGGCTGTTGGAGGTGCGAGGGTCAAATTGTTAGAGTGATCTGCACAATTTCCAATGTGCTGCTGACCCTTCTGGGGCCGGTGGTCATGTTTACCGTCTGATCGCCACTATTGAACTTCCGAGAGGGCAAAGCATGGGAAACTGCCGGTTCCAAAATTAAATGCGGGCGGCGTCGGCAGCGCCATACCGGCGGATGCTGACCCGCCCATATAGTTGGGAACTGAATTGGCGTTTGAGGGTTCGGGAATATTTAATAGAGCGTTGCTCAAAAATACTCGAAATTGAAACGCGATACAAGCAATCAAGCGACCCAAGATTAACGGTTGGTCTCGGTTAAGGCGACTGTCCAACCACTTGAATTATAAAGAGAAGGAAAAATCCGATGGGAAGATGGCAGCGCGCGACAATCGTGGTCTTGGTTATAGGAGCATTAATAATTGTTCACTTCGTTCTCAGTTATGCTGCCACAGATGATGCGTATCAAAGCGTGTTCATAGAGCACCTGGAAATGGGACCAGCCACCTATCTGGGAATCGAGGCTCACGGCAAAACGGCCGTGGATATAGATAAACGCCTCACCGAGATATATTATGACAATGGACTGCAGCCATTCTGGATAGAGGGCGGCAAGCCCGGCCCGCGGGCCGCCGACCTTCTTGCCGTGCTTGACGACGCAGAGAGCCACGGGCTGGTTCCGGATGATTATTTTGTAGGCAAGATTCACCAGTATTGGGACAGCAAGGACACGACTGGTTTGGTTCGACTGGATATCCTTCTGACGTTGGGCATGATGCGCTATGTGGCCGATCAACGGGAGGGCCGCAAAGAGCCGAGTCAGGTGGATCCCAAACTCTTTGCCTCCGCCCGCGATGTGGAGGTCGATTGGGACGCTCTCAGAAAAAGGGCCTTCGAAGCTTCGGACATGAAAGCTTTTCTCGAGCAACAGGCACCGCCGTTTCCACAATACGGCGCACTGCGAAAAAAACTGGCCGAATATCGCGTCATTGCCACAAAAGGCGGCTGGCCGTCCATTCCCGCAGGTGAGACATTGAAACCGGGCATGGAGACCACTCGCATAAAACTGCTCAGAAAACGGTTGGTGGTTACGGGAGAGCTGACTCCCGATACCATGGACAGTGCTATGTTCGATAAGGCTCTGGAAGAGGCCGTCAAAGGATTCCAGAAACACCACAATTTGAACCCGGATGGAGCAGTCGGCAGTCAAACCCTGGCCGCCATGAATGTGCCGGTTGAAACCAGGATCGACCAGATCGTTCTCAACATGGAACGCTATCGCTGGCTGAAACGGGCCCGCATGGGCGAGCGCCTCGTGGCGGTGAATATCGCGGGTTTCGAGGCGGTGGCCGGTAAGCCGGAAAAACTCGATGTGAGGATGCCTGTGATCGTCGGTAAAACATACCACGAAACACCGGTTTTCAGCGACACGATAAAGTATGTGGTCTTCAACCCCTACTGGAACCTGACGCCCAGCATCGCTCGCAATGAAACCCTCCCGAAACTAAGGAGGGACCCCAATTATCTGAAGAAAAACAACATGCGGATTTTCAAGGGCTGGGGGCCGGATGCCCCGGAACTGGATGCCACGACCATCGATTGGAGCAACGTCTCGAAGAAGGACATGAACCGGTACCGCGTTCGGCAGGAACCGGGGCCGGACAACGCTCTAGGGACTGTAAAGCTGGTCTTCCCGAATGAATACAATGTTTACCTGCACGACACGCCGGCGCACGGCCTGTTCACAAAGGAGCAGCGGGCGTTCAGCCACGGCTGCATCCGGATGGCCCGGCCAGCGGAAATGGCCGCTTGGGTGCTGGGCGGGGCAGAGAAGGGATGGAGCCTGGCACGAGTCAACGAGATCATCTCCGGCCGCAAACGTCAGGTGGTCGTTCTGGATCAGCCGGTACCGATCTATATACTGTACCGCACGACACATGTGGATCCAAAAGATAACACACTTTACTTTTATGAAGATATATATGGCCGGGACAAACTTCTGGCAAAGGCGCTGTTCGGTACGGATGGCTGAAAATGATGTTGGCAACTTTAAACACGAGCCCAGACGATAAAGAGGAGTGTTATGAAACAAATTTTTATCTTTCTTATCTTGGCAACCCTGACAGTCGGTCCGAGCATGGCCGGAGAGCTGAGTGTCGAAGACTTCCAAGTCAACACCACCAAGGACCTCATCGACCTGTGCTCCGCACCACCTGAAGAGCCCTTTGCATCGCAGGCCATTCATTTTTGCCACGGATACCTGGTCGGGGCCTATCATTACTACGCGGCCAGCGTGGCGGGACCGAACGGCGTGCCGCTGGTGTGTCCCCCCGAGCCGCGACCGTCCCGCAATGACACCATCGCCAGGTTTGTCCAATGGGTCAAGGACCGCCCGCAGTACTGGAACGAGTTGCCGGTGGAGACCGAATTTCGCTTTTTGACAGAGATTTGGCCGTGCGAACGGTGACGGTGACAGGACCTGTAGAGTGCCTCGGCGGTATGGGGGGTGCAGAATGAATAGAAAATTATCCAAATGACGCGGGCTCATAGGGAGTCCAGGAAAGGAAGATATCATGAAAAAACGAGCGACAGTTGTTTTATTGATCATTAGCCTGGCGTTTCTGGGATGTGCCGGGATGTCGGATACCGAGCAGCGCACCCTCAGCGGGAGCGCGATGGGCGCTGCAGCCGGTACGGTGGTCGGCGCCATTGCCGGCAATGCGGGCTGGGGAGCCGCCATAGGGGCGGCAACCGGTGCTGCTGGCGGCTATCTGTACGACCGGGACCAGAAGGCCAAGGAAGCCGCTTACAACCGCGGGTATCAAGAGGGCAAAATGTCCAAATAACAAGATGAAAAGGGCTGGTTTCACATAGATGTTTAGTAGGAGACATCATGCCTCATTTATTCGCTAACCGTCCAAGGTTGCACGACCTAACAGGGGATAGAGAGGACTTGCGCGCCCAGTTTCGATGGGAAACGATAAATGCGGTTCTCTACAAATTCGGCGGAATCGTTTTTATCGTCGGCAGCATTCTTTTCTTTCCCAAGCTTGAAGCGTACGCGGACATCGGAGCCTGGACTTTTTTTTTCGGGTCATTGCTCTACCTTGTCGTCACTGTGCATGATTTAGCTGAAGTCCGTCGCTACTGGCGGACCAGCCGTCACCATAGCCGTCACGAGATCCTTGAGTATACCGCAGCCGCCGGTTATGTGTGGGGCACGATTTTGTTCACCGTGGGCAGCCTTTTTTTCCTTTCATTCGTCGGATGGTTCCAGGCTGGCGCCTGGTGTTTTGTGGTTGGCAGTCTACTGTTCGTTCTGGCGGCCTGCATCAACGTCCTTCAAATCGTCAAGGCCGATTCGATTGCCACTCTTCAGCTGATGAACCTGACCGCGGTGGCGTTTGTTGTCGGGTCGGTTCTCTTCACTGTCGCTTCGGTGCCCTACCTGTGGAAGATTCAAACCGAATCGGACCGCACAATGCTTTACGCATTTCTGGCATGGCAATATTTGATCGGTAGCGTGTTGTTCTTTATGGGCGGTGTCTTCAACTACTGGCGGGCGTATGTGATCATTCGTGAACACATAAAGAAGCAGAATACAGGAAAATAGATAAAAGGGGCGCCAACCGGTTCGAATGATGAGTGTCATTTTTCAGGACTTTCAGACGATACATCAAAACTGTTTTCGACAGTCGATTCGCATCTGTTCCGTCTTAAACAAGACGCTTTTGCATCATCAAACAAAAATAGTTTAATAGAATGGGAGAAAGGGGCCCATGCCGCCTCCTGGTGAACTGAAGCTTCAAAAAACGGCAGAAGACACGCTGACGGTGGTACTTTCCGGCAGTTGGAAGTTAACCGAACAGTTGACATCGGTCGACGAGGTTCAAAAGACCCTCGACGCCGCGCCGGGGATCGGCCGTGTCGCCTTCGACACCCGGCAGCTGGCCGGTTGGGACAGCGGGTTGCTGATCTTTCTGACGCAGGTAAACGACGTCTTAACGCAGAAGAAGATCGCCATCGAGGCCGGCGGCCTGCCCGAGGGGGCGCGCAAGCTGCTGGCGCTGGCCGCGGCGGTGCCTGAGAAGAAAGACGCCCGCAAGGCCGAGGGCAAGGTGCCCTTTTTCGCCCACGTGGGCAATGAAACCGTCGATTTTTTCCGATCTTCGGGCGAGATGCTGGCTTTTATCGGCGATACGGTGATCGCTTTTTTAAACCTGCTGCGCGGCAGGGCCCAGTATCGCAAGACCGACCTGTGGCTGGTGATGGAGGCCTGCGGAGGTCAGGCGCTGCCGATCGTGAGCCTGATCTGTTTTCTGGTGGGCCTGATCCTGGCCTTTATCGGGGCGATTCAGCTCCAGCTTTTCGGGGCCCAGATCTACGTGGCCGACCTGGTGGGCATCGCCATGGTGCGACTGATGGCGGCGATCATGACCGGGATTGTGATGGCCGGGCGCACGGGGGGCGCCTTCGCCGCCCAGCTGGGCACGATGCAGGTAAATCAGGAGATCGATGCGCTCAAGACCCTGGGCATCTCGCCGATGGAGTTTCTGGTGCTGCCGCGCATGCTGGCCCTGGCGCTGATGATGCCGCTCTTGTGCCTCTACGCCAATCTGATGGGGATTCTGGGCGGGATGGTGGTGGGGGTGGGGATGCTCGACATCGGCTTTATCCAGTACTACAACGAGACCGCCAAGGCGGTGAATCTGTGGAACCTGGGCATCGGGCTGTTTTCGGGCACCGTGTTCGGGGTGATCGTGGCGCTTTCCGGCTGCATGCGCGGGATGCAGTGCGGCCGCAGCGCCTCGGCGGTGGGCGAGGCGGCCACCTCGGCGGTGGTGACCGCGATCGTGGGGATCATCGTCTCGACGGCGGTGATCACGGTGATGTGCGATCTTTTGGGGATATGAGTCGGTTTGCCGGTTGTCCCGTTTGCCCGTCGGCCGGTGGAATGCTGTTAATTAAGGACAGATTAAACATGGCTGAAAAAGAAGCCCACATTACGGTGCGGAAGCTGACCATGGCCTACGGGGATTTTGTGCTCATGCGGGATTTGACCTTCACGGTCAACCGCGGGGATGTGTTTATCATCATGGGCGGCAGCGGCTGCGGCAAGAGCACCATGATGACCACCCTGATCGGGCTAAAGTCCCCGGCCAAGGGGCAGGTCTTCTACGGGGACCTTGATTTCTGGGGCGCCGACCAGCAGACCCGCGACCGCATCATCCGCCGGGCGGGGGTGATGTACCAGAGCGGGGCGCTGTGGAGCTCGATGACCCTGGCCGAGAATATCGCCCTGCCGCTTGAGACCTACACGGACCTGAGCCCGGCACGGATCCGGGAGATCGTCAAGCTGAAGCTGGCGCTGGTGGGCATGGCCGGTTTCGAGGAGTTCTATCCGTCTGAGATCAGCGGCGGGATGCAGAAGCGGGCCGGCATCGCCCGGGCGATGGCGCTCGATCCGGAGATTCTTTTTTTCGACGAGCCCTCGGCGGGTCTGGATCCGGTGAGCGCGCGGCGGCTGGATGACCTGATCCTGGAGCTGCGCGACAGTCTGGGCACCACCATGGTGGTGGTGACCCACGAGCTGGCGAGCATCTTTATCATCGGCAACAACTCGGTGTTTCTGGATGTCTCCAAGCGGACGATGACGGCCACCGGGGACCCCAAGCGGCTTCTGGCCGAAACCAAGGACCCTGTGCTGCGGGAGTTTCTGACCCGGGGCGAAGAATCTTAATTACGGAAAAGGAAGGACGAAAGATGGCAAAGCAGGCGAACCGGATGATGATCGGCGGTTTTGTGGTCATCGCGTTGGTTCTTTTGACCGCCAGCCTGGTGGTCTTCGGCTCAGGCCGGTTTTTCAAAAAAACTGTCGCATACGTGCTTTACTTCGACGGCTCCATCAAGGGGCTCAACACGGGGGCGCCGGTGCTCTTTCAGGGCGTTCCGGTCGGCTCTGTGAAAAGCATCAGTATCCACACCGATAGAGAGAATTTAAAGACCGATATTCCGGTGATCATCGAAATCGAGCCGGAGCGGTTCGTCACAGCGGACATGCGTCACATCGAAAAGGATGAAGAGGTCCGTGAAAATTTAGCCAAACTGATCGATATCGGTCTGCGAGCCAAGCTGTCAATGCAGAGCTTTATCACCGGGCAGCTGATGATCGAGGTTGACTTTCACCCCAACACGCCGGTGACCCTGAGGGGCATCGATAAAGAACTTCCCGAGATTCCCACCATCCCGTCCACCACCGAGCGGCTGGCCCAGACCCTTCAGCAGCTCGACCTTAAGGGGATGGAAAAAAATCTGAAAGACGCCCTGGCCGGGATCGACCGTTTCGTCAACAATCCGGACCTGACCGCCAGCGTCCGGAACCTTAAGGATACGCTGGCGGAGGCAAAGCAGGTGGTGAAAAAGATCGACGCCAAAATAGACCCGTTGGCCGACAATCTCAACGGTACCATCAGCAGTGTCGGCAAGCTGGCCAAGAACGTGGACAGTCAGGTGGCGCCGCTTGCGAAAAATGTGAACACGACCGTCACAGATTTCGACAAGCTGGCCCGGGATGCCGACGCCCGGGTGGTGGCGCTGGAGACCAGTTTGGATAAAACCCTGTCGGCGGTCAGAGGGGTTATGTCCCCAGACGCGCCGCTGATCGTCGAGCTGGAGACCACCCTGCGGGAGATCTCCGATATGTCGCGCTCGTTTCGCGAACTGGCCGATTACCTGCAACGACATCCCGAGGCCCTGATTCAGGGCAAGGGCGAATCCGGAGGGAAATGACATGAGAGGGGCACCATTTTTTCGCCGCCCGCCGGTCATCACGGCGATCGCGGTCATCTTATTAAGCGGCTGTTTAGGCAAGAGCCAATCGACGCGGTTTTACGCCCTTACGCCGATGCCCGAAGACCGAGTCGTCTCCACCAGTGACGGCCCGGCCAAAAATTCGGCCATCGGCATCGGCCCGATCAAGCTGGCCGACTACCTCGATCAGTCCAAGCTGGTCACCCGCGCGAGTGACAACCGGCTGGTCCAAGCCGAAT
>Ga0316580_10000307_pt1 | contig 10688 bp, 9 predicted proteins | sample S0NA_2_FD_204519 | JGI IMG/M metagenome (GOLD analysis project Ga0316580, IMG submission 204519) | Rhizosphere microbial communities from salt marsh grasses in Alabama, United States - S0-2_160517rDrB | ecosystem: Host-associated > Plants > Roots > Rhizosphere | place: USA: Alabama | collected... | reverse complement strand
GCGCGGGGTCCGGCGTCTTTTCTTGATAAGCAACTGGAGAATCAACCTGCAATGAGCGAAAGCATGCAAGTCAATGCCATGGCCCGAGACGACCGGGGTAAGGGTGCGAGCCGCCGCCTGCGTCGTCAGGGTCTGGTCCCTGGGATCGTCTACGGTGGTCATGAGGAGCCCCAGGCGATCAGCGTCAAGCACAACGAGCTGATCCAGCAGCTTGGCAAGGAAGCCTTTTATTCAAGTCTGCTCGACCTCGACATCGATGGTGCCGTAGCCAAGGTCGTCCTGAAGGATCTTCAGCGCCACCCGGCGAAGCCGTTCATCCTTCATGTGGACTTCCTGCGAGTCAGCAGTGGAGACAAGCTACGCATGCTGGTGCCGCTGCATTTCGAGAACGAGGCGGCCAGCGTCGGTGTCAAGATGGGCGGCCAGGTCTCGCACAACGTGACCGAGATCGAGGTCAGCTGTCTACCGGCCGATCTGCCAGAGTTTATCGTCGTCGACATGGGCCAGATGGACGTCGGCGATATCCTCCACGCTTCTGAGCTCGCGCTGCCCGAGGGGGTCGAGCTGACCAACGCGCTTGATCCGGATACCCCCGTCGTCATGATCCACAGCGCGCATACTGGCGAGCTCGAGAGCAGCAGCGGGGAAGCAGAGGGCGAAGACACGGACGAAAGCTGATCCACCGCTCCCTGTCCCCCCTGGTGGTCCGTGGTCACCGCTTTCGTGACGACGGACCGCCAGCCGGTCTTGGAATTTCAGGAGTGTCGACGTGGCCGCTGATCGAGACGGTATTCGCCTGATCGTCGGGCTCGGCAACCCGGGTCCGCAATACGAGGCGACCCGCCACAACGCGGGCTTCTGGTTCGTTGACCGCATCGCGGATCGGCATAATGGACAATTCCGCACCGACGGCAAGTTCTACGGAGAGGTCTGTCGCATCGACCTGGATGGCGCTGATGTGCGGCTACTCAAGCCGACCACGTTCATGAACCACAGTGGTCAAGCAGTTTCCGCGGTCGCCCGTTACTTCGACATTCCCTACGAACAGATTTTGCTCGCCTACGATGAGCTCGACCTGCCGCCGGGGCGGGTACGCTTGAAGCGTGGCGGCGGCCATGCTGGCCACAATGGCATGCGGCACACGATCGCATCACTGGGCTCTGCCGACTTCTGGCGTTTGCGGATCGGGATCGGCCACCCTGGAAGCAAGCACCAAGTCGTCGGCTATGTCCTCAGTCGGGCCTCGAGAGACGACGAGGCGGCGATCCGTCGCGGCATCGACGACGTGGATCCCGTGCTGCCCCTGCTGGTCTCCGGCGGCTATCAGCTTGCGATGAACCGGCTCCACGGTTCCAACTGACTCGCTTGCGTTGGTGTGGGTCGTTCGGCGACCGACCGATTGGGGTCTGCGGCTTAGCTCGACAGCGATAGATAACGCCGGTGCAGGGCGTCGACCTGGGGGATGAGCTCCGAGGGCGTCCCGTCGTTATCGATCAGATCATCCGCGGCCGCCCGCCGTTCGGTCCGGGTTGCCTGGCTCGCGATGATTCGCTGGATTTCGTCGCGGCCGAGGCCGCTGCGGCGATGGACCCGCTCGATCTGGATGGGCTCCGAGACGTCGACGACGAGGATCCGATCTGCATGGTACTGGCGGCCAGTCTCGATCAGCAGCGGGATCACGAGCATACAGTAGGGGCCTTTGGCCGTGTCACGGCGTCGTTGAACCTCATCGCGGATCGGCGGATGCAGGATGGCTTCGAGGCGACGGCGCTTGCTGGGGTCGGTGAACACCATCCTGCGAACGGCGTCGCGGTCGAGGCCCCCTTCGGGCGCAATGACTTGGTACCCAAAGGCAGCGGCGATCGCGTCCACTGCCGCGCCGCCGGCTGCCGTGAGCTCGCGCGAGATGACGTCTGCATCGATGATGGTGACGCCATGGCCTGCGAACAGGTCCGCGACAGTGGATTTGCCGCTGCCGATCCCCCCCGTCAGTGCGACTGTGAACATGATCAGCAGCTGCCGCTGCGCGCTGCCGGAGCGGTCGCTTTGCAGCCCCCGGCTAGCGGCGTCGGAGCGCTCACAGTCCCACCCAGCGCAGGTAGGCGTTCGTGATGGAATCGCCCCAGAGCACACTGATCCAGCCAGCGATGGCCAGGAAGGGGCCGAAAGGGACCGGCGTGCCACGCTGCTGTCGACCGATGAGCATCATGGCGATGCCGAATACTGCGCCTGGTACCGTGGACAACAGGAGGATCTGCGGCAACGCGGTCCAACCGAGCCAGGCGCCGAATAGCGCGAACAACTTGAAATCACCCTGGCCCATGCCTTCTTTGCCGGTGGTAAGCCGGAAGAGCTGGGCGATCAGCCAGAGACTCAGGTAACCGCAGATGGCGCCGATGATCGCCTGATCGCTGTCGACGAAGAGGCCGAAGAGGCTGAGTCCCAGACCAATCCAGAGCAAGGGGAGGGTGATGCTGTCCGGAAGCAGCTGCGTCTCGGCGTCGATGACGGCAAGCGCAATCAGTCCCCAGGTCAGCACCAGGGCGGCCATGCCTCGCTCGGTTGGGCCGAGCTGCCAGATCACGATCAGCGAAAGGATAGCCGTGGCGGCCTCGATCAGCGGGTAACGGATCGAGATTGGCTCGTCACAGCGGCTGCAATGTCCCCTGAGTAGCAGCCAGCTCAGGATCGGGATGTTTTCCCATATTCGCAGTCGGTGTTTGCACTTGGGACAGTGTGAACCGGGAAAGGCCAAGCTGAAGCGGCCGTCGGGGGCGGCGGCGCGCTCGTCGAGGCCCAGCAGCTCGGCGCACTCCACGCGCCAGCCGTCCTCCATGATCCGGGGCAGGCGCAGGATGACGACATTGAGAAAGCTGCCAATCGAGAGCGCAAACAACAAAACCACCAGGTAGAGCAGCGCCGGATGCTGCACCAGCAGGTCAATAGCGCTCATCGCGGGTCGCTTCCTGTCTTTCGGCGACTGAGTGATGCCGTGTCGCGATCGTGCCGGGGCGGCCCGGCTCAGACGACGGCGGCAAGCTTGAAGATTGGAAGGTACATGGCGACGACGAGGCTACCTACCATGGTTCCGATGACGACCATGATCATCGGCTCCAGCAAGCTGCTCAGGGCATCGACGGCGTTGTCGACCTCTTCCTCGTAAAAATCCGCGACCTTTGCGAGCATTTCATCGAGGGCGCCGGACTCCTCGCCGATGGCTGTCATCTGGATGACCATATGCGGAAACAAGGAGCGTTGGCGCATGCTCAATTGCAGGCTTTGGCCCGTGGCCACCTCTTCACGCATCTTGGACACCGCATCAGAGTAAACGACATTGCCCGTGGCCCCGGCGACGGAATCCAACGCGTCGACCAACGGCACACCGGCGGCGAACATCGTCGACAGCGTGCGCGCGAAGCGGGCGACGGCCGCCTTGTTGAGGATTGGTCCGATGACCGGGATCTTGAGCGAGACGCGATCAATGGCATTGCGGAAGCGGCGGGACTTCTTGAACAGCTGCCCTATGCCGACGATCAGGGCGACCGCCGCCAGTCCGAATAAGTACCACCAGTCGCGCACCAGGTCAGACAGGCCGATGACGAGCAGGGTGAATGCAGGCAGGTCGGCGCCAAAGCTGCTGAACAGTGCCTTGAACTGCGGGATGACGAATACCAGAATGATCACGGTGACCACGATGGCGACGACAATGACGGCGGCCGGGTAGAACAGCGCCTTCTTGACTTTGCCCTTGATGGACTCGGTCTTTTCCTTGTAAGTCGCGATCTTGTCCAGTACGGTTTCGAGGACGCCGGCATGCTCCCCCGCCGCGACCAGATTGCAGAACAGGTCATCGAAGTGGTTCGGATGCTTGGCGAGGGCTTCGGCCATCGCGGTGCCGCTTTCCACGTCGGTTTTGATCGAGAGGACGAGATCTTGCATCGACGGGTTCTGGTGACCACGGCCGACGATGTCGAACGATTGAACCAGTGGAACGCCGGCGGCCATCATGGTCGCAAGCTGGCGCGAAAAGATGGTGATGTCGGCGCTGGTGATCCTTTTCTTGCCGGAACCGAACAGCGGCGCGGGCTTCTTCTTGACCTTTATCGGCTTGACGCCTTGCCGTCGCAGGTCTGCCCGGACCATGTCGCTGCTTGACGCACGGAACTCGCCCTTGACCCTTGCGCCTCGCCGATCGACGCCTTCCCAGGCATAGTGATGGGCCTTCTCCGCGGGTTTCGGCCTCTGTCTGGGCTTCTGCTTCTGAGCGGCTACAAGTGCCATGAGGATTAGTCCTTGGTTACGCGGTTGAGCTCGGAGAGGCTGGTCATTCCAGCCTTGACCTTACGTAGGCCGGCTCTGCGCAAGTCGTCGTAGCCTTCGCGCTCGGCTTGATCCGCGATCTGGATGGCATTGCCGCCTTCCATGATCAGACGTCCCATCGCGTCAGAGACGCGAACGATTTGGAAGATGCCGGTACGACCTTTGTAGCCGTCGTTGCAGCGGTCGCAACCAACGGGCTTATAGATTGTCAAGCCGCCTGCGATGTCCGCCTCGGAAAATCCTTCCTCCAACAATGCCTCCCGCGGCAGATCCGCTGGCTGCCGGCAATGGGTGCAGAGACGGCGTGCAAGGCGTTGGGCCACGATCAGCAGAACCGAGGAGGCGATGTTGAATGGGGCGACACCCATGTTGACAAGTCGGGTCAGCGCATGGGGGGCGTCGTTCGTGTGGAGTGTGGAAAGAACCAGGTGTCCGGTCTGCGCGGCCTTGACGGCAATCTCGGCTGTCTCCAAGTCGCGGATCTCGCCAACCATGATGATGTCGGGATCCTGGCGCAGAAAGGCGCGCAGTGCCGCGGCAAAGGTCAGTCCGGTCTTCGGATTCATGTTGACTTGGTTGATCCCCAGCACCTGAATCTCCACCGGATCTTCGACCGTCGAGATATTGACGCCCTCTTCGTTGAGCAGACCCAGCGCAGAGTACTGCGTGACCGTTTTGCCGGAACCCGTTGGGCCGGTAACCAGGATCATTCCATAGGGCTTGCGAATACACTCGAGAAAATCCCTCCTTTGTTGCTCCTCCATGCCGAGCTGGTCGATACCGACAAGCGCCGCGCTGGAATCGAGGATTCTGAGCACGACCTTTTCCCCGTACAGCGTCGGCAAGGTGTTGACGCGAAAATCGATGCTGCGGGTTCTACTCAGCTTCAGCTTGATGCGGCCGTCCTGCGGTACCCGGCGCTCAGCGATGTTCATTCGGGACATCACTTTCAGTCGAGCGACCAGGCGCGATGCGATAGTGATTGGCGGACTGGCCACCTCGCGCAGGATACCGTCCTGGCGGAAGCGGATGCGGAAGCGCTTCTCATAGGGCTCGAAGTGGACGTCTGAAGCCTCGGCCCTGATGGCTTGAATGAGGATCTTGTTGACATACCGCACGACCGGCGCGTCGTCGATGTGGAGGTCGTCGTCGTCCCCCTGATTGTCATCGTCGACGGTGACGGCCAGGTTGTCCAGCTCGGTCTCCATTAGATCCTTCATCGCCGCATCTTGAGCATCGATCACGAGATCGATGGCCCTGGCGAGCTTCTCCTGCTCGACCAAGATGGCTTCTGTCATCAGACCTGTGGCGAAGCGGATCTCGTCGAATGCCAGTGCATTCGTCGGATCGCATACGGCTAAAAACAGCCGGCTCCCCCGACGATGGATCGGCAGCGCGCGGTGCTTGCGAATCAGCTTCGCGTCCACGATGCTGGACGGGATGTCGAGCAGATCGATCGCGTCGAGATCGAGCAATGGGACCCCGAACTCCTGCGAGGCAGCGACCGCGATGCGTCTGCTGTCGAGGATCTTCTCGTCAACGAGGTACTGAACGAACGGGACGCGCCGGCGCAACGCTTCGGCATGGGCGGTCTTCGCCTGGGGCTCCGAGAGGAGGTCATCACGGACCAAACGGCGTGCCAGGCCGGCGGGATTGATCTCAGCTTGTTCCGGAGACATCGGTACAGCAGTCAATGCGTCGTTGCGTCATGCGGTGTTGTGTTGTGACGATCGCCATTGGGTCAGCGATTGACCCCGAATGCCAGTCGGACATTGTTGGCAACGAGTCCGTTGTCCTTTTGCTCGCTCTCGGCGAGATAGAACTCCAAGATCGTCTCGCGATTCATCAGCATGTCTTCGCTGACATCATCTGCAACCTCGTTGGCGTGGCAAAACACGCTGACATAGGGTGAATCCGGCTCCCGGGCGTCAGTGATCCACAGCTCGGGGGCAATCCTGTCCATGAAGCGCAGGAAGCCGTAACCCTTCTCGGGAAACCATTTCGTACAGACGCCGCGCACACAGGAGCCGGGCTTGCCCCAGTCGTTTCGTGGCTCGTAGGCAATCGGTAGCAAGTCTGGTATCAGGAAGCCGGACCAGAACGCATCGACCTCCTGCTGTAACTGACGGGAGACGTTCTTGAACCCGATCAGCTCAACCCTGCAGCCGAGATTCTGCAGGGCGGTGACCACCTGAAGGAAATCCCCGTCGCCTGTCACCAAGGTCACCTGATCCAGTTTGCCTGCTTGCAGCATGGCGTCCACGGCCATGTCGAGGTCGGCGTTCGCCTTGGTGGAGACGTTGCCGTTCTCGTCCGTGTAGTGACGGACATACTTGACCGTGACCTTCCAGCCGAAGTCTCTGACCATCTGTTGGTACGAGCGGGACTTCTTTGCATACTCGATATCCTCCCGAGCACGCTCCGCGTCGAAGGCGAGATAGGTGTTCAGGCGCTGTAACGTGCCGTTCTCTCTGGCGGCAAACCGACGCAGCACGTCGTAGCGCATCTGATAGCCGCCGTTGTATCGAATATTCTCTGCGTCGACGTAGACGCCGACTTTCGCAACAGAAGACAAATTGAAAACCTCGAATGAATAGAATCGTTCTTCAGCCAGCTGAATGGACCTGAGGTCCAGCGGTCGTGCCGTCCCTGTGAAAATCCGGCTCGTCGTGCCTTGAGAAACGCCGACCGATCGGCGCGTTCCTGAGCCCATGGACGGGCTGTCGTTGTTAAGCCGCTCATGCGGCTAAACGATAGGGTCAGGCGAATGCAGTGTCTCCTTTTGAAATACGCCGGGTCGTAGGGGACCCGGCCGCTCGACTTGTCTAGGCGAGTATGTGCCACCCGCCATGGGGTATGACCGCTATTGGTTGGCGCGGTTCGCGATCAGGTCGTCGACGACGCTCGGATCGGCCAGCGTCGACGTGTCGCCAAGTGCGTTGACCTCGTTTGCGGCGATCTTGCGCAGGATGCGGCGCATGATCTTGCCGGAACGCGTCTTGGGCAGACCGGGTGACCATTGGATGATGTCGACTGTCGCGATCGGGCCGATCTCGGTGCGCACCATTTTGACCAGATCTTTCTTGAGCGCGTCACTGGGCTCCGTGCCGGCCATCAGGGTGACGTAGGCATAGATGCCTTGTCCCTTGATGTCGTGGGGGTAGCCGACCACGGCAGCCTCGGCGACGGCATCGTGCAGCACCAGGGCCGACTCGATCTCCGCCGTGCCGAGACGGTGGCCCGAGACGTTGAGGACATCGTCGATGCGGCCGGTGATCCAGTAATAGCCATCCGCATCGCGCCGGGCACCATCGCCGCTGAAGTAGTAGCCGGGGTACTGTTTGAAGTAGGTGTCGATGAACCGCTGATGGTCGCCATAGACGGTGCGCATCTGGCCAGGCCAGGGACGGGTAATCACGAGCGCCCCCTCGCCCTCGCCGTCGATGATGGTTCCTTCGCCAGGGTCGACCAGGGCTGGGACAACGCCGAAGAATGGCCGTGACGCGGAGCCAGGCTTTAGCGGCGTGGCCCCGGGCAGCGGTGTGATCAAGTGTCCGCCGGTCTCCGTCTGCCACCAGGTGTCGACGATTGGGCATCGCGCATCGCCGACGACATGATAATACCACTCCCATGCCTCGGGGTTAATCGGCTCGCCCACGGTGCCGAGGATGCGCAGCGATGCGCGCGAGGTCTGCTTGACTGGCTCTTCGCCAGCGCGCATCAGCGCACGGATCGCCGTGGGGGCGGTGTAGAAGATGTTGACCTTGTGCTTGTCCACGACCTGCCAGAAGCGCGACATGTCCGGGTAGTTCGGGATGCCTTCGAACATCACCGAGATGGCGCCGTTGGCCAGCGGCCCGTAAACGATATAGGTGTGGCCGGTGACCCAGCCTACGTCCGCCGTGCACCAGTAGACTTCACCCTCTTGGTAGTCGAAGGTGTACTTGTGCGTCATCGCGGCGAACACGAGGTAGCCGCCGGTCGTGTGCAGGACGCCCTTGGGCTTACCCGTGGACCCAGAGGTGTAGAGGATGAACAACGGGTCCTCGGCATCCATCGGCTCCGGCTGGCACTCGGCAGCGGCTTCGGCCATGGCCTCGTCGTACCAGAGATCACGCCCGCTATTCCAAGCAATATCACCGCCCGTGCGGCGCACGACGAGGCTTGTGTGTACGTTCGGGCACTCCTCGAGGGCCTTGTCGGCGTTCTTTTTCAGTGGCACCGAACGACCTCCGCGGACACCCTCATCGGCGGTAATGAGCACGCGGCAATCCGAGTCGAGGATGCGGTCGCGCAGGGAATCCGGTGAGAAGCCGCCGAAGACGACCGAGTGGACCGCGCCGATGCGGGCACAGGCGAGCATGGCCACGGCCGCCTCGGGGATCATCGGCATATAGATACAGACCCGGTCCCCCTTGGCGACGCCGCGCGTCTTCAGCACGTTGGCCAGCTTGCAGACCTCGGCGTGCAGCTCGCGATAGGTAACCTTGCGATCTTCGTTTGGGTTGTCGCCTTCCCAGATGACGGCGACTTGATCGCCGCGCGTGCTCAGGTGGCGATCCAGGCAGTTGACGGTCACGTTGAGCTTGCCGCCGTCGAACCAATGGATCTCGACCTTGTCGGGGCCGTAGTCGTAATCCATCACCCGGTCCCACTTCTTCTCCCAGGTGACGAAGCTGTCGGCTTGTTCGGCCCAGAACCCCTCGGGGTCATCGACGGACCGCTGGTACATGCTCTGGTAGGTCTCTTCGTCGATATGGGCCTGGGCCGCGATCGCGGCGGGGACTTCGTAGACTTTGTGCTCCGACATGGTGATGTTCTCCTCAGCGATCTTGTTGGTTCGATGGACGCCACCCGGTCATCGAGGGTGGCAGGTTGGCATCAGCGGTCGGTGACCAGGGCGCGTCTGGCTGACGGGCCGCGAGCCAGTCTAAACGCTCGTTTTGTGCTCTGCCACCATCGCGGCTTCGAAGTCATCGATGTCGAGCGGTCCGCCTGGCTCGGCACGTCAGGTCACCTCAACCGCCGCGGCGAGCCGCGACTCGCAGGCGAAGCGCGTTGAGACGAATGAAGCCGGTCGCATCGCCCTGGTCGTAGGCGCCGGCATCATCCTCGAATGTCGCTATGCTGGTATCGAACAGACTGTCGCTATCGGACTTGCGGCCGACGACCATTGCGTTGCCCTTGTAGAGCTTCAATCGGACCTGGCCGTTGACAACCTGTTGGGTCTCATCGATGGCTGCCTGGAGCATCCGCCGCTCCGGGCTGAACCAGTAGCCGTTGTAGATCATCTCGGCGTAGCGTGGCATCAGCTGATCTTTCATATGCGCCGCCTCGCGGTCGAGGGTCAGCGACTCCATCGCGCGGTGTGCCTTGAGCATGATGGTCCCTCCCGGGGTCTCGTAGCAGCCGCGGGATTTCATCCCGACGTAGCGGTTCTCGACGATATCGGCCCGGCCGATGGCGTGGATTCCTCCGATGCGGTTCAGCTCCGTCAGCACCTCGGCTGGCGTCATCCGCTTGTCGTCGATGCTCACGATGTCGCCCCGCTCGAAGCCGAGGGTGAGCTCCGCCGGGCTTTCGGGCGCCTGCTCCGGCGCGGCGGTCCAGCGCCACATCGACTCGGATGGCTCGCACCAGGGGTCTTCCAGGTCGTAGCCCTCGTAGGAGATGTGCAGCAAATTGGCGTCCATGGAGTAGGGCGATTTGGTCCCGTCACGCTTCATCTCCACCGGGATGCCATGGGCTTCGGCGTAGGCGAGCAGCTTCTCGCGCGAGAGCAGGTCCCATTCGCGCCATGGGGCAATAATCTGAATGTCCGGGTTCAAGGCGTAGGCGCCGAGCTCGAAGCGGACCTGGTCGTTGCCCTTGCCGGTCGCCCCGTGGGCGATGGCGTCGGCGCCGGTCTCGGCGGCGATCTCCACCAGGCGCTTGGCGATCAGTGGTCGGGCGATGGAGGTGCCGAGGAGGTACTCGCCCTCGTAGATGGCGTTGGCGCGGAACATCGGGTAGACGAAATCCCGTACGAACTCCTCGCGCAGATCGTCGATGAAGATCTCTTTGACGCCGGCGGCCTGGGCCTTGGCGCGGGCGGGCTCCAGCTCCTCCCCCTGACCGATGTCGGCGGTAAAGGTGACGACCTCGCAGCCGTAGTGCTGCTGTAGCCACTTGAGGATGACCGAGGTGTCGAGGCCGCCAGAATAGGCGAGCACTACCTTGTTGATCGAGGCCTTTGCCATGTCTGTGCTCCTGGTACGATTTGATGGTATGGCAACAGAGATGAAGTATACGCGCGCTGGACTGCATCGCATCGGGGTCTGCGAGTCATTGCCGGAGCTGATTCCTGTCGATCAGATCTCGATCCGCGC
>Ga0316580_10000306_pt1 | contig 10703 bp, 8 predicted proteins | sample S0NA_2_FD_204519 | JGI IMG/M metagenome (GOLD analysis project Ga0316580, IMG submission 204519) | Rhizosphere microbial communities from salt marsh grasses in Alabama, United States - S0-2_160517rDrB | ecosystem: Host-associated > Plants > Roots > Rhizosphere | place: USA: Alabama | collected... | reverse complement strand
AAACGCTAGGCCGCTTCGAGTTGACGGAAATTGCACCCGCGGCCAGGGGCGTGCCGCAAATCGAGGTCGCCTTCGACATCGATGCCAACGGCATCGTTGAGGTGTCGGCCACCAACAAAGCCACCGGTAAGGCGCAGTCGATCAAGATTACCCATTCTTCCGGTCTCAGCCGTGAAGACATCGACCGGCTGGTCAAAGAGGCCGAACTGCACACCGAAGAAGACCAACACAAGCGTGATCGGGTGGAGGCCCGCAATGCCGCCGACGCCTTGATCCACGCCACCGAAAAGTCACTCGTGGAATTGGGGGGCAAGACCGGTGCGGAAGATCGGTCACGGGTCGAAGGAGCTATCGCCAACCTGAAACGGGTCATGGACGGTACGGATACAGATGCTATCAAACGGCTGACAGAAGAATTGCGTCATGCTTCTCAGCGGCTTGCAGAGGGAATTTACCAACAATCAACGGCCGCTGGAACCGGTCAAAGCCGCTCAACTGAAGGGCGCGGTTCGCAAGACAATCCATCATCTGCCTCGAATTCTGACGAGGCGGTTGTGGAAGCGGAATACGAAGAAGTCAATTAAGGAAAAGGGCGGCTGTCTACCACGGCCGCCCTTTTCGGTTTGAATTTTCTGTCAATTTACGGACTATTCTGCTAAATACAATTGCTATGGTGACAATCAAATAATTGCAATTAACATTCCATTACTTATGCTGTAAACCTAACCGAGTAATTGCCAATTGTCGTCATCATCGGACCAGGGGAGATTTGTAAATGAAAGATGAAAGCAAAGATGACCAGCTCCGCGACGACATGTTGCCACAACCGTCTTCCCAGGACTTGCGGGGTCGGCAGTCGGTGCGGGCCACGTTCAAACTGACGGCCAGAGCTATTGAAACCATGAGTGCCGTATCGATTCACCTGGGCATCAAACAGAAGTCCCTTTTCGATCATCTGGTGGATGATATCAAGGCGCTGGAGGTCATTGCGCGTGAAGTTCAGACAACGAAGTTTGACGAGCCCAGTCGTGTTCAAAAAACATTTGTTCTCAGCCGCCGGACACTCAACAGCCTTGAGCTGGCCTCGGTGAACTTTCAGACCCCACGCGATGCGTTGGTCGAATACTCGATCCAGCGCCTGATGCCGGTCATCACAAAAGAAAAAGAAAAGCACCAAAAGCGCAAGGCTCTGCTGAGCCGCATCAATGGATTCCTTGAAAGCGGTGAACAGATAATGCAAGAGGCGCGGCAGTGGCTGGGAGAGGAGGACCCGGTTTTCGATGAGCTTTCCCGGGCGATGACGGTTTTGCAGAATGCCCGCGATGACATCGCCGCTTTCATCGACAAGGGAAAGATCATCGAAAAATTTTAAGAATACGATTCTTCTTGAACCTTTTTCACACGCCGCTACGTTGCTACGTTGCTATAACGAAGGCGTTATTCTTTGCCGACGATTCTGTGGCGCTCTCCATCGGCCCATTCCAGCTGACCATACCCAGCCCTTTGCTTGACAGAAATTCGGAGATACCTACTTTTTCCTTATCAGACTCAACCGTTTCATCTCAGATCAAACGCGATGGATGCGTCCAAGGGCGCCGCCAAACTGCAAGACTGCTGGTAAGCCATGTTTCCACGAAAAGCGACCAAGGCCGAACCCGGACCGACTTACTCGGTTGCCTGGAAATCGTGCATGTCAGACATTGATCGGTCGGCATGGAATGCGCTCGCGCTGCCGCTTAAAACCCCGCTGCTAGAGTGGGATTGGCTTCGTCTGCTTGAAGATTCGGGCAGTGTGCGGGCAGAAACGGGCTGGCTGCCGTTGCATCTGACGATTTGGTCGGAAAACCACCTCGTCGGAGCCGCCCCCTTGTACGTCAAAGGGCACAGCGACGGTGAATTCGTCTTTGATCATGCCTGGGCTCACCTGGCGCAGCGTCTCGGAATCCGCTACTATCCCAAGCTGGTCGGGATGAGCCCTTTCTCACCGGTGGTCGGTTATCGTTTCCTGATCGACCCCAGCGCAGACGCCGCTCTGGTGACGCGGTTGATGGTCAACGCCATCGATGCCTTCTGTCATACCAACAAAATCGTCGGCTGCAGTTTTCTGTTCGCCGATCCGGACTGGAAGGCACAAATGGAGTCTTTGGGGTTTATCTCCTGGCAGCATCAAAGTTATGCATGGAAAAACAGAGATTTTCGCTCTTTCGAGGACTACCTGGCGATATTCAACACGAACCAGCGCCGCAACATCCGCCGGGAGCGCAGAAGCATAGAACGTGCCGGAATTTGCATCAGGCCATTGACCGGCGCGGAGATTCCCCGCCGATTATTTCCATTGATGTACACCTATTACAGCCGAACCAATGATCGCTACGGCCCATGGGGCTGCAAATACCTTACCAAGGCCTTTTTTGAAGGCCTGTATCATCGCTTCCGCCACCGGTTGTTGCTGATGGCGGCTTTCGACGGGCCGGAAAACGAGCTCCCAGTAGGCCTTTCTTTCCTGTTGACTAAAAATGACCGATTATACGGACGCTACTGGGGATGTGCCCGAAAAATAAATCACCTGCATTTCAATGCCTGCTATTACAGCCCGATTGAATGGTCCATCCGCCACGGGGTCGGTCTTTTCGATCCCGGCGCCGGCTCGCCCCACAAGGTTCGACGTGGTTTCGCAGCGGTAGCCAACCACAGTCTACACCGATTCTACGATCCGAGCCTATCTCAGATCCTTATAGGCCACATCGACGAGATCAACCGACATGAGCAGCAGGTTGTCGACAACCTGAATGCCGCGCTGCCTTTTTCGAAGGCCCAAAAATGATGATCGGCCAAGGGTATGTCAACGGAGTAGGTGTCGTATACCGGGGTTCTGCAGATTGTCGGCTCCCAATCGCCACTGTCCTTTATTGTCCCGGACCCCTTGCAAAAGCCCTTTTTTCAGGAATTCGAGCACACCGTATTCGGTCAGATACGTTAACTTACTAAATTCGATTATCGATAATGTCGGGGCGCCGTCGGTCGAGGTGCCGGAAATTGCTTTTTTATCTGCGGAGGCCAAAAAATCGTCTGCAGGAACTCCTGCCCCCTGCGCTTTATCTTTCTTCTTAGCCACCCGGTCGATTTTATCGGGTGCCGCTTGCTTCCCCGACGGTTTCACGATGGCTTGAATCGCCTTGGCTGTCATTTCAGTCTTGTCAATTTTCCACCTTCCGGCGGTTTTCACCCCCTTGATCTTACCTTTTCGCAACAAACGATTGACGGTAGAGATGGCAATGCCTGTCAGTTCGGAAAATTCTCTGGTTGATAAAGATGAAGATTGTCGAGCCATTGATTGGGCCTTCCTTTCGATTATGTCAAATCCATTCCAGTCGACCGTTTGCAACGATCACGACCGTATCGAAACAAACGCCGCTTAGATTGACGACGATAAAGGGTGTAACCGGCGTCATATTAGCCGTCAGATGAGAAGGCGTCAAGCACCGCATGCTTGCGATGTAGCGAAAAGTCAGTCGGTGTCGCATCCATACATGTATTCGCTTTCGCTTTCGAACGGAGGTTTTATTTTGCCGTAAATCGTGATAGAGGTCGAGTCCTTGTCCCAGTGGTCGACTGGAGACTCTCTTTGCCCTCCAGGATCCATAAGAGAATTTTGAATGCGACAGAAAAGGTGACTCGTGATACAAACTCGGTCAAACTGGCTTCCCGTTGCCGGTCTTGTCACGGCGATGATGCTGTGGGCCAGTTCGTTCATCGTCTTGAAACTCGCTTTCCGCAGTTACCACCCGATGGTGGTGATATTCGGCCGCATGCTGGTAGCCAGCATCTGTTTTCTATTCTTCCTTCCTCGATGGCGGGCCGTCACCTTTCGCCGGGGGGACTGGAAACCGATCCTTTTCATGGTTTTTTGCGAACCCTGTCTCTATTTTCTGTTTGAAGCCAAGGCGTTAGAGAATACCGCCGCCGCCCAAGCCGGTATGATCTCGGCCTTATTGCCACTGATGGTTGCCGTAGCCGCGCGAATATTTCTGAAAGAATCCATTACCCTCAAGACGTTGCTCGGCTTTGCACTGGCCATCAGTGGTGCCGTTTGGTTGAGCTTGAGCGGCGCCGTCTCACCGTCGGCACCCGATCCTCCTCTGGGCAATTTTCTCGAGTTTGTCGCCATGGTGTGTGCTGTCGGTTACATCATTACACTCAAAAGACTCACCGCACGCTACAGTCCCTTGATGCTCACCGCTTTTCAGGCTTTTGGCGGCAGCCTTTTTTATTTGCCGATTCTGTTTCTGCCGTCGACCCGATTACCCTTCCAGTTCGATCTCAGCGGCATGTTGGCCGTCATCTATCTCGGAGCATTTATCAGTTTTGGGGCCTACGGACTTTACAATTTCGGCGTCAGCCGTATCCCGGTCAGTCAGGCATCCGCATTTGTGAACCTGATTCCGGTTTTCTCGGTTTCTCTGGGTTGGCTGATCTTGGGCGAGCGGTTCACCCCGACTCAGTATGTGGCGGCTCTCCTGATATTGACGGGTATTTTTCTCAGCCAGGATCGCACGGTTGGCGCTTTTCGTCCCCGCACACTTCGAAACCAGAGCGCCTAATATAATTCGCGATTTGCAACCATACCCAGACCCAGGGTTGCAGCGTCGGATGCGCTTCAAACAACCTCATTGTATGCGTTTACAGCGTACCGCAGTTGTAAGGCGTCGGGGACCGGGCCAATACAAGTTTAAAATTCCGCAGGGGCTCTAATGGAGATGATATCGAAAAAAAAGTGCTGATCGGAAGGGAATTATCCTCAGCGGTAAGCGAAGGTAAAAAACAGGCTTCCGTAAATTCAGTCTGCCCCGCCATAAAAACGCGCGGTTGTGACCGAAAACGCCCTCATCTTTTGGTCAGTAGATGAGATCGGTACCCTTTTGCGTCAACCGAAGGTTGCCATCCGGTTCTTTGAGGTGCTCGACCAGACCACTCGACACGAGTTCCTTAATGGCTTGTTTGAAAATCTTTTTCTCCTGGTTGTCCAGGCTTGCAAGATAGTCCACTTCCAGCCAATTCGGCGGCAGCGTGTCGTTTTCGCTGCCAAGTGATCGAAATTTGTCAAGGATTTCTCTTTTTATTGTCTTTTTGTCCTTTTGCATTTTACCCTCCAGTATGGCACAACCGGTTTTCGTCCTCTGAGTCGATCGAATCGATAGATCCCGGTGGTTCGATAAGGTTACAGCAAGCGCACTGGCGGCCACACCGTAGCGCAAAATCAACACATTGATATTATATCATATTAATACCATATAGACAGCCATAAGGCAATGAGATAGTTGCGGATATTTGCATATTTATAGATCGGAACCTCATTAGGTGACCGGTTTCAGACAGGCCCGTATTTGGGGCATAAGTTCTGCCGATGCTGCCAGAAGATGCTCCTCGATTTTATGACCGCCGAGGTAATCATTGAGAAAGAAATCGCCGCCGTCGATCTTGCAGAACCTGCCCCCGGCCGATTCAATGATGACCCGCGCTGCGGCCAAATCCTGAAAAGACTCGTTGGCAACGATGGCCGCGTCCGCTCGTCCCATGGCGACGTAGCAGATGTGGGCCGAGGTACAGCCAAAGGATCTGATTTTTCCCTGAAAATTGGTATTGAAGCGGTTGTGGAATCGCGAAAATGTCAGCAGCAGGCTCTCGTCGTTGATGGAATCGATGCCGGAAATCCGGATACGTTCATTGCCCCAAAACGCTTCCCTACCAGCCCGGGCGTGGAAAAGATCTCCGGTGGCCGGCATAAAAAAAACGCCGAATATCGGCCAGAAATTTTCAATCAGGGCCAATGAACACCCCCAGATGGGAATACCGGCTTGAAAATTGGCCACGCCGTCCAGCGGATCGAAAATCCAAAGATACCGCTCCTTTTCATGAGAATAATCTGTGCTGTGGAGTGTGTCTTTGAAAAGGTGATGTCCCGGAAATCGATTCTGCAATTCGGATTTGAAAAATTCGGACAGCTGCAATTCCGCTGTGGTGACCAGGTCTTCATCGAAACGGGTCTGGTGCTGCCCCTTGCCGTAAAAAGCCAGGGCTTTTTCACCGACGCCATGGATAATGTCCATTGCGAATCCGGTTAATTCCTCGATGTCATATTCTTGTTCCGCTGCCATTAGGCCTCCTTGGAATCAAATTGGTGATGATTGATCCGTCGGTACTAAATTTGAAAAGGGACCGTGTGCCATTGCGCGTGGAGGGAATGATAAGATGCAACTAGATGAACAAAATGGGTTTGCAGAGCGGATTTTGGTGGTCGATGGTGGTCGGTGCAGAATCAATTCACAGATCATAGGGCGTCAGACTTTCATGGCCGCCATCGGTCACCAGGATGGTCTGTTCAAACTGGGCAGACAGCGACCCGTCGCGCGTCACCGCCGTCCAGTCGTCGTCCAGAACTCTCAGGTAGCGCTCACCGAGGTTTATCATCGGCTCAATGGTAAAGACCATGCCGGGCACAAGGGTGAGTCCTTCGCCTTTGCGGCCAAAATGGGGCACTTGAGGTGATTCATGAAATTCGAACCCGACCCCGTGTCCGACGAATTCGCGTACGACCGAACATCCTTGCCCTTCGGCGTATTGCTGAATCGCAAAACCGATATCTCCGATCGTGTTGCCGGGGCGAACCTCTTTTCTTCCGACCCGCAGGCACTCCTGGGCAACATTGACGATCTTTCGGGCATCCGGCCCCGGCGAACCGACGAAAAAGGTCTTGTTCGCGTCGGCAAAATAACCGCCGAGTATGGTGGTAATATCGACGTTGACGATGTCGCCTTCCAGCAGCTCGCGTTGTCCAGGAATGCCGTGGCAGATCACTTCGTTGACCGAGACACAAACGCTCTTCGGAAATCCGCGATAATTCAAGGGTGCGGGTATGCCGCCGTTTTTAATGGTGTGTTCATGGACCAGCGTGTTGATGACTTCGGTCACGAGACCCGGACGGATTGCGGCTTCCACCAGATCGAGCGTTTCCAGAACCAGTCGCCCGGCGATCCGGATGCCTTCGACGGCCTTCTCGTCTTTTAAACGGACGTTGTATTTTCTTGCGTAGGCTGTCCGATTGTCCTCCGCCTGACCGTTATCTTTTCCGAGGCAGCATTTTTTATATTTTAATCCGCTGCCGCAGGGGCAGGGATCGTTGCGACCCACTTTCGATTTGTTCAATATTTTCATGGCTTTTCAATCCGTTCCGCAGGGCTTATTCATATTATTTCGTTGGGAGCCCTCGGCGATCCGCCTGTGCGCCGTCATACACGCCCGTTGGCGGTATATGATGCGCTGCCCCGGAAATCAATAGAAAATAAGTTCATCACTCCCGCCGACGAGCGGCAATCCCGACCCAGTTTTCAAGCGTGTCGAGCGCCAGTATATCGAATTGGTGGTCCTTTAGGGCTGCGAGCACCCGCTCTTTGTGCAGTGGTGTGATTCCGGAAGAAATAAAGATACTTTCCGGCTTCGACACACGTTGCAGGTCGTCGAGAAGCTCGAGAATAACATCGGTGAGGATGTTGGCGGCCACAAGGTCGAATTGTCCCTTTATGGCTGCTCCCAAATTTCCCCGTATCAAACTGCAGCGGTCGCGTGCGATGGCATTTCTGAGGAAATTATCCGCGGCCACCGTAACGGCTGTTTCATCGACATCGATGGCACAAATCGATCCGGCGCCCAATTTCCCAGCGCCTATGGCGAGAATCCCGGATCCGGTGCCCACATCCAGGAAAGCATCCCCTTTTTTAAGGTGTTCACGAATCAGCCGCAGGCTCAATATGGTTGTCGGGTGCCCTCCAGTGCCAAAAGCCATGCCCGGATCGATGTCGATAACAATCACATCCGGTTTGGCTGAAACAGTTTCCCAGGAGGGTTTGATGACCATGTCGGCGCTGACCCAAACCGGTTGGAAGAACGCCTTCCAGGATTCGGCCCAGTCTTCGTCGTCGATCTCTCTCAACCGTAAGTGCGTTGCGATGTTGTGTCGTTCGCTCACTTTTTTCAACTGCAGTTGCAGGTAGTTGCAGCGCGCGCGACTCTCGGAACCCACCGGCAGGAATCCGGTCACCGCAGGGTATTCCGGAAGCTCGACCGGAGCTTCCCCCCAGTCTTCGGCGGTCACCAAACTGGGGTCGTCAATTACGACCCCTTTGAGACCAAGGTCGAAGAAAACCCCGGCAATGACATCCGCGGCGGTTTCGGTATCGGTATCGGCACAAGCGAACTCAACTTTGGCTTCTATCCATTTCATGACGGTATATTTATTGCAAAAAATTATGGTATCCCTGTAAGCAGCTGCTAGAATAAAGAGTCGGCCTCTCGAGGCGGCGCCTTTTATTCGAATCAAATGTCCCGCCCGTATCAGCCCGGTGACTCTTTTTTCGTATCGACAGTCAATGTATTGACGATTCGGTACCATCGAAGCTCTGGCAATGCTCAACATACGCCATGGTCTTTTTCACGTCAAACCGTTGCTCGGATATCACAAAAAGTGTAAAAGACTGATTGGACGAGAGGGCAAACCATTTTGGGCATCCAACAGGGCGACACGGAAATGGTGAACGCACCAATTTATAACAGCCGAATTACCAAATCCTACCTTAATTACCTGAAAATACACTGGCCGCAGGTCGACTGCGACGAACTGCTCGAAAAATCCGGCATGACCCGTTACCAGGTCGATGATCCAGCGCATTGGTTTACGCAGAAACAGGTCGATCGCTTTCACGATGTCATCGTAGAAAAAACGGGCGCAGTCGATATTTCAAGACAGGCCGGCCGACATGTCAGTTCCTCCAGCGGGATTGGAGCCACCAAACAATACTTCCTCGGCTTCGTGGGACCTGCCCTTGCCTATCTGGCAGCCGGTAAAGTAGTCGACAGATTCAGCCGGGCCACGGTCAATACGGCCAGAAAACTGGGGCCAAACAGGATTGAATCCACATTTACACAGCATCCTGGCGTCCAGGAAAAACCCTATCAGTGCCAAAACCGCATTGGACACCTGGAAGCGATGGCCGAAGTGTTTACCGGTAAATTCGCCCACATCGACCATCCGGAATGTTTCCATAACGGAGATGCATGCTGCCGGTACATCGTCTCTTGGGACAAATCTCCCGCTTTTCTCTGGGCTCGGATGCGTAACTATTCATCTGCTCTCTTCATCTTGCTTTCAGTGATCTTTTGGGCCTTCATCCCAGTGCACCACTGGCTGATTGCAACTCTCATCGGCCTGGCGGCTGTTCTGACGCTGTCATTGATATCGACCCAATTTGAAAAAGGCGAACTGATCCGAACCATTCAATCACAGAAGGCAGCAGCCCATGAGCATCTCGATCAACTCAGCGCCCGCTACAGCAACGCACAGCTGGTCCACGAAATCGGTCAAGCGACATCGTCCGTAATTGACATTGACGTATTGATATCCGCCGTCATAAGGACCATTTCCAAGCGGCTTGATTTCGACCGCGGTGTCATCATGCTGGCCAATACGGAAAAAACACGCCTTGAATACATCGATGGGTTCGGCTACAGCAAAGAGCACGAAAAACTGCTGCGCAACAACAGCTTCCATTTGGACCGGCCGGCGGCACGAGGATATTTCGTCAGGGCTTTCCTCGAACAGAAACCTTTTCTGATGCAGGACGTCAACGCCGACCAAGACAAGCTGTCGCGCAGAAGCCTGGCAATGGCAATGGAAATGGGCGTCAAATCGCTGATTTGCGTCCCGATCGTGTATGAAAAAGAATCGTTTGGCATACTGGCTGTCGACACCGTCAATTCGAAGCGCCTGCTCACCCAAAGCGACATAAACTTGTTGACGGGTGTCGCCTCCCAGACGGCCATCAGTATCGCCAATGCGCACTCTTTCAGTAAACTTCAGATCAGCGAGGAAAAATATCGTTCGATCCTCGAGAGCATCGATGACGGTTATTTCGAAGTCGACCTCAGCGGCAATCTGACGTTTCTGAACGAGTCGACCTGCCGTATGCTCGGCTATCGACGCAATGAACTGCTCGGGGTGAACTACAGCCAGTTCATGGATGCGGTGACGTCTGAAAAGGTTTTTCAGACATTCAATGCGGTCTACCGAACCGGTGAAACAACCCGGGCGCTGGACTGGAAAATGCTGCGTAAAGACAAATCGGAATGCTTTGTTCAGGCCCTGGTTTCGCTCATTCACAATCCCGCCGGTGAGCCGATCGGTTTTCGCGGTCTCGCCCGGGATGTGACCGGACAGATCCTTGCCGAAAAAGAGCGCAAGGTGCTGGAGGCCCGGCTTCAGCAGGCCGAAAAAATGAAGGCCATCGGAACGCTGGCTGGCGGCGTCGCCCACGACTTGAATAACGTTTTATCGGGCATCGTCAGTTACCCGGAACTGCTGTTGATGGATCTACCTGAGGACAGTCCCCTCAGAAAGCCGATTCTCACGATTCAAAAATCGGGCGAGAAGGCTTCGGCAATTGTTCAGGATCTTTTGACGCTGGCCCGGCGCGGTGTCGCCGCCTCGCAGGTCATCAATCTCAATCAGGTCGTCGACGAATATCTAAAAAGCGCTGAATACACAAAAATGCGGGCCATTTATTCCGAAGTCGACATCAAGGTTGAAACCGCACCGAATCTATTAAACATGATCGGTTCACCGATCCATATTTCCAAATCGCTGATGAACATCG
>Ga0316580_10000305_pt1 | contig 10704 bp, 12 predicted proteins | sample S0NA_2_FD_204519 | JGI IMG/M metagenome (GOLD analysis project Ga0316580, IMG submission 204519) | Rhizosphere microbial communities from salt marsh grasses in Alabama, United States - S0-2_160517rDrB | ecosystem: Host-associated > Plants > Roots > Rhizosphere | place: USA: Alabama | collected... | reverse complement strand
GTCCGGCAAGAAGCTGATCCGCTTGCCCTGGAGCTGTTCTTTGTAACGGGCGAGGCCCCGCTCCGCTCGGGCGATCGGCGCTGCGCAGACCTCGTCGACGGTCTGCTGCGAAATACGCCAAGCATCGGCCGCGGCACCGAGCCACGCCCGGGTACCCTCGATGCCCAACGGGTAGAGGCCGCTGAGCAGCTCGGCACCACGCTCCGTCAGCGCGGTGATGGTCTCGCCGAGGAACGGTTGCGCGGCCAGCACCTTGGTGCCAGGCCCAACCGGGGGCAGCGCGGCGGCGCGGCGTGGCGGCAGAAAGTAGACTGGGCTGATGCCAAGCCGCTCAAACAGCCGGCTGAGCTGATCCTCGACCACGTCCGCTAGCGTCCCGGCGACGAGCAGCGCGCGTTCGCCGTCGTTCGCCGGCAGCTCGGGCACCAGGGCACTCAGACAGGTATCCTCACCCTGAGTGAAGGTCGTGTCCAGACCGCTGCCGCTATAAGCGATGATCCGCTTCTTCCCGGCGTGAGCCGCTGCCAGACGCTCGGCGGCCTTGTGCAGATCGAGCTTGATAACCTCCGACGGGCAGGAGGCGACCAAGAACAGGGTGCCGATATCGGGACGGCGCTCGAGCAGCTCGTTGACGACCCGGTCCAGCTCGTCGTTGCAGTCGGCGAGCCCCGCCAGATCGCGATCCTGCAGCACCGCGGTCGCGAAGCGCGGCTCGGCAAAGATCATGACGCCGGCGGCCGACTGCAGAAGGTGCGCGCAGGTGCGCGAGCCGACGACGAGAAAGAACGAGTCCTGGATCTTGCGATGCAGCCAGACGATACCGGCGAGGCCGCAAAATGCCTGGCGCTGGCCGCTTTCGTGCTGGACCTGATGATCGACGCTACAGGTGGCGGCGGGATCACCACCTTGTGACATCTGGCGGACCGCGGCTGTGCTCATTCAGCAGCCTCCGCCGCGGCGACATCCCCCGGCGCGGGCTGCGAGAGCCGAGCCGCCCGCAGCTTGAGCAGAAATTGCGTCGCGTTGATCACGTAAGCGGCATAGGCGGCCAACGCGATGTACATCTGCCCACGGACATCGACGACGTCGGTGAACAGGGCGTACAGATAAGCGGTATGCAACCCGAGCACCAGCATGCTGAACACGTCTTCCCAAAAGAAAGGCCGCGCGAACAGATACTTGCCGAAGACCACCTTCTCCCAGATCGAGCCGGTGATCATGATCGTGTAGAGGACTAGCGTCTTGATGACGATGGACCATGTCGCCGCCGACTCACCGGCACCCGTCATCAGGTAGCGGACCACCAGATACAGGCTTACGAGGAAGACCAGGAACTGCAGCGGAGCAAGAACACCCTGGACGAGGGTCCAGCGGGTCTCGTCGCGCCGACGACGTTCTTCCGGCGTATACAAAGGTTGACGAGGGGGTTGATTCAGGTCATCCCCCAGACGGCGCTGACGCATTAGTCTCCTCTCGCACGAGCCCGAGCCTGCCACTGAAGGGAAATCTAGCCCCGATGCCAGCACATGTCAACTCTGCTTAACGTAAACAGGACTTGACATTCCCCTACTAGGCGTCTAACTAATAGATGATCCCCGCGCCCGTCGGGGAGCGGGCCGTTCATTGACGCTCGTGCCCGCTCTTATGACCGAGCATCGCCATCGGCGAGGCCCGGCGCTCATCTCGACGCAATTCGCTATGCCGGCCGTGGGGCAAAATGATCGGCACCTGCCGTCATCGCGGACGGCCGGGTCGCCGGTGCGCGGTGAGAGACCCGGGGGGGGCCATGCATTCGTGTTGCGATCGCCATCCGCAAAGCGGCACCAGAGAGCGCGGGGCGGGATTTGGTCTGACGGGATCCGCGCAGTCTGGCTCGCCGCCCTCGAGTCGGGCCATAGTTCCGCGGCCATCGGGACGGCAGCCGCCGCCATTATGCCTACCGGCCGACATGCCCCGTAGCAGTCAGGGGTCTCGAGCCTGGTGAAGCTTTTCAATGCTCCGACCGAAGCCTTGGGCCGCCTCGACACCGAGGCGGCCACCGCGCTGATCGCCACGATCTCGGACATCGCGCTGATCCTTGATGATAAGGGCGTGATCCGCGATCTCGCGTTCGGCAACGACGAGCTCGCGTCCCAGGTGGACGAGGGCTGGATCGGCCAACGCTGGAGCGACACGGTCACCCCGGAAACCCGCCCCAAGGTCGACCTCCTGTTGAACGACGCGCTGGTGCCGGATCAGGCCCCGACCTGGCAACAGGTCGATCACATCGCCCGCAACGGCGATGAAATGCCGGTACGGTATTGCGCCATGCGTCTCGGCACCGGGGGCAACCTCGTCGCCACCGGCCGCAACCTGCAAGGGATCGCCGCACTACAACAGCGGCTGGTCGACGCTCAACAGTCCCTGGAGCGTGACTACTGGCGGCTGCGCCAACTGGAGACCCGCTACCGGCTCTTGTTTCGCGGCTGCGGCGAAGCGGTGATGGTCCTCGATCCAAACACGAATAAGGTGGTCGAGGTCAACCCGGCATCTGCGAAGCTACTCGGCACCGATGCCCGCCGACTCGTCGGCAAGGCCATGCCGAACATCTTCGATAGGCCCGGTGCCGAGGCGGTGCAGTCACTGTTTGCCGGGGTGCGCTCGTCCGGGCGCGCTGCCGAGGCACGAGCGCGTCTCAGCGACGGCTCCGGTGAGCTGACAGTATTCGCGGCTCCAGTACGCCAGGACAACGCAACGTTATTGCTGATTCGACTGACCGTGGCCGCCAACCCGACTCAAGCCCGGCCGCTCGCCGAGCCGAAGTCGAGGCTGGCCCAAGTCATGGAGCAAGCCCCTGACGGCGTCGTGATCACCAGCCCGGACGGCAGCATCCTGAGCGCGAACGCCGCCTTCGTCGAGATGACCCAGCTTTCGAACGAAGAGCAGCTGCGGGGAGAGTCCCTCGACCGCTGGCTCGGTAGACCGGGCGTCGATCTCAACGTCCTTATCGCGAACTTGCGCCAGCACGGCGCAGTGCGTCTATTCGCAACGAGCATCCGCAGCGAGTATGGCTCATCGACCGAGGTCGAGATCTCCGCCGTCGGCATCGACGGGGGCGATCGCCCGAGCTACGGCTTCATCATCCGCAACGTCGACCGCCGCGTCTCGCCAGCCGCTCAACCAGGACGGTCACTGCCCCGATCACTGGAGCAGCTGACCGAGCTGGTCGGCCGGGTGCCGTTGAAAGAGGTCGTGCGCGAGTCCACCGACCTGATCGAGCGCCTCTGCATCGAGGCCGCGTTGGAGCTGACCGGCGACAATCGCGCCTCCGCCGCCGAGCTGCTGGGACTGAGCCGTCAGAGCCTCTACGTCAAGCTGCGCCGCTACGGACTCAGCGAAGCGGGCGCCGAGGACGGCGGTTCTTGATACGCGGATTGACGCGGATCAGATTCCCCGCCCGTGCCTCATCGACGATCCAGCGTTTGGGTTAGACTGCCGACGCTTTGACGATCTCGGGCGCCGGGATCGTGGGATGGCGGAGCCATCACGTGCGCCGCGCGCATCGATTCCATTGCCGCCGGCATCAGCATTTACCCGTTAGATCCACAGACCCCACGACATGACGGAAACGGTCATCCTGGCCAGTGCGCCGCGTTTTCCATCCCCCAAGGTGATGTTGGAGGTCACGCATCCCATCACCTGGTTCCCGCCCATGTGGGCCTTCAGCTGCGGCGTTGTGTCCTCAGGACAACCCATTATCGCGCACTGGATACTGGTCATCGCCGGCATCATCCTCGCGGGGCCTCTGCTTTGCGCCACCAGTCAGGTGGTCAATGACTGGTTCGATCGCCACGTCGACGCCATCAACGAGCCCGACCGGCCGATCCCGTCGGGCCGTATCCCCGGCCGCTGGGGCCTGTACTTGGCCATCCTCTGGAGTCTGGCCTCCATCGGGCTCGCCTCACTGCTGGGCGCCTGGGTGGTCGGCGCCACCCTCGTCGGACTTGTGCTCGCCTGGATCTACAGCGCCCCGCCGCTGCGGCTAAAGCAGAACGGCTGGTGGGGCAACAGTGCCGTGGCCATCGCCTACGAGGGCATCGCCTGGGTGACCGGCGCGGCGGTCATGCTCGGCGGCGCCATGCCGGACTGGCGCGTCCTGCTACTGGCTGCCCTCTATAGCTTCGGTGCGCATGGCATCATGACGCTGAACGATTTCAAGGCGATCGAAGGCGACCAGCGCATGGGCGTACGCTCGTTGCCGGTCCAGCTTGGTGCGGACAGCGCGGCGCGGATCGCCTGTGAGGTCATGATCGCACCGCAGCTCGTCGTCATCGGGCTGCTGCTCGGCTGGGACAAGCCGATCCATGCCCTGGTTATCCTCAGTCTCGTGATCGGCCAGCTCGCGCTCATGTATCGCTTCCTAAAGGATCCCATCGGCCGCGCCACCTGGCTCAGTGGACTCGGCGTACCGCTTTCGGTCAGCGGCATGATGGTCGCCGCGTTTGCACTGCGACCGTTGATCGCAGGATGAACGCGCCTATCCGCAATTGCCGGAGTCAGAGACTCTAGTCGAATGCTTCGCTCGCTGTCGTTGTCGACTATCCCTGCGTTCACGATCACGACAACGACAACGACAACGATTGCGACAACGAAGCCACCGAGACATCCACCGTGCCGGCCTCGCAGAGCCAGGCACGACCCATCTAACACCATCCCCTGAGGGTTAGACCATGCCCAACCTCGAAACCTACGATGTTGTCGTGATCGGTGGCGGCCCAGCAGGCGCCACCTCGGCCACCGATCTTGCCCGGCGCGGGCGCAAAGTCCTGCTCATCGACCGCCCCGGTCGGATCAAGCCCTGCGGCGGCGCCATCCCGCCCAAGGCCATCGAGGAGTTCGAGATCCCCGACGACATGATCGTCGCCAGGATCACCTCGGCACGGATGGTCGCACCGAGTGACCGCCACGTCGACATGCCCATCAACGGCGGCTATGTGGGCATGGTCGACCGTGAGCCGTTCGACGAGTGGCTGCGCGAGCGCGCCGTCGCTGCCGGCGCCGAGCGTCGCAACGGCAGCTACAAGGGCTTGGAGCGCGACAGCGACGGCACCGCAATCGTCAACTTCAACCCAGCCGACGCCGGCGACCGCCAACGCATCGAACAGGTCCGTGCCCGCGCTGTCATCGGCGCGGACGGCGCCATGTCATCGGTAGCCAAGGACTGCGTCCCCGGTGCCAAGGAACTGCCCCACGTGGCTGCCTACCACGAGATCATCCGCTCGCCCGGCGCCACCAGCGACGCCAGCGATTTCGATCCGACCCGCTGCGACGTCTATTACCAGGGCAAGCTCTCGCCGGACTTCTACGCCTGGATCTTTCCCCACGGAGAGACCACGAGCGTCGGCGTCGGTACCGAGCTGAAGGGCTTCTCGCTGCGCGACGCCGTCGCTGACTTGCGAAAGTCCACCGGCCTGGATCATTGTGAGACCCTGCGCAGCGAGGGTGCGCCGATCCCGCTGCATCCGTTGGCGAAGTGGGACAACGACCGCGATGTCGTGCTTGCCGGTGATGCTGCCGGCGTCGTCGCCCCGGCCTCTGGTGAAGGCATCTACTACGCCATGGTCGGCGGCCGGCTCGCCGGCAATGCGGTGGAAGACCTGCTGGCCACCGGCAATCCCAAGGCGCTGGCCGCGGCGCGCAAGCAATTTATGAAGGCCCACGGCCGGGTGTTTTGGATTCTCGGCATCATGCAGCGGTTCTGGTACAAGAACGACAAGCGCCGCGAGCGTTTTGTCAGCCTCTGCGATGACCCGGACATCCAGCATCTAACCTGGGAGGCCTACATGCACAAACGCCTGGTCAAGGCCAAGCCCGCCGCCCATGTGCGCATCTTCTTCAAGGACATGGCGCACCTGCTGGGCGTCGTTTCTCCTTGGAGGGCGAAGACCGACCGCGCCGGGGACTGAGCCCATCCGGCTCAGACCCGCCCGCCGCGCCGCGGGCGTCCACCACCCGCGATCCCACGAGCTGGCCCCGAGACCGTGCCGGGCCGGTCACATCTCCCGACGACGCCGCTGCTCCGTCCGGAAGGTGCGTCGAGCTGCCCATGCGTCCACGTGGCCCCACCCGCGGGGCCTCAGCCACGGCCTTGACCTGATGCCGAGGAAAAGACCTGAGCATTACAAAGTCCCGCAATCCGACCCTAAGGGTGTCAAGCGATCGGAGTCCCGCGAGCTTGGTGCGAAGGTCAACAAAAACCCAAAGGCAATATGTACATTCAGGTTGACATTTGCTTCTGTCAAGCTACACTGACACTCCAAGGACTGACCTGCGGACATCGGATGTTACCGGCCCAGCCGGACGAATCCGTTGTCGCGGCTGTGTCGGCCGCGGCCAACTTCACCGCAACGGACCAAGCGGTCCGAACCCACCGCCTCGATTTGGAGAGAAATCCATGGCAGCACCGACGAGCCTTTCCGGCCTCACCCCCGAGCAGGCCAAAGAGTTCCACGAGCAGTTCAAGGTCACCTACACCGCGTTCGCCGGCATCGCCGCCGTCGCTCATCTGCTGGTCATCGCCTGGAAGCCCTGGTTCTGAAACAACCTCCGAGCCAGCCCATCCAGCGCTGTCCATAACCTGATCCAAGCCTGAAAACCCAGAGGGAATTCGCATGTTCCAAGACGTCTTCAACTACAAGCCCAAAGAGCAGGACTATCGCATTTGGCTCGTGGTCAACCCCGCGATATGGCTGGTGCCGATCCTTGCCGCTACCCTCGTCATCGCCCTCGGCGTCCACGCGATGGTCTTCTCGCTGCCCGAGTATTCCTGGAGCCAGCCGGCCCCGGCTGCTGAGGCCCCCGCCGCTGTCGAGGCCCCAGCCCCTGCCGAGTAATCAGCCCGTAAACGGCACGTTTCATCCTGACGCGTCGCTTCGCGTGGCATTTGCCGCGACCCAGCACGCAACAACCACCCACCCCGTTACTGGAGGTTCATTATGAGTCTGTCGGGTCTTACCCCTGATCAAGCCAAAGAGTTCCACGAGCAGTTCAAGGTCACCTACACCGCGTTCGCCGGCATCGCCGCCGTCGCTCACCTGTTGGTTATCGCCTGGAAGCCCTGGTTCTAAGGCCTGCTTCCCTGAGCCACACCATCACTAACCTTAGTTCACAGAGGTCTTACAATGGCTGAGCAACAGATCCCGAAACCCAAGAACCCAGAAGACGATTGGAAAGTCTGGCTGGTCATCAACCCCGCCACTTGGCTGATGCCGATCCTGTTCGCCGTGCTGGTCATCGCCCTTGCCGTCCATGCGATGGTCTTCTCGCTGCCCGAGTACAGCTGGGGCGGTTAAGACACTGCACGACCGCCCGTGAGAGCGCCCTAGCGGCCGCCTCCACGGAGCACGGCAAGATGCGCTGAGCAAGCGCCCCTCTTGCCCAGAATGGTCGAGAGAGCATCCGGGTCGCCCGGTGCTCCTCGGCCATTCGTTCGTTTTGGGGCTAGAAAGCCCGTTCGAGACATGCCGTTGCCGCCCGTCCCGCGAGATCTCCACCTTTAGAATTGACCCAGCTCAAGCTGGACACACTACCCCAAGAAAAAAGCTGTAAAAGACAGTTGACATCTCTTAGTGTCAATGTAAACTGACATCAACGTCAGGCAGCAGCGGCGTCAGCCGAGCGCCAGACGACAAGGCTTTCAGGTGGCCATTCGCCACATGATTCACGCCGCGGCTCGCAAGCGGCACCTTCAACCGTCCATCAATGGAGACTATCCATGAGCCTGTCCGGCCTCACTCCTGACCAAGCCAAAGAGTTCCACGAGCAGTTCAAGGTGACCTACACCGCGTTCGCCGGCATCGCCGCCGTCGCTCACCTGTTGGTTATCGCCTGGAAGCCCTGGTTCTAAGGCCTGCTTCCCTGAGCCACACCATCACTAACCCTAGTTCATAGAGGTCCTACAATGGCTGAGCAACAGATCCCAAAACCCAAGAACCCAGAAGACGATTGGAAGGTCTGGCTGGTCATCAACCCCGCCACTTGGCTGATGCCAATCCTGTTCGCCGTCCTGGTCATCGCGCTCGCAGTCCACGCGATGGTCTTCTCGCTGCCCGAGTACAGCTGGGGCGGTTGAGCCGAACCTTCTGAGCGCTTAGGCGCGGCCGGTCATTACACCGGCAGCGATCGCCAGGACGGCTGCATCGATCGCGCAGGCACCGAGGACACCATGGCCTGCGAGAATGGCGGACAGGGCAACCTGACCGCCATTCTTCGTTGTGGTGCCGAGAGTTCTTCGAGCTGATGAATGAGCTGTTCGCCACGGGCCGGGTCATCGACCTCATCTTGCTCCTGGTCGTCCTGGAAGGTCTCGGGCTGGCCCTACTGCGACGAGTAACCGCGCGTGGGCCTCTTCTCAGAGACATTCTGCCGACGCTGATCTCCGGAGGTCTGCTTCTCGTGGCACTGCGCGCGGCGATGGCCGATGCCTCGTGGCGCCTGATCGCGGTGCCCTTGCTTGGCGCGCTGATCGCCCACCTGGTCGACTTGTCACGACGCTGGCGTCAACATGCCCTCGCGCTCGATAAAATCGACGATGACGTCGACACCCTCCCCCGCCCTTAGGTTGGTCAGCACGAACGGGCGCTCACCACGCATTCGGGCCGCGTCGCTCTGCATGACGTCCAGTGAGGCGCCGACGTAAGGCGCCAAGTCGATCTTATTGATCACGAGCAAGTCGGAGCGCGTAATGCCCGGGCCGCCCTTGCGCGGGATCTTCTCACCCTCGGCGACATCGATCACATAGATGGTCAGGTCCGCCAGCTCGGGGCTGAAGGTGGCGGCCAAGTTGTCCCCGCCGCTCTCGACGAAGACCAGATCCAACCCGGGGAATCGCTGCTGGAGATCTGACACCGCCGCGAGGTTCATCGACGCGTCCTCGCGAATCGCGGTGTGGGGGCAGCCCCCGGTCTCTACGCCGATGATCCGGTCCGCCGGGAGGGCCTGGCTTCGGATCAGCATCTCGGCATCCTCGCGGGTGTAGATGTCGTTCGTGACGACGGCGAGCTCCCATCGCCCACGCATGCGCTTGCACAGCGCGTCGAGCAGGGCAGTCTTTCCAGAGCCCACTGGTCCACCGACACCAACGCGCAACGCCTCCCGGCTCGAGGCAGGGCTAGGCATCGACCAATACCCCGAGGGGTTGTTGCCGGCTACTGGTAAAACCAGCGATGTCCGCCAGCGCGTGCGCATTGGTCCGCCCAATGCCGGTCGCGGGAGGCTGATGCGGGTTCCGCGTCATGAATTTTCTCATTGGCGTGAGTTAGAGGCCTTGGTGCGGCGACGGGGCCGCCATCGCGACCCGGGGCGGTTTGGGCAAACGGGCGGGAGATCAGGAGCGAAACAGACGCGTGTATTGAGTCTCATGAGCACTGCTGGCAATTGCCAGCGCCTGGCTAGAAGCGCCAAGGGCATCATCATCGAGCCCTCGTGCGGCGGAAACAACCAGCGGGATACGCTCAGCCAGCCGCAGCAGCACCCGCTGCCCATCGGTCTGCCCTAGCGGCACGAGCTTGACACCAGCCGAGACAAGGGTCTCGCACCATCCCCAGGCAAGGCCAAGGCAGGCGTCTTTCGGCCGAATGCCCCAGCTCACGGCGGCCACCGCAACACCGGCAATCTGGCTGCGGTAGAGAAACGGATACCATTCCCCAGTCAACGCCATAGGCTGCGCCGGCGGAGCGACGCTCCAGTCCGCCATCGCATCCCTTCCCGGCTTCGCCGCGTCGGGCCGATGCACAACACCAAGCGCAACCAAGAGATCGGCCAACGCGCGCCCACGCTGCGCTTCCTCGGCCCTCAGCTCGGCGGTCTCACGCCAGGCTAGCGAGCAGTCAATCCAACGCCCCAGCGCGCCTGGATCACGGCGCCCAACAGCGTCCATCATCCGCAGCAGGAGCGGCAGCTCGACATAGAGCACGGACTGCTGCAACTGCTCGTCGAGCCAACCTTCAAGGTCGCGGGCATTACGGACCCAACCGGCCTCGACGGCCCACTCGATCCCCTGCGAATAGGTATAGCCCCCGATCGGTAGCGCCGGACTGACCAGCTGCAAAAGCCGCAGTCGGGCCAGGTCACCGTCAGTGGGCATGGCTGTGGCCCAGCGCATCAGCATGGCCGCCATAGGCCCCTGGCTCAGGCTCGAACGGTGCCAGCTCGGAGCTGACCTCGAGGCCCAGACCGCGCACCATCGCGTCGAGCACGTGGTCGTGCAGCCAGCACAGTCGCCCCGGGGCGATCTGCAACGCTACGTGGCGGTTGCCGAGGTGGTAGCAGGCCCGAGCCAATAATAGCGAATTGTCGCTGACAGCGACCGACAGCGGCTCCGGCGCCGCGCGAATCTGAACGACCGCACCGCTATCGGCCCCGAGCAGATCACCATCACGCAGAGGCTCACGCCGATCGAGCAGAATACCGGCCTCGCGGCCATCGTCGAGGCGAACCCGCAACCGCGAGCGCTGCCGCTGCTCATAGCTCAGCGAGACGCGGGCATCGACGCGCTCGGCCCGATGCAGACGGCTTGTCAATCGTAGGAGTTGGACATCGCTCATGCGATCAACCCGGCCGCGACATCCCGCGCGAGACAACGGCGGTACGCAACACTCAGAAGAGGAAATAACGCTGGGCGAGTGGCAGCTCGCTGGCGGGCTCACAGGTCAGTAGCTCGCCGTC
>Ga0316580_10000304_pt1 | contig 10726 bp, 9 predicted proteins | sample S0NA_2_FD_204519 | JGI IMG/M metagenome (GOLD analysis project Ga0316580, IMG submission 204519) | Rhizosphere microbial communities from salt marsh grasses in Alabama, United States - S0-2_160517rDrB | ecosystem: Host-associated > Plants > Roots > Rhizosphere | place: USA: Alabama | collected... | reverse complement strand
TGGCCTTCGTCGATGCATGGGAGCGGCAGCCATTGTTCGCAGCGCAGGCCGCGCTCGCGGTTGACGTGGTGCTGCGCCAGCGTCGATGTCGACTCTCCCACCGGCCGGAAGGGCTTGCACAGGCCCTGGAGTCATTTGGGCTGGGCGATATGCCGGAGATGTCGGGGGCGGTGTCGCGCTGGCCTGGGGAGCTAGACTGGATCGTCGGCGAGCGGGACCGGAAGTTCTCGGCCATCGCTCGGGAGCTTCGGCGGCTGCGCGGCGGCACCCGCCTGCACCTCATTCCCGGTGTGGGCCACAATCCCTTGTTGGAGGCACCTGCCGCGCTCTATGGCTCGATCGGCCTTCATCATCCATCAGCACGGCGATCGGCTAGGGCGCCGAGCACCGAATAGCACGGCTGTCGCTGTTGTAGCGATCGCAGCGCCTGTTGCGCTGGGGAAACATGGAAAGTACCCATTGCCGTCTCAGCTCGTTCAGCTATCCTGAACATGGAGCCTCAGAGAGTGTGGCGCACAAAGCATGTAGCTTAGGCGCTACAAAACCCTTTATAAGTATCTGATTGTAAAGCGGTCTTCGAGGTGCGTAGTAAACAGGGCGTCTCTGCCGGATGTGCCAGGGTTGCCCTAAGCTGGGGAGTAAATGCGATGACCCCGAGTCAAAACAAAGCGGTCTGGGAGCTGTGTCGACAGGGTCTGCCCCTGGTCGCTGACGAAGCGGCTGCCAAGTGGTCCCGTGGCGAGCGCTACATGCTGGACCAGCGTATCAGCGTTGCCCGAGAGGTCAAGAAGCTTGTTGAGATGTGCAATTGGGAGGCATGCTTGCAGACTCACGATCGCTCGCGCTCCCAACTCGCGACTACCCAGTTTCAGGCGGCTTGACACCCGCCGCGCGAGGCCGCAGCTGCCGGGGCGACCTCGTTCGGAGCGCAACGCCGCGGGCCGAGGATCGGTGCGGCAGAACACTCTTTCGATGGGGGCCGCCAGATGGGCGTGCTGGGGCCCGCTGATCGACGGTTACCCGCGGGATTGGGCCGGTGAGGCTGGGTTACCTGGCCATTTGGACCGACAGTGGACGCCCTGGCCTGATCCGGCTGACCGGCAGTTCGAGCGTCCCGGCGCCGCTGGGCGCTGCCGGTGCTGACCGGTCCCAACTTCACTTCTGTGCTCGATTCGACGACCTCGATGCGGCGTTGATGCATTTCCATAGCGAGATGCCGCGTCGTCTTGTCGACGTCGATGCGAGGCTCTACCGCGCCTCGGTGATGGAGGCGGTAATCGCTGCCGATGCGATCATGCTGGGGCATCGGTGTATCTATATCGACCCGGCCTTGGCGGAGAGTCCGATGCTCCGGGAGGCGATCGAGCGGCGGCGGGCGCGGCATGCGGTCTGGTCGCGCGTCTTTGACTGGGTCGGTTATCTTGCGCTTGCGGTGCTGCTGGCACTGACGTTCATCGTCCGCTGACGGGGTGCTTCGCGCCGTGGCGGTGGGCTGCGCTGGCTTTCTGCCGCGTTGGGCCTAGGCCGTCCGCACAGCGGAGCCTGCATTCTTTTTGTCCACTCTGAGGCGGCTTGATCAGGGCGGACCTTGAGTCGCTGGGGCTGGGATTAGCGGGGACGGGAGCCCTTCGCCCCGAACGTTCCCCAGATCAGGAGCAATGATCCGCCGACGAGGGCGGATGCCAGACCGGTCGTCAGGGCCTTCAGGCCTGGGCCGCTGGCAGCGGTGAAGATCAGGATCGCGGTCCCACAGCCGGCCAGACCGACCGCGCTGACGGCTGCCATGGCGCGCTGGTTATTGCGCCGCAGCTCGTCTCGAAGCGCGGCGAGCTCCCGAGATGATGAGGCCGGATGGACCGTCGCCTGCCGATCCAGGTGCTCGACGAGCCGTGCGACCGTGGTCGGCATCTCTGGAAGCTGCTCCGCGAGCTGGGGCCAGTTGTGGGTGAACCGCTCTAGCATCGTCCGCAGGCCGACCTGCTCGCGCATCCAGCGCTCCATGAACGGCTTAGCCGTCGTCCAGAGGTCGAGCTGGGGATAGAGCTGGCGGCCGAGGCCCTCGATGTTCAACAGCGTCTTTTCCAACAGCACCAACTGGGGCTGGATCTCCATGTCGAAGCGGCGCGCGGTCTGGAACAGGTTGACCAGGAAATGGCCGAAGGAGATCTCAGACAGCGGCTTTTCGAAGATGGGCTCGCAGACCGAGCGGATGGCGGACTCAAACTCCTCGACTCGCGTGCCAAACGGGACCCAGCCGGACTCGACGTGCAGCTCGGCCACGCGCCGGTAGTCGCGTCGGAAGAAGGCGAGCAGGTTTTCGGCCAGGTAGCGCTGGTCTTCTCTGGTGAGCGTGCCGACGATGCCGAAGTCCACGGAGATGTAGCGTCCGGACGGCTCGACGAAGATATTGCCCGGGTGCATGTCGGCATGGAAGAAGTTGTCGCGGAAGACCTGGGTGAAGAAGATCTCGACGCCACGGGTGCCCAGCGTGCGCATGCTGATGCCCTGGGCCTTGAGCTGCGCCACCTGCGAGACCGGCGTGCCGTAGATCCGCTCCATGACCATGACGTTGTTCCGCGTCCAATCCCAGTAGATCTCGGGGATGTAGAGGTCTTGGCTGTGCTTGAAGTTGCGGCGCAGCTGGGACGCGTTGGCGGCCTCGCGCTGCAGGTCGAGCTCGTCGAAGATGGTCTTTTCGTACTCGCGTACCACCTCCACCGGCCGCAGCCGGCGGCCGTCCGGCCAGTAGCGCTGGGCAAGGCGGGCCACGGTGAACAGCAGGTCGACGTCGCGGCGGATGATCTTGTCGATGCCGGGGCGCAAAACCTTGACGATAACCTCACGGCCGTCCTTCAGCCGTGCCGTATGGACCTGGGCGATCGATGCCGAGGCGAGCGGGGTCTCGTCGAAGGCGTCGAGGACGTCCTCGATGGGCCGGCCCCAGGACTTTTCGATCAGCGCCCGGGCCTGCTCGCCGGGGAACGGCGGCACGCGGTCCTGGAGCCGGGCCAGCTCGACGGCTAGGTCCTCGGGCAGCAGGTCGACGCGGGTGGAGAGCAGCTGGCCGAACTTGATGAAGATCGGTCCCAGCTCCTCCAGCGCGAGGCGGATGCGCACCGCAAAGGCCGGCAGCTCGCGGGGAAACCAGTGCCAAGGGGCGAGGTAGAGCAGGAAGCGGAGTGGTCGAAAGATGTGCGCCGCCATCACGACCTCGTCCAGGCCATGCTTGAGTAGCACCAGGTTGATGTGCGCCAGGCGCAGGCTTTGCGCGGGGTTGATCATTGATCATCCGCGCGGCGGTGGGCCAGCAGCCGATCCACGCGGGCAGCGAGGCGCTCGCAATCGTCTCGGGTGCGGTCGACCTGATCCATGAATGCCTGGACCTCGTTGTGGCTTGGGACGAGGCGGGCCTCTTCGATCAGGTACTCGCGCAGATCCTGGTTCAGCACATCACCACTGCGCCGCGCCCAGCCCTGGCCAGCACGAGCTTGTATGCCGACGCGATGGGCAGCCGTGTCGCCGACGATGCGCGCGAGCTGCTCCTCCCAGTCGATGTCAAGGCCATAGAAGACATCGCCGATGCCCTGGGCCAGATGGTTGTCGCCGTCGATCTCCACCGCTCCGGCGAAGATCGCATCCTCGCGGTGCCGGGCAAGGGCCATGCGCAGCAGCGCTGCAGGGGTGCCGCGAACGGTGCAGTCGGGCTCGGTGTCGTAGGCGCCGTAGAGCTGTACGCCGTGGTCGCCCGGGATGAGGTAGACCCGGGTGCCGAAGCCCGTCAGCTCCAGCAGCAGGACTCGACCCTGGTGCTTGGCGAGGCGCGATGCGCCCTCCGGGTCCAGCGAAAGCAGGTGGTTGATGCTGGCCTCGATCGCGGCCAGGACCGGATCGGGTACCGGCAGACCGGTGTCGTCGCTCATCGCGTCAAACCTGTCGAAACCTGGGTATGGATGATTGTTGCGGGTTGGCGGCGCGGGATGGGAGCCGGAACCTCGGCCCCGGATGGTCCACACAGCAGACCCTACGGATGTCGATGGCGAGCATACTGCCTGTGTCAGGTCAAGGCTCCTGGTTCCGCTGTGCGGCCCCTCTCCGGCCCTGCTTGCCACGCGGCATCGTCCGCAAAGCGGACCTGATTAGAACTTGTAGCCCCGATGGATGGCAACGATCCCGCCGGTCAGGTTGAAGAACCGGCAGCGCTCGAAACCCGCCTGCTCCATCATCGACAGCAGCGTCTCTTGATCCGGGTGCATGCGGATCGATTCGGCCAGATAGCGATAGCTGTCGGCGTCGCCTGTGACGATGCGTCCCATCAGCGGCAGCATCGAGAACGAGTAGGCGTCGTAGGCCTTCGCCAGCGGCTTCACCACCGGATGCGAGAATTCCAGCACCAGCGCCCGGCCGCCTGCGCGGAGCACGCGGAACATCTCATCTAGCGCAAACTGCTTGTGGGTGACGTTGCGCAGCCCAAAGCCAATGGTCACGCAGTCGAAGCTGTTGCTCGCAAACGGCAGTCGCTCGGCGTTGGCGAGCGCATAGTCGATATTGCCGACCACGCCCTCGTCGACCAATCGATGGCGGCCGTGGACAAGCATCGCCTCATTGATGTCCGACATCACGACCTCGCCGTCGGACCCGACGATGCCGGCAAATTTTTGGGCCAAGTCACCGGTACCCGCGGCGAGGTCGAGCACCCGCTGACCTCGCCGCACGCCGGCCAGCTCGATGGCGCGGCGCTTCCAGAGCCGATGGATGCCCATCGACATCAGGTCGTTCATCAAGTCGTAGCGCGAGGCGACGGAGTCGAAGACCTGGCGCACGCGCACCTGCTTGTCGGCGACGGGCACCTCCTCGTAGCCAAAATGGGTGGTCTGCTCCTCGGACATCTGCGCTCCAGTCAGGGGTCAATCAGGTGCCCGATTCTACACCAGGTCAGGACGGGCGCACCTTGCGCTTGTGCCCGGCCTTGGCGAGCTCGTTGAGATAGTCCTGCCAGAGACCTTCCTGGTTTTGTCCGAGCTTGTACAGGTACTCCCAGGAGTAGATGCCGGTATTGTGCTCGTCGTCGAAGTGCAGACAGACGGCGTAGTTGCCGACGGGCTCGATATGGTCGATGTTCACGTCCTCCTTGCCGACCTGCAGCACCCGCTGGCCTGGCCCATGCCCCTGCACCTCCGCCGACGGCGAGTAGACGCGCAGCATCTCGCACGGGAAGTTGAAATGGGCGCCGTCATCGAAGGTGATCTCGAGCACCTTGGAGCTACGATGCAGATTGATCTCTGTTGGTGTGGGCATGAGGCGGGGTCTCGCGGGTGGGTTCGGGTTCTGGGGACGATACTGGCGCGCGAGCTTCGCCGTTCAGGGCTGGTCGACAAACCCGGTTGGGCAGGTCGGCGGCTCGCAATGACACTACGGGCAAGGTGGGTTAGGCCGGATCGAAGTCAAGGCAGGCTGGTGCGCTGGGCCGCCCAATTGTCCCCAGACACCAGGTCCAAGGCGAGATGTCGATGCCTGTGCCGGATACGGTAGGTGTCAACTCAAACGGCGGGGAGATGGCGCGCCTGGCAGGATTCGAACCTGCGACCCCTGCCTTCGGAGGGCAGTACTCTATCCAACTGAGCTACAGGCGCGTTGGTCGCGGTGGCCGGGGAGGGACAGGCTAAAACCTGGATGGTCGACCGAGACTGGGCTGATAGTGTAGACGCGATCGTTGTGTGCGTCCATCGTCTGGCCGCTGCGGCTGCGATCCAAGCTGTCGGATCGATATCCCCGGCGACAGATTCAGGGGTACAGTTGAACCGCTCAGTCGGCACGCGTAGCCTTGCGGCCAGTTCGAAGCCGTTGTCCGAGCCCCTAGATCCATGGCCGATTCCGCTGCACCACTGTCACCCGCCGATCTCCAGATCCAGCCAGCGGCCGAGCTGCCGCCGGACGAGCCGATCGACAGCTCCGGCCCGTCGAAGGGGTTGCGCCATACAACCCTGCTGAGCAAGGACGAGCGCCTCGCCGGCCGGCCGAAGCTCTGCAGCGACTGCGGACTCTGCGACAGTCACCTGAAGCCGCGGATGCGCGAGACCTGCGTGTTCGTGCGCAATCGCACCGAGGAGATCGAGCAGCGGCTGTTCGGTCGCAATCGTCGTGATGGCGACGAGCTGCGCTTCGGCGTCTATCGGCAGATGCACATCGCCCGGATGCGCCCGCCGGTGCCCGGTGCCCAGTGGTCCGGGATGGTCACGACCCTCGGTGCCCGGCTGCTGGAGCGCGACCTGGTCGATGCCGTCATCACCGCCGGCACGCTGCCGGGGACCCGATTTGCACCGCGGTCGGTGCTGGCGCGCACGCCGGACGAGGTGCGCGCGAGCAAGGGCAACAAGCCCTGCCTGTCGCCAAACCTGTCGCTGCTCGATCAGGTGCGCGACAGCGGCGTGCGCCGTCTCGCCGTCATCGGCACCGGCTGCCAGGTGCACATGCTCCGCGCCGCCGAGCAGACCCTGGGGCCGGACCTGGGCATCGGCCTCGAACGGCTGGACGTCATCGGCATACCGTGCAGCGACAACGTGACCTACCCGGACCTGACCATGTTCCTCGACCTGGTGTCGCGCTCGCCGCGGACCATCGTCCATTACGAGTTCATGCAGGACTACAGCCTCTGGATGCGCCATGAGGACGGCAGCACCGAGCGGCTGAACTTCATCGATTTCCCGATGGACAAGCTGGAAGGCATCTTTCCGTCCTCTTGCTTGTCCTGCTTCGACTATCCGAACAGCCTGGCCGACATCACCATCGGCTACATGGGCGCCCCCCTGGGCTGGCAGTGGACGCTGGTCCGCACCGAGCGCGGTGAGGCCCTCTATGATCTGCTCGCCCCCGATCTGGAAGCGATGGCGCCGATGAGCGCCGGCGATCGCAGCCGGGGTATGCCGCGCTACATCGAGATGCTGGCCAAGCCGCCCGGCAAGCCGCCGAAGCCGATCCGTCGGCTGATCGCGTTCTTGCAGCGGCGGCGCGGTCCGAAGGGGCTGGAGTTCGCCCGCGCCATCATCGAGATGAAGCTGTTCCGTAACCTCGACTATGTGCGCAAGCAGTTCGCCCGCTACGAGCCGCGTATCGTCCCGGCTCATGTCTACCGTAGCCTGGCCGCCTATGCGGAGGACTATGAGCGCGTCTTCGAGCGGCCGTTGATCCCTGGCGACCGACGGTTGACGGATTGACGTACAACTGGAATTCGATCGATGTCTATCTCGAATCGTTGGCGGTTCTGCCGCCTAGATGGCTCAGCGCTGATGCCGGTGCTGATCGTGGCCCTGCTGTGGGCGATGCCGGTCGCCGCCGAGCTGAGCGCGCGGTTGTCGCAGGAGCGCGTCGCCGTGGGCCAATCCGTCGAGCTGATTCTGACCCGAACCGGGGCCGCGGCGGTCGATCCGCCGGACCTGACGCCGTTGGAGACCGATTTCCGCATCATCGGCCGTGCTAGCTCCGAGCGTGTCACCGTCGTCAACGGCCAGCGCCGCGCGCAGACGGAGCTAAAGCTGACGTTGTTGCCGCTGCGCAGCGGCGAGATCGAGGTGCCGTCGATCCGCATCGGCACCGAGCAGACGCCGACGATGACGCTGGATGTCGCCGCCGCGACCAATCCGCGCGCCCGGCTGGTGCCGGCGCCCTCGGCGCCGGCGCCGACCGCCGCGGACCTGGCCTCGGCGGACGTCGATCTGCGCGTCGATGTGACGCTGCGGCCCGAGCGCGTCCACGTGGACCAGCAGGCGGTGCTGGTGGCCCGGGTGCTGGCCGTTGGTGGGCCGCCGCGAGGTCGGCTGCACGACCCGGTCGTCGAGGGTGCGCGGCTGCTGCCGCTGGGTGAGGAGCGTGACGCCGAGCGCGTCGCCGATGTCGACTACGACGTCTATCGGCGCCACTATGCCCTGTTCCCGAGCCGGCCCGGCGTGCTCGATATCGATCCGGTCCGCTTCGATCTCTGGCTGCCCGGTCGCGGTGTCCCGCAACAGGCCAGCTCCGAGCCCTTGCGCCTGACCGTGCAGCCGATACCCCCGGACGCCGCCGATAAGGGGTGGCTGCCGGCCCGTGACGTGACCCTGTCCGAGGCCGGTCCGACAACAGTGCGCATTGCGCCGGGTCAGGTCCACGAGCGGCTGGTCACGCTGCGTGCCGAGGGTGTGATGGCGGAGGATCTGCCCGAGATCGCCCTGGAGGCTCCGTTCCAGGTCCGGCAGCGGGACGATGTGACCCGACGTTGGAACGAGCGCCACCCGGACGGCGTCGTCGGGTACCGCACCGAGCGGGTCCTGATCAGCGCCACCGAGGCCGGGACTTATGAGCTGCCCGGGCCGCGTATCCATTGGTGGCGTACCGACGATGGCACCTGGCAGGAGGCGTCTCTGGCGCCGCTGACGCTGGAGGTCACCCCATTGCTGGCGGCCGAGAAGCCGTCGGTGCCCGATTGGGGCGCGAAGCGCAAGCAAGCCGCATTGTCGCCGGTGGCGCCGGACACCGGTGGTGCCAAGTCGACCCGGACCGACGACGAGGGGCGCTGGGCGTGGGTCGGCGTTGCCGTGCTGTTTGCGCTACTGATCGGCGTCTGGCTGCTCGCCCGCCGGCGTCGTCCGGATCACCCACCCTCGACAACGGCCGGGTCGGGGGCTGCGGACGCATCGCTGGCAGAGGCGCCAAGCGCCCCGCCCGATCCGATGACCGAAGCCATCGCCAAGGTCGAGGCCGGCTACCGCGACAGCAATGCCGGCGCCGTGCGCACCGCGCTGCTGGCCTGGGCCGCGCTGGTTTGGTCGGAGCGACCGCCCGCCAATCTGGCCCGGCTGACGGTCCAATGTGACGGACCGTTGCGCGAGCGCGTCAAGCTGCTGGAGAAGGCCTTCTTCAGTCCGACGCCGATCGCATGGGACGTGGCGCCGGAGACCGTCGCCGACGAGCTCAGGGCGGCGGCCGACGCCGCCGGTTGGCGGGCGCCTGACGATCCTGCTCAGCCAGCCGCGCCAGCTTCTCGCCGATCTTGATCTCCAGCCCCCGCGGTACCGGCCGGTAGTACTGCCGCGTCGGCAGGGCCTCGGGGAAGTAGTCCTCGCCGGCGGCATAGGCGTCCGGCTCGTCGTGGGCGTAGCGGTAGCCCTGGCCGTGGCCGAGGGACTTGGCGAGCCGGGTCGGCGCATTGCGCAAATGCGGTGGCACCTCCAGCGAGCCCGCGGCGCGGGCGTCGTCCAGGGCCGCCTTCCAGGCCATGTAGACGGCGTTGCTCTTGGGTGCGGCGGCGAGATAGGTCGCGGTCTGGGCGAGGGCCAGCTCGCCCTCGGGACTGCCGAGGCGCTCGACGGTATCCCAGGCATCCAGTGCCAAGGCCAGCGCCCGCGGATCGGCGTTGCCGATGTCCTCGCTGGCCATCCGCACCAGGCGGCGGGCGAGATAGGCCGGGTCGCAGCCGCCGTCGATCATCCGGGCCAGCCAGTACAGGGCCGCGTCCGGGGCCGAGCCGCGGATCGACTTGTGCAGGGCCGAGATCTGGTCGTAGAAGGCGTCGCCGCCCTTGTCGAAGCGCCGCACGCCGCCGTCGAGCACGGCGCGGACGGTATTGGCGTCGATCGTGCCGCCATCGGCGAGGTCCGCGGCCAGCTCCAACAGGTTCAGCGCCCGGCGGGCGTCGCCGTCTCCGGCCGTGGCGAGCAGCGCCCGGGCCTCCGCGGTCAGCGTCAGCCCGAGACCGCCCAGCCCGCGCTCGGTGTCCGCCAGCGCGCGATCGATGACCTGCGCCAGCTCGTCCTCGGCCAGTGGCTTGAGGAGATAGACCCGGGCGCGCGACAACAGGGCATTGTTCAGCTCGAACGCCGGGTTCTCGGTAGTGGCGCCGACGAAGACGACGGTGCCGTCCTCGACGTGGGGCAGGAAGGCGTCCTGTTGCGACTTGTTGAAGCGATGGACCTCGTCGATGAACAGGATGGTGCCGCGGTCCTCGGCGGTGCGGATCTGACGTGCGGCGTCGACGGCAGCGCGGATGTCCTTGACCCCGCTCAATACCGCCGACAGCCGGATGAAATACGCCCCTGAGCTGGCGGCCAGCAGTCGCGCCAACGTCGTCTTGCCGGTCCCGGGCGGCCCCCAGAAGATCATCGAATGGGGCCGGTCGGTGACGATCGCCCGCTGCAACGGCTTGCCTTCCGCCAGCAGGTGCCCCTGACCGGCCAGCTCGCCGAGCCGCCGCGGGCGCATGCGCTCGGCCAGTGGGGCGGAGCTGGATGGTGTCGGTTGGTCGCTTGCCGTCATGTCATGATGCGCCGCCGAATGCAGCAGGGCGTCGTTGGCGTGGTGTACGTATTCTGGCTCATCTTGGTTTTGACCGGATTGGCGATCTACACTGTTGCTGATCATCCCAAGAAAACGACCATCATGCCGATGACGAGCCAAAACCCGCGGGTTGCCGAGCGGACGACGACCTACGAAGCCGACGTGATCGCCTGGGCCAATCGTCAAGCCGCCCTGCTGCGTGCCGGGCGCTTCGATGAGCTGGACATCGAGCACATCGCCGAGGAGATCGAGGACGTGGGCAAGAGCGAGCAACGCGAGCTTGCCAGCCGCATGGCCGTGCTGCTGACGCATCTGATCAAGCGGCACTACCAGCCCGAGCGGCGGGGCAAAAGCTGGCGCCTGACCATCCGCAATCAGCGCCGGGGTATCGAGCTGCGGCTGGCTCGCACGCCGAGCCTGA
>Ga0316580_10000301_pt1 | contig 10759 bp, 10 predicted proteins | sample S0NA_2_FD_204519 | JGI IMG/M metagenome (GOLD analysis project Ga0316580, IMG submission 204519) | Rhizosphere microbial communities from salt marsh grasses in Alabama, United States - S0-2_160517rDrB | ecosystem: Host-associated > Plants > Roots > Rhizosphere | place: USA: Alabama | collected... | reverse complement strand
GTGACATGGCCGGGAATCAGGCCTAAACCTTCATGCTGACCCATTTCGTCGCTTTCTTCAAAGAGAAACTGCATCCCCAGACATATGCCCAGCAAGGGGATGCCGTTGGCGACCGCGGTTTTGACGGCCGAATCAAGGTCCCGTTCACGCAGGGCGTGAATGCCCGCGCCGAAAGCTCCCACCCCAGGTAAGACTAATTTCCTGGCGCCGAGTACAATATCTGGGTCCGCGGTGAGTTCCACAGAAGCCCCCACCGCCTCAAAGGCTTTTTGCGCGGAGCGGATATTGCTCGCCCCATAATCAATCATTGTGATGGTTGTACCGTCCAACTAAGGTTCCTTTGCTCCCTGGTTAACCTAAACTGCCTTTGGTCGATGGAATGCCGCTTCGCCGATCGTCAAATGCCAGAGCCATGCGCAGCGCTCTGGCGAGTGCTTTGAAGAGTGCTTCCGCCATGTGGTGGTCATTACAACCTTCAACGCGTGCGTGCAGCGTTATGCGCGCGTGAACGGCTACCGATTCGAAAAAATGTTGCACCAAATCGGTGGGAAATTGTCCTATTGCCGGAGTCGCCCACTGCGCCTGAAATACTGTGTACGGCCGTCCGCTAAAATCAAGGGCTACAAATCCCAGAGATTCGTCCATGGGCACGTAGGCATGACCCACGCGCATGATGCCGCTGCGATCTCCTGCCGCCTGATTGATCGCCTGACCTAAAACGATGCCCACGTCTTCAATCGTGTGGTGGGCGTCGATATGCAGGTCGCCCACGGCGTTAACATTTAAATCAAATAAGGCGTGGGTTGCCAGCGCACCCAGCATATGATCAAGAAAGCCAATTCCAGTCATCACATCATATTGGCCCGATCCATCCAATGAAATTTGAATGGAGATGTCGGTTTCGCTAGTTTTGCGGCTTACAGAAGCGATTCGTTCTTTCATGATCCGATCTCAACTTACTTTTCTAAGGGCGGCAATCAGCCTGTCCGTATCCTGCGGCCGTCCGGCGCTTATGCGAATATAGTTGTTTAACCCCGGCTTATCAAAAAATCTGACCAGCACCCCTTCCTGAGCCAGGTCTGTTTTTAACTGCCCGGCAGATCGTCCAGTCACGCAGAATAAAACAAAATTCGAGCGGCTGGGGTAGGGACTTAAAAATTCAAACTGCCTTAATTCGGAAACCATGCGTTCCCGTTCGGCGACAATAAGCAGTACTTTTTCTTGCATCCAGGCGGGTTCGTTTAAAGAAGCGATCGCCGCTGTCGAAGCGGCTGCATTCACGTTGTAGGGTTGTTTGATCTTCCACAGATGGGGCAGCAGCCATTCCGGGAATGCACCATATCCGACACGCAGTCCGGCTAAGCCGGCCAGTTTACTGAAGGTCCGCAGGACAACCAGGTTGTCATATTCCAACACCCAGCGGATTCGAGATTGAGCGCCGCTCGCTTCAGCGAATTCAATATAGGCCTCGTCCAGGACAACTAAGACCGGCAGCTTCAGCAGTTCTTTGAGGTCCTCTTCCTTGACGAGACTGCCGTCCGGATTGTTCGGTGAACAGACGAAAAGCACTTTGACGCGTGGGTTTTCAGCTACGGCCGTTTCGATTGCCTCAATATTCAAGGAGAAATCTGCTTGGCGAGGTATGCTGATCAGACTTCCCATATTAACGGCCGTGGAAAAGGGATACATCCCGAACGAAGGTGGGCAGTTGATGACGGCTTCACCCGGTGATAGAAGAGCACGTAACAGCAGATCGATTAACTCATCCGCGCCCATGCCGGCTAGTAACCGCTCGGCTGGGAAATCGAGGTAATTGGCTAATGCCTCGCGCAGTGCCCCGGCTTCCGGATCGGGATAAATATGAAACCAGCGTTCAGTCTTTACCGCTGCGAGGGCGTGGGGGGATGGTCCGTAAGGATTCTCGTTGGCATCCAATTTCGTGATCGCATCAATCTCAAGCCCCAGGCGTTCCGAGAGCACCGTAAAAGGTTGAATCGGCGTATAAGCCTCCATCGCTGCGATGTCGGGACGAACCCATGATTCTTTGTCGATCATTCGCCTGCTGTCCTTCCTTAAGCCTGGTCAACCCTTCTCAATGCCGCATTTTCATGAGCCGTTAGGGCTTCAGATCGGGCGATGCGTGCCGCGATTGGGCTTAAGACGGCCGAAGTCTGATCGTCCAACTGCACAATACTGCTGATCTTCATGAAATCCAGCACATTCAATGGCGAGGCGAAACGAGCTGTACCGCCTGTAGGCATCGTGTGGCTGGGACCGGCAACATAGTCACCCAATACTTCAAAGGAACGCTCGCCGATGAACAGTCCGCCGGCATTGGGGATCGCCGCGATGCATGCCGGCTGTTGTTCTTCGCGAACGGCAAGACAGGTGTGTTCTGCAGCATAATCACTTGCCAGCCGGCAGGCTTGGTCGAGATCTTCGACTAAAACTATCCCGCCACGAAAATTGAGCGACTGGGCGATAATCTCAGCCCGACTCAGGGATTCCATTTGTCTGCCTATTTCAACCTGCACCGCTTCCGCAAGTTCGCGAGAAGGTGTGAATAGGATGGCTGAGGCGAGCACATCATGCTCCGCCTGGGCCAGCAAATCCGCAGCCACCCAGGCTGCGTCCGCTGAATCATCGGCGACAATGGCCGTCTCCGTTGGACCATAGATGCCATCTATGCCCACGATGCCATAAACTTGTTGTTTGGCCAGCGTCGTGAATAAGTTACCGGGCCCAACGATTTTATCGACTCTGGGCACCGTTTCCGTTCCAAATGTCATTGCGGCGACGGCCAGAGCCCCGCCGACGGCGAACACGTCTTGAATCCCGGCGATGGCCGCCGCGCCCAGGATCACATCGGGAACCCGGCCGTCAGGCCGTCCAGGCGGTGTGGCAACAATAATCTCCTGTACGCCTGCAACCTGGGCCGGAATTGCCGACATCAGCAGGGAGGATGGCAGAGGCGCTGTTCCTCCAGGAACATAGACGCCGGTGCGCTGTACCGGGGTAAAACGCTGACCAAGTAGGCCGCCCATCTCCGTTGTTGTCCAATTGGGAATTGGCTGCCGTGAATGGAAATCGTGGATGCGTACCGCAGCGAAAGAAAGCGCGGATCTTAACTCACCGTCGAGGCGGTTTGACGCTGCATCAATCTCCGACTGCTGCACGCGGAAAGACTCCAAACGGATACCGTCGATTCGTTCCGTCCATTCGACAATGGCGCCGTCCCCGATTTCGCGAACGTCAGCCAGTAAGCGGGCTACCGCTGCTTCAGGCGTCAACGCTTCACCAAATATGCGTTCGATCCCATCTCTCACGCTTTGACTGACGACCGTGTGCGTCCCCATGTTGTCACGATTCAAGATGGATTTTTGAGCATTCGCGATGGAATAAATCTTAATCATCTTCGATGCTCCCTATCGCCGCCAGCATGGCCTGGTAGCGAGCCGGCTCTTCTTCGAAAATATAGGCGCAGGGGGTAACGATTACTCCGCTGCCTCCGATTCGTCGCAGCTCATTAACGGCTTCAAATACCTTCGCTTTGGGAACGATGATATTGACCGCGAACCAACTGCTGTCGCTTTGTTGACCATTGTGGGCAACGACCGGCGCGACTGTAGGCCCTTGCAAACCGCCCAGGTTCGTTTGCTCAAACATCCGTTTTGCAATTGCTTGCGGTGATGGCCCGCGCATATTTGCCGTTATCTGGAAAGAATTTTGTGCGCGCAAATGGGCTTCAATGAACTCCAGTAAAGTCCGCGCGACATCCAGGACATTAGCACGTTCTTGCAAAGCATTTTTGTTGGCAATCAGGCATGCTTCAGATTCCAGGATCAGGCCATCATCCAAGGGGCGCAGGTGATTATCGCGCAGGGTCGTACCGGAGGAAACGAGATCGGAAATCAGGTCGGCAAAGCCGATTGCCGGGGCGATTTCAAGAGTGCCTTCCGGGCTGATGAGTTTATAGGGTGCGATTTCATACTGATCCAGCATTTCGGCCGTCAGCTTGGGGAATTTCGTGGCCAGACGCAACGTTCGGCCGTCGGCTTGCAGCTCCTTTGCCCATTCAGCCAGATCGGCCATGGTTTGGATAGGGAGCTCTTCGGGGACCGCGAAATTAAGTGTACAGGGTCCAAAACCAAGCTGATCGTGGAGGATGAGGATGTTTTCGCTGCCAAACCCCTTTTCGGCAACGACATCACTGCCGGTAATGCCGAAATCAACCGTGCCCTCTCGTACACCGACGACGATATCACCAGGGCGTTGAAAGAGCACGGTTACGCCGTTCAAATTTGGAATGGAGGCAGCATATTGGCGAGGATTTGGTCTAAACACACGCAGGCCACAATTTTCAAGAAAATCCAGAGCCCCTTCCTGCAGAATACCCTTGCTGGGTAAGGCCAGTCGAACATCGGCTCTTTTCATAAATTCCTCCGGACATAAAAAAACACCCTCCTCTGAGTCGAGGAAGGTGCTAAATCGCTAAGAAAGTATTCCGAAACCGCCTCAACCCAGGGTGCGATCAGTCAAATGATTATGGTTAGCGGTAGTATTAGCGCGGAGATAAAGTGGGTTTAGCAGTTTCATGATTATCATGATAGGCGAAAGTGTAACATATCGAACTATGGATCGCAAGGTCATATTTATCCGTTTTTTCGGTAAGCAACCACGACAATCACTTCGCTGCCCGGTTGTGCTACACGCTCAATGCGCACTTCAAAACCCGCTTCACTGAACCTTTTCTCCATGATCTGGAGTAGATGATTCTGCGAATTCAGTTCATTTTCTACTTCTGGAATATTCCTTTGACCTGTAATCTTGTAAAGAGTTTCCAGGAGGCGCACCGGGATTGTATCGCCGGTTAGATTGGCCTGGGGCACGATGACAAGACGGCCGTTTGGGCGCAAGACGCGATGAATTTCAGCAAGGGTTGCCTGCTCGGCGATAAACTCCGTTGGGAATGTGGCCAGAACCGTGTCAAAGCTGGCGGATGCGATTGGTAGTTTTTGTGCCGGCGCTTGTAAGATGGAAATCGATCCGCGATCGGCTCGAATTTTCTGCATGGCCAGCCGGCCCATCTGCGGCGACAAATCTATCCCGGTTACCTGATAGCCGCCCCGCTGCAGGGTGATCAGCATATGCCCCGGACCATGTGCCAGATCGAGAACATCTGGCCCCTGAATAAAAGGCAGCGCTGCCAGCTGCCACTCCCGCCATTTTCCGAATGAAACGAGCCAGCTAACCATATCATACGTTGGCGCAAGCTGGTGATAAAGTAGATAAAACCCGATAGATACGAGTTGAAACCAGAGATACTCAAGAACGGACATGAATTTGTAAGACGATGCTACCCATACTATACTGGAAACAATAGGCGATCAAATTGAGGTAATGCCATGACCCGCGAAGAAAAGATGATTACTGTTATACAATGTGCAAAACTCAAACAAGAACTGCCTGCTTTAGATCGTCCTCCATTTCCCGGTCCGTTAGGAGAACGCATTTTTAACAATATTTCCCGCTACGCCTATGGGCTCTGGAATGAGCAAGCCGTGCTGCTTATCAATCATTATGGCCTCAATATGGCTGACCCGCGTGCGCAGGACTTCATTTTTCAACAGATGGAGGAGTTCTTCTTCGGCGAAGAATAACGGACTCCGTCCTGCTCTGGCGGCCGAGGTAAAGCGTTACCCAAAACGAATCGCCGTTTCTCCACTTTAGTAAAACCAATTTGGTACTGCCAATTTTTTGCCACTAAAGCTGCATACCCGTGATTATACATAAGAACAGCGGGAGAGTGAGCTTTCGTGATGCGATACTATGAATTGGTTATAATCAGCTCTATGAGTTTTGTACCGCCGGACAACGTCACAAAGATCCTGGCTAACTTGCCAAAGCGGCCGGGTGTATACATGCACAAGAATGAGCAGGGCACCGTTCTTTATGTAGGTAAAGCGATTAATTTGCGAAATCGAGTGCGTTCTTATTTTCACAGTAATGTGGATTCAATTAAGACGCAGCGTCTGCGACGAGAAATTAATGATATCGAAATTATCACGACCGATTCAGAGCTGGAAGCCTTGCTCCTTGAAAACACGCTGATTAAGAAATACAAGCCTAAGTACAATGTACGGCTTAAGGATGATAAACGCTATCCTTATATTAAAGTTCATTGGGCTGATGATTTCCCAAAAGTCACTGTAACGCGGCGGATGGTGCGTGATGGTTCGCGTTATTTTGGTCCCTATACCTCTGTCTGGGCGGTTCACCAGACTCTTGACCTCTTACGCAAAGTATTCCCTTATTTAACCTGCGACCGCACGATTACCGGAAATGATACCCGCGCCTGCCTATACTATGATATCAAGCTTTGCAACGCGCCATGCATCGGAGCTGTTTCCAGAAAAGAATATCGGGACATGATTCAAGGTTTGATGGATTTCTTGAATGGCAAGTCAGACGACATCATGAAGCAGCTTGAATGGCATATGGCCAATGCCGCCGAAAATTTGCAGTTTGAAAAAGCGGCCGAATATCGCGATCAACTGCGGGCAGTTAATCGTATCGTGTCTAAACAAAAAGTGATTGCGGCTGCCAACACGGATCAAGATGTCATTGCTTTTGCCCGCGATCAAGGAGATGCTTGTGTCCAGGTCTTTTTCATTCGCCACGGCAAATTGATCGGCCGAGAATATTTCTTGCTTGATGGAACTGAGGGGGAAAGTGACGAAGAAGTTTTGCAAGATTTCTTGACCCAATTTTATGATGAAGCGGCGCACATTCCGCGCGAAGTTTTGCTACCTCATGAAGTATCCGAAGCCATGGTAATAGAACAATGGCTCAAGCAAAAGCGCACTACGAAAGTTACTCTCCAGGTTCCCAGAAGGGGGAAGAAGAAGGAATTGGTGGAGATGGCCTCGACCAACGCCGCTGATACTCTGGCGACTTTGCGCCAGCAGTGGGCGGCGGACCGGTCTAAACACGTGGAGGCGATGTCTGAGCTGCAGCAGTCCCTAGATCTCCCAACCCCACCGGCTCGAATTGAATGTTATGACATCAGCCATACCCAGGGTACGCAAACTGTCGGATCAATGGTTGTCTTTGTTCAAGGTGTGCCCCGTAAGAGTGATTATAGGCGCTTTAACGTGCGCACGGTCGGGAATGATGATTATGGGGCAATGAAAGAGGTCCTGTCGCGCCGCTTTTCTCGATACAAAGATGAGTTGGCCGGGGAACTCCATGATCCCAGCAAAATCGGCCAGACGAAAAAAGAAACAGCCTGGGCTTTACTGCCTGATCTTTTGATCGTTGATGGGGGTAAAGGTCAATTGTCGTCCGCTTTGGAAGTTCTAGATGCTTACGATTTACGAAATGAAGTACCCATCGCCGCCCTGGCCAAGCAGGAAGAGGAACTTTTTATTCCCGATCGAGAAAACTCGATCATTCTCCCCGAGCGTTCACAAGGTTTATACCTGGTGCAGAGAGTACGAGACGAGGCGCATCGTTTCGCCAATGAAGGACATCGTAAGCGCCGTTCAAAAGTCGGTGTGGCTTCAATTCTGGATGGTATTCCCGGTGTGGGCCCTAAACGCCGCCAGACCTTACTCACCCACTTTGGTTCTCTAGAGGAACTGCGCCGGGCAACGGCCGAAGAAATTGGCTCCGTGCCGGGTATTCCGATCGACGTGGCGGAGTCAATCAAAGCGCATCTTGATTAGCACCTGGGCTCAAGCGTCCTTCGCCCTTTCAATAAACGATCGCACCTGATCGTGATCTTTTTTGCCAGGTTCTGATTCCACACCGCTGGCAACATCTACAGCGAACGGCCGTACCCGCCGTACTGCTTCAGCGACATTTTCGGCAGAAAGGCCGCCGGCAAGCATCAGACCCGGGTATTGCTGCGCCAATAGAGCGCTTACAGACCAGTCCCCCGTTTCTCCTGTACCCCCTCTAAGAGTGGGGTGAAAAGTATCGACAAGAAGGCTGGGCAGATGATCCGGCCGGTTGGGAACAGCATACCATTCCGCTTCAACCTCGGCTTCTGTTTGTGAGGCGGGTTGAATGCCTTTGTAGGCACGGCCGTATAAGATGGATTGCCGATCGGCGACCATGGATGGCACTTCCTCGCCACTTAATTGTGCCAAGTCCAGCCGGCAATCCTCGAGGATTTGGGCCATGGTGGGCAGGGTTTCGTTGACAAACACACCGACTAACATCGGGCAATACGGCTGTTGTCGCAGTTGATTGACAAGCGTTTTGAGCGTGCCGACGGGGATCGATCTCTTGCTCGGTGGAAAAAGTATAAAACCCAGATAATCTGCCCCAGCTTCAACAGCAACCAGAGCATCTTGGAGATTGGTTATGCCGCAAATTTTGACCTTGACGCCCATGATTTGACCGCTAATCTTCCTCTTGATCTTCGCCGACAAGAATGCCCGACATGTTCTCTAAAGCTTTAACCAGGGCATGATTCCCATCACCACCTAAACCTTGTTCCTGGAGTGTACGATAAAGCTGGAAGATAATGCTGGTGCCGAGGAGAGGAACACCTAATTCATCCGCTGCTTCCAGGACCAGGCGAATATCTTTCTGCTGCAGGTCGATCGTAAAACCAGGCCGCCAATCGCGAGCTATCATTTGCGGTCCACGATTGCTGAGCGCCCAACTACCGGCGGCCCCCTGGCTCACTGCGGCTAATGTCTTTTGTAGATCAAGACCACCGGCCTGTGCAAATAAGAGAGCTTCACTAACACCGAGCATCGTGACGACGACCAAAATTTGATTCACTAATTTCACCGTCTGCCCAGCGCCGGTCTCGCCAACATGAGTAATTGTTTTACCCATTGCCTCAAAGACAGGCAGGGCGCGATTAAATTGATCTTCATCACCACCGACCATAATGCTCAGGGTGCCGTTGGCCGCCCCTTCGCTGCCGCCGCTGATGGGGGCATCAAGCATGTGAACCCCTTTCTGTTTCAAGGTCCCGGCTAAATAACGGGTAGTTTCGGGACTGATCGTACTCATATCGATAATCAGATCACCTTCAAACGCTCCGTAAATGACCCCATTTTCGCGCAGGATCACCTCTTCTACATCGGCCGAATTACTGACACAGGTGATAATAATATCGCTGTGCGCGGCAACGTCGGCCGGACTGGTGCGGCAGCGCGCTCCCGCTTCGCAAAAGGCATCCATACGTGCCGGGGTACGGTTCCATATATTGACCACAAATCCCGCCTTCATTAAATTCTTCACCATTCCCTGGCCCATGATGCCCAGGCCGATGAAACCGATTCTTTCACTCATGTCCGTTCCTCAAATAACCCTTCACTAATTTGAAATCGACAATTATGCTGACTTCCATTAATCTATTATGGATCAGGCTGTTTGCTAATTGCTCTTCCGAGAGAGAACAGCCAAGAACCATAAGAATGATTTTATCGGGAAGAGAATAAGTATGGCAAAGTATCAGCAAGTTCCTCTGCAAGGATACCATGAATTACCCGTTGAGGAGATGATTCAACGTTCGCAGGATTTTTACGATTTTATGCGCATACGGCGTACCGTGCGTGATTTTTCAGACAGGCTAGTGCCTCAAGAGGTGATAGAAAATTGCATCAAGACGGCCGGAACAGCACCTAATGGAGCGAATCTTCAACCGTGGCACTTCGTGGCTGTCAGCGATCCCCTTGTAAAAAGAGCCATTCGTGAAGGCGCCGAAGCGGAAGAACGCGAATTTTATGAACGACGCGCTACACCGGAATGGTTGGAAGCTCTAGCGCCTCTTGGCACCGACGCTCAGAAGCCTTTCCTGGAAACAGCTCCGTACCTCATAGTCATATTTGCTCAGAGTTTTGGCGTGGGTGGGGAGGGGCAAAAAATCCACCATTATTATGTTCAAGAATCGGTGGGGATTGCCACGGGCATGCTGATTACGGCCGTACACAATGCCGGACTGGTGAGTTTGACGCATACGCCAAGCCCCATGAACTTTCTCAACGATATTCTTAACCGGCCAAAAAATGAACGGCCGTATTTAATCCTGGTTGTCGGTTACCCGGCCGAAGAAGTTACCGTGCCGGTCATCAACAAAAAGAAACTGGATGAAATCGTCACCTTTGTTTAGGAGGATAAGGCGTTTATAACCGTGTCCAGGTCTTTATCACCGCGGCCGCTGAGGTTGACGACCAGAATTTGATCGGGGCGCATCGTTGGCGCACGCTTGATGGCCTCAGCTACGGCATGGGCCGATTCCAGGGCGGGGATGATGCCTTCTGTTTCAGACAGCACCTGGAACGCTTGAAGGGCTTCTTCGTCAGTCGCATAGGTATAGAAGGCGCGTTCCTGGTCGCGAAAGAGAGCGTGTTCCGGCCCGACGCTGGGATAATCCAATCCGGCGCTGATACTATGAGTTTCGATGATCTGGCCATCGGCCGTCTGCATGACAAAACTTTTGGTACCGTGCAGCACACCGATGCGCGCGGTGTTCAAATCGGCGAATCGTGCGGCGTGTTTGCCGCTGGTAATCCCTTCACCCCCCGCCTCAACACCGATAAATTCAACCTGTTCATCATTGCGGAACTCATGAAAGATGCCCATGGCATTACTTCCACCCCCGACACAGGCGACTATGGCATCGGGTAAGCGGCCACACATTTTCAGAACTTGTTCGCGCGTCTCACGGCCGATTATGCTTTGGAAATCACGAACCATCATAGGATAGGGGTGTGGGCCTAAAACCGATCCAAGC
>Ga0316580_10000300_pt1 | contig 10763 bp, 14 predicted proteins | sample S0NA_2_FD_204519 | JGI IMG/M metagenome (GOLD analysis project Ga0316580, IMG submission 204519) | Rhizosphere microbial communities from salt marsh grasses in Alabama, United States - S0-2_160517rDrB | ecosystem: Host-associated > Plants > Roots > Rhizosphere | place: USA: Alabama | collected... | reverse complement strand
CATCATGGCCAAGAGTCACGCAGGCCTTGATGACATCCTGTTGCTGTTTATCTATCTCGAGCTTGGTGCCATGACCGGTATCTTTTTTCGCACCCACCGCCTGCCCGTGATTTTCCTGCTCTTCATCGCCATGACGGCCGTGACCCGCTACCTGGCGATCGATCTGAAAGAGCTGGATGTGCTCGAGATCACGACGCTCGCAGGGTGTATTCTCGTGCTCTCCATCTCGGTTCTCGTGTTGCGCTACAGTGAGAAACGCTTTGTTGCAGGTCACGATGAGCAGTCGACCGAATCACTCTGACAAGTGTCTGTTAATGGCTGTCCTCGCTCCTGTCAGGTATATCAGTACCCTTTGATATGCTAAAAAACTTATGTAAATCATGATTTTGCAATTTGGCATGCAAGAGAGTATCTTTTCCACTCTGTTATGTATGAGCCGACAGGCGCCTTCCCGGGCGATTCAGCTGACGGTACCAGCATTCACACACCTTACAATCTCAAGCAGAAAACTGCCTGTTACCTGATACCACGAAAGGGGGACTATCCATGGCGCATATTGTTGTTCTGGGGGCCGGAACCGGAGGCATGCCGGCGGCCTATGAGCTACGCGATGAACTGGGCAAAGAGCATCAGATCACTGTCGTGAATGAACGTGACTACTTCCAGTTCGTGCCATCCAACCCGTGGGTTGCCGTTGGCTGGCGGGACCGGGGTGACATCTGTTTCGGGATCAAGCCGTATCTCGAGCGCAAGGGGATCAATTTCATCGCAAAGCGCTGCGAGAAGATCGATCCCGAGAACAACAGGCTGCATCTCGATGGTGGTGAAACCCTGGACTATGACTATCTTGTCATCACAACGGGTCCGCGCCTGGCTTTCGAGGAAGTCGATGGAGCAGGACCGGATGCGGGCGGAACGCACTCGATCTGCACAGTCGACCATGCCGAAAAGACCTATGCCGATTACCAGAAGCTGCTCGAGAAAGGCAGTGGACATATCGTGATCGGGGCCATGCCCTTTGCAAGCTGCTTTGGTCCTGCATACGAGTTTGCCTTCATCGTTGATACCGACTTGCGCAAGCGCAAGGTCCGCGACAAATACAAGATGACGCTGGTCACTTCCGAGCCCTATATCGGTCACCTGGGTCTTGGTGGTGTTGGCGACTCCAAGGGGATGCTCGAGTCCGAACTGCGCAACCATCACATCAGCTGGATCACGAATGCGAAGACTACCCGTGTCGAGCCCGGCAAGCTGCACGTCGAGGAGCTCAATGACAACGGCGAGGTGAACAAGACCCACGAGGTCGAGTTCGACCTCGGCATGATGCTGCCGGCCTTCAAGGGTGTCGATGCCGTCATGGCCGTCGAAGGGCTCTGTAACCCTCGCGGATTTGTCATGGTTGATGACTACCAGCGCAACCCGAAGTACAACAATATCTTTTCTGCAGGCGTCTGTATCGCAATCCCGCCTGTCGAGGCAACACCGGTACCAACCGGCGCGCCCAAAACTGGCTATATGATCGAATCCATGGTTACCGCAATCGTGCATAACATCGCGCGCGATATCGATGGCCAGGAGCCGGATACCGTTGGTACCTGGAATGCAATCTGCCTGGCTGACATGGGTGATACCGGGGCTGCATTTGTTGCGCTGCCACAGATTCCGCCGCGCAACGTTGCCTGGTTCAAGAAAGGCAAGTGGGTGCACATGGCAAAGATCGCATTCGAAAAATACTTTATTCGCAAGATGAAGAAAGGCAGCTCGGAACCGATCTACGAGAAATACGTCCTGAAGATGCTTGGTATCAACCGACTCAAGGAGTGAGCCGGCAGCATTTCAGGATATAAAAAAAGCCCGGAAGTGATTCCGGGCTTTTTCGTCAGCGAAGGCCATGCAATGATGGCGCTTGCGGCAGGATCATCAGGCGCTGATGGTATCCTTGAGGACTTTCAGCGCAGTAACCTTGACCGCGGTGTGAGCAGGCTTTGCAGCAATCTTGATGGTTTCACCAGTTGCCGGGTTGCGGCCCATGCGTGCCTTGCGTGCAGGCTTCTTGACGCGCGCGATCTTCACGCCGGTATCCGGAATATGGAACTCGCCGGAACCGTTGCGTTTCATGTTGCGGGTAATCAGCTCACCGAGGCTGCCGAATACTGCACTGACATCTTTCTTTGTCAGGCCGGTTTCGTCTGCAATCGCCGCAACGATATCAGCCTTTGTCATCTTGTTGCGGATCGCAGGCAGCTTCTTGGTTGCGGGTTTGGCACTCGCCTTCTTCTTTGTCGCCATCGTAATGACTCCTCCTAATGATACTGGGGTATTGATTTATATGACTGGGACCGTCACTAGCCATCAGAAAAATACCATAGTTTCGATCTTAGTACAGTAAAAATGTGTACAGTAATCATGCATTGAACACATTCATAACACGCGATGCGTACACGGCCACCAAACCCTGCAGGCGATGTATCCTCGTGACAGGATCAAATCGTGACGAGGTTATTCGTCCCCGGCCGGCGTATGCGGATCTGCAGAAAGACGCAAGCGGAGGCTGAAGAGCAGATGCGTATCCTTGGCGTCGGTATCGCGACACTCGACATCATCAATACAGTCGCTGACTATCCTGATGAGGACAGCGAGGTGCGGGCAATCGACCAGCGCAGGAGCCGTGGTGGAAACGCGACGAACACGCTGACGGTTCTGGCCGGTCTCGGGAATGCCTGCAGCTGGGCCGGCGTATTGCCGACTGAGCCGGAAGCGGTCGAGGTCGAGATGCAGCTGGCCGATGCAGGCATCGGTATGGATTACGTCATGCGCCTGCAGCAGGGAAAGGTGCCGACGTCCTATATCACGCTGAACCGTCGCAACGGCTCGCGAACGATCATTCATTATCGAGACCTTCCGGAATACCGCTCGGAATGGTTTTCGCACATTGATCTGCAGCGATTCGACTGGGTCCACTTCGAGGGACGGGCTCCGGACGAACTGGCTCTCATGCTCGATCGGGCAGTGCGCTGCAAAAGCCGTTTCAGCCTCGAGGTCGAGAAGCCGCGCGAGGGAATCGAGAGACTGCTGCACCTGCCCGAGGTGCTGCTCTTTTCGAGGCAGTATGCCCGGGAGAAGGGGTTTGACAATGCAGCGGCATTTCTTGAAGCGCACGCACGCCATGCAGGAGAGGCGCGCCCCCTGTTGTTTTGCAGCTGGGGTGATGCAGGTGCATGGGCTCTCACGCGTGACGATATGCTGTATCATCAACCCGCCTTCGAAGTGCCGACCGTGGTCGATACGGTCGGTGCAGGCGACGTATTCAACGCGGGTATCATCCATGGACTGCTTTGCGGCATGCCTGTTGAGGACGTACTCAGGGAGGCTGCGCGCCTGGCAGCAATCAAGTGCGGCCAGGCCGGCTTCGGATCACTCGCTGATGCACTTTGACCGGCCAGGCAACAGGATGACTGGCTTCCAGCAAGAGAGTGAAAGCAATGCGACGTTATTCCCTCTGTGCCTTTGGTGAACTGGCGGACCCGGCCAGCAAGGGTTTTGAAATAGATACAGGCGACGAGGTGGTCTCTCTCTTCGTCGTTCGCCGGGACAATGAGGTGCGCGGCTATTTCAACAGCTGCCCGCATACAGGTGTTCCGCTCGAGTGGATCCCGGACCAGTTCCTCGATGCCGATGGCAGTTTCATTGAGTGTGCGACACACGGGGCGCTGTTCACCATCGGAGACGGCAAGTGTGTCAGCGGGCCCTGTGCCGGTGACCGCCTTCAACCCGTCCGGCTCACTGTCGAGGATGATGTCATCTACTGGCTGGCCAGCTGATTGACAGGGCCTTTCCGATGCAATTGTCAGGTTCTCTCTTCTCGACACAGTTTATCGGTATGACCGCTGTCGCAGTTGCAGCAGTTATGGTCGTCGCGGCGCGCCATGCGCCGTGGCGGAAACTGCTGGATGGCAGCAACTCCAATGTCTTTTTCGGTGCCCTCGTCGGTATGCTCTTTCTGTGGATTTTGCGCACGGAGATGGAAGAGGGGCTGGTGTTTCATCTCTCCGCGATGACGGCGCTTACGCTGATGTTCGGATGGTCCATGGCGATCATCGGCGGTTCCATCGTGCTTTGCGCAGTGATCCTTTTTGGCATGGGTGACTGGAGTGGTTTCTTCCCGAGCATGATTGTCGAGGTTTTTGCACCCGCGAGCCTCACCTGGCTGAGCCTGGTGCTGGTGCGCGCCTGGCTGCCAAAGAATTTTTTCATCTATGTCTTTATCAACGCTTTTCTGACCGGTGGTATGGTTGCGGTGATCTCCGCACTGCTGACACTCATCTTCCTGCTCTCAGGCACGAGCTACACCTGGGAGATGATGAACCACAGTTATCTTCCCTATTTCCCGTTGATGTTCTTCCCGGAAGCCGTACTCAACGGCTGGATCATGACGATACTCGTCGGGCTCAAGCCGGAATGGGTCTTTTCGTTCAGCGACGAAGAGTATCTGCATGGCAAGTGAGAAGGCTTGTGCTTGATCATCATCGGGGCAGGGCTTATTCTTGTTAGGATATCCCGTAATCCTGCCATTGCGTGGCAAAGCGGGAATAACAGAATAACAACTGACAACAGACGTAGCGGCACATTTCAAAAGCACTCCGTGCAGCATCAACGGCTGCCTGTGTTCATGGCCACAATCGAGGCTCTTCGCCCCTGCGACTCGCGGACTGTACGGGAGGATCCATGAGTTCTGATATTGACCCCATTGTCCTGAACCTGATTTACGTGGCGACGGGCGGCCTGATGACGCTCTTTTTCATGTGGATGGGATGCAAGGTTTTCAGCCACATCGTTAATTTCAATATCCCCGAAAAACTTGCCGAGGGAAATCTGGCCGTCGGGATGATGATCGCCGGGATGTTTGTCGGCATCGGTACGGCTCTGGGGCTCGTCATCGGTCTCGGGCTGAACTGAGATGCGCCCCGCGCTCTTCTTCAGCTTGCTGCTGATTCCGGCTGTCGCGCTGGCGATCAAGGATCCACCGGTCGATGATGACCACTGGTCGAAGAAGTACGATGGCCTATTTCGTAAATATTCCAAACACTATTTCGGACCGCACGTGAACTGGAAATGGTTCAAGTCGCAGGCAATTGCCGAATCGAATCTCAAGCCGACGGCAAGGAGTCCGACCGGTGCCACGGGGATCATGCAGATCCTTCCTTCCACCTTCCGCGAGATCAAGAAGCAGAACCCCTATGTCGTCGACATCAAGACACCCCGGTGGAATATCGCTGCCGGTATCTACTACGATCGCAAGATGTATCTTCACTGGGGGAACAGGGGCTTGCCAACGGAGGAGCGGCTGGCTTTTGCCTTTGGAAGCTACAACGCCGGATTTGGCGGTGTTCGCAGAGCATGGAAGAAGGCTTCCGGGTCACATGAAAATATCTCGAAATGGGAGCAGGTGGCGCCCCATGCCCCTCGTGAAACCCGTCGCTACGTGAAGAGAATACGCGGACTCATGCGCAAGTAGTCTATTGTTTGTGACATAAAAAACGCCGGCCAGGGGCCGGCGTTTTTGTTTCGCTCCCTGTTGATCAGGGACGTGGGTAACCGTAACCCTGCGGTGTGCCATACGGTGCCGGGGCTGCCGGGCGTCCGTAGCCATAAGGCATGCGGGGTGCCTCGGGTCTGCGGTCATAGCCATAGGGAGCGGGCCCCCTCGGGGGCTGCATGCCCTGCGCCGGAGGCATCATCATGGGCGCCTGGTCCGGTGTCATGGGTGCCGGCGGCAGGTTCTCAATGGCACTATCCATGCGCTGGCGCATGGCTTCCTGCTGCTGTTTCATGCGTTGCTCCATGAGCTTGCGACGTTCTGCGCGAGCCTTCTCCCACTGTTCCTGTTCCTTGCTCGTGGCGCGCGGCGCTCCGTAGCGTTGCGGTACCGGCCGGGGAGTCATCTCCTGGCGACGATCACGCATGCGTGGCTGCATGGTCTCGTCCGGCCTCGCGACAGTGCGCGGGTCCACACCGGACTGGCCAGCTTCGCGTTCCTGCATGGCTGCATGGCGACGGGCTTCCAACTGCTTCTGCATCTTTGCGCGGCGGGCTTCCATCTGGGCGCGCATGGCTGCCTGGCGTGCCTCGGCTGCCTGCTGACGTTTTGCTGCTTCAGCAGCCTGCTCATCAGCCGTAGCGGCCTTGCTCTCTTCGGCTGCTTCAGGTGTCTTTTGACGCTCTTCCACACGCTGTGCGATTTCGGCCTTGCGTTCTTCCATCTGCTTTTGCGCAGCCGCCTGGCGTTCCCCGGCTGCTTCCTGACGCTCATCCGCGGCAGGTTCTGCTGGAGCTGCCGCTGGCGGCTTGCGCTCCTCGGCGCGCTTTGCCATCTCGGCCTGGCGTTCTTCCATCTGCTTCTGCATCGCAGCCTGGCGCTCCTCGGCGCGCTTTGCCATCTCGGCCTGGCGCTCTTCCATCTGCTTCTGCATCGCAGCCTGGCGGGCTGCGATCTCTTCCTCCTGCTTCGCAGCGTCAGCCGCAGAAGGAGGTTGCTTCGTTGCAGCGGCTGCCTCGCGTTCCTGCATCCGCTGCTGGGTTTCGGCCTGGCGCTCTTCCATCTGTTTCTGAATCTCCGCCCGACGGGTTTCCATGGCTTTCTCTGTTTCGGCACGCCGCTCTTCTATCATGGCTTCCTGCTCAGCGGCTGACGGAGGCTGCTGGGCTGCAGGAGCCGGAGGGGCTGTCTTTGCAACCGTCTTCCAGGGCGGGGTTTGCGGCAGTTCCGGACAGCCCATTTCCCTGACTCTCTCCCTGAGAATCTCGTAGTGCCTGTCTCGATAAATCTCCCTGTCCTGTTCAGACATGTTTTGCATGTTCTGAATGTGCGCCTGCTGTTCTTCAGCGCTCATCGGGTTGGCGCAGCTGATCTCCTCGGCAGAGGCAATGGAAGTGGCAGCCATCATGGCTGCCATGCTGGATGCCAGAAGGGTTTGTCTGATTTGCATATTGTTCTCCTGCAGATATTCATGACAGCCAGTTGAGCTGGCTGCCTGAGATATTCGGACGTTCTTTTGGGATTCGGATGCGGGCTTCGTGGCAGCGCTCTCCGCCCGAAATTCGGTAACGATTGAGAGTATCATATCTTCCACGATTTTTTTATGCAGGTTTTGTGCGATGAACGATCACCGGACTGTCCTCGACGAGATTCTGCAACTCGTCGAGCGCTCCCCGCACTCGGCAGCTTCCCTGACGCTCTATGCGATGGTCAATACCATGGATTACGAGCAGGCCGGATGTCTCTTCAAGCTCAACAAGTTACGTGATCTCCAGCCAGGGGAACGGCAGCTGGCTTACGCGCTCATGGAACTGATGGTCGAGCACGGAAACAGTGGTACGGCATGGGAACATGCAAAGTCGCGCATGGACGAGCTCGTACGGGCAGGCTAGGAAACGTGCAGTTTATTCCTTCCCGGATTCGTCGCTACCTGCGACAGGTGACCCTCTGGATTTCGATTCGACCCCTTCAGGCATGACAAAGTCCCGAGGCATCCTGTACTGAAGGATTTCCCTGCCCTCTGCGCTCATGAGGAGCGTGAGGCCGATATCAGGGTAAAACCACTGGACATGCTCCTCGTCTTCCACCTTCCAGGCAGCCGGTTCACCGAAGCGTTCCCGGAAAAAGTCTGCCTCGAGTCCCTTGTAAGTCGGGATGTACGTGATGCCTCCGATGCGCACATCACCGAGTGACTGCTTGTCCTCGCTGTCGAGCAGCAGCTTTTTGTGGCCTTCCGCGGAATATTCTTTTTTGATGGCGTTGGCCTCGAGTTCATCGAGGCGTTTCTCGTCCACGAGAAGGTTGAGAATGATCTTGGCTTTCAGCGGCCCCATGCTGACGGTTCCGAAATAGGTTTCGAGATCGCGCGTTCCGGGTTCCCGGATGTAGAGTGCCACGGCCTCGGGGTTGCCGAACTTCGCAATCGCATCCTTCAGCGTGGAGGTCCCGATATGCAGGTCGAAAACCCTCGAACTCCCATCCGGCTCAGTCGTGACCTGCCAGGGCAGGTCGGTGCGTTGCATGGTTTGCTGCTCATCGGCGGGAGGCTTCACGAAAAAGATCACCAGGCCAGTCAGCAGCAATACAGCGGCGATCCAGATCCACTTACTCGCCATAATTCATCTCCGGTTCAAGTTTTGGTGGCATTTGCAGGTAGTACCCCTGGTCCTCGAGTGCGTTCATGACGACTGCCACATCCGCGCGAGCGAGGGGGCGGCCAGGCTGCAGGTCGAGCTGCATCACGAACAATGCCTTGCCGAAATGTTGCCGCAACCTCTCCGGCAGATCGCCATAGCCGTCCTCTTTTGCAAGGTAGAGATACATCTCCTCCTTGCGGGCACTTTTAAAGATCCAGCAGGGAATGGTGTTCGCCGGCATGCTCTGCTCCGTTCGCAATCTGCGGGAATTCTATCGAAAACAAAGCGTCATTTCTGCGGTCTATGTCAATGCAGCGTCTGCCGGGATACCATGGGCTCCGGCACGCAAAAAGCCGGAGTGTGTAATGCTGAAAATGACCCCGTTCGTCCTGCTGGCCCTGTTTAGTCTTGGCGGCTGCACCAGCGACCCGCTGAGAGAGGTCGATGTTTCCGATGTCACCATCACGCAGGCAGCCGAGATGCCTGACGCCAGCAGGGGCAAGCTCGTGCGGTGGGGAGGCACAATTCTCGGTATCACCAACAGGGAAGACTATTCACTTGTCGAAATTCTCGGAAAACCGCTCACCACTTTCTCGGAGCCGGACGACCGCAGAGTCTCGACGGGCCGGTTCATGGCCAAAATTCCCGGTTTCGTCGATCCGGCCGAGTACCGCGAGCCCAACAGGCTCACCGTGGTTGGCAGCCTCGCTGGTGTCACCAGTGGCAAGGTGGGGGACTACAGCTACACCTATCCTGTCGTCGAGGTGCGGCAGCGCAAACTGTGGGCCGGCAATTACCAGGTACCCGAACCCGTCTATTACTCACCATGGTGGTATGACCGCTACTATTTCGGCTGGCCGCACTACTACTGGCACACTCCCTACTACAGCTATCCGCGGCCACCAGTCGTCAGGTCAAGCCCGCCACCCGCGGACGCCAGGTAATGCGGTTGCTTGCCTGTCTGTCTCTGCTGCTGATACTCGCAGGATGTGAGTCCGTCGGGGAGCGGGATACCCTCGCCGGCTTTACGCCAGCCGACGCCATCCTCGATCCGGACTCTTTCCGGGGCAGGGATGTCACCTGGGGCGGCACCCTGATCGCCACGACCAACCGCAGTGACGAGACCCTGCTCGAGTTCCTGAGTTACCCGCTCGATGGCGGATGGCCACGGCTTTCGCAATCCTCGAACGGCCGTGTACTGGCCCGGATACCGGGGTTTCTGGATCCGGCCGACTACAGGGCCGGCAGGACCGTGGTGGTGGAGGGGCTCTTTACCAGTGTGCGTCACAGTTACATGGACGGGGTCTCCACGACCCGGGCAGTTGTCGAGGCACGCAAGGCTGAAGTCGGGCCTGCCACGGCCGATGCTTCCGGCTGGCCATCGAACCTCCACATCGGGATCGGGGTCTTCACCACCTTCTGATCTTTTACCCGTCCTGCACAGGATCCCCGGTTCCGCCAAACTGGTATCCTGCTTCTTTTGGCATCACGGGTTCTGCTTGTGTCGATCGAATGGCTTGTCCTCTTTGCTGCCGGGTTTGCAGGCGGTGTGCTGAACTCGATTGCCGGCGGTGGCAGCTTCATCACTTTCCCGGCGCTCTTGTTCGTCGGTGTCCCGCCTGTCAGTGCCAACGCTACCAATACCTTCTCCTCCTGCTCCGGCTATCTCAGCGGTGCCTGGGCCTTTCGCCATGAACTCGCAGCCCATCGAAAAGAGTTGCTGAAATATTCGCTCGCAAGCCTTCTGGGTGGTGCGACAGGTGCCTGGATGCTGCTGCAGACACCGGAAAACCTTTTCAGGGAAGCCATTCCCTGGCTGCTTCTCTTCGCAACCCTGCTGTTTGCGCTCGGCGGCAGGCTCAATCTTGCATTGAAGGGGTTTGCATCGCGTCATCAACATGCAGGCCGGGCAGGAGCGGTGTCGCTGCTCCTGCTACTGGTCGGTGTCTGCATCTACGGCGGCTTTTTCAATGCCGGGCTCGGCATCATCCTGCTGAGTTACCTGGTGCTCGCGGGGCAGACGGATATCAATGCCATGAACGGTATCAAGCTGCTGGTCTCCTCGCTCGTCTCACTGATCGCGATTGCTCTTTTCATTGCAGAGGGAGCGATCGCATGGCGCGAAGGCATGATCGTGCTGCTTGGCACGGTTTCTGGGGGGTACATTGCGGCTCATCTGTCACGGCAAATACCGCAACTCTTCGTTCGCGGGTTTGTCATCCTCGCCGGCAGTCTCATGACGCTCTGGTTTTTTGTCGTCACCTATCGCTGAACAGACGGCAAGCTGCCCGATGGCCCGGGCGCAGATCAGGTTTTGAGAATGAAGAGCATTTCGATATCCCGGGCGATCATCTCGATCGCATAGGTCCCGGTAAAGAGTGCAACCACCCGGCCGCAGCGAGACGGGCAAGCAGGTCGATGAGCTCCTCGATGACACAGGGGTTCACGCGAAATGGCAGCACTGATGAGACAATGCGCATTTCAAACCCTTTTTTCTTAGGAGAGGTGCGCAAGCTCGGTGATACTGTCCATCTTTGCGCGATAAGATTCTTTATGCGTGTCCGGCGGCGGCTGACCGGACATGGCCCCGG
>Ga0316580_10000298_pt1 | contig 10821 bp, 10 predicted proteins | sample S0NA_2_FD_204519 | JGI IMG/M metagenome (GOLD analysis project Ga0316580, IMG submission 204519) | Rhizosphere microbial communities from salt marsh grasses in Alabama, United States - S0-2_160517rDrB | ecosystem: Host-associated > Plants > Roots > Rhizosphere | place: USA: Alabama | collected... | reverse complement strand
CTCCATCTCTTCCCCAAAAAAGGAGAAGGGCAACCAAAAAACCATTGTCATTCCCGTTGCGGACGGCAAGCTCTCTCCTCACTTCGGACACAGTGAGGCGTTCGCATTCATAGAGACAGAACAGGGAAAGATCGTCGGCACTGAGATGAAAACGCCTCCTCCCCATGAACCGGGAGTCCTTCCCAGCTGGCTGTATGAGCAAGGTGCCGACGTTGTCATAACCAGCGGCATGGGGGAGCAGGCACAGCAAATGCTGCGGGAAAAGGGGATAGAGGTGATCCTTGGCGCTCCCTTGGACTCACCTGAATCAATCGCCAACCAATTTCTTTCCGGTTCCCTGGTCACCGGCAACAACGCCTGTGACCACTGAGAACTGAAAGGAGGACAAGCCATGGCACCGGACAAAAAAGGGCCTGGCGGCGGACGAGGCCAGGAGATTTCGGGACGCGGAAGAGGTATGGGCGGAGGTCGTGGCCTCGGCCCCGGCGGGGAGTGCGTATGCCCCCATTGTGGGGAAAAAAGCTCCCACGAGCGCGGAACACCGTGTTTTGAACTCAACTGTCCAAAATGCGGCACTCCCATGACCCGGGCGTAGCCGAGAAAAGCGGTTGATCCACGGCGAAGGGCGTGCGGCGGCGGACTTCATGGATCTCCGCCGTTCCACCACTCCTCGTATGCCCGGTCCCCGGAGCAAACCCCCTGGTAGAGTTCCCCTGTGTTGACGGGAGCCTTCGGGACGCAACCGGCTGCGCAGAAGAAATGGCGGAGCGCACCAACTGACACGAAAGGAGGCCGGAGGTCTGTTTGAACCTTCGAACGCAGATATGATTATTAGTGTAGCGAGTGGAAAAGGAGGTACCGGGAAGACCACCGTGTCCACGAATCTTGCCCTGGCGCTGGAACGAGATGTGCAGCTCCTTGATTGCGATGTGGAGGAACCCAATGCGCACCTCTTTGTCCACCCGGTAATGGAAAACAGTGAAACGGTCACCACTCCGGTGCCGGTGGTGGATGAAACGAGATGCACCCTCTGCGGAAAATGCGCTGAAATCTGCCAATTCAAGGCAATTATCGTGATCGGGAAGACCGTCCTCCCTTTTCACGAACTCTGCCACAGTTGCGGCGGCTGCGTTGAGGTTTGTCCCGAGGACGCCATTACCGAAGCAGGGCGGGAACTGGGAATCATTGAAACGGGAAGCAGGAACGGGCTCCGTTTCGCCCATGGAAAATTGCGCATAGGAGAGGCCATGTCGCCCCCCCTCATCGCCAAGGTGCGCTCTCTCACCATACCGGAAGGGTTGACCATCATTGATGCCCCCCCGGGAACGTCCTGCCCGGTTATCGAAGCCATGAAGGGCGCCCATTTCATTCTGCTCGTGACGGAACCGACGCCATTTGGTCTGCATGACCTGAAGCTCGCAGTGGGGGCGGTGAGGGTGCTGAATATCCCCTGCGGTCTGGTCATTAACCGGTCGGATCTGGGTGACGATGAGGTGAGAAAATATGCAGAAAAAGAAAAGGTACCCATATTGATGGAGATCCCCTTTGACCGAAAGATCGCTGAGGCTTACTCCAGGGGAAAGACGATCATTGAGGCAATGCCCGAGTGGAAGCAGCGCTTCATCACATTGTATGAGACCATAGAAGCGATGGTGAAAAAGGAAGGAAGGCAGACTTCATGAAAGAGCTGGTTATTATCAGCGGTAAAGGAGGGACCGGGAAGACCAGTGTTGTCGCTGCCTTCGCCGCTCTGGCCGAAAACAAGGTTCTGTGCGACGCGGATGTGGACGCTGCCGACCTGCATCTGATCACAGCTCCTGAAATCCTGGAACGCCACGAATTTACCGGGGGCAAAAAGGCCATAATCGTGAGGGACAGGTGCACCGCGTGCGGGTTGTGCCGCGATTTATGCCGATGGGATGCCATAAGTGATGATTTTGAGGTGGACCCGCTGTCATGTGAAGGATGCGGCGTGTGCTGGTATTTCTGCCCTGAAAAAGCCATTGATTTCCCGGAAAAGACCTGCGGAGAATGGTACATCTCGAATAGCCGTTTCGGCCCCATGGTGCATGGCAGGCTCGGCATCGCCGAGGAAAACTCCGGGAGACTGGTTACCCTGGTGCGGCAGGAGGCCAAAAAGCTGGCCGAGGCAAAAGAGCTGGATCTGATCATCACGGATGGGCCTCCCGGGGTGGGGTGTCCGGTTATTGCCTCCATCGGCGGGGCGGCTGCGGTGCTCATCGTCGCTGAACCAACCGTCTCCGGACGCCATGATATGGAGCGGGTGGCCCAACTGGCCGCCCATTTCAGGGTGCCCGCGCTCCTTTCCATCAATAAGTTTGATCTGAACCCGGACGAGGCAGACGCCATTGAGCGGATGGCTGCGGCGCATGCGATTACGGTCCTCAGCCGTATTCCCTTTGACCCGTCCTTTACCAAAGCCATGGTGCAGGGAAAGACGATCGTCGAATTTGATGCGAATTCCCAAGGGGTCAGGGCCGTCGAAGACATGTGGAATCAGGTAAAGGAATTCCTCGACGCCCGACCGAGCAATTGACGCCCGAGGACCATTCCGTTCAACAGCGTGCGCCGGCCGAGGCGTATCAGCTCTCTCAGGCCGAAAAAGGCGGCCCTTGCAAGCGTACCATTGGGACAAACCCGCTCTCGGCCGCGCCAGCCCGGTGTCGAGACCTTGGCCGTAAAAGGCTTTCAAAGTGGACCACATTCCAGCAAAAGGAGGGAACAGAAATGGGGAAGTATCTTTTCGTATTGACCAGGGGAATGGAAGATCCCACGCGCGTGACCAGGTGTCTCCAGCTCGCTAAGGTCGCCAAAGAACAGCACCATGAGGTGCACCTCTTTCTCACCGATGACGCCGTGGTCCTGGCCAAGCCGGGAATGGTGGACACCGTGAAGGCGCCGACGGGAGACGGAGCAAAGGATTATTTCGACTATGTGATGGAACAGAAAGTCCCCATGTACGTCTGAATTCCGTGCGCCAAAAATCGCCAGGTTGGCGAGGAAGATATTGTCAAGACGGCCCAATTTGCCGGTGCACCCAAGCTGATTTCTCTATCGGAAGGTGCGACGGTATTTACCTTTTAGCGAACGGACGGGTTCAATGTCGGGAGAAGAGTACCGCAAGATAAGCGTCCTGGACAACGAGGTGGAAGCCCGCCTGATCGAATCCATTCTGAACGAGCGGGAGATCCCCCATATGCTTCGGTCCTACCACGATACCGCCTATGACGGCCTCTTCCAGACCCAGAAGGGGTGGGGAGAACTCCGGGCGCCGAAGGCATATGAGGAGGAGATCCTCGCGATTCTGAAAGAGGTGCGGGAAACGGCCGCACATTCATGATGCGTGGTCCGACCGAAGGGTGTTGAGTGCCGAACCCGCCTTGAACCAGGCAATCTGCGCAATCGTCAAGGTGTGATTCAAGAGAAGATCATCATGGCAGCCGTCTGTCTTCCTGATAAGCGCCCTGACCGGTGAATCGGGTGCCAGATCTTTGAGACCGACGATACTGACCCTGTCTTCTTCACCAATTTTCCCGTAATCTTCCCGGGCCCTGAATGTCAGGGGAAGGATTCCCTGCTTCTTGAGATTCGCCTCGTGTATCCGTGCGAAGGATCTGGCAAGGACTGCCCGGATACCCAGAAACCTCGGGCTCATGGCGGCGTGTTCCCTGCTGGAGCCCTCGCCGTAGTTTTCATCACCCACGATGACAGATCCTCCGGCCTTCTCCTGGTACCAGGCAGCAAGATCCGAGAAGGCCACCCCTGCTTCACCGGTTATGACATTTTTTCCATGCCCGGTTTCTCCCGTGAAGGCATTCACCGCCCCCTCGAGCAGGTTTCTTGAAATATTGGCGAGATGCCCCCGGTATCTGAGCCATTTGCCGCCCGGAGAAATGTGGTCGGTGGTAGTCTTTCCTTTTGTTTTGACGAGAATCGGAAGATCCTCGAAATCCTTACCGTTCCATGGCTCGAACGGTTCGAGCAACTGGAGTCTTTCGGAATGGGGGTCCACCTTTACGTCAACGGTGGTGCCCCCTGTCTCCGGCGGAACGAAACCGTGTTTGACTTCCGCAAGCCCCCCGGGTGGAAGGGCAGGAGAATCGGGCGGTTTCAAACGGAACGTCTCCCCGCCCGATCCGACAATGGCATCCGTTTCCGGGTTGAATCCCACATCACCGGAAACGGCAAGGGCGGCCGCCACGCCCGGTGAGGTCAGGAAGGCCCGTGTCTCGGGATTGGCATCATTCCTTCCGCGAAAATTCCGGTTAAAGGTGGTGAAAAGGCAATTTGCCCTCCCTTTTTGGACATCTCTCCGGTCCCACTGGCCGATGCACGGCCCGCACGAGGCAGCCATAATCTTCGCCCCCGCCTTCAGAAGCTTTTCGAGGATTCCCTCTTTCTTGATGGTCTCAAAAACCTGCTCGGAACCCGGGGAAAGCAGAAAAGGAACCCTCGCCTTCACCCCGTGCATTTGGGCCTGTTCCAGGATTTCCGCAGCAGCGTGGAGATCCGCGTAGGAGGAATTGGTGCAGGACCCCAGAAGCACTGCAGAGACGCTGCGGGGCCATTTTTCCCTTTCAGCAACCTCTCCGAAATCCTTCACCCTGGTGATTCTGTCCGGGCTGAAGGGGCCCGCATGAGCTATTTTGACCTGCCCCAGATCCAGGTCCACCACTTCATCAAACACCCTTTCCGGTTGGTCTTCGCAGATCCGGTCCTGGCAGAGGATTTCCGCCATGGATGCGGCCCAGTCAGCGTCCTCGGGTCTCCCCACATTTCTGAGATAGGCATCCATGGTCTGATCATACACAAAGAGGGATGTCGTGGCACCCATCTCAGCACCCATGTTGGTGATGGTAGCTTTCTGGGTTGCCGAAAGATTTCTCGCTCCCTCGCCAAAATACTCAAATATTTTCCCGGTTCCCCCTTTGACCGTAAAGCGCCGAAGCATTTCAAATATGACATCCTTGGCAGAGGCCCACCCCTGAAGGCACCCCCGAAGTCTGACGCCCACCAGCCTCGGCATGGTGGTCTCCCATGACAGGCCCGCCATCGCCTCAGCGGCATCGGCTCCCCCGACCCCGATGGCGATCATGCCCATTCCCCCTGCATTGGGTGTGTGGGAATCCGTTCCAATCATCATGCCCCCGGGAATTGCATAGTTTTCCAGAAGCACCTGGTGGATGATGCCGGACCCCGGGGCCCAGAAACCGATCCCATAACGTGCGGCAGCGGACGAAAGGAAATCATACACCTCCCTGTTCGCCGCCAAACCGTGGCGAAGATCCGGGTCCACCCCCTCGCCCGCACGAAGGAGATGATCACAATGGATCGTGGCAGCCACTGCGGTTTGATGGCGGCCCGCCTGCATAAACTGGAGCATGGCCATCTGAGCGGTGGCATCCTGCATGGCTACCCGGTCGGGAACCATGGTGATCTGCTCTTTTCCCCGTACAGGGCTCCTGTTCGTCCCGTCCACAACCTGATGCAGGAAAAGGATCTTCTCGGTATAAGAAAGTCCTCGCTGGAGGGTTTTCTTTTTCTTTTCCAAGAGTTCCAGCGCCTGCTGTTTCTCAAAAGGATAGTTCATATCTTCTCCTGTATTTCCTTATAAAACCAGGGCCGACAAAACGGCTCCCACCAAAACGACCCAGAGAATATCCGCTTTCATCCGCAGGGCCGCAAAAGCGGCAAGAGCAATGAGGACGGAAACAACGGACCAATGTGCCGCGAGACCGAACCTGACGGCAACGGCGAGAAGCAGCCCCACGAAGGAAACCAGGGCCCCACGGAGTGCACGCTGCGCCACCGGGCTGTGCTGAATCCGATCAAAATAGGGAACAACCAAGGTCAAAATAATGATCGACGGTGCAAAAACAGTGATCGTTCCCACAACAGCTCCCGGAAAGCCCGCCAAGAGATACCCCACAAACGTGGCGGTAATCACGATAGGTCCCGGGGTCACCTGTCCGAGGGCTATCCCGTCCATGAACACCCTGCTGTCCATCCAGTGATGCACCTCCACCACTTCATGGAGCATAAGCGGAACCGAGGCATACCCGCCTCCGAAGGCGAAGAGATCCACCTTCACCATCAGTGCAGCCAGGTCGAAAAGTTTCCGCTCCAGAAAAAACAGCACCACCAGCCCCGCGACCAGCAGCAAGAGCATGACCACAGCGGGCCGCATCATATTCCAAGCATTTCCCTGGAAGCCCGACGCGTATCCTTCCTTTCTGAGGTCAAGGCCCCCGTACAGGAGCAGGCCGAGAAGGGCGGAGGCGACGATGGCGATTACGGGGCTTCCACCCACCACGAGGAAAAATGCCGCCCCAAGGCCAAGCAGACCATCCTGCCACTTCTTTATGGACCGGCGGCCGAAGTTGACCGTAGCGTTTGCCACAAGGGAAACCACGATCACCTGGAGACCCATAAAAAGAGAGAGAACCGCAGGCAGATCATGTGCCTTTCCGTAGAGGGCGGAAAGAAAAACCATCAGAACGAAAGACGGTAAGCCAAATCCCACGTACGTTGCGACCGCTCCCAAGGGGCCTCCGGCCCTGAGCCCGGCGTAGGCCGCAGCCTGCATCGCGGTTGCTCCCGGAATCGTCTGGCACAAGGCCACACCGTCCCTGAACGAGTCATCGGTGAGCCACTGTTTCTTCTTGACCGCCAGTTCCCTGATATAGGCAACCATGGCAGGCCCGCCGAACGCGGTGAGCCCCAGACGCAGGAATGCCAGAAACAGCCTGAGCAGAAAGGCAGCCCCGGTGGTTCGCTTGTCCGTTTCAGGGGTCATCATCGGAAAAGGAGACGCTACTTCTTTTCGGGTCCGGCCGTATCACCCGGCAGGGCAGTACATTTCCCCTCTTTCGATCGATACGGCACGGGAGAGAGGAAAATGCCGAGCTCTCCGGTCTCCGACATTCTCCAGAGGCGTCCTGTCGCGGTATCCAGCATGAATTTGTCTTTGGAGGAATCGGATATCTGCCCGAAAGCAAATCTCCCCCCGACGCTGGTGAGGCATTGCATAACCGGCTGCGTGGGCACTTGTTGCTGAGAGAGCCCGAAGGGTTGAGCCCCACCGTCCCTCACCATTCCGGGCAGAAAGAGGGAAACTATCAGTAGTCCTGCCACTAAAATCGCACCTGTTTTCATCGTGTCCTCTTTTTCAGTTTCATTTTCCTATACAATGTCATAACGTGGTTTGTTGTCAAGCGTGAGTTGCCTCCGGTTCCCCTGAAATCAGAAAAAAGGAGAGGGTGATGGATCTATTCGCGGTGGATAAGGAAAAGTGCCAGAGGGACCATATCTGCGTGGAAGTGTGCCCCGCGAAGATCATCGTCTCTCAAGAAAAAAACGGCATCCCGAAACCGGTGCGCAATGCCGAGGAATTTTGTATTTTCTGCGGCCACTGCGTTGCCGTCTGCCCTCATGGTGCCCTTTCCCACATGATCATGGCCCCGAATGAATGTGCACCCCTGCAAAAAGGGCTTCTCCTCACCCCCGAACAGGTGGAACATACCCTGCGCTCCAGGAGGTCGATCCGGTCCTACCGGAAAAAGGACGTGGAACGGGAAAAGATCACAAAGCTCATTGATATGGCCCGCTACGCCCCTTCCGGCCACAACAGTCAGCCGGTAAGATGGCGTATCATTTACGATCGTCAAGAAGTACAGAAACTCGCCGCCCATGTGGTGGATTGGATGAGATTCCTGCTCAAAGAACAGAAGGAGTTCGCACTGTCCTTTCGCATGGATCGCCTGGTCAAGGGATGGGATGCGGGGACCGACCCCATCTGCCGCAACGCGCCGCACCTCATCGTCACCCACGCTCCCAAAGAAAACGGCGCGGCGCCTGCAGCATGTACCATTGCCCTCTCCTACCTGGATCTGGCCGCACCCTCCTTCGGTCTGGGAACCTGCTGGGCGGGCTATTTCAATAACGCAGCGAACGTCTGGCCCCCCCTGCAGGAGGCGCTGGATCTTCCTGAGGGTGACCGCTGTTTCGGCTCAATGATGCTCGGATATCCCCGATACGGTTACCATCGGCTTCCCAAGAGGAACGAAGCGCACATTACCTGGAGGTAAGGAGACAAATGCAATGAAAGAATCCCGTCTCCAGTGGAAACCAATAGCTATTCTCATGATCCTGGCGGTGATTTGGGGCGGGAACATGGCCTCCATAAAAATCGCGGCGAAAGACATGGCGCCCCTCTTCATGGCGGGAATACGATCTCTGGTCGCGAGCATTGGCCTTTTCGTCTGGATAAAGATCAAAGGAATCAAGCTGTTCCCGAGCAGGATCATTCTGCTTCACGGAGCAGTGGTGGGGGCCCTTTTCGGGACGGAATTCGGGCTTGTCTACAAGGGTCTTGAGCACACTTCAGCTTCCCGAGTCTACGTCCTGCTCTACACGGCCCCGTTTTTTGCCGCGCTCGGGGCCCATTACTTCCTGAAGGGCGATCGGCTTAACCCCTGGAAAATGATGGGGCTCATCTTCGCTTTCCTGGGAATCGTGATGCTGTTCTTGGGAAAAATGGGCGCTTTTTCCCCAGAAACCCTTCCCGGTGACGTGATGGCGCTGATCGCCGGCGGTCTCTGGGGCGCGACGACCGTCTACCTGAAACGATTCCTCGCACAGCGGGCGCAACCGCTTCAAACGCTTTTCTATCAGGTCTTTTTTTCAATGCCCATTCTGTTTTCCCTCAGCCTGCTTCTGGAATCCCCCGCGGTCATGGGTATTTCTTTTGCGGGCCTGACAGCTCTTTTCTACCAATGCATTATAGTGGCTTTTTTGAGTTATATCATCTGGTTCGAACTGATTCACCGGTATCCGGTAAGCCTTCTGCATGCCTTTTCCTTTTTTACGCCGGTGTTCGGGGTATTTCTGAGCGGCATCCTCATCCTGGGAGAACCGTTACACGCCAATCTTTTCCTAGCACTGGCTCTGGTCAGCGTCGGTATGGTCCTGGTAAACCGATGACACAAGATCCCTTGAAAGGCATGCCGCAACGCCCGCCTTCTGTTCAGGGAATTTTGCTTTCGGGCGGTCCGTTGAAATGCCATGCCCGGGGAAAAGGGTCTCTTCGAGGAAGCTCAGGAAAGACGGGTGATTTCATCAGCTGCAAAGGAAGGCCAGGTGGTGGCCGTTCCGTTGGTGGAGGCCTCCACGCCGGAGCCTGCGACAACATCACCGATTGCGGTCGCTTCAATACCCGCATTCCGCATTTTTTTCATAATCACGTCAACAGATTCCTTTCGACAGGAGATCAACAGAGACCCTGAGCCGATCAGGCCCAACGGTGAGATGTTCACGAGGGAGCAGATCTTTCTGGTGAGGGGATAGACCGGAATAGCTTCCATGCGAATCCTTATTTTGCACCCCCCGGCCACACTCAACTCGGTAACCGCCGTCGCAAGCCCCCCTTCGGTAACATCATGCATTGCGGAAACCCCTTCAATTTCGGCGGCAATGCGGGCCTCTTCAAGGATAGAGAGGCTCGAGAGGAACTCTTCGGCAGCCGCCTTTTCTTCATTCGAAAGGCCACCCGCGGTGAGCCTTCGTCCGAATTCCCGCGCAATGATGGCCGTCCCTTCCACCGCCACCCGTTTGGTCATAAGCACCACGTCCCCGGGAGCCATATTTCTTTTTTCGATTAAGCGCGATTTTTTCACCGTTCCCGCCATCATACCGGAAACAACCGGCTTTCGAACGGCCTCTGTCAGTTCCGTGTGCCCGCCGCAGAGGGTGATGTCATGCTTCCGGCAGATCCGGTAGAGGTCTCCCATGATACGATGAACGGTCAGGGCACTGGTCCCCACGGGAAAGAGAAGTGTTGCGAGCATCCAGCGGGGCGTTGCCCCCGCTGTTGCAATATCGTTGGCGCTGACCAGGACCGCGTAAAGACCGATGGAATCGGCCGCGAGGGTCACCGGATCAGACTTGAGGATGAGCACCTCCTCGCCCTGAATGTTTAACGCCCCGACATCTTCTCCCACGCCGGGGCCGATGATGACCGACGGATCATGGAATGAGAATTGGGAAAGAAACTCCTTCAGATAGTGGTTCGGAAGCTTGCCCGCCGGCAGAGGCGCTCCCATCTCCAGAATATCCTGAAGTTGTTCCAGCTTTTTTATGGTGAAGGAACGCTCCACGTCCACCTTTTTTTCCGAGTGGTTGTCCAAAAGAACGGTGACCGCGCCCGCTCTGGTCCCGGCAATCATGTCAAAGGTGAAATCTCCGACCATGAGCATCTCCTGGGGCGTGATCCCCATTCTCTCGGCAGCCCAGAGAATACCCTCGGGATGAGGCTTCGGACTCAAGGCATCATCCCTCGTGATTACCACATCAAAATCAGAAACCCCGATACCGTCAAAATTTTCAAGGGCCCGAACCACCGTTTTCAGCGTATTGCGGGTCAGGATTCCCACGGGAATGCCCCTCTTTTTCAAAAACGGTACGATGGCCTCTGCGCCTGCGTTCGGCTCCGATACCTCCGCCCCCCTTGTTTCAAATTGATCAAGGATGTCGGAGACCTCCTGACGGCGGGACGAATCGGCGATACCCCTCATGAATTCGAGCACCGGTATCTCACGAGGACAGCCGATGGCGTCTTTGATCGCGTCAAAATCAAGGGCCCCGGGCTTTGTCAACGTCCCGTCGAAGTCAAAGAGCACCATCTTTATCTGATTTTGTCTTTTCGTTTCCATGGGCCAAAAATAGCCTCTGAAGGAATTATTATCAAGCAGGAAAGCAGCAGGGCTCGCACCCATTGACGCCCTCGGTGGAATTTTTGTAATG
>Ga0316580_10000296_pt1 | contig 10834 bp, 9 predicted proteins | sample S0NA_2_FD_204519 | JGI IMG/M metagenome (GOLD analysis project Ga0316580, IMG submission 204519) | Rhizosphere microbial communities from salt marsh grasses in Alabama, United States - S0-2_160517rDrB | ecosystem: Host-associated > Plants > Roots > Rhizosphere | place: USA: Alabama | collected... | reverse complement strand
ATGATTTTGCGCTTAAAGGTGACGAAGACCAGAGGACAGACCACGCTGCCGTAGTACAATTCTTTATTGAATTCGATTAGCTCCTGTATGCAGGGTGATCAAAAATTAAAAATTTAACCAAAAAATGCAGAAAGAAAGTTTTCACCATCCTTGATTACGATCTGGATGAAGGAGAGTGTACTGTTTTATTGCTGATCATTGTGATGCTGTCGGCGTAGATTATGAGTAAGATTAGGGTACCGGTTTTGAGATGATTGGAGTAGACGGGGTTTCGAAAGTGGATGTAAGCTTATTAGATTTACTATTTATTCCTTGATTTTTGAATGAAATTTAAGACTTCTATTTGTTGCGGATTCGTTGAATTAGAAATTTGTATCGCTATCACTGAATCAGATAATGATACATAACTGTAATATTCTTTTACGCTGGAGATGGTTGGCAAGTCGTCTCTTAATTCCCAAAGTCTAATAATAGCCGCATCGACCACTAACTTAAGCATCTGAACTTCCAAGAATCCTGCATCACTTGGGAAAACACCCCTATGGACCAAATTATTTCGCGTTCTTGGGAGAATATTTAGGAGATCCTTGAGATATTCATTCCTGGCCAACAAAGTCTTAATCCTTTGCTTTGCTCTCTGATCGCCTGGTTGTGAAATTGATATTAATTCGAGGACCTGCCAGAGACTCAAGAACGTGATATGCCACTGGGTTGTGTCAAGCGCTACTCCATATCGTCGAATAGCATCTATCAAAAGTTGTCGGGTGCTTAATTTATCTGAAGATAAGGCCAAATCGTTCGAGAAACTTATGGCATTATCAATGTGCGTTACTTCGACAACGTTCTTGCGGATGTTGAGAGAAGGTCTATTCTCGATGTAAGTCAATTGTTCCAGTCCATCCTCGGAAAAAACTATCTGTATTGGACCAGCTAAGTATTTAGCTATAGGACGCGGTTGTCCAGCTTGGATAGTATATTTGCCAGACTGTGAAAGCAGATTCATTACACTACGAAAATTGTCGAAGGCTTCAAGTGTCTTCTCATATGCCTCGTACGGGTCACGTGCGCTAATTTCGATTAGGGTGGGCAAAAAGAAATTGAAGAGATCGTATTCAACCTCCCGTATTTTCACTCGCGGATCATTTAGAGCGTTATCTAGTGCATTTTCACTTTGGGTATTGCGCTAAGAATCAAGTTGAAAATGGAGCCCATAACAGATGAATTGTTTTTTATCCCCCTTTCCTAAATCTGTTAAATGCAAGGGAAATAAAACACGATAGGTATGAACCGGCCGGTTCATTCGTGAGCGCACTTCCGCAGCGAGTTCATGACGAAACATATAGATATCTTGTTTGTTGTATTTTTTGAGACGGAGAAATGCAGAGTGAAATAACAAACCCATCTTCGTCTCTAGATCGGTAATTTCGTGTAATTCTATGTACTCGCTCAATATGCGGCGATAAACGTCAAGGAGGATAGTTTCGGAGGTTTTAACCTGACCGTTTTCGACACGAAGTATCTCCATGTACTTTTGTACATATTTGGCAATGAGCGCTTCGTCATCATCTTTCCAGCGAACAAGTTGGTCGTCAGGATACTGCAGTTGATGCTTGGACTGTGTCATCGAGTAGAACTGGGCGGATAACTTACGTATTTCCTTCACTTGGATCCGCTTGTAACCATTTAGTTTAACATATTCGCTATCTATCCATGAAAAAATTCCGGAATGAAGAAGAAGGATGTTTCCTCAATGTTGTTTGTGCGGGAAATAAACATCATTGGCGTATAGGTCATCTGCGGTAACTTGTTGATCATGATTTTTAACTCATTAACCGTCCAACACTGTTGTCGATTCCCTGGCTGCGTAACCTCGTAGCTCGGTCAGGAGAACACCTCTCCGAGCCGAGAGACAGCCCGAATGGGGAGTAACCACGACGCTGTTGGGAAACTTCTGCATTAGCTATCCCAAGAACGAGTGTAAACAGGACCGATTTACGATTCTCTATGAAGTTCACTCCAGGCACCGGTTTAATTAATTTGAAAGGGGCCTTTGGTAGCCTGGGTCCCAGCCTTCAGGGGCGTTGTTTCTTCGATGTGAATGGCCGAATTGACTCAAAGATTGGACCAATCTCGATGATGTAACTCAATGGAGTTCGTTATCGGAGATTGGTCCAATCTGTTGTTAGTGGATCTGCACGGGGTCTTTGATCGCCCCGCGGTCGGTGAGCGGCTCTTGGTAGCCTGCATCCCAGCCTTCGGGGGGATCTGTTTTCTGAATGCGCACGGCCGTGTTTTTGTAATCCGGTATTTTGGCCCGCTTGTCGATGCGGTCGAGGGTCAGCTTGTTGGCCGCCGCTTCGGCGAAGTGGAAGGGGATGAAAACCGTTCCCTGCGGCGAACGGCCGGTGACCATGGCCCGCAGTTTGATGGAGCCACGCCGCGAACTGACTTCCAGCCAGTCGCCTGTTTCAATTCCTAACTCCTCCGCGTCGGCCGGATGAATCTCACAGATGGCCTCGGGGAATATTTCTTCGAGACGCGAACGGCCGGTCATGGTGCTGCCGTGCCAGTGGTAGAGCACGCGGCCGGTGCTGAGGTTGAAGGGATAGGCTTCGTCGGGCTGTTCCGAGTCGGTACCGAAATCAAGCTCCCAGAATTTACCGGCGCCGCGCGGGAAGCTGTCGCTGAATAAATAAGGCGTTCCCGGATGATCGAGCGCCGGGCAGGGCCAGTGCACGCCCCCTTCACGCTCCAGGCGTTCATAGGTGATGCCCCAGAAATCCGGAGTCACGCGGCGCATTTCTTCCCAAATCTCAGCAGGATGTTCGTAATCAAATCCGGCGGAGAGCTGCAAACCAAGCAGTTTCTCCACGCGACGGCCCAGTTCGCTGGTGATCCACCAGTCGGGGCGCGAATCGCCAACGGGTTCCACCGCCTTGCGGCAGCGCTGGACGCGGCGGTCGGTATTGGTGAAGGTGCCGTCTTTCTCGGCAAAGCTGGTCGCGGGCAAGATCACGTCGGCCATCTCGCCGGTTTCGTTGATGAAAATGTCCTGGCAGACTAGGAATTCGGCCTGTTCGAGCGCTTTGCGGGTGTGGTTCTGATTGGGCTCGCTGAGCATGGGATTCTCACCCACGATAAAGAGGGCACGTATCGCGCCTCGCAGCGACCCATCGATCATTTCCGTTGCCGTCAATCCTGGCTGGTCGTTCAAGGTTGTACCCCACACGGTCTCGAATTTCTGCTTGACAGCCGGGGCATTAACCAGCTGGTAGGCGGTGTAGACATTGGGCAGGCCGCCGCTGTCGGAACAGCCCTGGACATTGTTTTGCCCGCGTAAGGGATTGAGGCCGGTGCCCGGTTTGCCGACATGGCCGCACATCAGGGCCAGATTGGTCAGGGAGATAGTGTTATCCGTGCCGTGCGTACTCTGGCTGATGCCCATGCCCCAATAGATGGCCGCGCGATCGGCCGTGGCGTAAAGGCGCGCCGCTTCGATAATTTTCTCCGCCGGGACGCCGGTCACCATTTCTGCCCATTCTGGTGTATAACCCTCCAGAGACTCCATGTATTCCTGAAAACCTTCGGTGCGTTGGGCGATGAACTCTTCGTCATACAGTCCTTCCTTGACCACGACGTGGGCCATGGCCTGGAAGAGGGCGACATCGGTGCCCGGGTTTTGCTGCAGCCAGAGCTGGGAAAAATCGACCATCTCCACCTGGCGCGGATCGACGACGATCAGCTTGGCCCCATTCTTGCGCACGGCGCGTTTGAGGTAGTTGGCGATAACCGGATGTGTTTCGGCCGTGTTGGAGCCGGTGATGATGAAGACGTCCAGATTTTCCATTTCGGCGATGGAATTGGACATGGCCGAGGAGCCGATGGCTAACTGCAAACCGGCCACGGAACCGGCGTGGCATAAACGGGCGCAGTGATCGACATTGTTCGTGCCGATCAAGGCGCGGATAAATTTCTGAAAGACGTAGGTGTCTTCATTGGTGGCCTTGGCGCTGGCATAGCTGCCGATGGCCTCGCTACCATACTGCTGCTTGATGCGCACCAATTCAGAGGCCACAAAACCAAGCGCCTCCTCCCAGCTTGCTTCACGCCAAACCGGCTTCGCGCTGCGCCCTTCTTCACGGTTCACGCGAATGAGCGGTGCCTTCACACGCCCGGGATGCTTGACGTAGTCTGTGCCGAAACGCCCTTTGACGCAGAGCATGCCGTAGTTCGGCGCGGCGTCGAAGGGGGCATCGACGCGGTAGATATATTCATCCTTGATGCTCAAATCGATCTGGCAACCCACACCGCAGTAGGGGCAGGTCGTGCGTACTTTTCTATCAGCCTGAATCATTGATCACCTCCCAATGGGTTCTCATTCTTCTGTGTGATATCGCTCATGATTTTTTATCCTTGCGCGGTTTCCGGCCGCCGCGCGTGCGCCTGAAAATATCATCCGGATCGAGGCCGTCCTCAAGCATCGCCTGTCGTTTTGGTTTGAGCGCGCCCGTGGGACAGGCGCCGACACACTGCCCGCAGAAAACACAGGTGGTATCGGGCATACCGTCATTCATAAAGGTGCCGATGGTGGTCTGATAGCCACGGCCGTCAAAGTTGAGGGCGAAGGCGAACTGCGCGTCTTCGGCGCAAACCTGCACGCAGCGCCAGCAGTTGATGCACTGGTTGTAATCGCGCAGATAAAAAGGGTTATCGTCGTAGATCGGTGTCGTCCGTTTCACGGCATCGACGAAGCGCTGGCCGTCGGCGCCGTATTCAGCCATCAAGGCCAGGATGTGCGGCGCTTCGCTGAGATCGACGGTCGAGGCCAGCATCTCCAGGATCATGCGCCGGCTGCGCACGACGGCCTCGCTCTCAGTCTGCACAACCATGCCCTCGCTGCATTGGGTCACGCAGGCGGCGGATTGTCCCCGGCCGCCGGCATCCACGGAGCAGATGCGGCAGAGGCCGTTACTGGTGAGGTGCGGATGATAGCAAATCACCGGGATATCGATGCCTAGCTCGGCCGCCGCCTCAAGGATCGTCGTCCCCGCGGGAACGGTTATTTCACGGCCGTTGATGGAAAGAGATACGCTTTCACTCATGAACATCTCCGTTGCTTACGCTGCTCGCAGCAATAAAACTTGAATCAAGCACCCGTTCGGGACGGGTGTAAATACGCATCCGTTTCTGGCGCACATAAGCCACAATGGTCATATTCCAGCTCTCGGCCAGGGCTACGGACAGGCTGGTCGGCGATGTACGCGAGCAGATAATGGGCGTACCCAGGCGGCGCGCCTTGTTGATCATCTCGCTGCTGATGCGCCCGCTGCTGATCAGGATGCGATCGTGGGTGTGGATGCCAGCCTGCAGCGCAGCGCCACATAATTTATCCAGGCAGTTATGACGGCCGACATCTTCGACTTGCAGCAGAATTTGATCCTTTTCCGCGAGCGCCGCGGTATGGATGCCGCGCGCCGTCCGGTAAGCCGACGCATTGCTGAGCATCTGTTGCATCAGCCCGGCGATTTGCTCCGGATCGGCCGATAGGTCTGACTGCAAGGGTTCATGTTTGCCGGAAAGATCATCGAAGGTCACCCCGCCGCCGCAGCCCGACGTAATGATCGCCCGCGACGGCCGTTCGTATTCGCTGTCGCGCAGCCAGACATCTACACAGGTTGTTGCTTTTGAGATATGGAGCCGGCGCACGTCATCGACGTTCTGGATGATGCCTTCGTTATAGAGAAAGCCCAGGGCCAGTTTGTCCAGATCGGCCGGCGTACACATAAATGTCGCCAGTTCCGCGCCGTTGACGGAAATACAGACCAGGGCTTCTTCAACAATATCGCCGACGATTTCAAGGGGCTTTTGACCATCGACGCTTATATAGCGAATTTGTGAAGTTCTATGATTGTTATTCATATATTACAGCTAGCCGGAATTCATTCGCTATGCCAGTAGTTCCGGCCAAAGTTCGAGGGCGCTGGTAACGGCCGAAGCGGCCGTCTGGCCCAGGCCACAAAGAGAGGTCTGGGTCATCGTAAATCCCAGATCGCGCAGCACGTCATAATCGGAAGGCCGCGATCCACCATTGTGGGCTATGCGGTCAAAAATTTCCATTTGTCTTTGCGTGCCGATCTGGCAGGGGTAACATTTGCCGCAGCTTTCATGGGCGAAGAAATGGCTGAGGCGGTAGAGAATCTCTCGTAAATCCACCGTGTCATCAAAGACTTGAATCACGCCCGAGCCCAGGGGGACGCCGTTCTTCCTAGCGTCTTCATAGGTAAGCTGCATATCGAGTTTATCAGGAGCCAAAAACACGCCGGCAGCACCGCCCAACAAGACAGCCTGGATCGGCCGTGATCCGGGAACGCCGCCGGCCATCTCCACCAGCTCGCGGATGGTCAGGCCAAAGGGAACTTCATACAGGCCGGGCTGGGTAATATTTCCGCTGAGGCAGAACCACTTTGTGCCCGGGGACTGCTCGGTGCCCAGCTTGAGCCATTCATCGACGCCCATATGAACAACCGCCAGGGCCGCGGCCAGGGTTTCTACGTTGTTGATCGCCGTGGGCTGGTTGAAGAGGCCGTTGGTAGTCGGGAAAGGGGGCTTGATACGCGGGAAACCACGCTTGCCTTCAATGGCTTCAAAGAGCGCCGTTTCTTCACCGCAAATGTAGGCTCCGGCGCCCAGGCGTATTTGAATATCAAAATTAAAGCCTTCGCGGCCGAGGATATTGCGCCCCAGATAGCCCTCTTCGCGAGCTCTTCTCACGGCATTGCTGAGCCGAGCATAACTGCGGGGGTATTCTCCGCGGACGAAAATCCAACCGTTTTCCGCGCCGACGGTATAACCGGCGATGAGCATGGCTTCAATCAGGCTGTAGGGATCTTCTTCCATCAGGCCGCGATCTTTAAATGTGCCCGGTTCGCTTTCATCGGCATTGGCGATGATGTGTTTTTCGGCCGGCGTTCCGGGAGCGCGGCGCGTAAATTCCCATTTCAGGCCGGTGGGGAACATCGCCCCGCCGCGGCCCAGGATTTTGCTTTCTTTGAGCAGCGCAATAATTTCTTCGGGATTATAGTCGAGCGCCTTGCGCAGGTCAGAGAAACCTTCATGATCGACGTAATCCCGCAGACTTAAGGGATTGACGACTCCGGCCCGGCGCAACTTGATTAACGGCTTGCCATATATTCTTGCCTCCGGTTCCGGATAGGCCTCATTAAGAAAATCATCGACGGTATCGACCGTCAGGTCTCCGGCGGGAGTGTCGCCATAGAGGGCGTTGGGGGCGTGTTCGCACATACCGAGGCAGGGGACATATTCAAAAGTAATCGAACCATCAAAGGCCGTTTCCCCATCTGTAAGGCCCAACTGCTCCTCGATTGCCTTACCGACGGCATCAGCGCCGCCGACATAGCATGCCGGATCCTTACAAACGCGAATCACCTGCTTCGCCGTGGGGCGGTCGTAGAACATGGTATAAAACTCGACCACACCATAGACCTCGGCCAGGGGTACGTTCAGCGTACGGCCGATCGCTTCCTGCACTTCCCGCGGCAGCCAACCATAGACAGCCTGGGCATCATGCAGCATCGGTAGAAGCGCATCTCTTTTGCGGCCTTCGTATTTTTCAATAATGGATTCTAAGAGTGAAACATCAAGCAATTCAGTGAGTTGAGTCATTATGGGTTCCTCCACATGACCATGATAAGTGGAAGTGAGAATAGGTTCTTCTCTATTCTATGAGAAGAACGCTTGAAATACTAGGGTATCAAAAAATACATATCTGTTATAATGGTGCGCAAAAATACACAAACTCATTTAAGCAAGGGGCACGGAAAGATGATCGAATTCACAATCGACGGGCAGACAATCCAGACCCAGGAAGGCAAAATGGTTATCGAAGCGGCTCGCGAGAACGGCATCGATATTCCACACCTTTGCTACCATCCCGATCTGTCAATCTCGGGAGGCTGCCGTATGTGCCTGGTAGAGGTTGAAAGCCAGCGAAAGCCTGTGGCCAGTTGCGGGCTGGCCTGCCAGGAAGGCATGATCGTGCGCACGGAGACCGATCTGCTCAGGGAGAAACGGCGCGAGATCCTCGACCTGCTCCTTTCGACCCATCCCCTCAACTGCGTCACCTGTGATAAAGCAGGGGCCTGCCTGCTGCAGAAGTACGCTTATGAGTACGGTATTTCTGAAACAAGCTACGCCTTCGATATACCGCGACCGCTTTATCAAAACGACAATCCCTTCTTCATTCGCGATCACCAATACTGTATTTTGTGCAGCCGCTGCGTGCGTGTTTGCAGCGAGGTAGTCGGCGCCAATGCGATTGAGATCACCGGCCGCGGGTATGACAGCCACATCGCCACACCGTTTGATGGGCCGATGATCGACTCGTCCTGCGTCTACTGCGGCAGCTGTGTGCAGGTTTGCCCCACGGCGGCCCTGATGCCCACGGCGCGGATGGGAGAGGGCCGTGAATGGGAACTAGAACGCCAGGAAACGATCTGCGGTTACTGCGGCGTGGGCTGCCGCATCGAATATGCCCTCAAGGACGGCCGAATTCTCTATGCCGACGGCGCGAACGGAACTTCCGTCAACGGCGAATTCCTGTGCAGCAAAGGGCGCTATGGCTGGGATTTCGCCACCAATCGCGATCGCCTGACAAAGCCCTTAATCCGCCGCGATGTCGCTTATGAGCGCGGACTTATCGACGAACCATGGGAACTGCCGGACGTCTCACCCCTGGACGTCAGAAAGCCGCAGATCGCAGACACTTTCATTGAAACCGATTGGGACACGGCGCTCGACCTGGTGGCCGAAAAATTGGCGGATACCGTCAAGGCCTATGGCCCGGATTCGGTCATGGGCTTGACCTCGGCGCGCTGCACGAATGAAGAGAACTATCTATTTCAGAAATTCATGCGCGCCTCTATCGGCACAAACAACCTGGACCACTGCGCCCGTCTCTGACACAGCTCAACCGTTGCAGGCCTCGTGCAGGCCTTCGGAAGTGGCGCAATGACCAACTCAATTCATGAGATTCGCGATGGGGATTGTTTATTCATTACCGGCTCGAATACGGCCGAGTCGCACCCGGTGCTCAGCTATGAAATGGTTCGCGCCGCCCAAAAAGGAGCGCATATTATCGTTGTCGATCCGCGGCATATCCCCATGGTCGATCACGCGACCCTGTTCTTGCAGATCAAACCGGGCACGGACATCTATATTTTCCTGGCGATCATGCACGTGATCATCCGCGAAGGATGGGCGGACGAGGCATTCATCGCTGAAAGGACTGAGGGATACGCTGCATTCGAGGAGATCGTCCAGCAGTACACACCCGAGCATGCCGCTCTTAAATCGGGCGTGCCCGTAGAAAAAATCGAAGAAGCGGCCAGAATTTACGCCTTCGGCGAGCGGGCGCACGGCCAATCTATCTACGAGGGCGAGCGCGGACGCAGTGCCATCTTCTATGCCATGGGCATCACCCAACGCAGCAACGGCACCGATATGGTCAAGACCCTGGCCAACTTAGCCATGCTCTGCGGGCAGGTCGGCAAACGCTCCACCGGCGTTAATCCTTTGCGCGGGCAGGCCAATGTGCAGGGCGCCTGCGATATGGGCGGGCTGGTCAACGTCTATCCCGGCTACCAGCATGTCACCGACGATGAAAAACGACATAAGATCGCCCAACAGTGGGATATGGACGATCTACCGGGCAAGGTCGGCCTGACTATTGTGGAAGCGATGCACGCCGTTGGCAAGGGAAAGGTTCGGGCGCAGTATGTCATGGGCGAGAACCCCATGATGTCCGACCCGGACACGAACCATGTTGAAGAGGCGCTGCGCAGTCTGGACTTCCTGGTTGTGCAAGATATCTTCCTCTGCGATACCGCCCAGCTCGCTCATGTTGTTCTGCCAGCCGCCTCATCGCTAGAAAAAAGCGGGTCCTTCACCAATACCGAACGGCGAGTGCAGTTGATCCAACCCGTTCTGCCGCCTCCCGGTCTGGCCAGGGCCGATTGGCAGATAACGGCCGAAATCGCCGCCCGTTTCGATCAGAAGATGGGCACCGAAAGGCGCGAAAATTATTGGACCTTCGATTCACCGGCCGCCGTCTTCAACGAATTAGCGACGGTTACACCGATTTATGGGGGCATGAGCTACGGCCGTTTGCAAGGTGCAGGTCTGCAGTGGCCCTGTCCTACGGCCGAACATCCGGGAACGCCCATCCTCCATGTCGGAAAATTCTCCCGTGGCCGGGGCTTATTTAGCCCCGTGAAAGCGCAAGATCCGGCCGAGAACACGGATGAGGAATATCCACTGATCCTGTCAACCGGACGCGTGCTCTATCATTTCCATTCAGGAACCATGACCCGGCGCAGCGGGCCGCTGTCCTGGCGTGAGCCCGGGGGATATGTGGAAGTCAGCCGCGAAGATGCCGAGGACGCCGGCTTGCAAGAAAACGATGAGGTAATCATCAAAAGCCGCCGCGGCAGCGTGCAGGCCCGGCTAAAAATCAGTGAAAATGTCCGGCCGGGAACCATCTTCCTCGCCTTCCACTGGCGCGAGTCGCCGGCGAATATTTTGACCCAGGATTTCGCCCTCGACCCGGTGGCCAAGATTCCCGAGTATAAGATCAGCGCGGTGCGTCTGGAGAGGGTTTAGTGTTTAGTGGATAGTTGCTAACTGCAACAAATTATGTAACGGTTTCATATGCTAGAAACCCGTTGACACTCTTAATAATATCTATGTGCAACAATTTACGTTACACAATTACTTAACAAAGACTGCTATCCTCCTCAAGCAGGAGATAGCAGTCATG
>Ga0316580_10000291_pt1 | contig 10871 bp, 7 predicted proteins | sample S0NA_2_FD_204519 | JGI IMG/M metagenome (GOLD analysis project Ga0316580, IMG submission 204519) | Rhizosphere microbial communities from salt marsh grasses in Alabama, United States - S0-2_160517rDrB | ecosystem: Host-associated > Plants > Roots > Rhizosphere | place: USA: Alabama | collected... | reverse complement strand
GCTGCACGATGAGCTCGCTCAACTCGGCACCGCTCCGAATCCGAAGGCCCTGCTGCGGCTGCTGCATCGCCACCGCGCCGATCTGGGGCCCGCCTGGGCGCGCAAGCAGAGCCTGCGGTTGCTGAGTCAGGAATTTCCGGCGAGTCTCAAATGGCTCGCCGCGGTCGGTGCCGACCGCACCACCGGAGATGAGCAACGGCTGCTGACCGCCAGGGCCGCCGAATTGGACGGTGATCCCTGGGATCTGCACGAGCAGTGGACCCTGTACGCTCGGCACCTGATGGTCCAGCGTGGCGCGGGGCAGGCGGCGTCCGCCGACGACAGCGGGCGTAAGCTCCGCATCGCGCTGGCGCTCCGGCGCTGTGCCAGCAGCACGAGCCTGCTCGACGACGAACCGTCCCCCGATCCCGAGGACCTGGACCGGCTGCTGGCCGCGCAGTTGGAGGCCAGCCTGGACTGGGACCCGGACGACCGCAATACCTACCTGCGCCTGATCGACTACTACCGGCGCGGCAAGCTGTTGAAGGACGCACGCCGGATCCAGGATCGGGCCATGCGGCGCTGGCCGCGGGACATGCAGGTCCTCGGCGCGGCGCTCGACACTGCGCTGGGCGCCGGCTCCTTCAAGAAGGCGGCCGGACTCGCCCGGCAGATGCTGGAGGTCGACCCGATCAACACCGACGTACGCGAGCGCCTGGTGGCCGCTCATCTGGCGCACGCCCGCAAGCAGGTCCCGAAGGGGCGTCCGGACCTCGCGCGCAAGGAGCTGGCGCAGGCCGCGGAATGGGCCCGCGGTGGACAGGCACAGGAGCAGCTCGAGATTACAGCCGGCTTGATCACATTGCTCGAGGACCGAAAGGCCGGTGCCGAGGCGCTGCGCGACCTCCTGGCGAGGCTTGGCGGCGGGCTCTCCGCCCAGCTGGTCCTGGCGCTGGCGGCGGAGGGCATCGAGATCGCGCCGTCGAAGCTGCTCAAGCAGATCGATGCGCCCAAGGCCCGGCTGCAAACGCAGGCGGAGCTGCTCGCGGCGCTCAGCCGCCTGCGCACCCACCTGGATCGCGGCGGCACGGTCTCGCGTGACGTCGAAGCCTGGCTGGCTCCGGCACTGAAGGCCGCCCCCTGGTCCAGCCTGAGCCGCGGCGAGACCGAGACCGCCTGCGATACGCTGCGCCGCTGCGGGCTGCAACAGGCTCGCCTGCGGCTGGCACGCGCCGCGCTCAAGCGCTGGGACGGCGCGCCGGTTTTCGAGCTGCACGCCTTTGAGGCCAAATACCCGCATGGGTTCGACGGCCGTAGCTCGCTGGACCTGTACAAGCTCGAAGACGCCCTCGAGCGTGCGCGCGACGAGGGCGATACCCGCACCGCGCAGCGCATCCAAGAGCTGCTGCGCGCCGAGAGCCCGTTCGGCGGGCTGCCGCCGTTCCCCTTCCCTTCCGCACCACCGTCCGACCTGGACCTGGACGAGCCGGGGCCGGCCGAGCTGGACAGCATCATCGCGCTGATCCGACTCATCGGAATCGAACGGGCGTTCGAGCTGATGGGGCTGCCGCCGGAACTGCGGCGCGAGCTGAAGGCGATGAAGCGCCAGCTCGGCGAACAGGCCATGACCGAGACCCTGATCGAATTCCTGCGCCGCGGGGCCGACTTCGGTGGCGCCATTCCCGACCTGCCGTTCCCTTTGCCGCCGGAGCGCGGCGGCGGCAAGACCTCTCGCGGCGGCGGTCGCCGGCGCGCCGACGAAGACGACGACGACCTGGACGACGATTTCGGCGATCAACTGAGTCTGTTCTGAGATGCGCGATCCCTATCTGATCCTGGCCATCGACGAAGCGGCCGACGATGCCGCGGTCGAGGCGGCCTACTTGCAGGGCATCAAACGCTGCCCGCCGGAGCGAGACCCCGAGCGTTTCGAGGCCCTTCGCCGCGCCTACGAGGCCCTGCGCACGCACCGCGACCGCATCGCCTACGAGCTGTTCCACACGGACCCGCCGGAGCCGGCGGATATCCTCGACAAGGCCGCTCCGCTCGGCGCGCCCGGCCGCCCCGATGCGACCTTGTTCGCCGCCCTGCTGCGCGGGGACCCCTAGTGGACGAGATCGCCAAGGAACAGCTCACGGCGCGCTTCCGCGCCTATCTGGACGCGGCCGACGGTGCGCCGGCGTCGGAACACCCAGACGGCGGCGCCGATGGGGATGACCGCGAGCCGGCACCGGATCTGTTCACGCTGTTGGCCGAGCTGGCCGCGCTGAAGAACGAGGTCAAGCTGGAATCACGCCAGGTCAAGGTCGCGCTGGACGAGTTTCGGGGTCTCTTCGACGCCCTGCGCGACGCCAATGCCCGCGCCGCCGACGAGCAGGAGCGCCGCCGCCGTCACGAGCAGGACAGCGCGCAGAAGGCGCAGAAGAACCTGCTGCTGGAGCTGCTAGAGCTGCGCGATCGTCTGCAGGCCGGCCAGGAGCAGGCCCTGCGCTTTCGTCCGGGCTGGCTCGGCAGGCGCCGGTCGGTCCCGTTCGTCGCCTCGATGGCCGAGGGCATGGCGATGAACCTGCGCCGGCTGGACGAGACATTGGCCCGGCGCGGGGTGCGGCCATTACCGGTGCTGAATCGGCCGTTTGATCCGCGCAGCATGCACGCGGCGGAGCTGGTCACCGACCCGGCGCGGGCCGCTGGCCTGGTGGTCGCCGAGCTGCGCAAGGGCTTCCTGCTGCACGATCAACTGCTGCGGCCGGCCGAGGTGGCCGTCAACCGCCCGGATCGGGCGCAGACGGCTGAATGACGCGACAGACACAGATCGACATTCCTCGTTCGGCCTCCGCGGGCATGCGGGTGCCGGCCGAAGGTTCAAGTTCATTGATGGAAACACGACATTGAGCGACATCATCATCGGTATCGACCTGGGCACGACCAACTCCGAGGTGGCCGTGATCCGCGACGGGCGTCCGCATGTCATCGACGTGGACGGCGCCAAGATCCTGCCCTCGGTCGTCGGCCTGGCCGACGACGGCGCGTTGCTGGTAGGCCAGGCGGCGCGCAATCAGTACACCCTGTATCCGGAGCGGACGGTGCGCTCGGTGAAGCGGCGCATGGGTGAGGACGTGCGCCTGAGCATGGGCGACAAGTCCTATACGCCGCAGGAGATCTCGGCCTTGATCCTGCGGCGCCTGAAGCAGGCCGCCGAGACCCATCTGGGCGAGCCGGTGAGCAAGGCCGTGATCACGGTGCCGGCCTACTTCTCCGACGCCCAGCGCCAGGCGACTCGCGACGCCGGTGAGCTGGCCGGCCTCTCGGTGTTGCGCATCATCAACGAGCCGACGGCCGCGGCGCTCGCCTACGAGGCCGACCATCAGGGCGCCAGGAACATCCTGGTCTACGACCTGGGCGGCGGCACCTTCGATGTCTCGGTGGTGCGCATGAACCAGGACGTGACCGAGGTGCTGGCCAGTCATGGCAACAACCACCTGGGCGGCGACGACTTCGACGCCAAGATGACCGAGCACGTGGTTGCCCACCTGAAGGAGTCCGCCGGCGCCGACCCCGGCGACAACCGCGCCGCCATGGCCCGCATCGTGCGCGCCTGCGAGACGGCCAAGATCGCGCTCAGCGACGCCCCCTATGCCCGCATCGAAGAGGAATACCTGCTGGAGCACGACGGCAAGCCGGTGAATCTGTCGCTGGAGGTCGACCGCGCCGAATACGAGGACATGATCTCGGGCTATATCGACGAGACCCTTGAGGCTGTGCATATCGCGCTGAAAGGCGCAGAGCTCGCCGTCTCGGACCTCGACGAGGTGCTTCTGGTCGGCGGCGCCACGCGCACGCCGCTGGTACAGCAACGGCTGGAACAGGCGCTCGGCATGCAGCCCCGCGCCGAGGTGGACCCGGACCTGTGCGTGGCGGCCGGCGCGGCGATCCAGGCGGCCGTGATTGCCGGCGAGCAGGTCGGTTCGGTGCTGGTGGACATCACGCCCTACACCTTCGGCACCAGCGCGCTGGGCGATCTGAACGGCGAGTTCTACCCGTACAAGTTCATCCCGGTGATCCGCAAGAACACCCCGATCCCGGTCACAAAGAGCGAGGCCTTCGAGACCGTCCAGGACGGCCAGCCGGCCATCGACGTGCACATCTACCAGGGCGAGGACCCGGACGCCCTGAACAACACCGAGATCGGCTCCTTCCGTATCGAGGGCCTCAGCGACGTGCCGGCCGGCAACATCATCGTCATGACCTTCGCGCTGGACCTGAACGGGATCCTGCATGTGAGCGCCCGCGAGAAACGCACCGGCCTGGAAAAGCAGATCAGCATCGACAACGCCACCGCGCGCTTCGAGGGCCAGGAGCTCGACGCCGCCCGGGAGCGTATCTCGGCACTGATCGAAGGCGAGGTGATCGACGCCGCAGGCGCGAGCGAGGCCGGCGAGCGGCGCGAGACGGTGCAGGCGCGCGCCCTGGTGGAGAAGGCCGAGCGACTGATGGAGGGCGCCAATCCGGAAGACCAGGAAGACCTGGTTGACCTGATCGAGGCGGTGCAGGACGCCCTGGCGGGCAACGACATCGCGGCCCTGGAGCGGGCGGTCGCCGAGCTGTCCGACCTGATCTACTACCTGGAGTCCTGATGCAGCGCTGCCCCAACTGCAACGCCCGCTGCGACGGCGGCAGCGCCTGCCGGCGCTGCGGCATGGACCTTGACCTGCTGATCCGCGTCGAGCAAGCGGCGGAGCGACTGGTCGGGCAGGCCCTCGCGCAGCTGGCGGCCGCGGACCCGGAGGCCGCGGTGCACTCGTTGACCCAGGCGCTCGCGTTGCATCGCACGGCGGATGCGGAGCAACTCCTCGGCTTCGTACGGCACGCCGATGCACGGCAGCCCGAGTCATGGCCGTCGCCGGCGTATCCGCAGAAACCGGACGATGCACGGGCGGCATCGGCGCGGACAGACCCATGGAGCTAGCCGCAGAATAAGGCGGTTTCGCGCCGGCCTTCCCCGTCTGGTGCCGGCACCACCCGAGCAGGCTTGAGGGCGAAAACTCTGTGCAGATGCGTCAGGTTTCACAGCGACTAGGCGCTCTACAGACAAAGGGCCGAGCGTCAAGCGCCAAGGGTCAAATTCGCGTCACTGGGGCGTACAGCGGCCCTCGGCCCTCGGCCTTCGGTGCTTGGTCCACCTGGAGGAAGGTGCTGTTCCAGCAGCAAGGCGCTTGTCTCGTGTCGGTCTGAGGCGAAGCCTCGCTAACGTTCATGGCAAGGTGCCACCCCGCACGATGAAGCGTTTGTTTCATCGTAAGGTCCGAACGCCGATGCGCTTGTAGCGCTGATCCCGCCTTGTCGGCGGGCCAACATCAGTGCTGGCTGCTAGGCTTTCAGCTGAGCCATTCGTCCAGCCGTGTCGCGAGCGATCGCGAGGCGTGCCGCCAGGAGTCCGCACCATGAGCAGTACCCCCCTCTGGCACACCCTGTCTGCCGAGCAGGTCCGCGACCGACTCCAGACGGGCGAGACCGGACTCGACAGCAGCGAAGCTCGCGCTCGGCTCGCGCGTGACGGCTACAACGAGCTGCCGCGCGCCGATGTCGTCTCGCCCTGGGAGATCCTGGCCGAGCAGTTCAAGAACGTCCTGATCATCATCCTGCTGATCGCCGTGACCGTTGCGGCTCTGCTCGGCGAGGTACTGGACTCCATCGTCATCGCCGTGATCGTGTTGTTCGCGATCATCCTCGGCTTCATCCAGGAATATCGCGCCGAGCGAGCCATGGAGGCCCTGCGCCGCATGGCCGCACCCTCGGCCAGGGTGATCCGCGATGGCCGCGAGCAGACGGTGCCGGCGCGCGAGGTGGTGCCCGGGGACCTGGTCCTGCTCGCGGCCGGGGACCGGGTGCCGGCGGACACCAGACTGATCGAGGCCGCGAACCTGCGCGTCAACGAGGCGGCGCTGACCGGGGAATCCGTGCCGGTCAGCAAGCAGACCGCCGCCCTCGGCGATCCGTCGCTGGGCATCGGTGACCGCCTCAACCTGGTCTACTCCGGCACCGATATCGCGTATGGGCGCGGGCACGGCATCGTCGTCGCGACCGGGCTTGGCACCGAGTTCGGCCGCGTCACCGGCATGCTCGCCGGCGTCGAGCAGCAGCGCACGCCGCTGCAGCAGAACCTGGACAAGGTCGGCCGTGTGCTGGCCATCGCCGCCGGCATCGTTGTCGCGCTGATCGCCGGGCTCGGCGTGCTGCGCGGCGAGCCGCTGCTGGAGATGTTCATCTTCGGCGTCGCGCTCGCCGTGGCGGTGGTGCCCGAGGCCTTGCCGGCGGTGGTCACCATCTCGCTGGCGATCGGGGTGCAGCGCATGGTCGAGCGCCATGCCCTGGTGCGGCGGTTGCCGACCGTGGAGACCCTGGGCAGCACGACGGTGATCTGCTCCGACAAGACCGGCACCCTGACCCGCGACGAGATGACGCTGCGGGCCCTGTGGACCGACGGCCATGTCACCGAGATCAGCGGCAGCGGCTATGCCCCGGACGGCGAGCTGCGGCTGCCTGCAGACGCGCCGAATCTCCGCTCGCTGGTGGAACGGCTGCTGCGGGCCGGGGTGCTGGCTTGCGATGCCCATCTGGAGCAGGAGGACGACGGCTGGCGGCTGTACGGCGACCCCACCGAGGGGGCGCTGATCGTCGCCGCGGCCAAGGCCGGCCTGGCCAAGCAGGCGCTCGCCGAGCAGGCGCCGCGCATCGACGAGGTGCCGTTCAGCTCCGAGCGCAAGCGCATGACCACGCTGCACCGCGAGGCGGGCGGCACGGTCGCCTATGCAAAGGGGGCCGCTGAGGTCATCGCCGCCGGCTGCGATCGGATACAGGGCACGGACGGTGTCGTCGCGCTGGATGCGGATGGGCGCACGCGCATCGAGCAGGCCGCCGCCGCCATGGCGCGGAAGGCCCTGCGCGTGCTGGCCGTGGCCTACAAGCCGCAAGCCGAGTCCGGCGAGGACAAGGAGGCCGCCGAGCGCGACATGATCTTCCTCGGTCTCGCCGGCATGATCGACCCGCCGCGCAACGAGGCCAAGGCCGCCATTGCCGACTGCGAGCGCGCCGGGATCCGTCCGATCATGATCACCGGGGATCATCCGGACACCGCGCAGGCGATCGCCGGCGAGCTCGGCATCCTGCGCGGCGGGCGCGTGGTCGGCGGGGCTGAGCTGGACGGCATGAGCCAGGAGGCCTTGGAGGCGGCGATCGAGGACATCGAGGTCTACGCCCGCGTCTCGCCGGAGCACAAGCTGCGCGTGGTGACCGCCTGGCAGAAGCGCGGCCACATCTGCGCGATGACCGGCGACGGCGTCAACGACGCCCCGGCCCTGAAGCGCGCCGACATCGGCGTCGCCATGGGTGTGACCGGCACCGACGTCAGCCGCGAGGCCGCGGACATGACGCTGACCGACGACAACTTCGCCAGCATCGTCGGCGCCGTCGAGGAGGGCCGCGGCATTTTCTCCAACATCAAGAAGTACTTGATGTATCTGTTGTCGTCGAATATCGGCGAGATCGGGCTGATGGCCGTCGCCACGCTGGCCGGGCTGCCGCTGCCGCTCACGGCGGTGCAGATCCTGTACGTCAACCTGGCGACCGACGGCCTGCCGGCCTTGGCGCTGGCCTTCGATCCGCCCGAGAAGGACCTGATGCGGCGCCCGCCGCGGGACCCGAAGACCGGCATCTTCACACCGCCGGTGGTCGCGCTGATGCTGGTGGGCGGCATCTGGTCCACCATCGTCAATGTGTCGCTGTTTCTCTACGAGCTCGGCAATGGCGACGCGCTGGGCCTCGACGATGACCGGGCGCTGATGCATGCGATGACCATGACCTTCATGTCGCTGGTGCTGATCCAGTTCTTCAAGGCCTACAACTTCCGCTCCGACCGCGACTCGGTGATGCAGCGCCCCTTTGCGAACAAATGGCTCAATCTGGCGATCCTCTGGGAGCTGATGCTGCTGCTGCTGATCGTCTATGTGCCGTTCCTGTCGGAGGCCTTCGGCACCTATGCCCTACCGCTTTCGGACTGGCTGTTGGTGATCGCCGCTGCGGCGACCGTCGTGCCGGTGCTGGAGCTGACGAAATGGCTGATCCGCCGGCTGGTCCCGCTGGCGTCGGTCGCCGAGCGCCCGCCTGCGCCGGCGCGGTCCGGGCCCTGAGCGCCGACGTCGCGCTGGTACTGTCAGCGTCGGCCCGATAGAATCGCGCTTCGCGCGGGCCCGGCCCTTCCGCAGCAGCACCTGCCACGCCGCAAGCCGATGAGCATCCATCTCCCCACCGATCCGGCCCGGGTCCGGCGCGTCGTCGATGCCTGGGTCGCCGAGCAGGCCGGCACGCTCGGCAGCGACGAGCGCGACGCCTTGGACGGCGACAGCCCGCAGTGGCGGGAACAGGCCGCGGCGCTGATCGCGGAGGGCCTGCTGGCCTATGTCGCCGTCGAGATGGTTGCGCCGGATCTGGCCATCGCCCGCGGTAACGGACAGTCCGCCGCCGGTGACGATGGCGAGCTGACCGCCCGCCTTGGCGCCCATATGCGCGACTTTGTCGATTACCGCGCCGAGCTCGAGACCCTTGGCGGCCTCGGCCGCCACACGCATTCCGGTCACACGCACTGACCGCCCAACCTCATTCCTTCAGACCGATCCGGCCCGCGGAAAGGCCAAACGACGCATGACAGACGACAACGACTTCGAGGCCCTGCTGCGGGAGCTCGAAAAGACCGAGCAGGCCGTCCACGCCGCGCGCCCGAAGGTGGGCCAGCAGGTCAAGGGCCGTATCATCGAGGTAGGCAGCGAGCAGGTCTTCGTGGACCTCGGCGGCAAGGCCGAGGCGAGCATGGACATCGAGAACCTGAAGGACGCCGACGGCCATGTCAGCGTGGCCGCCGGCGATGAGCTCGAGGCCGTGGTCACCAGCGTCGATGCCGAGACCGGCGCGGTCGTTCTCGGCAGCCGCCACGGCAAGCACCTGCACGGCAGCGATGAGCTGGAGGCCGCGTTCCAGCAGGGACTGCCGGTGGAAGGCCACATCACCGGCACCACCAAGGGCGGGCTGGAGGTGCAGATCGCCGGACATCGCGCCTTCTGCCCGGCGTCGCAGGTGGACATCCGCTTCGTCGAGGACCTGTCGACCCTGGTCGGCGAGCGCTGCGCCTTCCGCATCACCAAGCTCGAGGGCGGCCGGCGGTTGAATCTGGTCGTCTCGCGGCGCGCACTGCTGGAGGAAGAGCAGGCGGCCCGCGCCGCGAAGACCCGCGAGCTGCTGAAGGAAGGCGCGGTCCTGACCGGAACAGTGACCAATCTGAAGGATTTCGGCGCCTTCATCGACCTCGGCGGCGTCGAGGGCATGGTACACATCAGCGAGCTGGCCCTGGGTCGGGTCCAGCACCCGCAGGATATCCTGCACCTCGGCCAGCAGGTCGAGGTGGCGGTGCTGCGCGTCGAGCAGACCGGCGACCCGAAGCGCCCGGAGAAGATCGCGCTGTCGATCCGCGCGCTGGCCAAGAATCCCTGGTCCGACGCCGTCGACCGCTACCGCAATGGCGCGCGCGTCAGCGGCAAGGTCACGCGCACCCAGCCGTTCGGCGCCTTCGTCGAGATCGAGCCCGGACTGGAGGGCCTGATACACATCAGCGAGCTCGGCGCCGGCCGGCGGGTCAACCATCCAGAGGAGGTCCTGCGCAGCGGCGAGCGGGTGGAAGTGACGGTGTTGCAGGTGGATCCGGAACGCCGGCGAATCAGCCTGTCGCTGGACCCGAACAGTACGCCGGCGGATGCGGCTGCCGCGCAGGCCCAAGCGCAGGTCGCGGCCGAGAACAGCCCAAGCTCCGGCACCTTCGGCGACCTGCTGAAGGCCCAGCTCGAAAGCGGGCCGCAGAAGGGCCGCGGCTGACAGTCAGTAGCTCAGGAAAGGCCGGCGCCGCTCCGTCCAGGCCGACTCGTCGACCCGCAGGCGGGCGTCGAGATCGGCCGGCACAGCCTGGTTGTCGTCGACCCATTGGCGCAGGAACGGGCCGCCCGTGAGCAGGTCGATGGCGAGGCGCTCGGTCTCGTATTCGTAGGCAAACTCGCGCCAGATCGCATAGTCTGGATATTCCAGCCGCAGGGCCTTCAGGAACAGCGCCATCAACCGGTACGGGCGGAATTGCTGATGCTGGTAATGGACGCTGTCGGTGTGCATCTGGATGCCGTGGCAGAGCTGCCCCTGATGCTTGTGGAAGGTCGGCTCGAAGCCGCAGCAGCGTACGATGCAGCCCTGCATCCACTCCGCCGCCAGTGATTCCATGCGCTTCAGGATGCGACAGATGTCGAGGCCGGGGGCGCCGACCAGCTCCAGCGGGACCGTGGTGCCGCGCCCTTCGGATAGCGTCGTGCCCTCGATCAGTACGGTGCCGGGGAAGCAGCGCGCCATGTTCAGGCTGGAGGCGTTCGGGCTCGGGTTGACCCAGGGGATCTCGTCCCGCGGCCAGCCGTAGCCAGGCGCCGCGCCCGGGTCATAGCCGTCCATCGCGATCACCTCGCACTCCAGGTCGAGACCCTTGCCGGCGACGAACCATTTGGCCAGCTCGCCGAATGTCAGGCCATGCCGCATCAACAGCGGCCCGGCGCCGACGAAGCTCTCCCAGCCTGGCTCCAAGAGGCTGCCCTCCAGCGGTCGCCCGATCGGGTTGGGCCGGTCGAGGATCCAGACCGCCTTGCCCTTCGCAGCGCACGCTTGCAGTACATAGGCGAGGGTCGTTACATAGGTGTAGATGCGCGTGCCGATGTCTTGCAGGTCCACCAGCAGCACATCGAACTGCTCCAGCATTGCGTCGGTCGGTGAACGCACCTCGCCGTACAGGCTGAAGACCGGGATCCCGTGCAGCG